>Ga0209011_1000211_pt1 | contig 25158 bp, 22 predicted proteins | sample BlaSpr_A8_OM1_M3_FD_187986 | JGI IMG/M metagenome (GOLD analysis project Ga0209011, IMG submission 187986) | Forest soil microbial communities from Thunder Bay, Ontario, Canada - Black Spruce, Ontario site 2_A8_OM1_M3 (SPAdes) (version 2) | ecosystem: Environmental > Terrestrial > Soil > Boreal... | reverse complement strand
AATCTTTCCTAGAACGAGTTAAAATAAATCAAGTCCAGGGAAGGGGACACGGTGCAGGTGTTACGTCATAACACTTGTTTTCATTTCATCTTTTACTAGAAACAATTATTAACTAAAGGCGCACTTCTTTTGCAACTAGAAAATTAAATATTATCCTCGAAATAAAAAAAGGAACTGGATAAGTGTTATGACGTAACACCTGCACCGTGTCCCCTTCCCTGGACTTGATTTATTTTAACTCGTTCTAGGAAAGATTAGGTAGCTTAGGTTCGCAGTGAGTGTAAAAGCTGGGTCAGCTCGCTACATCAGCGAAGGAGCATGCAATAGCTAATTGGTAAGACAAGGCAAGCATATATTTGTTAATAGCCAGGAATGCAGTTAGGAAAGTTAGGCTGACATATAAAGCGAATCGAGGGGTTTGTGGGTTGGTAGTATAAAGGTAGAAATAAGAGCGAAAGGTTTGTAGCGATGTTATGGGTGTATCAGTGAATACCTCGCGAGTTTCGATTTTTTCAAACCACATAGCTTTGACGATTCGCAAGTAGTAATAAGCGCTTATGAGGCTAGTTATTACTCCTAATAATACGAGACCCCAGTCTCCTTGTTGAAAGCTATTCATTAAGACATAAAATTTTCCAAAAAATCCGGCGAAAGGGGGTAATCCAGCTAGAGAGAAAAATACGCAACTTAAGCCGAATTTAACTATTCATCGGCGGGGATCAATTCGGGTTGTATCGGTTAGAAATACTAGAGGTTTACCGGTCAAGTTACTAGCTAAAGTTAGAAAGATGGAGAACAAGGCTATATTAGTAGTTATATAAATAATTAGAAACAGGATTGAGCTTTGGTAGCCTGCAACATTAGCCGTAGTTAGTCCCATAAGAAGAAAGCCGATCTGATTTATAGAACTATAGGCAATGAATCGCTTGAATCGGGTTTCGGCAAATGCTCCTAAAGCTCCAACTATTAACGAACCTGCAGCAAAAATTACTAACATTGGAGTTCACAAGGTTGAGAAGAATTCTAGTGTCGAAGCTAAAGTACGTGCAAAAATTCCGAATGTTGCAATTTTAACTGGTATTATGATGAAAGCAGTTACAGGAGAAGCGCTTCCTTCATAAACTTCAGGAGCTCAAAAATGGGAAGGGAAGGCCGAAAGTTTAAAAGCGAAACCTATAGTATAACAGCCCAGAGCTATAGTTAGTAAGTCTTTTCATGCGGGAATCCAATCAAACCCTGGTATAGTTGTAGGTCGTGAAAGGATTAATTGTACTTCGGAAAAAACCAAGGTTCGGGTGGTGGTATAAATAAGTGCTACTGATATTAAAATTAACGCGGAGCTAAACGCGCTAAGGTAGAAATATTTAATGCTGGCTTCATGGGCTGTGTTTGGGAGGTCTATTTCATGAGTTTGAGGACTACTTCCGAACATCATAATGAGAACATAGAGTGTGACACTAAATCCCACTAGCCCCGTTACTAGAACTAGGAAATGGTTAGCAGCTAAGAGGATTATTAAGAACCAACTACTTAAGCTAACTAGGAAAGGATATTCCATAAGGTGGTGCTGTGGATTTGATGTGATTGCCCTCGAGGAGTTGGCAAGGATGAAGGTTGTGCTAATTAATACCAGTAATTGAAGGAAATTAGTATAAAAATTAGATATAAAAAAGGAGTTAAAGTGCACTTCATCGAAATGGCCCAGGATTCCTCTGGAAAGAACTAAGATGGGAACATGTGCTCCCACTATTCAGCTTAATCATTTGGATCATACCAAAGCGACCTCTTTTTTATCGGAAAAGGAGCGTATTGCTCGTAATTGAAAGGATAAATATAGAAGAGCCGTAAGTAAGCTAATACCGAGGAGCGATTCGGTTGGGAAGTCGGTCGCAAAGGCAAGGAATGACGGGCCCGAATTAGGTCAAGTACTTTGGGGGAGTAGTAGTTTTATAGCGGTTGGTTGCAAAGTTGTTAGCGCCGGGTAAAAATTTACTTTACCAGAAATACTCACGGCAATTATCGAAGAAGAGTTTATTCGGCTCCGCAGTTAGAAGTTTCTGATTTGATTTTTTACGTTACTCAATAGTTTTGTGTAGTTATTGGAATTCTTTCGCGCCAACGTATTTTTGTCTAAAGTAGTGCTATAATTATTAGAAAGAGGAGAATTGAAGCGAAAATGGGAGGGGGAAAGCCGAAAGTGGGGTTTGGTTAATTTATTCGTTTTCCGGAATAGTAGAAAGGGAACGTCTTTTGGGAGTAGCAGACGATGATAATCACTCAAGGTCCTTTCGGATAGCTTTTCTAACTTTTTGCCAAGCTAAACGGCGCTTTTCTGCAACTCATTTTCTATAAAGCCGTTCAACTTCTTTTTCATGAGCGACTCAATAATTATTAATCATTTCTGTGGCAGCAATTTGTTCTAATATGCTGGTTAATGGTAGAATAATAATGAAGAAACCAAAATAGAACACGCTTGCCAAACGGCTAGCTGTAATGTAAGGCTCCTCAGCTGGGTGGCCCCCAAGAAAACCTAAAAGGAAAAAATCGGCAACAAATAACCAGAAGAAGAAGTTAAAGACGGGTCGGACTCTGGGCGTTCGGATTGGTGACCGATCAATAAATGGTATAATAAAAAGAATGAGAATCGCCCCTAGCATGGCTACCACTCCACCAATTTTGTTGGGAATTGCCCGTAGGATAGCATAAAAGGGCAGAAAATACCATTCGGGAACAATGTGGGTTGGAGTAACTAACGGATTAGCTTGAATATAGTTATCACTGTGACCCAGTAAGTTGGGGTAAAAATGGATTAGGATGGCATAAAAGATCAAGGCTATAGCCAATCCCACGGCATCTTTTAAAAAGAAATACGGATAGAAACTAATTTTGTCTTGAGATAAATTAACACCTAAGGGGTTGGAGGAACCGGCGGTATGAAGTAAGACTAGATGGAGTAAGATAATTGCCGTAACGATAAATGGAAGTAAATAGTGTAAGCTGTAAAATCGAGTCAAGGTCGGGTTTCCGACAGAAAATCCTCCTCAGACTCATTGAGCAATACTTTCTCCCACAAAAGGAACGGCTGTTATTAAATTTGTTATAACAGTTGCTCCTCAAAAACTCATTTGGCCCCAAGGTAAAACGTATCCAATAAACGCGGTCCCCATCATTAATAAAAATATTAGGACTCCGGAAAAGAACAAATGTTTTCGTTTATGGGTGTATGAGCGGTAGAATAAAGCTTTACCCATATGGACATAAATCATAATGAATACCATGGAAGCACCATTGGAATGCATATAGCGTAAAAGCCATCCATTTTTAACATCCCGCATAATATGTTCCACGCTGGCGAAAGCCAGGTCGACATTTGGGGTATAATGCATTGCTAAAAATATTCCAGTTGCAAGTTGAAGAGCAAAGAAAATCCCGGCTAACGATCCGAAACTCCAGGCATAATTGATATTAATGGGAGTTGGATAATCAATAATATGGTTGCTAAGTACTTTCAAAAGTGGATGCTCAGAATTGATTAGTCGTTTATTCATAAGGCGTTAGAGGAATTAAGCTGCTTCTAACATATTGGTGAGTCAGTTTTGGTACCGTTCAAGAGAACAGGATTCAACCACGATTGGCATGAAGGAGTGATTAACACCACAAATTTCACTGCATTGGCCGTAAAAAACGCCTATGCGGTTAATATTTAAACCGATTTGGTTTAATCGCCCGGGAGTGGCGTCCAATTTTATACCAAATGAAGGAACCGCTCAGCTATGGATAACGTCGCTTGACGTAATAAGTAAGCGGATTGAGGTATCGATAGGTGTTACCACCCGGTAATCAACTTCAAGAAGGCGGAGAGCTCCTACCGTCAGGTCATCGTCTTGTTTCATGTAACTATCGAAAGATACACCTTCGTCCGAAAACGCTTGTTTGGTAGTGTCGGAATATTCGTAATGTCAGTATCATTGATGACCTATAATCTTTAATGTTAACTTAGGATCGATTAATTCATCCATGGCATAAATTAGGATATATGAAGGAAGTGCAATAAACATCAAGATTACTGCCGGAACTAAGGTTCAAATAACTTCCATTCAGGTATGGTGTTGTAATGTTAATGTTCGAACAGTTTCTGTGTTTTCTATTCGGAAAGCGAGGACGATTCTTATTAGCATATAAAGAACAAAGGTGCTTATAACCACTAAAAAGAACATGATGTCGTGGTGTAGGTCGATGATATTATCCATGATTTTTGTTGCTGCATCCTGGAATAATAGTTGTCAACGTTCTGGGGTATCGAAGTTAAACCAGACAGAAGTGGGGTAAGGGTTGGTAAATAGGAAAGTTTTCATGGGATTGGAGAAAGGTTATTTACTAAATACCCCAAGTATTAGGTCGGGTATTTCTTCGGTGAGCTGTAACCATGGTATTTAAGATGTAGAAGAATAAAAGAGTGGCGATAACAGAAATGAAGGAACCAAAGGAGGCGATTAAATTTCAAGGGGCGTAAGCATCCGGGTAATCTGAAATGCGGCGTGGCATGCCGGATAGCCCGAGAAAATGCATAGGGAAGAAAGTAACGTTAACCCCAATAAAGAACGTCCAAAAATGAATTCGGCCTAGCAGTTCATCGAATTTTAATCCAATAATTTTTTCAATTCAGTAGTAAAAACCGGCAAACATACCAAAAACAGCTCCCATAGACAAAACATAATGGAAGTGCGCTACGACGTAATAAGTATCGTGAAATGCGACATCTAGCCCGGCATTGGCCAAGATTACACCCGTTAGACCTCCAATAGTAAAGAGTAATATAAATCCCAAAGTGAAGTATAAAGGGGTAACAAGATGGAGCGCCCCTCCTCAGAGGGTTGCTAACCAGCTAAATACTTTTATTCCTGTTGGAATAGCAATAACCATTGTAGCGGCCGTGAAATAGGCCCGCGTATCTACGTCTAAACCTACTGTGAACATGTGATGGGCTCAAACAATAAACCCTAATAAACCTATTGAAATCATAGCGTAGACCATTCCTAAATAACCGAAGATAGGTTTTCGAGAAAATTTTTCTACTATCTGGCTTACGATACCGAAACCAGGAAGAATTAAAATATAAACTTCAGGATGGCCGAAAAATCAAAACAGATGTTGATATAAAACTGGATCCCCCCCACCATTGGGTGCAAAAAAGCTGGTATTGAAATTTCGGTCGGTCAAAAGCATGGTAATTGCTGCTGCTAAGACAGGTAAAGAAAGGAGTAGGAGGAAAGCAGTAACAAAAACGGACCAGACAAATAACGGAATGGTATACATTTCCATACCTCGGCAGCGCATATTAAGGATAGTTACAATAAAATTAATTGCCCCTAAGATGGACGAAATTCCCGAAAGATGGAGACTGAAAATTGCTAGATCTACGGCAGGGCCGGAATGGGCTTGGATTCCAGATAGTGGTGGATAAACAGTTCAACCAGTTCCAGCTCCACCTTCAGCTAGGCTGGAAAGTAGGACTAAGATTAAGGAAGGTGGAAGGAGCCAGAAGCTTATATTATTTAATCGGGGAAAAGCCATATCTGGCGCTCCGATTAGAATTGGTACAAATCAATTACCAAAACCTCCAATTAAGACCGGCATAACCATAAAAAAAATCATCAAAAACGCGTGTGCTGTGACAACTACGTTATAAAGTTGATGATTTCCTAGAAAGAAATGGTTTCCGGGAGTAGATAATTCTAGACGGATTAAAATAGACATGAGGGTTCCGATGATGCCGGCAAATGTTCCAAAGATAAGGTACAAGGTTCCAATATCCTTATGGTTAGTAGAATATATTCAACGGGTGAAAAACTGAGAGATGGAATTTGGGAGGGAAGAAGAGTGATGCTTCTGAACTGAGGTCAAGAGTTATTCTGATTTTTGGAATCACGAGATACTCGTGATTCCATATTTATTAGGTAGGTAGGGGGCCTGGTATGAGAATTATATCGATTGGAAGGGTGAGGGCGGCGCTTGTCGCCACGAGTCTATGCTCTAAGTGTGTTTGCTAGAAGGTGAAGGATTGGCTTTGCCTATATTAAAGTAACTACGTAATATAGGTCCTTGTTTTTCTCCTTATTTAAAAGGTTTATTTGTTAGTTAGTCCATTTCATAATATTTTCGGTTTTCTTCTCTGCTTCTTTAAATTATGTTTACTGGCAGTTGGAATAGGTTAAGATAAAAAGTGATAGCCGCGCGAATGGTTTTTTTATGTCCTAAGATAATTGTCAAAGCGAATCTTTCATCAGGTATGGGGTAGGGAAAAAGAAGGGGGTTTAAGGTTGTAGCCGGAGTGCAATTTTCCAATGTTCAGGATGTTTCTTCTCTAAGGCTTCGGACATGTGCTGTCTGGTTTGCGAGTTGGAAAGGAAGAATTGTATGGCTGAGATGATCGAGATCTGGAAGGATTTGTTTTTTATGTGAGGTGAGAGTTAAATGAATTAAACGATACTCTTGGTCTTGGCGCCGTAATACCCGAGTAAACGACGGGCGCCGACCAAATAGGATGCTCATAGTTGCGGCGCCAACTTCGGGATTTCGGGCTTTGGTGGTAGTTTGGATAGTAAGCTCTGTAACCGGTCGTAGGTTTTCTACGTGGAAGTAAATGAATTTGGAAGATAAGAGTTTTGTGGCAATTTGGTTTTGATTGGCTTGGGCGCGATTCATTTATTTTTAAATTGTCGCCCGAGAGTAAGAAATGATTTGTTTATATTGGGTCTCCTTTTTTCCTCCCCGAATTTCGCGGCATATGGGACCGTAAATCCGAGTCCCAAGAAATTTATCTTGCTCGGAGAGCATCAATATACGATTTTCGTGAAAGCGGATGGTCTGTCCTTTTGGACGTCGGAAACTTTTAGCTGTGGAAATCAGGAGAGCGCGATAGATTTTCTTTTTAACGATTTTTTTTGCATGTTTAACTTTTTTAGCGGTCACAAGGATTGTATCTCCCGTTCGGGCATACCGACGCCGAGAGCTTCCGAAAACGTGGATACACTGGACTTTTTTTGCTCCTGAATTATCACTAACAGTTAGATAACTTCCTTTGGTAATCATGAGTAAATTATCCCCGAAGGGCACGGAAAGTGACAAAATCAATACGTCGTTCAATTCGGAAAATAACGATTAGCAGACCTAAACCTACGGCGGCTTCCCCGGCAGCTAGAATGATTAGAATAAGGCTGTATAATTGGCCAACGGGATCAAAAAAGTATAAGCTATTGATAATAAATGTTAAGCTCATTCCTAAATAAGTTAGTTCAATACACATCATAGTAACTAGAAAATTTTTAAAATTGAATACAATCCCGTAGAGACCTATGATAGATATCAAGAACCCTAGGGTTAGAAGGTTATTATAGGGCAATCAGGTTCAGGGACTAGATAGTGGGTCTTGGAGAATAATGTCAATGGCGCTAGTAGAGTGGACGACCATAAAAAATAAACTGGGAAGGCATCCGAAGTTAGGAACATCTCACCCCGGGAGTTGTTGCAGGGCTGAAGTCTTTAAAGTTGGTTAGTTCCCGTGCAATGGAAGCTCCGGTGGGAGGTAATTTGATTAACTTGTTTATCACTTTTTTAGAAGGAGGGGGTGGTGGCTTAAGGTCAAGGTCTCGGAGTTAGTATAGAAGAGCGTTTAAAGATGAACGGAAGAAGTGGGATTCGAACCCACGTTACAGGATAGTTCTGTAAGTCAATTTAGCAAACTGATACCTTAAGCCACTCGGCCATCCTTCCTAGAATGTTTCTACCTCCAAAGAAAATGGTGCAGCTTGATAGCTGTACAATATAACGGCGCATAGTAAGAAGAAAGCTAAGGTTATAGGCAGAAAGACTTTTCATCCTATATCCATTAGTTGATCGTACCGGTACCTCGGAAAAGTGGCGCGTACTAGTACAAAAAGAAAGCAGAATATAACGACTTTAAGAGCAAATCAGATTTGGGGAGAAATAAGTGAAAAGTCTTCGATAGCGGGATATCAACCTCCGAAAAATAGTATCGTAATTATGGCTGACATCAAAAGCATATTACTATACTCGCCTAAAAAAAACATAGCAAAAATGATAGAAGAGTATTCGACATTATATCCGGCCACTAACTCTGCTTCCGCTTCTGGTAGGTCGAAAGGAGCCCGGTTCGTTTCGGCTAACATGGAAACAAAAAAGATGGCCGCACATGGTAATAAAGGGGCAGCGAATCATACTGTTCGATTCTGAGCTAGGATAATTTCAGTAAAATTGGACGACCCCGCTAGTAATATAACAGGAAGGATTGTTAAACCAATAGAAACTTCATAGGAGATCATCTGGGCTGCTGATCGTAAGGAACCGAGAAACGCATATTTAGAATTACTTGCTCACCCAGCAATTATAATCCCGTATACATTTAAAGAAGACAATGCTAAAATAAAAAGTATACTCAGATTAAGATCAGCAATAGGATAATAAAAATTTCTAGTTGGTATTAGAAGGTTGCTGACATGGATTTCTTTACCTGCATTTAGTAACGCTGTTATGGTGGTACCTATAAATCAATCAGGTGTTTGACAAGTAGGACTTAAGTGTGGTGAGGGGCTGAAAGGGATAACGACTCAACCAACTAAGCTTAAAATAATAATGGCTAAAGGGGCAACCAGAAAAACTATTGTGTTCGATTTGCTAGGGATGACCATTTCTTTACATAACAATTTCAGTCCATCGGCTAATGGTTGGAGTAATCCAAAAAGACCAACTATATTGGGTCCGCGCCGCCGTTGAACTGCAGCCATGATTTTTCGTTCTGCCAATGTGAAATAGGCTACACCGATAAGAATGAAAATTATTCGCAGTAAACCAATTAAGGCCGTTTTATAAAAGAAGGTGGTGCCGCTTTCTGCTTTTTGCCCAGGTTGTCAAAGAGTAAAATAGTCGGCAATTGAAAAAATCGGTAGCCAGATGTTAAGGGCGGGACCGACTGGGGGGATGTTGGGAAAAAGGGATCAAATGGAAATTAGTAGGGAGTTAGGCATCATGGGAGAGAATTTTTTAAATTAATGATGGGTTTTATAAGGTGTTTCTTTTCTTTAAATGGGAGGTAGTTTAATTAGCTTGTTCATCACGTTGGTCGAAAGGGAAGGGTGGGTCCAGAAGGAATCGAACCTTCGACGTCTCCGTTATGAGCAGAGCATTCTACCATTGAATTATGAACCCATAAGCTGGTGAGTGGGAAATTAAACCTATTTCAAGCCCTTAATGAAGAACTACGACGTCGTTAATGTAAAGGCTAATTAAGACGACGAAAACATAGGCTTGAAGCATGGCAATTACGAGTTCTAACCCCATAACAAGTGTGACGACAATTCATGGTAGAGCGGAGAATAAAATTAAAGCTGCTTGGGAATTAAGCATAACTCAACTAAAGCCAATAAGGATTTTTAGGAGGGTATGACCCGCCATCATGTTAGCGAAAAGCCGAATAGAGAGGCTGAAGATTCGGGAGAAATAAGAAATTAATTCGACCGCTGCGATTAAGGGGGCTAGAATGAGAGGTGACCCGGTCGGAACTCCAAACGCAAAAATGGAATAGGTGTGTTGATAAATTCCAATAAGATTGATCCCGATAAATAGTGCAAGAGCTAAATAGAAGGTAAAAATAAAGGAACTGGTCACTGTATAGGAGAATGGAATCATACCAACTAGGTTGCTAACGAGAATTAGCATAAAAAGGTAGAATAGGATGGGAAAATAAACTTGTTTACTGAGGCGGATATTGGATTCTGCCAAATTGGCTAACATTTCGTAGATGTTTCGAACCAGATCCGCGATTATTGATGGAGAGGTGCTGTGTGTCTGGTTCGGATAGATGGTGGCGTAGATCAAGAATCCGCAAATTAGGAGATTTAACAATAATATTAAGGTTAGGTTTGTTAAAGCGTAGCTGATGGAGGGGAAAAGTTGTATGACATCAAATTGTTCTAACGGATCGAAGTATGTTATTAGATTTAATCTCACGAAATTTATCATTGACCTGCTGGTTAGGTGGGATTTTTCAGTAGGAAATAGGTTTCCCCACGCAGTAGGCTTGAGTGGGATTGAACCACTGACTCCACGTTTATCAAACGTGTACTCTACCACTGAGTTACAAGCCTGGCGGAGAGGAGATTTTAAAACACGAACGTCCTGGTTCGGATTGTAATTGGGGTAGCAGGATTCGGACCTACGATCGTGGTATCAAAAACCATTGCCTTACCGCTTGGCTATACCCCAGAATGCTCAAGAGTGGGATTGAACCACTGACTTCTGGATTTTCAGTCCAACACTCTACCACTGAGTTACTTGAGCTTATTGGTAGCTAACTCAAGGTTTTGAAGGAGTAAGAAAGAAAGTTGCTGTGTTGGAGACAAGGCATCGAACGGAAATTGGAGGGTTGTAAGTAGTGTCTTGAACGAGTTGGGAATTTGGTCGTGGCTTTCTAAGAGACGTGTAATGTTGAACCAGGTGTTTTCTTGATAACCAAAAAGAAAAATTACTCGCCCTTGTTGTATAATATTGCTCAGCGTAGCGAGTGCCTCGGGGTGGAGTTTATTTTCTCCAACTAGCGCGTAATTTGAAATTTGAACTGGAAGGTGGTTCGCCGTCTGGAGGGAGGTTATGGAAGTTTTTCTCCAATTAATGAGAGGGAACCTTAGGAGTCGGAGACCCAGAGAAGAGGTTTTTTGTTTCAAACTATCAATTTCGATAGGCGTTAAATTGTAAAGCTGAACAAGGAAAAAACATTTGCTGTTCCGAATTACGGCTTCGATTTTTTTGCTCGTATATAAATTAATATGTTTTAGCGAAATTTGCATATAATGAGTGTCTTTTAATGTTTATTTTATCGATCAACTTCGCCAAATACAATATCCTGTGTTCCAATAATAGCTACTACGTCCGCAATTAAATGGTCGTTTGACATCAAATCCAGTCCTTGGAGGTGTAAGAATCCAGGAGCTTTAATTTTGCAACGATAGGGTTTGTTAGTTCCATTGGAGATTAAAGAGACTCCAAATTCTCCTTTAGGGGCTTCGGTACTACAGTAAGTGGTACTGGCGGGAACCCGAAATCCGCCGGAGTAAAGTTTAAAGTGGTGGATTACTGCTTCCATTGACTGTTTCATTTCGCGGCGAGAAGGAGGAACTAATTTAAGATCATTAGCTTTTCATGGACCGAAAGGGATATTAGCAACGCATTGATCGATAATTCGAAGGCTTTCTCGCATTTCCTGGATCCGGAGGAAATAACGGTCATAGCAGTCTCCGTTCCGGCCAAGCGGAACAGCGAACTTTATTTCGGGATATACTTCGTAGGGGACGCGTTTCCGAACATCTCAGTTGACTCCAGATCCTCGAAGCATCACTCCGCTAAAACCTCAGTCCAAGGCTTCTTGTTTGGTAACAACTCCGATGTCCCGTAACCTATTATTTCAGATCCGATTACTGGTTAATAACTCTTCCATTTCGTCAATTCGACTTCGAAATTGTCGGGAGAATAGGTAAATATCTTTTAATAGACCCGCCGGCAAATCCTGGGCCACTCCTCCTACTCGAATGTAACTGGCATGCATACGGGCTCCTGACACCCTTTCGTAAAATTCCATTAATTTTTCTCGTTCTTCGAAGCCTCATAAGAAAGGAGTTAAGGCTCCGACGTCCATTGCGTGTGTGGTTAATGCCATTAAATGGTTTAAGATCCGAGTGATTTCATTAAAAAGAACCCGGATATATTGGGCCCGTCGAGGAATTAAGGAACCTAACGCTTTTTCTACAGTTAGGGAGTAGGTATGTTCTTGAGCCATCATGGAAACGTAATCTAATCGGTCGAAGTAAGGCAAAGCTTGGAGGTAAGTTTTATACTCGATCAACTTTTCTGTTCCGCGGTGTAGTAAACCGACATGAGGGGTGGCTCTTTTAACCACTTCCCCATTCAATTCGAGAATCAGACGTAATACACCATGGGCCGAAGGGTGTTGTGGGCCGAAATTGAGGTTAAAAGTTTTTAATTCTTTTAAGTTCGGTTTTGTTCGAAGCATCAGCTAGTTTATTGAACTAAAATTCATTTGGTACTGTTGTATACCGGATCTAAAATGTCTGTTGTGGTTAACCCGAAATATAAGGTTCCAAGAACGAGAACTAATAAAATACTTGTTTCCGTTCGGAATAGGTCGTTAAATTGGTGGAGGTACCTTGTTTCTAAGGTTCCAAATATAACGCGGTTGTATAATCAAATGCTATAGACCGCACTTAGGACGATAGCGGGAGCTGCTAGAATAGCTATAAAGGCATTATGATCGAAAATCCCAGTGTAAATTAGAAATTCCGCGACAAAATTAACAGTACCTGGGAACCCCATATTTGCTGCGGTAAACACAAAGAAGGCACATGCAAAAAGGGGCATAACAGTTACTAAACCGCTATAGTAATGAAGGAGCCGGGTATGATACCTATCGTAAAGAACTCCAATACACATAAAGAGTGCTCCTGATACAATTCCATGGCCTAGCATTAAGTATACAGAACCATCGAGCCCTTGCTGGGTGAAAGCGAACATGCCCAGAACTGCGAGATTCATGTGGGCGACGGATGAATATGCGATAATACGTTTTAGGTCAATTTGCCGGATGGTTGTAAGGGATGCATAAAGAACGCCAAGGAGGGCTAGTATATAAATCAATCCTATCAATGCCCGGTTGGCAGTAGTGAAGAGAGAAAGGGAGTATCGTAAGAATCCGAAACCTCCCAGCTTTAATAACAATGAAGCAAGGATTACGGAACCGACTGTTGGGGCTTCCACATGTGCTTCCGGTAATCAGATGTGAAACGGGACCATAGGTATTTTTGTAGCAAATGTTATAAAGAATGCGATTGCGAGATAAGTTTCTTCAGTAATTGAGAAAGGATGGTCCGCTAGTAATGGGTAAAGAGTACTTCCTAAAGTGGAGAATATATAAAAGACGGAGACGAATATACACATTGAGGTAACGAGGGTATAAAGAAAGAAATAGTAAGCTGCCGTAATTCGACGTTCCCGGGAACCTCACTGTCCGATTAACATAAACATAGGAATTAAAACTGCTTCAAAGCAGAAATAAAAAAAGAACAAGTCTAATAACTGGAAAACTGCGAGGAGAAGTATTTCCATTAAGAAAAGAAAGAGTAGGAATAAGATAAAGAGATAATAGTTCGCCACGGCTGCTATAGATCGGCTAAGGAGGTAGCATGGTGGGAAAATGAAAGCGGTCAGTAAGAGAAACAGGACCGCTAGCCCATCTAACCCAGTGGCTCAATCCGTACTGAAGGAACCAGTTCAGTGATAATTATGGAGGTTCAAGAATCCGTCTCCTGCTTGATCTAAATAAAGATATTGATTAAAAGTATAGAAGAGGAGCAACGTCCCGATGGAAAAAAATAAGGTAATGGGAAAGGAGGTGGATGGGTTTTCACGTTGACTTGGCTGGAGGCTCATTTTTAACTAATTATTTTTTGAAGTGTGGTTTCCGTCGTTCTACAATTACAGTGGGGGTAGGTAATTTTCTTCCGGCTTTTTTAACAATTTTACCTACCTCTTCATCGGCTACATTATTAAGTTCAAATAGGATCTTTCCGGCTTCTAAACGGTGAATCCAATTATAGACAGCTCCTTTTCCTTTTCCCATGCGAACTTCTGCCGGTTTTTTAGTAAGTGGAGTGTGTGGAAAGGGACGGATTCATACCCGGGATTTCTTTTTTAATTTCCGGGCAATAATTCGGCGCCCCGCTTCAATGGGTTTGAAAGCAAGACGGCACGCTTTGAGAGCCTTGAGACCAATATTTCCAAGTATAAATTTTGACCCCCCTTTGGAGTAATTAATTTTTTGGATGCGCAGCTTGTGCGATTTCCGATATTTGCTTCGACGTGGAGCTTGTAGCATAAATAAGTTATTTAATAGGTGATTCAAAGCTTTATTCCTAAAACTCCCACTTTAGCTAAAGCTTCTTCCATTCCAAAGCTGATGCGGAAGGAATAAGATTGCGGAGCCAAAGAACCTTCTCGCATTCGGAAGATAAAGGTACGTGCGCGTCCTTTTGGTCGGCCTTTAATTTCGATTAAAAGACCATAGAATTGCCGACGGATGGTCGGGTGGGAAGGAACAATCTGCAAGAGACTTTGAAAGCTATGAATTAAACGTCAGTGGACTTTTTTATGGACTTTTTCAAGCTCTCTTCCAAAATGATTAGCAAAGAGAGGAGTGCTTTTATAGTAATGGAGGAGGATAATTTGGTTTATGGTATTAATAAAATGTTTTTCTTTTTGTATTGGACCCAAGTTCCGCCGAAATCACTCTATTTGTCCGGCGGTACGAAAATTTAGCCGCCTGCTTGGCTCTCGAATTCGGAGGACAAAGCTAAAAAGTTTCGTTACAAGTTCGGCCAATTCATGAAGGAGTTGTTGGTAAACTGTTGTTTTAATGAAGCGATATAGTATTTTGAACTTTTCTGTTGGTGGGCGAGCTAGGAATCGCTCTTCCCGTCATTTTTTGTGGCCGTGGGAGATCAGATTTCAACGTCCTCGCCAACGTCTTTTTTTTTTCCGTCGGTCATTTTTTTGGTACTTGTAAAGGTTAATATACTCATCGAAATCTACATCGTTTCTCTCCGTTCGGGTTGTCACAAGCTTTGTATACCGGTAATGGAGAACAGTTTCGAGCATTAATTTGTTTTGATAAAAGGAAATAAAATGGAGTCCTTGGGGTTTTTCTTCCTGGAAAAAAATATTGTTGGGCCAAAGCTTGATAAAGCTTTGGCGGAGTAACATAGGATGTTCCCGGAAAGTCATTTTCTAAATGCGACGATTTTTTTTAAGACGGCAGCCATTATAAGGAGTTGTGCTTTCAATAATTAATCCTCCGAGCTGAATTGCTGATCGCCGTAGTCCCCTTAATGCTGCATTGCGGAAGCGACTACCTCCGTGGAAAATGATGTAAATATTTTTAAGCTTTAAATCGTGGATCCGGTTTCCCATTTCCTCAGTGGTAGTTACGGTTGCTATCTCAGTTGACTTTTGGCTTCCAATGAAGCCACAATTTTTACAGGTTGTTCAAGTTAGGACATCTCCTACAAGGTCGGTTAGAGTTAATAAAGTGTTGTTCCGGGTAATTGTTACGTGAAGTATTCCATCGGCTAGGCCAAGTTTATTTCGAAAACGGGCAAAGAGTTGGGGTTTGGTCAATGTACTAGATCCTTTAATCATCAAGGTCGGATTAAATTAGGAGTAGACGCCCGAATTCTTGTCACGACAGGCGGTTGTAACGTGGTAGGTCGGTGAGTCTGGGAGAGCGAGTTAAGAAACCGAAAGGAAGAACCAGCTTTTGTGGGTGGACATGTTTAAATCGGTTTCGAGGTTGACGGTAAAGATGACGTTGATATCGGTTTCGCGAATATCAATATTTTCCAAAAAAGTACTCTGATTCAAGCGTAATTTGGACTAGATCTCAAACGGAAACTCTTTTTTCGGGAATTCGGACTTGATCTCCGTTGATGCGGGTGTAACCTTGGAGAACTAGGAGGCGAGCAATTTGTAACGTAGGGGCTAGTCGAAGTCGACATAAGGTTACGTCGAGTCGGTTGTCAAATCATGTAAGTGCCTGGCTTAAGCGAGAGGTGCGAGAGACTGAAGAATTTCGAAAATGGAGGGCATGTTTCCTTAGCTGGCGAAGAGTCAGATGGCCATAAAAATTGGAGTATATTTGGAAATATCTTTTTTGTAAGGTTAAAAACTCAGATCGTCGCAAAAGACGGCCACGTTGAGTTTTTTGCCGTAGTAGGCGGAGCCTTTTGTGTTTCTTTTGCTGTCATGGTTTGCGCCTTCGGTAAGGTTGGTGAGGTCGCCGATAAAGTCGGTAAGGGAAAAGATCCATGGCTTGTCACCGTGTGGGCTGCCAATCCCCTCGGAGTCTGGGATACCGTTTCCATCTAGGAAACCGCCACTTTCACCGTTTAAAACCGCGCTGAAATTTTTTAACGTTTCGATGTTTGGTACCTGTTTTTGAGGCCCACTTTTTGTCTTTTCATTTCGACTTGCGTTTTACGTGCAGCAGGGGATTTCGCTTAGATTTCTTGACGACTCAAGGACGAGGTTTTGTTCGTCTCCTTGAGTCTGTAAAGGACGGTAAAGTTCTGTGGGCCCGCAGAACGCGGCGACTAACCCGACGTATCTTTTTTGGTATTAATCGGGATAAGGTTGAGAACCCCCGTGTTCCTTTTTTTAATGGAGAGGTTAGGAGCTCAAACCTCTTACTTATTCGCTTCCCTTCTACTTTTTCAGGGGCTAAACTTTTTGCACCTACTTTTGGAAGGGAAGCTGTAGCTTTTTGTGACAAATATGTTTTTTGGTTTTGATAGTTTCGGTTTATCAAGGTCTTAAGTATTTTGTTAGACCGCTGGATTGTGGTGAGGTCGAGTTCACGAAGTTTTCGTTCGCGATTCAATAACACTTTCTGGTTTAAAAGAAAAAGGAACTTGAATTGGATAGAGGGGCGGAAAAAGGATGCCGGTTGCTTGATCGTTCGGGATGTAATTCAGTACCGATGCGAATTATAACGTGATTTTGCTCGTTTAAAACGATAAGGTAGACGGAGCAGTATTGCGCGGCGGGGGTATTTCCATCCAGGTTTGGCTCGATAGTATCTTCTTTTGATGGTATAATTTTGTCGCAGAAGGAAGCGCCTTTTTTTGCGAAACAATATGCTGTGGAATCGGTTCCGGAGAGGTCGTTGTGGTGTTTTGCGTCTTATACGTTGTTTACGGTATATTAAGTTTGGCAGCGTATAAGTAAACATTCGTCAACCAGGAGAATAAACTCTTCCCCAGTAACGTGAAAAGTTTTGTTCGGATACTCCCAGTAGCAAAGAATGGAGTCTGTTTTTGCGAAACTTAGGGCGATTTTTTGCGAAAGGTTGTATAAAGGGGACGGAAGTTTTAAAGTGTAATGTAGTCATCCGTTTTTTTCTTTGTGGCCAGGAGATGGTGTTTGTTTCATTTTTCCCTGACCATAATTTGAGTTTTCGTAGTTGGGTAATGAATAGGTCACCGCTCTTTTTCCAACTATTTAGTTTTCTTGTGATATCAGGGTTTTTTGTAAGAATCTTATAGGAGGGGTGATGCGAACGGCTTTGGAAGGTTTGAGAAAGTGCTCCTTTGGTCTTTTTAAATATATAAGATTTTTTTGAATATGTCACCTTTTTAAGTTTTTTCTGCTGGAAGATTTTGAGTACGATCATAATGTTTGATCGAAAATAGGGACTGTTCGTTTGTAGTGGTAAGTAATTAAGCGATCAATTTGGTTATATAAACCCAACTCTTCGGAAATACATTTTGCTGGGGAATTAAAATTGGGCTGCTCCTGTTTAAAGCGTAGGACAAGATAGCGGAGTATTTCCATGTAAAAATAGGTTACCTGGTAGTGATCTTGGACTGGAGAGGCGAATAGATTCCATTCGGAATGCTCGGTAGAAAGATTTATTAAAGGGAGTTGAAGATTTTGAAGGTCTTGTAGAACGGAGGAACGTTCTGCTGAGCTGAGGGACAGTAGAATAATTAAATCGGGTAATGGGTCGTTAAGTAGGGGGTTACTTCAAATACCTGGCACTCAGGATCCTTCGTAACATTTGATTCCACTTTCTTCAAATCAAGCTGCGTACGAAAAGGTACGTTTGTCCTCTGTATTAATAATAGCAATTTTGCCCCTAGCTTCAAGAAGGTTTCAGAAAAAAGTTACAAACTCAATTAGCCACGTTGATTTATAGATTGGATTTTCTACTGTTTCCGTTTTTCGCTTGTAAGAAAAGTTTTCCTTTTGTCGGGGAAATGAATTATTTTTACGATGCAGACCAAAATTAAAAAGAGGGATGGGAAGGATATTATGAGAAAGGCGTTTTTTCATGATTTATAGTACCCTCTATCGGACTTGAACCGATACCCGAAGACTAGATTTTAAGTCTAGCGCGTCTACCAATTCCGCCAAGTGGGTTTTCATGGTATGGTATACCCCGGGGGGGACTTGAACCCCCAAGCCCTAGATCCTAAGTCTAATGCGTCTACCAGTTCCGCTACCAGGGTGCTTAGTACACTTTTGCCCCTAATATAATTATAGGCCAGACTTTTCGTCGGCTCAAATTTATCTTATATATAAAACCTCGAGAAGGAAAAAGGGTGTTTAATCGAGTCACTGGCTCTTATTTCAACGATCCCTGCGCTAAGTCTCGAAGTAGGTTGACCTTATCCTCAGAAAGGTATTTCCGCTGGGACTTAATTTTAGTGGCTGGAAGATTACGTTTTGGTAATTTATAAAACTATTCGGAAAATTAAACTCCAAAAAGGATTAAGAAGGCCATCATTAAACCAAAAAGAGCGATAGCTTCGGTTAGGGCGAATCCCAGGATAGCATAAACAAACAATTGTTTGACTAATGAAGGATTTCGTGCGATTGATCCGATTAAAGATGAAAAAACAATTCCAATTCCAACTCCTGACCCCGCTAGTGAGATCGTAGCTAACCCAGCACCAATTAATTTTGCACTTTGTAACATATAGTTTTAGATTAGATTAAGTAAGAAGATGCGAAGACGTAGTTTGCTTATTGTGAGATGGCATAGGGATTCAAGAATACACAAATCTACCAAGTAATACGTCGCGGTAGTAATAATTTCGAACTACCCTCTTTTACGGAAAGTTGCTAAATATAGATAAAAACAGAGAAAAAAGACCGGCATGGTGACGTTTCATATCTCCTTGTTGAGCTCTGCACCTCATACAAGAACTTCGTCTTCCCAATCATCATCACTGGGGGGGACGTCCTCGTCCAGATACGCTTTGAGCCAGTCGTACCAGTATTGGTGATCAGCAGGAAGAGGGACCGGGTATTCAAAGGAATTAGCTAATGCGTTTTGGTAAGCCTGCTCGGCTCCATACTTTAAAATTTCAGATGCGGGGATCAAATGCTCAGGCAGAACCCCTCCGGAATAATCGCGGGAACGATTGAAATACGGTTTCATGGGGGATTCCACGGGTGGAAGATCTTCGAAGGAGGGAACAGCATCGAAGGCAGGAACATCGAAAGGAAGATCAGATTTAATGCACATTGCCGCTAATAGAAGAACAGGGGCAAAAAAGAACGAGTAGTTTTTCAAGGCATTTAGCTCTTGGAAAGCCACTTTTTCTATTAACTTTGCTTCGATAGTACTCATAGCCAACACAATGGCTCCTATCATGGCAGTCAGCAGAACGAGTGAGCTTAATAAAAAAAGAGGAGCATGGGAGGTATAGAGAAGGTCACTGAACAAAGCTATATCATTTAAACCATAACGCAGGTAGTAGTCAGCTTGATCCAATGCTTGTTGGCCTGTCCCAATCAGATCTACGAAAGCGGCATTATTATAATAGGCATTAACGTAAATTCCAGTGATGAGAACGTTGTATCCTTTAAGTGAAAGGCCGGCAAAAAATATAGTTAAAAGAGCTGTTCTTAGATTTCAAGAAAAGTTTGCCTTTTGAGGGTCTTTTAAATTCAGAAGCATGATGACAAATAAAAACAGGATAGCGATAGCACCAATGTAAACAATAAGCAATATCATAGAAAGAAATTCCACCCGGATACTTAATAGGAGTAGGATAGAACTGATGAAAACTCCTATTAAACAGAACAAGGCGTTTATAGGACTTTTAACAATTATGACCCCGGTTGCTAAACCTAACGCGGCTGTTGCAACACCAATATAAAGGGTGAAGTCCCATAAACTACAGAAGAAAGCAGCTAGGCCTCGTAAAGCGCCTCCGCTCATCGCGAATGTGGCACTTAGACCATATAGAAGTATTAAAGGGAAAGTTAGTAAGATTAGATTTTTATATTTGTAAGTCATAGAATGTAAGATGAAACCGTGGCGCAAGAGGGAATCGAACCCCCCGCATCTGGATTATGATTCCAACGTTCTACCACTGAACTATTCCGCCGGAATGGTCAAGTATAGTACGTATTTTAACGAGAACGCGAGTATTTAAATTCAGCGATAATGTGAATAGGCCCGATTGGTAACAACAGCGCGATACATCGCCTCTTTTTTTTTAAAAGCCTCACTATGAGATGAGGAAATAGTTGCGATCACCTCACCGACTATACGACGTGGAAGAGAACTCCGGGACTTTTTCCGCCCGGCCTCAAGTAATCATTGAAAAGCGATTTTATACTGCTTGGGTCCTTCTAAAGGAACAGGGACATTATAATAATTTCGACCTACCCGACGCACTACTGTGATTAAGGCTGGTTTAAGACGATCGAGTGCGGTATAAAATAAAGTTGTGGCCGATCCTCCTTTACTATAACGGTTTAGTTCTTTTAGTGTTGCTAAGAACACCTTTTCGGCTGGCCCTTTCCGGCCATCATGCATCAATTTATTTTGTAAGGTAATTAGCAAGGAAGCTTTATAAAGAAGGCTCCCGCGTTTATTAATTCTCAGGTTTTGCACCTTCCGGTGCCCTAAGGTTGACGTCGGTATCAATCGAGGCACGTAATGAGCAAGAGGTCTTATTTCTTGCCGAAGTAAAAATTTTGAGTGCGGGGCATGAGAGCTACTTTTTTTGGACTTAATATTTTTATTGCTTATTTTCGTTTTACCAGTATATTTCATGAGATTATTTGCTGGAACATATTCCTAAAATTTTTTCCCTTCGTATTTGCCGCGTTTATAGCATTTACCGCCATATTTCGAACGAGCATTTTCCCGTCCTTGTAATCGAACGAGATCAAATTTTCCTCGAACCATGGTATACTTTATTCCAGGTAGGTCTTTGATTCGCCCCCCCCGAACTAATACATTAGAATGTTTTTGTAAAGAATTCTGTCCGATTCCTGGTAAGTACGCGTTAATTCGTTTTCGATTCGTCAAGAGCACACGCGCGACTTTCCGAAGAGCAGAATTCGGTTTTTTGGGAGTCATCTCATAGACCCGGAGGCACATACCTTTTTTTTGAGGACAATTCTGCAACGCAATCCTTTTATTCTTATGTTTTCACCTTTTTCGTTTATTTCGGGTCAATTGAATTAATGTGGGCATTTTATTATTTTTTCTTCTTTCCTTCTTTCTTCACTAGTTTGTAGCCCCGATAACGAAGACCTTTTCCGTTATATACATCTGGTTTCTTGAAGGCGTAGAGGTCAGCAGCTGCTTGATTAACAATTAGTGGATTGGGACCTTGAAGGTTAAATCGATTATTTTTGCGACTCAATTTTACATCTACGGTACGGTGGATGAGATAGTGGACCGGGTGGCTGTAACCGAGTGCCATTTTTAACAACCGGCTTTCTTCAAACCGCCCTTTGTACCCAACTCCTACCGTTTTTAATTTTTCTTGGTACCCTTTAGTAACACCTAACATAGCTCTGTAAAGAGCTCCAATTAAAGTTCTAAGCGCGGCGTGAAATTGGAAATCGATTGGGCCTAGGTTAACAGTTCTATTTCGTAAAATGGGCTGAAATTTTACGGGAATAAGAATACTGATATCTCCTCGCTCACTGGTAAAGATAAGTTGTAGCCCTTCTTTCGTTACCGTTTGTGAAAAAAAAACGGGTGAAGGAATAACTACTCTGTAAATTTGCGGTACGTGGATATCCCGCCCGTCCGAATCGTACTTAAGGCCTGGCTCCTCAAATAAAAAAGGTTTTAAGTTCCGATTGATTTTATTTGCAGCGTAAATGGCGAGGGCCGACTTGAGATTCCGACTTGGTAAAATATGAGATTGGGACAAGGGGTTCCTTTTTGTCCAGGTAGTTTTTTGTATAAAGCTTAAGTTTCTCATGGCGAGGAATAGTTAAAATTCCGAAACTCTTGACTTAACTCTACGGGTTGATAAATTACTCGCTTTTGTTCGTCACTGTAAAAGACTTCCAAAAAACCGGTCAAAGGAAAGTCTTTGCGTAATGGAAAACCAGAAAATCCATAATCAGTTAAAATTCGGCGAAGATCTAAATGATTGGTGAAAAAGATTCCAAAAAGATCTCAGACTTCCCGTTCTAATCATCCGGCTCCCGGATATAGAAAAGTAGTCGATGGGAGATCTGTTAGCTCATCCGTTTGGACCAGACAAATTATACGGTTTCCATAATATATACTAAGAAGGTGATATATCACGGTAAACCGATAACGTTTTCCGGGCCGGTCATAAACAGCTATATCGACTAATTGTTTAAATTGGGAAAGGGAGTGATTTTTTAAAAAAAGCAGAACTGTTATAAAATTTCGCCGGCTTAAGGTCAGTGAACTATCATACCCCCGGACGAAGATCTCTTTCATAGCTGCGGGGATAGCGCTTAAGAAATGTTGATGAAGTCGCAAGGCTATTCACTTTCATGGGGTTGAGAAAGGCATAAGAAAGGGAAATCAAAATACGAACTCCTTTAGGTAACCAAGAAAGTTATAGTAATTAGCACTAAGAGAAGAACTGCCAAGATAAAAAACGCGTATTGATAAACAATTCCCGTTTGATATTCCTTATTTTTTAAGCTTAGCTTGAAGAAAGATGAATATAGTCCTCGCGGTCCCATAAGCTCTATTACTCCTTTATCAATTAGCTCAAAAGGAACTCGAAAGGCAAATCGTAACAAGGGTAAGTTTATGTAACGATTGTATAGAAGGTCAAAGTATCATTTATAGCTTAGGAAGCGATGGCCTTCTTTCAGGAGTAGATGGTACATGATTGAATAATGTGACAATACTTTGTAAAGAAATGCTACTAAAGCTACGCTTAAAAGACTCAGAAAGAAGGGCAAATTTTTAATGTAAAAAGGAAGGAATTCAGCCACGAAAAAGGAATTATGCCCCGGTAAAGTTAAAAGTACATGATCCAAGAAAGGGGTTCCAATTCCCGAAAAAAGATCTTTCGTTAAATAACCTAGAATGATACTACCTAATGCGAGAATCGATAAAGGGACAGTAATAAATGCGGGGGATTCATGTATATTATTAGCCACCGGTTTTTGTACTTGCGTCTCTTTAATAAAACTCAAATAGATTAGGCGGAAAGAGTAGAATGTGGTAAAGAAAGCAGTTATGGTACCCAGCCAGTGGACAAAAGAACCATGCAAATTATATTGGCTATAGGCGAGCTCCAAGATAATATCCTTGGAGTAGTATCCCGTAAGGAATGGAAAACCGATCAACGCTAAGGACCCTATACCGATGGAAGCATAAGCAAAAGGTAGAAGCTTGCTTAATCCTCCCATTTTCCGCATATCTTGTTCATTCGAAAGACTGTGAATAACTGATCCTGCGCTTAAGAAAAGTAGGGCTTTAAAGACTGCATGATTCATTAAATGAAATAAACTAATATTATAAGCCGATAAACCACAAGCGAATACCATATATCCTAACTGGCTACAGGTTGAATAAGCGATAACTTTTTTCATATCATATTGAACCAAACCGACGGTAGAACTGAAGAAAGCGGTCAATCCACCTACCAAGGCGACTAGCATTAATGTGGTGTCTGCATATTCAAAAATAGGAGAGCATTTAATTATCAAAAAGACCCCGGCTGTTACCATAGTGGCAGCGTGTATCAGGGCGGAAACCGGAGTTGGCCCCTCCATAGCATCAGGTAGCCACGTATGAAGAAAGATTTGAGCTGATTTTCCCATCGCCCCGAGAAGCAGGAGAATGCTGACTAAGTTCAAAAGATTGACATTAAAGCTAAAGATGTTAACCTGTTGTTCTATGAAGAACGGGGCGAGGGAGAAAATGACACCAAATTCAACAGAACGGAATGCACAGAAGATGGTAATAATGCCTAAGGTCAAAGCTACGTCGCTAATCCGATTTACAATCAAGGCTTTAATTGCAGATTTATTAGCCTGAATTCGGGTAAATCAGAAATTAATGAGAAGATATGAACAGATTCCGACACCTTCCCACCCCAAAAATAATTGGAGTAAATTATCGGCAGTTACTAATAAGAGCATAAAAAATGTGAAGAGTGAAAGATAGGACATAAACCTAGGAAGATGCGGATCTTCAGCCATGTAAGAACAGGAGTAAACGTGAACCAACGAGGAAACCAAGTTAACTACGAAAAACATTGTTAATACCAAATTATCAAAATTAAAACCTCAAGTAATATGTAAAAGCTCTGAACTTATCCAAGTCCCCAGCTTGAGATGGTATACAACGGGATCAGTTAAATTCTGATAAATTAAGATGGAAGTTAAAAATAAGTTGCCTCCCATTCCTATGACGGTTAATCATCGGGCTCCCATACGACCGATTCAGCGGCCCGCCAAACCGGCTATAATAGCATTAATTAGGGGTATAAAAACTATCGCTAAAAACATATATATTCTTTTAAAAATGGGAATATAGTTTAGTGGTAGAATATGTGCCCTGCAAGCATGAGACATCGGTTCGATTCCGGTTATTTCCAAGTTCTATGTTGTATAACACAAAATAACGACTTTATTACTCTCCCGAATAAAGGGAAGTAAACCTGAAAAGCCCTTACGCCTATAAGAATCTTTATTTAGACCACCGCCGACTTCATAATGTATTTAAAAAAGATCACCGGACAGGTACTGTTTTCTTAAAGGAACGGATAAATTTAGGAATAGTCGGGAAATGGGTATCGAATGTATAGCTCAGTGGCAGAGCGATGGACTTTTAATCCAGGGGTCGAGGGTTCGATCCCCTCTACGTTCATGGTGACAAACACATTTTTAGACTCTTTGGACAGATTATGAAACCTTATGAGGCAGATATAACCACTGCTACTGAAATACTACGTATTTCTGAATCTAGCCAACACTTGTATTTTTGACTTTAAATCGACCTTTAATAAACGAATCACCAATAAATCATACCGCTTCCTTCTCCCTCTAAAAAAAGTGATACACAAGTTAATCAAACTACCTCTCACCTCTTCAAATTCCATCTCTCAGTTTTTCACCCGTTGAATATATTCTACTAACCATAAGGATATTGGAACCTTGTACCTTATCTTTGGAACATTTGCCGGCGTCCTCATCGGAACCCTCCTGTCTATTAAACCCCTGGAAACCTTGTCAGAAACTACCTTGAATATGTCTCTACTT
>Ga0209011_1000210_pt1 | contig 25217 bp, 26 predicted proteins | sample BlaSpr_A8_OM1_M3_FD_187986 | JGI IMG/M metagenome (GOLD analysis project Ga0209011, IMG submission 187986) | Forest soil microbial communities from Thunder Bay, Ontario, Canada - Black Spruce, Ontario site 2_A8_OM1_M3 (SPAdes) (version 2) | ecosystem: Environmental > Terrestrial > Soil > Boreal... | reverse complement strand
ATTCGAGCTCGCCATAGCGGTCGAGCTGGTCGCGAAAGAGATTGAGGACGAGCGTGGCAGTGGGTTTGATCTCCTCGACCGCCTTCGGCAGGCTCGCTTCGTCGATCTCGAAAACGCCCCAGTCGGCGCGAAGGCGCGCGTCCATCCCCGCGCGATCCACGGCTGCCGCCGTGACGCCGAAGATGAGGTTGGCGCCGGCGCGGTTGGTGACGACTTTGTGCCCGGCTCCTTCGAGGAGCCAGGTGACCATGCGCGAGGCGGTGGTCTTGCCGTTGGTGCCGGTGATCACTATCGAGCCGTGCGTCAGGTCCTGCGAGAGCTTGGTCAGGACTTTCGGGTCGATTGCCCGGGCGACGTCGCCGGGTAGGGTGGTGCCGCCGCCACGGCGGCTGACGCGGCTGATCGTGCCGGTGGCTTTGCCGGCCCAGACGGCTGCGGTTTTGCGGATCACTCCGCCCACGGCCCGATAGCTTGGGCGACCGCGGTCCAGCACTTCAATTCGGACGTGATGTTGCGCGCCGACGCCTCGTCGGCGCAGTGACAAAAGTACGCTGAGCCGCTGCCGGTCATCTGCCAGGTTGGACCAAGTCTGTTAAGAGCGTTGGCAAATTCCTGGAGGCGCGGTTCAATGCTCATGGCGGCATGTGTGAGGTGATTCGGTGAGTCGACCTTGGAGTAGTCAATTTTGTCCCATGCACGGTAAACGTCTTTCGTTAAGAGCTCGAAGCCCGGCCACGCGATGGCGAACCATAGCTCTTGTGTGGGAAGCGGGGTGAGGTGGTCGCCGCGCTGCTCGCCGAGCGCTGCCCCACCGGTGAGAAAAAAGGGGACGTCCGCGCCGATTTGTGCTGCGATCGTCTTGAGGTCCGCGGTGACGTGATGGAGCGCCGCGAGTCCTCTGAGCGCGGTCGCGGCGTCGGAGCTGGCGCCGCCCATGCCGGCGCCGGCGGGAATTCGCTTGTGAAGCTGGATTTCGGTGGGCAGTTTTCTCTTGGCTGCTTCTTCGAGCGCCGCGAGAGCTTTCAGGACGGAGTTGTCCTTCGTGTTCTCGACCGCGAGGCCGGAGATAGTGAGTGACGTCTTGTCTGCCGGTGTGAGTGAGACGAGGTCGTGCAGGTCGATCGCCTGCAGCGTGGTGCGGACGTCGTGAAACCCGTCGTCTCGACGGCGGAGGACGGCGAGGTCGAGATTGAGCTTGGCGCGTGCCGGCAGCACGATAGTCACTTGTGCACGCTAGTCACTGAGGATCGACGGGCTTCAGCTTTTCTCGATACGTGATGGCGCGGTCTTGATACTTCTGGGCCGCCATACCCACCCACTTGTCAGACGAGCCTCCGAGCGGCTTCTTGACGGTTGCGGGCACGCCCGCCGCCAGGTGGCCGGGCGGGATCTCGCTTCCCTCCGCGAGGACCGCGCCTGCCGCGAGCAGCGATCCAGCGCCAAGACGGCTTCGCTGCAGCATGATGGCGCCCATCCCGACGAGCGCGCCCTCCTCGACGACACAGCCTTCGAGCAACGCGGAGTGGCCGACCGTCACGTTGCGCTCGATGATCGTCGGGAGGTTCGTCGAGCAGTGGATGACAGCGTTGTCTTGCACGTTCGAGCCTTCGCCGACTTTGATCTGCGCCTCGTCGCCGCGCAGTACCGCCCCGAACCACACGCTGGCGCCCGCCTCGATCACGACGTCCCCGATGAGGACGGCGGTCGGTGCGACGTAGGCGTCTTTGTGTACCTGGGGCCGCTTCCCGCCGAGCTCGAATTCCATGGGCCCCTATAATCCTAGGTTCGTGCGTACTTCCAGCCGGATGATGACTCGTGGCTAAGCGGACGGCGTCTGCCAAGAAGCAGGCTCGCGCGAGCGTTAAGCGTGCCGAGCGCAATCGCTCGGTGAAGTCCGAGGTCAAGACCCTGGTCGTGAAGGCGCGGAAGTCGCTGACCGGCGGCCCGGTCGCGGAATCCGATCGCTACGCGCTGACGCTCGAGGCGGTGAAGGCGCTGGATCGCGCGGCCTCGAAGGGCGTGCTGCACAAGAACAACGCAAGCCGGCGCAAGGCGCGCCTGGCGCGGCAGATGGCGAAGCTAAAGATCGCGCCTCCCGTGGCTGTGAAAGGCAAACAACCGGCAGCCAAGAAAGGCGCCTCGGCTCCTGCCAAGGCTGCCAAGCCGGCTGCCAAGAAGAAGTAGGGCTTACAGCTTCGTAAGCAGGACGTCCAGACCCAGCTCGGCGTCGATCTGGCCCGACTTGACCTCGAACTCGTAGTCGCGAATCGTCGTCAGGGCTGACTCCAGGCGATCGGGATCGCTGTCTTTTGCAGTCTCGTAAGCCTTCTGAATCACGAACCGGTGCTCGGTCATGCCGTCCTGGACTTGCTGTAGCGACTCCCCGCGGTCCTGCCGCGCGCGCACCTGCAGCACCAGCGCAATGTGGCGGGCCATGCGGTAGGCGACCGTGGTCGGCTGCATGCCGTTGCGAGTCAGGCCGCGCGCGATCTGCATCGCCTGCGGCGAAGGGCGGGGCAGGAGGTTGTCGGTGAGCTTGAAGATCTCGTCCTCGCGGGCGCCGGCGAGCAGCTCGGCGATCGATTCATTTGTGAGCTTCGACCCCGACGCCTTGTAGGCGGCGAGCTTGCTGAGCTCGGAATCGATGATGCTGAGGTCAGGCGTGGTGACGCGGACCACCTGCGCGGCGATCGCGGGGCTCAGGCCGTGACTTTCGACAGCGCGCCGGGTCGTCCAGTCGCTGAGTGCGCGGCCCTTCAGGTGCTGCATCTCGGTGGCGGCCCCGTGTGCGGCAGTTATGGCCTTGACGAGCTTGTTGCTGGCGCTGAGGCGGCCGGCGACAGTGATGAGCAGGCGGGTGGTTGAAGGGATTTCCTGCAGCGAGGCCGCTGCGCTCTCAGCACGCTGCGCCGGGAGCATGCGGACGTAGACGGCGCGAAAGGGATCGAGGAAAGGTGCCTGGAGGATGGAGTCCTGGAGACGCGCCGGGGTCAGGCCCGTTCCCTCGAGGGTGTCGAAGCCGAAGTCCGAGACGAGCTCGGGTTTCCAGGTGTCGAGAATCGCGCGTGCGGCCTCGTCGATGAGAAAGCGCTCCTCGCCGTGGAACAGGAGCACCGTCGTCGCGCGGCTTGTTGCGGTGCGGGGCACGGATGGATCGTACTAGCGCAGCGCCTCGAACTCCGAGTCGGTTAGCTCGATTTGCAACGCCGCCAGGTTCTCTTTCAGGTGATCGAGCGACAGCGTTCCAGGAATCGGCAGCATCGCCGGCGAGCGGCGAAGGAGCCAGGCGAGCGCGATCTGTGGTGCAGTCGCCGCGTGCCGTAAGGCGATCTCGGTTAGCGCACTGGTATCGACCCCACGTAAAGGGTAAAACGGGACGAACACAATGCCTTCGGCGGCGCAGTAGTCGACGACCGAGTCGTATTTCCGCTCGGAAAGGCTGTAGTGGTTCTGCACTGCGGCGATGGGCACCACCCGCCGGGCTCGCTCGATCTGGTCGATGTTGACCTCCGAGAGGCCGACTTGGTGGACCTTGCCCTGGTCCCGGTATTCCTTGATCACGGCGACGCTTTCCTCGATTGGAGTCTCCGGATCGACGCGGTGCAGGTAATAGAGAGGGATCGTGTCGGTCTTCAGCCGCTGAAAGCTCTGTTCCAAGTCGGCGCGCAGCGCCTCGGGACGCCCACGGCCGGCGCCACCGGCACCGCCCTTGGTCGCGACGATGCAGCCATCGGGGAATGGCAAGAGAGCTTCGCCGATCGTCTCTTCGCTCTCTCCACCGGTGTAGGAGTGCGCGGTATCGATCATCTGCACGCCGGCGGCGACCGCCGATCTGATGAACGCGACGTTGTCTTTTGTCTTCGTCAGCCGGTTCGTGCCCAGGCCGATCCTTGCGACGTCGACGTCGCCAAGCCGTACAGAGTGTTTCAACGCATTTCCACGGCTACGCGCCCGCCAGGCCCGTTTCGTAAGCGAGGATGACAGCCTGGACCCGGTCCCTCAGGTCGAGCTTGTCGAGGACATGGGCGACATGCGTCTTGACGGTCGTCTCGGCGACATGCAGGCGCGCGGCGATCTCGGCATTCGTGAATCCGCGCGCCAGCTCCGTGAGCACGTCGCGTTCGCGCTCCGTCAGTCCCTCGAGCTGCTTTGCTTTGCTCGTAGCTGGCTTGGGGCGCTTGGCGAATTCCTCGATGAGCCGTTTAGTCACCGAGGGCGCCAGCAGCGCGTCGCCCGCCGCAACCACGCGGATGGCGTGGATGAGCTCTTCCGGCGGCGCGGCTTTGAGCAGGAATGCGGAAGCTCCAGCGGCCAGCGCGTCGAAGACGTACTCGTCCAGCTCGTAAGTCGTGAGGATGACGACCCGTGGAGGCGACTCGGTGCCGGTGATCGTTCGCGTCGCGGCGATGCCGTCGACGCGTGGCATGCGGATGTCCATGAGGATCACGTCGGGCTTCTCGCGGCGCACCACGTCGATCGCGGCCTGACCATCGCCGGCTTCGCCGACGACCTCCATGTCGGGCTGCGAGCTGACGATCATCCGGAAGCCCGCGCGCACGAGTCCCTGGTCGTCGGCGATCGCGACTCTAATGGTCATTGAGAGAGGGGAAGCCTCGAGCGGACGATGAATCCGCCCAGGTCCGTAGATCCGGCTTCCAGCGTGCCCCCGAACATGGCCACGCGCTCGCGCATCCCGATCAGTCCATGCCCCGTCGACGCTTTGACGGCCTCCTCCGACACCCCTTCGCCGTTGTCGCGAACCGTTAGCTCCAGGGCGTCGGGCAGGTAATTCACCCGCACCTCGAGCGTCGACGCGTGGGCGTGCCGCAAGGCATTCGTGATCGCCTCCTGGACGATCCGGTACGCGGTGAGCCCGAGCGCGGCGGGCAGCGGCCGTGGGTCGCCGGTGACCTTGAGGTCGACCTCCAGGCCAGCATCGCGTGCGGTCTTGAGGAGTGCGTCCAGCTGATCCAGGTCAGGCTGTGGGCTCATCTCGAGTTGCCCGGGCTCCTTGCGCAAGACGCCCAGGAGCCGGTTCAGCTCGGCCAGCGTGTCTCGCGCAGTGGTCTCTATCGATTGCAACGCCTTTCGATTGTCGCCATCGGCGTTGACCGCGACGCGAGATGCGCCCGCTTGAATCGCCATCACACTCACGTTGTGCGCGACCACGTCGTGCAGCTCGCGCGCGATTCGGAGTCGCTCCTCGTCCACGGCTTGCCGTCGCAAAGCCTCCGACTCATTTCGGTGACGAGTGATCAGCTCGGTAAGGAAATCGTGACGGCCGCGGATGTAGTCGCCGATCACCCACGCAACGAGGGACAGCCCGCCCACCGGGATCACAATCCGCGATGTAGTGAAATCGCCGATCAGCAATAGAACTACCGCCGCCAGGATGAGCGCAATCGCGGCACCCGCCACCCAGAGGCGCGCCCGGGTGTTGCCGTAGACCGAAACGGCGAAGACGGCAAACGCGACTGCGGCGTCGGAAGGCTCGCGAGCTGGACTGATCATCACCGATGCGAGGCTGGAGCAAACAATGACGACAAGCACCGCAAGGGGATGGCTGCGCCGCCACCACAACGCCAGAGCCTGGATTGCCGCCAGAGCCAAGGTGATCGCAAACCACGACCTGCCAGCAGAGTTGATGAGCACCGCGATGGTGCCGCTGGCGAGGATGAACGCGACCACCAGGCCGTCGACAAGGCGCGGCCGGCCTGTGATCCATGACCACGGCCGGCCGCGAAAACGAGCTGGTGCAGGGGAGGTGACTATGTGACGTCCCTCTGCCGCAGCAGTGAAGCGGACACGACTACGAAGAAGGCGACGTAGGCGACCAGGACAAGCACCGCTTGCTGCGCGCCGATGGTGGGCGCCGCCGCGTGTCCGAACACGGGAGAGGTGAACGACGACAGCAATGCACTTGCATTCTGGCCGTCGAACCAGTTGGTGATCCACTTGTACGTCCCGCCGTTGAAAGTCGTGATGAATCGGACTGCAATGAGCTGCAATACAGTCAGGTAGATCAGGCCGACGCCCAGCGCCGCCGCCGACTGCCGGAACAGGATGCCGAGCGCCATGCCGAGCGAGCCGCTGACCGCCAGGACCAGCCAGATGGCGCCGATGCCCTTGGCGATGTCGAAGACCGCCGGCCATACAATCGAGTGGCCTTCAAACAAGGCGACGACCGCGCTGTACGCGGCCCCGCCCGCAAAGAGGACGGCGGTCAGGATCCCCATCCACGCCGCGAGGACCACAAATCGGCCGCCGAGGGTGGAGAGACGGCCGGGACGCTGAATCAGCGTGGTCTTCAAGGTGCTCCATGCATATTCAGAGCCGGCGACCAGCGCGCCGAGCACCACGGCGACGGCCGCGCCAAGCGGAAACCCGGCGGCCATGATGTTGTTGACGAACTGGTCCGGGTAGAGCATCGCCAGGGTTACCGCCCGGTCCGCGCCCACCGGGTGAAGAGCCTGGTACCAGTCGAGCGAATAGATGAGCGCGACGACGCCTGCCATCAGGCCCGCGGCGACCAGAAATGCCGGCCGCATTCGATTCTTACGCCACTCCGCTTTGATGCTTGCGATCATGATCCTTGCTTCTCTCCTGTGAGCTGGAAGAAGGCTTCCTCCAGCGATCTTTCGACCGGCCTCAATTCGCTGACTGCGATGCCGGCGGCCATGAGCCGGCTGTTGACCTCGAGACTCCCCGCCGGGTCGGTCTCCAATCGGATGGAGCCGTTCTGCCGGCTCACCAACGCGTCGCCGAACATGCTCTTCAGCATTTCGTAGGCGCGGTCGACAGGCTCGGCCTTGACGAGGATGCCCTCTTTGCCGAGGAGCTCTTGCACCGTCGATTCGGTGACCAGCTTGCCGCCCCTGATCACGCCGACGCGGTCGCAGATCTGCTCGACCTCTGGGAGTAGGTGGCTCGACAGGAGCACCGTTCGATTGCCCTGTCCGATCTGCTTGATGAGCTTGCGCATCTCGGCCATGCCCTGCGGATCGAGACCGCTGGTGGGCTCATCCAGGATGAGCAGCTCCGGGTCTTTCAGCAGCGCGGCCGCGACGCCGAGACGCTGCTTCATTCCTGTCGAGTAGCTGCCGAACTTGCGCCCGGCGCGGGAGGTGAGCTCAACGATGTCGAGCACTTCTGCCACTCGTTTCTGGTCGACGCCCGCGTAGTCTGCAATCACACGGAGGTTCTCCCGACCCGAGAGGTAGGGATAGAAGCCCGGCGCTTCCACCAGCGCGCCGATCTTGGCGAGCCCGGCCGGGTCACCAGGCGCGTGGCCCGCCACAGTTGCCGTGCCCGAGGTGGGCCGGATGAGGCCCATGAGCATGCGCAGGGTCGTGGTCTTCCCGGCGCCGTTGGGCCCGAGGAAGCCGTACACCTCCCCGCGCCTAACGCTCATCTCCACGGAGTCGACGGCGAGGACTCCGTTTCCGAACCGCTTTGTAAGTCCGCTCGTTTCGACGACTGTCATGTTTTCCATTACCGTCACGCTAGGTGGCGGGGAGCGCGCCGTCGTCAGCAGCGAGAGCGATCTTTGCCCTCCTTCTAAAGGATGAGAGCTTGCGCGCTCAAGGATGAGTGAGAGCTACATCGGGACCGTGATAGTGCCCTCCTGGTCGGTGCGGAGGACATTGGGCGGAAAGCCTTTGGCCAATCTTCCTGCGGCGCGTGAAGCAATGAGCTGGGTGGTTGGGGTAAGCGCTGCGCGGGCGAGCTCGGGTGAGAGCTGGCTCCGGCCGCCGGCGGGCAGCAGAAAGTAGGTGCAGGGACCGCTCAGCCTCCTCGCGGCGAGCGTCTGCGCGTCGAGGTCGAGGTCGCTGAGGTCGCAAAAGCTGCGGCCGCTTGGAGCAACGATGCGTAAGGCGAGATATGCAGCGCCGACCTGGTCGCCCGGCGCGCGAGGTTCCGGCGCGAGGACCTGGAGATCGAATCCGGCGATGGTGATGGTTCGTCCGGCGCCCAGTCTTCGGACCGCTGCGCCGCGAGCGGTTGCCTCGAGCGCTGCTGTGCGCCAGGCAGAACCGGTGAGCTGCACATCGGGGATGAGGACCTGGGCAGCGGCGCGGTCGAAGCCGGCGAATCCGCCGACGTGGCCAAGACTCGGTGCGGTGATGGCGACGGCGTCGAACTTTTTCTGCCACGGAGGCAGCTGCGCGCCGAGCTCGTCCTTGAGCCGGGCGGGGCTTGGGCCGCCGTCGATGAGGATCGCGCCCTGCGGACCTCGAATCAGCACCGCCTGTCCGTCACCTACTCCCATCACGATCGCCTGGGGTGGGGCGTTCGCCCACATGCCGAGCGCTGTGACGGCGATCAGCGCGGGCGCGAGGACGGTGGTGATCGCGGCGAGGGTGCGGCGGCGGCCGAAGAGTTGTGTGGTGGCGATCGCGGGGGCCAGTGCGGAGTAGTAGGCGATGCCCATCCAGGTGGGAAATTTCGCGATCGGGATGGCCGCGGCCGGAATGCGCGCAAAGATGAAGGCGACCTGTTCCAGATAGGCGAGCAGCCCGGTTACGGGGATCGCCACGAGGCGAGCAAGCTCGGGGATGGCTGAGAGCGCGCCAATCAAGAGGCCAGCGGTGATCAGGACAGGAAGGATCGGGATGACCAGCGCATTGGTGATCGGCGCAACGGGTGAGAGAAGGTGGAAGTCGGTAGCCATCATCGGCACAGTCCCGACCTGCGCGGCACACGTGACCGCGAAAGGTTCGCGAAGCAAGGCGGGCATGAAGGTGATGCGTCGGTCGATGGCCGGGGTCAGCAGGATGATCGCGGCAGTGCCGGCGAACGAGAGCTGAAAGCCGACGTCCCACGCAAGCTCGGGGTGCCAGCCGAGCATTGCTGCGCCGGTCAGTGCGATCGAGGTCCAGACGTGAGTGGGCCGGCCGAGCTTTGAGGCCGCGATGACGAGGCCGCCCATCGCGGCGGCGCGCACCGCGGCGGGTGTGGCTCCGCCGACCATCGCGTAAAGCGCGATCAGCGCGAGTGCGGGCCAGGTGGCCAAGGTTCCCATCACCGGTTTCAGCGCGGCTTGCACGATGCGAGCGAAGACGGCGACCTTCAGGCCGCTGAGGACCAGGAGGTGCACCAGCCCGGTCGCGATGAGCGCGTTCTGCAGCGCGGGCGGTATGCCCTGACGGATGCCGAGCACGACTCCCATGAGCACGCCTGCATGAGGCGGCGGGAGCGCGTCGTTGAGAGCCTGCGCGTAATGGGTGCGCAGCCAGGCGGGAAAGCTGGCCGGGCCGGATCCGTCGGTGACGATGTTGAAGCTGGTGGACTGGAGCTCCACGTAAACATGGCGCTGGGCGAGATAGGCACGGCGGTCGAAGGCCGGCATGTCCCGAGGCAGCATCAGCTTGCCCGTGGCCTTGACCTGGTCGCCGAAGCCGGTCTGGGTCGGGCCGCGCCAGCGGACCATCAGGTTGCCGACGCCGCTGACCTGCGTGCTGCCGATCAGGATTCGGCCTGGTTCGACCAGGACCTCGCCGCCGCCGCCGGATGGGCGGGTGTCGTCGGCGACGCGGCCGGTGATGGTCGCTGTTTGGCCGGCGAGGCCGGTGGCGCGGCTTTGAGCTTGAGGATCCGCTGCGGGCAGCTCGGCGCGGCCGACGGCGAGGAGCGCGACGGCGATTGCGATCGCCAGGATGGCGGGCCGGAGGATTAGCGCTGCTGCCAGACAGGGGATTGCCAAGGCGATCGCGAGCACCCCCATGGTCGGTCGGTCGGGTACGAGCACGACTGTCGCGGTGAGGGCGACACACCATGAAGTCGCGACGACCAGGGCCGGGAAGCGGCTCACAAAGTGAGGTAGCGACGGGCGATGACGTAGTCAGCCTCGCTCATGCCGAGAATGTCGACCAGCTCGCGGGTGTTCTGGAATCCGCCGAAGCTGACCCGGTAGTCGATGACCTCCTGCGCGAAGGCTTCATTGAATCCAGGCAACGACTCGAGCTCTTCAAGGGACGCGGTGTTGAGGTTGGTGCGCGAGGTCACGGTGCCGGAGGCGCCTTTTGCGAAGGCGACCTTCACCTGCTCGCCATCCCTGAGCCGGCCGGCGAGGTTGGGAAGGTGCGTGAGGTCGGCGTCGGGCCTCAGACCGCCGGCAGCGGCGATCGCATCGTAGACGCGGCCACCGCGGGGCAGTCTGTAGATTCCCGGCTTCGCGACGGCGCCGGCCACGTGGACCATCAGACCAGGTGCGGTTGGTACGTCTTGCGCCGCGTTGAGGGGGATGGATTGGGCCGTGGGTGGGGTGGCCGCGGTGGACGCGTAGAGGGAGGCGCCGGCCAGGGCTGCGAGGCCCAGGGCAAGCGGCACGGCGAGCAGAAGGATGTGCTTCCAGCCCGGGATGAGGCGCATGAACCGAGCCTAGGTTGGATGTCCTGCCGGGGGAACCCAGGGTGTTAAGGCGCCTGATCGGCATGGTTGCCCGGGAAGGATTCGAACCTTCGGTCGAGGATCCAAAGTCCTCTGCCTTACCGCTTGGCCACCGGGCAGCGAGCTTCAACACTAGCGCGCAGGGGGCCGGAGATCGACCGGGGTGCGTGACCTGCGGGGGGCGGGTAGCGTTGGGTCTTGTGATGAGAAACGTCCTGCTCGGGATGCTGGTTCTGCTGACCGCAGCCTGCGGCGCGTATTCGTTTCCGGGAGCGTCGCCTTCAGGTACGGGGACGGTCACCGGAACGGTGTCCGTGATGCCGTGCGGACCACTCGAGCAGGTGCCGCCGAAGCAGCCGGGCCCGCCCGCGGAGCCCCAGAGCGCCGTCCCGTGCAGGATGATGGCCGCGACGGGGGTCGAGCTGAGCTTCACCTCCGGGGACAGGGTGGCGAGCACGCTTACCGATAGCAACGGTCGCTACAGGATCGAGCTCCCCGAGGGCACGTACAAAGTGAGCGCCAAGAACTACAGGCGGATCGTGAGTGGTCCGGCGGCGGTGAGCGTCAAGGCGGGCTCAACGGTGACCGCCGACTACCTGCTCGACTCGGGAATCCGGCTCCCAGTCCCACAGCAATAAGGATCGCGTCCTCTTTTTAACCCACCCACTCCCCCCCACCCACCCGAGGGGGGTTGGTGCCGTCAGCGTATTGGCGGTCTTAGGGGCGGGTCAATCCTGGTCGTTAAGGGACGAGGTTGATCAGCCGGTCCTGCACGTAGATCACCTTCGAGGGGCCGCGCCCGCTCAGCGCGGCGCGAACCTTTTCGCTTCGCATCGCGACCTCCAGCGCCTGCTCCTCGGTCGTGCCGGCCGGCACTGTCGCGCGGTCTCTCACCTTCCCCGCCACCTGGATCACCAACGTCGCTTCGGGTTCTGCGGCCGCGGCGGGATCGTATTGAGGCCATGCCGCATCCGCGACCAGACCCTTGCCTCCGATCCGGGACCACAGCTCTTCGCCAATATGCGGCGCCATCGGGTTCAGCAGCAGGACCATGGTGCGAAGCGCTGAATCCCACTCGGCGTCGCGCCGACCACCGCCAACCAGATACGCCTGGAGCGCATTCGCGAATTCCATCAACGCGGCCACTGCGGTGTTGAAGTGAAACCCTTCGTAGTCCTCGGTCACCTTTTGGATCGCCTGGTGTGCACGCCGGCGTAACACGTTCATCGAAGCATCCGACCCTGTGACCTGGAACGAATCCGGCGAATCGACCAGGCGCCACACGTGCTGGAGGAACCGGACTGGACCGGCGATCGCTGAGTCAGACCACTCGACGTCCTCGTCGGGCGGCCCGATGAACATTTCGTAGACGCGCGCCGCGTCGGCACCATCTCGCGCCGCGAGGTCGTCGGGCGCCACGCCGTTGCCCTTGGACTTCGACATGACCATCCCGCCCCTCTTGATCATCCCCTGGGTGAACAGCCGAGCGAAAGGCTCGGTCGCGTCGACCCGACCGGCGTCATGCAGGACCTTTTGAAAAAAGCGCGAATAGAGCAGGTGGAGGATCGCGTGCTCGATGCCGCCGGTGTACTGGTCCACGGCCATCCAGTGATTGGCAAGCTCGGAATCAAATGGCTGCGTCTTGTCGTGAGCGGACGTGTAGCGCAAGAAGTACCAAGACGAGTCGATGAACGTGTCCATCGTGTCCGTTTCACGTCGCGCATCGCGCCCGCACTTCGGACACTTGGTGCGCCAGAAATCGGGATTGTCGGCCAGAGGTTTGTAATCCTTCGGGAGCAGCACAGGGAGATCGGCGCGTGGCACCGCGACGATTCCATCCACCTCGCAGTGCACGACTGGAATCGGGCAGCCCCAGTACCGCTGGCGCGAGATCAACCAATCGCGCAATCGGTACTTGACTGAGCGCTTGCCGATCCCTTTTTGCTCGATGAAGCCGGCGATGCGATCGAAGCCCGCTTTCGTGTCAAGGCCGTCGAACTGACCGCTGTTGACCATCACGCCTGGTCCGGTGTATGCGCTCTCGAGCTCGTCTTGAGGTCCGCTCGGTGGCGCGATCACCTGGCGGATGGGTAGGCCGAACTGACGCGCGAAGTCGAAGTCCCTCTGGTCGTGTGCGGGAACAGCCATGATCGCCCCGGTGCCATAGGTGATCAGAACGTAATCACCGACCCAGATCGGGACCTTCTCGCCGTTCAGCGGATTGATCGCGTACGCCCCGGTAAACGCACCGAGCCGTTTCACCTCGCTCGACATGCGGTCGATCTCACGCTCCTTGCGCGAAGCCTCCACGACCTCACGCACGGCACGGTGCTGCGACGCCACGGTCACCTTCTCCACCAGCGGGTGCTCGGGTGCCAGGACCATGAACGTGACGCCGAAGAGAGTGTCAGGCCGCGTCGTGTAGATCCGCATCGACTCGCCAGGATGGCCGTCGACCGGGAAATCGACCTCCACTCCGTAACTGCGGCCGATCCAGTTCGCCTGCATCGTGCGCACCCTCTCTGGCCAGTGATCCAGCAGCGAAAGGTCGTCCAGCAGGCGATCCGCATACTGGGTAATGCGCAGGAACCATTGCTCTAGGTCGCGCTTTTCAACCTCGACATCGGGATGTCTCCAGCAGCGACCGTTGATGACCTGCTCATTGGCGAGGACCGTTTTGTCTACCGGGCACCAGTTGACCGGCGACATCATCCGGTGCGCCAGACCGCGCTCATGGAAGAGCAGGAACAGATCCTGGGTCCACTTGTAATAGGACGGGTCGCAGGTCGTTACCTCTCGATCCCAGTCGTACAGCACGCCCATGAGGCCAAGCTGCTTCTTGGCGATGCCGATGTTGCCGCGGGTCCAGACCTCCGGATGCACGCCACCACCGCGCTTGATTGCGTCGTTCTCGGCCGGCAGTCCAAAGGCATCCCATCCCATCGGGTTGAGGACCTCAAAACCCTGCATGCGCTTGAACCGCGCCAGCAAATCACCGATCACGTAGTTGCGCATGTGACCCATGTGCAGCGGGCCGGAGGGGTAAGGAAACATGACCAGGTTGTAGAACTTGGGCTTGGTTGAAGCGTCGTCGGCCTTCATGACGCCGTGTTCGGCCCAGACCTTCTGCCATTTGGGCTCGATCTCCTGCGGCACATAGCCGCTATGTCGTGGCTTCGACTCCATGGGATTTGAATCTTAGATGGGCGAGTTCATGGCCCACGATCGCGGCGAGCACGATCGCGGCTCCGGCGGCCTGCAGCGCCCCGAAGCGCTGGCCCGCCAGGACGATCGCGGCGACGAGGGCCCAGGCCGGCTCGGTGGTCAGGATGAGGGCGGTCCGGCTCGCGCTGAGGTTCTGCTGCGCCCAGGTCTGGATGTAGAAAGCCAGCGCCGAGGCGAACACGCCGGTGATCACGATCGCGAACCAGACATTGGGACCTGGATCTTGGAGTGACCACGATCCAGTCCCTGTGAAGATGAGCGCGCCGGCGCCCATCTGGACCATCGCGAGTGGCGCCGAGCGGAGGCCGGGCGACCATTTGCTGAGCAGGACGATGTGCAGCGCATAGAGGATCGCGCAGGCGACGGTGAGGAGGTCACCGAGGCCAAAGTTCGATGGTCCGCCGACGAGCATCACCGTGCCGGTCAGCGCGGCGGCGACGGCAATCCAGGTCCACCAGCGGAGGCTCGCGCCGAAGAGGCGGTCGATCAACGGAGTGAAGACGACGAATAGGCCGGTGATCAGGCCGGAGTTGGCGGGACTCGTCATCGTCAGGCCGACGGTCTGCGTCCAGTAGCCGGCCGCGAGTACTGCGCCGGCGATGAGGCCGACACGCAGTTCCCGACGTGTCGGCAGCCGGCGAACCAGCACCACCAGGACGAGAAACGCAAGGATGAAGCGGAGCTCGAGGAACGGCAGCGTCGGGTAGTGTTGGAGCGCGCCTTTGACAAGGACGAAGGTCCAGCCCCAGACGGCAGTGACCAGTAACAAGAAAAGGACGTAGATCAATGAAGCGTCTGTGGGCGCCTTGGCGCATGGAGTACATCGAGGGCGAGCAGAGGCCAGGCTGCCTGTTCTGCCGCGTGATCGCGGACCCGAAGGACAAGGACGCCGAGCTGGTCGTGTGGCGCCCCGAAGGCGCCCTCGTGATGCTGAACAAGTTCCCTTACAACCCGGGTCATGCGCTGGTGGCTCCCGTTGCTCACGTGCCAGGACTCGAGGCGCTGGACGACTCGCAGACGACCTTTCTGATGCGGGCGGTTCGCCGTACTGTCGATATTCTTCGAGGTGAGCTCAAGCCCGAGGGATTCAACCTCGGGGTCAACATTGGTCGAGCCGCGGGAGCGGGCATTCCGGACCACGTGCACTTTCACGTCGTGCCGCGCTGGAACGGCGACACGAACTTCATGCCGGTCATCGACGACGTGAAGGTCGTCAACGAGGCTTTGTCGCAGACCGCCGCGAAGTTGCGAGAGGCGTTCGCAAGAAGCTGACCTCGCCCCCGACGATGGTCGCGACGACGCGGCCTTCGTCGAGCACGGTCAGGTCGCACAACTTTCCTGGACGCAGCGAGCCAAGGTCCTTTTCCATGCCGACGGCGTAAGCGGCGTTGCTTGTGTAAGCGCGGCGCGCCGACGCTGTTGACACGGCGAGGTCGGGGTGCCACTTCGCTTTGCGGCGCCACGCCGTCGCCGCCTCGATTCCGGCGAGTGGGTCCGCCGTTTCCACCGGCGCGTCCGAGCCGAAGGCAAGCAGTGCGCCCGCCCGCTCGAGCGCGCCCCAGGCATATGCCTGGGCTGTGACGCGCTGCCAGTACTCATCGACCAGTTCGCGGTCCGCCACCGCGTGGATGGGCTGCATGGAGGCGATCACGCCGATGCGCGCGAAGCGCTTCATATCCTTGGGGTTCACGCACTGCGCGTGCTCGATGCGCGGCCGCCATTTTTGCCACGCGTCCTTGTGCGGGGCGAGCGCGTCGAGCGCCCGGCGCACCGCGCCGTCGCCGATCGCGTGCAGGCAGACGTTGAGCTCGGCGCGTGCGCACCGCTCGATCATGTCCTTGAGGTCGGCCTGCGTCATTCGAGCTGTGCCAGTGCCGTCGAGCATCTCCGCGGTGCGGCTGCCCAGCGATCCGTCGAGGAATGCCTTCACGCCCCAGATGCGAAGCCATTCGTCGCCCCAGCCGGACCGGACACCCATCCGCTCTGCATGCGGGAGATCTTTGAGCGGGAGGTTGTAGGTGATGCGGATGGGCAGGCGACCGCGCTGTCGCAGGCGCTGCCATGCGCCGAAGCCTTTGGCCGAGTCCATGGAGTGGACGGCGGTGACGCCGAGGGCCGCGAGTTCGGCGAGGGCTTTTGCCATCGCCTCGTCGAGCTCTGCCTCAGTGGGAGGCGGCACCAGGTCGGAGACGAGTTGCATCGCGGTTTCGCGCAGGATCCCGACCGGCTCGCCGCGCTTGTCCCGGTCGATGTTGCCGCCGGGCGGATCTTCAGTGGCACTATCGATGCCGGCACGCTTCAGTGCCGCGGTGGAAACCCACACCGAGTGCCCGTCTTTGCGTCGCATTTGGGCCGGCCGTCCGCCGGCCGCGCCGTCAAGTTGCTGGCGAGTCGGAAAGGCCGTTTGCGGCCAGGCGTCGTTGTACCAACCGGCTCCTGCGACCCAAGCGTCCTGCGGAAGCTTTTCGGACCAGCTCTTGATCCGTGCCAGGGCCTCCTCGAGGCTCGCTGTCCCGGTGAGGTCGAGGGTCAGGTGGCGGTCGGCGAGCCCTTCGAGGTGGATGTGGGAGTCGATCAGGCCGGGCCACGCGCGACCTTCCAGGCGAACGACTCTTGCCTTTCGGCCTGCCGCCGAGCGGGCTGCATCGCCCACCGCGAGAATTCGGCCGTCGACGCCGGCCGCGACCTCTGGCTCACAACCCGCGAACAGCGTCGGCTGATTCACAAGCCGTAAGTCTTGGCGATGATCTCCTTCATGATCTCGTCCGTCCCGGCGCCGATCCGCGCCAGGCGGGCGTCGCGCCACGCGCGCTCGACAGGAAATTCGCGCATATAGCCGTGGCCGCCCAGGATCTGGATCGCCTCATCGGCCACCTCGCAAGCCACCTGCGTCGCGAGCAGCTTCGCCTGCGACACCTCGCGCACCGGGTACGCGCCCTCATCCCACTGCTTCGCGGTCTGGTAAACGAAGGATTGGACCGCGGCGATCTTCGTGCCCATGTCGACGAGCTTGTGTTTGATCACCTGGAACTGCGAGATCGACTGGCCGAACGCCTGCCTGTTCTTTGCGTACTCCATCGTGTACTCGAACACGTGAGCTGCTCCGGCGATGGTTCCGGCAGCCGTGATCATTCGCTCGCCCTGGAGCTCCCACATCAGGTTCTTGAAGCCTTCCCCTTCCTCACCGATGAGGTTGGCGACCGGCACGCGGCAATCCTCGAACAGGAGCTCGGCGGTGTCGGACGAATGCATGCCGAGCTTTTTCAGCGTGCGCGTGACCTGGAAGCCTGGGGTTCCCTTCTCGATCACGAGAAGGTTGAAGCCCGCATGTCCGCGATCACGCTCGGCCTTCGTCACCACCAGTGCCCAGTGACAGCGGTCTCCGTTGGTAATGAAGATCTTGCGGCCGTTGACGATGAATTCATTCCCCTGGCGGCGGGCAACCGTCGTGATCCCAGCCACGTCCGAACCGGCATCCGGCTCGGTAATGGCAATCGCGGCGATCTGTTCGCCACGGATCGCGGGTGCGAGCCACTTCCGCTTCTGCTCCTCGGTGCCGAACTTAAAGACAGGCGGAGTGGCCATCTCCGTCTGGACCGACACCGCCATGCCAAGTCCCCCGCTGCCGACCCTCGCCATCTCCTCGGCCAGGACGAGGGCGGAGAAGTAGTCCCCACCCTGCCCCCCATATTCGGGTGGATAACGTAGGCCGAGGAATCCGAGCTCGCCGAACCTCAGGAAGATCGAGCTCGGGAAGGTCTTCTCCTCCCACTCCTCGAGGTGCGGCTGGACCTCTTTCTCGACGAACTTTCGGATGTGGAGCCTGAGTTCCTCGTGCGCGTCGGTGAAGTACATTTGGGGTGAGTTTAGGCTCGAACGGAGCCCGAGCAGCTTCCGGTATGATTCCCGAGCCCGCGACGGGTGGGCGACCCCCCTTATTAGATCAAAACTGTCTGGGAGTTGGATTGGGCTCGGTAATCAAGAAGCGGCGCAAGAAGATGCGCAAGCACAAGCACAAGAAGATGCTTAAGAAGACCCGCTGGGCGCGACGTGCCCACGCGTAGGATGGCTTTCTGATGGGCGGCTGGTGGATCGTAATTGTCGTCGTCATTCTGGTCGTGCTGTGGCTGGTCTTTACCTACAACGGCCTGGTCACAGCCCGCAACCGGACCCAGGAAGCCTGGTCGGAGATCGACGTCGAGCTAAAGCGGCGGCACGACCTCATCCCGAACCTGGTCGCCACCGTCCAGGGGTACGTCGGCCACGAGCGCGGGACCCTCGAGGCGGTCACCAACGCCCGTGCCTCTGCCGTGGCGGCGGGCGCGACCGGCGACCCGGCCAAGATCGGGCAGGCCGAGAACATGCTGAGCCAGAGCCTGCGCAGCCTGTTCGCCACCACCGAGAACTATCCGGAGCTCAAGGCGATCTCGGCCTTCACCAGCCTCCAGGAGACTCTCACCGCCACCGAGGACAAGATCGAGTTCTCGCGCCGCTTCTACAACGGGAACGTGCGGGACTACAACATCAAGCTGCAGACCCTCCCTACCTCGCTCATCGCCGGAGCCCTGGGCTTCAAGCCGTTTGGGTTCTTCCAGGCCGACGAGGCCGACCGCGCGGTGCCGCAGGTCAACTTCGGCCCAACGTCGACCACTTCAGGCCCGCCTTCACTGGGCTCCTCAGGCCCGCCCTCGCCCGGCCAGTCCGGCCCCCCGCCCGGCTAACCACCGGCGTTCGCCCAGTCCGCGGCAAAGCGCGCCGCATACGTCTCGACCGCGGCCGGATCGCCAGTCTCGATATCCAGCTCGTGGTTCACCCCTAGCCCGCTTAGCGTCCAGTTCGCCGACCCAAGCACCAGGATGCCGTCGAACAATCCGATCTTGGCGTGGAGCTTCGCCTGGCGAGGAACCGGGTACCAGTGCACTTCCACGCCGCCCGCCCGAAGTACATCGTATCCGTGCTGGTTGTACGGCTGGTGGGGGTCCAGCAGCACGCGCACCGTGGCGCCACGGCGATGCGCGTCGACTATCTCGGCGATGACTTCCGGATCGGTCAGCGTGTACACCTCGGCCAGGACCCGCCGGATCGCGTGGACGAGCGCGGAGATCAGCATCGCGCGGATCTCAGCGCCGGGCGCCGTTTGTGCGACTTCGCCCGCCACCGCGGCCAGCGGCGAAGGATGTCCACCGGCAATGCTCCAGTCCTGCTCGAAGATGCGAACCAGGCGATTGATGTCTACGGCCACTCGCGTTTCGAGAACGTAGTCGTGATTGCGATCGCTGTGGTTCCCCCAATTCATGCCACCGACCGCGGCTTCCGCGTCGACGATCAAGAGCTTCACGTGGTCGATCTGGTGGCGGCGGTCGTCAACCGGGTAGACAAGCTCGGGAACGCGCAGTGAGTCGAGGACAGCTGTGGATTGGCGATTGACGGTCACCGTGGGATCGGTGATGACGCGCACGTTGACTCCTCGCCCTACCGCTTCGCCCAGCTCCCGGATGAGGTCCGCACGCTCGAACTCGTACATCTCGACCATCACGCGGATGCGCGCCGATGCGATGAGGTCTTTGACCAGAGCGAAGATGCTCTCGTCCTGCCAGAGGCGCACCGGTTGGCTCGCGCCGCTAATGGCCAGGGATGGCACTGGATGGGCCGGGTTCGAGCAGCCCACCAGGCAGAGGGAGATCAGCAGGCAAACCACTCGAACCACAGCGCGACGAAAACTACCGAAGCCAGAGCCAGACGAAAACCCCGGTTGTTAAGGCCGCCTTAGATCAGGTCGACCTTCATCCCAGGCCGCGCGCCTAGCAGCTTGTCGGCCCGGCCTTCTCGCACTGCGACCTCCAGGTAACCCATGCTCCCGATGTAGACAAACGGCTCGGTCGGCCGCCCATCGGCGTATGTCTTCGCTGTCGCGACGATGTCGTGGTTGTGAATTCGCATCCGTCGCGCGGGTGCTTTCACGTTCGTCACCAGGTTGCCGAAACCGTCAACCCACAGCACACGCGGCGAGCCGTTGTCGAGAGTCTTGGGCGGGTCCGTCGCAGGCCCAAGCGATTCGAGAGGAATGCCCGCCGCTAACGCCCCGGCCGCCGGCGCGAACACATCTCGCCCCTCAAAGGTGGGCGCTCCGTGCGGGCGGGGAGCCAACTCGACCGCGTCCTGGAGCCCAACCTCTTCGATGACGATCCCGAAAAGGCCGTTGTCTGGCCCGACGTAATAGCGCCCGCCGGCCCGGATCGCAAGCCGCCTCCGCGAAGTGCCAACGCCTGGGTCGACAACCACCAGGTGCACCGAGTCGGCGCCGAAGTGGCGCGTGCCGGCGAAGAGCATGAACGCCCCGGCCGAAACGTCGAACCTCGGTACCTCGTGGCTGACATCCACAAGCACTGCGTAGGGACACGCGGCCAGCACCATCGCCTTCATGGCCGCCACCAGGGGCGAACCCGAGCCGAAATCGGTGGTGAAAGTGACGAGCGGAGGTCGGGCTAGATCGCCCCGGCTACCAGTACCGGGTTTCTTTCCAGGGGTCGGCTTCGTCGTGATACCCACGTTGCTCCCAAAAACCGAGCCGGTTGCGATCCATGAACTCTAGCCCGCGGAGCCACTTGGCCGACTTCCAGAAGTATTTCGAGGGCACGAACAACCGAAGGGGCCAGCCATGATCGGGAGTGAGATCCTGGCCGTTCCACGCGTAGCACAGGAGGTCTTCCTCCGCCTCCAGCACGCTGAGCGGCACGGACGTCGTGTAGCCGTACTCCGAGTGCGCGGTGACGTATTTGGCTTCGGGTTTCGGCTTGACGCGATCCAGGATCTCGCGTATCGGCACGCCAGTCCATTTGTCACCCAGCCGGCTCCAACCTGTGACGCAGTGGATGTCCGCAACCACATCCTTCGAGGGCAGCGCCCGAAGCTCGCCGTAGTCGAGCGTCAGCTCGTGCTCGACGGCACCGAACACCTTGAAGTCCCACTTAGCAATGTCGGTGGTCGGCACCGGTCCGAAGTGCAGAAGTGGCCAGCGATCGGGAGCCGTGAGGGTCTGGCCGGGCGGAATTCGCGCCGGATCGACACCCTCCGGGAGCCGCTTGCCCTTGAACAAAAACGACATCTGGCGAGTATAGGAACGGACGGTCGGCGTCGGCTGTTCCCGCGTCGGGACTCGATCAGGGCCCGGGTATACTGGCCTTTCCCCTCAGCTCGAACACGACGTGGGTCCGTAGCTCAATTGGGAGAGCGCTTGAATCGCACTCAAGAGGTAAGGGGTTCGAATCCCCTCGGATCCACCATTTTCATCCGCCCTCGTAGGCTGCGGCGACCCGCTTGGGCACGACCATTCGCCACGCATCCAGCACGAGCTCTCGCATCTCGGTTTCGTCGATCGCCGCCAGTCGAACGAGGACCCAGTGGTAGCGAAGGTCTGAGCGATCCGGCTGCATGAACTTGTCCGGCGAACCACCCACCAGCCAGTCCCGCTCTTCCTTCGGAAATCCGAAGCCCATCACCGTTTCATCGCGAGAAAGGGAGACATAGACGATCCGGCCGACGCGGAACTTCACCCGGCCTCCCACCAACGCCTCCGTAGTACGTGGCAAGGTCATCGCGAACCGCCGCACTTCGTTTACGCCAACCACCAAGGTATCTTCGTGATTCGACGCCGCGCGTGCTATACACCCTTCGAACTGATTTGAGCAATCGCGTACGCAGCACGAATACGAAAGCGATCAGCGCAGCCTGGTCTCGATTCGAAACGGCGTGGATCGTGGCCATCAACGCAGTCCATCGGCGCGTCACTTTCCTTGCGCCGCGCGTGTTCAGAGCCATTGCTTCGACGAACGCATACTTAATTGGAATCCCGCTCACCATCGCCATCCCGGTCGCGGGAGTCTTCATGGGCCTGCGACTGGCCCACGACCCGCGGATCGCCAACAGCAAGAGTCCGCTGGTAGACGTGGTGGTCGCCGCAGGATTCTTCCTGATCTCCGTTTTCTTCACGTGCGTTCGATGGTTCGGTCCCCTGGGGGCGATCGCCATCGCGGTTTTCGTTGTATTCGCGATTCTTCTGCTGGTCGCGCGGCTGGTCGGCGCCAACGTGCTCGCCTTGTTCAGACGAGAGCCGAACCCCTCAGCCGTGCAGGAGGACTTGTAGCAGTGAGGAATCCCTTGCCGAGCCAGCGAAACCGCGGTGAAAACGATTCCGGGAGTCACACAGCGGTCGACGTTTTCGACAACACTCCTCGCGCAGCGAGAACAAGGAGCAGCGCCGGGACGATGAGGTAGGCGTTCCGGAGCCCCGTCACCTCCGAAAGTCGAGCCAGCACAAAAGGCGCCACGCCGATCGCCAGGCCCGAGGCCAGCGCCGCCCGGGCAGCGGCGCGATCCGGCGCGTGCGGCCAGACAGCCACCACCCGGCTGACGGTGGTGGGATAGAGCAGGGCGCACCCCAGACCGGCAACGAGGAGCCCGGCCGCCGCGAGCACGATGTTCGGCGCCGCCCAGAACAGGGCAAACCCGGCCGCCGCGACTCCGGTGCACGCGAGGATCAGCACCCGCCTCTCACCCAGCCGGCGTGTGATCGGCGCCGCCAGGCCACGAGCCGTAGCCATGCCGACCAGGAAGAGCGACGCCAGCGCCGGCGCCTGCCCGATCGACGCGTGGTCCCAATCGATGAGGGCGGACGGCGCCCAGAAAATGAAGCAGAACTCGACACTCACCGCGACCAGCACGTCAAACCACGGGCCGAGCAGGGGCGCCGATGGGGCATTTCCCGAGTCCGTGACAAGAATCGGTGCCTCCGGCATCGCCAGCCGCCAGGCAGGCACGGTGAGGAGGGCGAGCGCCAGCAGCGCCGGTCCTAGGTAGCCGATGCGCCAACCCAGACCGGACACGAGCGCTGCCGCCACCGCCAGCGGCGCGATGACCGACGCGGTGCTGGCCAGTGCGTTGGCCTCACCGACGGCCGCGGTCGGCGCCTGCGGATGCAGCGCGGCAAGAAGGGCCGGGCCAAGCTGCACCAGCACCGCCCCGCCCAGGCCGAGGAGTAGGGCGCCGAGCAGAGTCGCAACCCGGTTGGGAGTGGCGAGCAGCAGCCCGCCCAACATCATCCCCGCCATCGCGAGCCGGAGCGCCGCCGTCCGGCCGATCCGGCCCACCAGCGCCCCACCGCCGACGCCCACCACGACCAGGCCGGCCGCGAACAGGCTCGGGTAGAACGCCACGTCGCCACGGCTGACGTGCAGATCCCTCTGCAGCGGCTCCAGCACCCCACCCAGTCCGTTGAGCAGGAACGCCATGCAGCTGAACACTCCGTAGAGCAGCCATGTGGCTTGCCCTCGCGAGAGCCCGGCAGGTCGAGAGGTCAGCGGTCTAACGCTGAGATGTTAAGCGGCGCGAACCTCGAACACGGGATGCGTGACGCCTGACCCAATGGGGTCGTCAAGGATGTCTTTCGCCCCCAGCACGGATCCCAGCATCAACCGACCAAGCCCAAGAGGTATGGCCGCCACGAACGGGCCGAGTACATCCTTGAAGAAAGCCCCTCCCGCCTCAGGCGAGAGCTCGATCGCCCTCACCTTCTCTGTCCGGCGCCCTGCAGTGATCGTCGCCTCACCCGCCTCGCGGAGGTTGCGCACCCAGTTGGTTTCTCCGAAGGTCCCGATCACCCATCGCTTGCCATCGATCTCGACCAGAGCGACGGGGGTCGTCCGGTCCAGTCCCGATTTCCGGCCGCGAACAGTAATGAGAGCATTCGGGCCCAGCGGAATTCCAACGCCAAGCATCCGCATCGCGATCGGGCTGAACCACCCGACAAAGCCGGGAACACGGGTCTTCGATTCGACGGCGCTCGCCATTGCTTTACCTCCTCAGTCTCCTCAATCAGATGATTGAGTGCTCAAAAAGAGAATAGCATGCCCATCAATCAGTTGCTTGAACGCGCTGCCTTGGCCCCCGATACCCCCAGCCATCGTTCCAGCTGCCGCATCGCCTGGCCGGTTCGCGGCTCAGCGGTGATTGTGGGCAGTGTCGTCGCGGTGAGCATGACGACCACGAGCGCAGCCACCCCATCCCTGTCCAGCTCCGGCCGAAGGTTGCCTTCCTTCACGCCTCTTCGAATCAACCCACGCATTGTGGTGTGCCAGTTGTCATACATCTCAGCCATGAGCGACGCCATCGCCTTGTCCCTTGCGGAGCGGAGAGCCAGCTCCCCCATCACGCTGCCCAGCTCGGGTTCGTCGGCGAGCAGCTTGCGCACAGCGCGGAGGTGGTTGCGCAGCTGATCCGCGGGCGACCCGTGCGGAGCCAGGGTGGACCGGAAGCGCCCCATCGCGTGCTCCAGCACCCCTCGGATCAATGATTCTTTCGTCGGAAAGTAATAGTGCAGCGTCGCGATGTTGACCCCGACCTCGGCTGCCACGTCCCTGGTCCGAAGTCCCTCGAAGCCATGCTCCGCAATCTGATTGAACGCGGCGAGCACCAGCTCCTGCCGCCGTTTCTCCTTGGTGGTCTCCACCCGACTAATTAAACGCTTGATGGAGAGAGGACCGGTCGCGGGCGCGCTACCCGCGACCGGTCATAGAGTCAGATCAGCAGTCGCCGTTGCCGTTGACGCAGCCTTGGGTGACGACCAGCGTTGCCGAAGCAGTGTGAGTCAGGGTGCCGCTGGTGCCAGTAATCGTGAGAGCGAAGCTCCCTGTCGGTGTCGTAGCACCGACGGTGACCGTCATGGTTGATGCGGTGCCGCTCGCCGGGTTCGGCGAGAACACGGCTGTCGCACCGCTCGGCAGTCCGCTCACGGTGAGCTGGACCCCACCAGCGAAGCCACCACTACGTGTGATCGTGACTGTGTAGGTCCCGCTCGTGCCCTGCTTGACGCTCAAGCTCGCGGGGCTGACCGAGAGGCTGTAGTTCCCCGCCGCGGGCGGATTGACCGTGAGGGTAACCGTTGTCGTGTGAGTTGGGACGCCCGAGCCGGTACCGGTGATCGTAATCGTGTAGGTGCCCGGCGTCGTGCCAGTGGTCGGTACGCTCAACGAAGAGCTGGCTGCCGTGTTCGGGTTGGGCGAAAACGTCCCCGTCAGCCCGGCCGGGGAGCTGCTCATGCTGAGCGTGACTCCACCTGTGAAGCCGCCGGTGCGCGCGACGTTGACTGTGAAGCTTCCGGCTGCGCCCTGCATGACGGTCTGGCTGGCCGGAGTGGCCGAGAGGCTGATGTCCGGCGTCGCCGGGGCGTTGACCGTGAGGCTGGTCGTCGCCGTGCGGGTCGGCACGCCCGTGCCTGTACCGGTGACGGTGATCGCGTACGTACCCGTCGCGGTGTTCGTCGTGGGCACTGTCAGCGTCGAAGGTGGCGCGGTGGTCGGATTGGGCGAGAACGTGCCGCTCAAACCAGTAGGCGAGCTGCCAAAGCTCAATGTGACCTCGCCGCCAAAGCCACCGGTGCGGGCGATGTTGACCGTGTAGCTCGCCGAGGAGCCCTGCGTAACTGTGGCGCTGCTCGGAGTGACGGACAGGCTGAAGTCAGGTGTCGGTGCCGTGGCCGGGCAAGAAGGCAGCTTGAACGAGGCGATGCGGGTGCTCCAGTTGAACGAACCGCTCGCCTTCAGGTACTC
>Ga0209011_1000209_pt1 | contig 25466 bp, 19 predicted proteins | sample BlaSpr_A8_OM1_M3_FD_187986 | JGI IMG/M metagenome (GOLD analysis project Ga0209011, IMG submission 187986) | Forest soil microbial communities from Thunder Bay, Ontario, Canada - Black Spruce, Ontario site 2_A8_OM1_M3 (SPAdes) (version 2) | ecosystem: Environmental > Terrestrial > Soil > Boreal... | reverse complement strand
TACGTTGCAGGATGATTTTGTAGGCTTCCACCACTTCATTGGCATCGCCCGGCCGCAGAACCAGCATGTTCGGCATCGCGCGCAGGGACGCCAGTTGCTCAATGGGCTGGTGTGTCGGCCCGTCTTCTCCTACGCCAATCGAGTCGTGCGTGAAAATGTAAATCGCGGGGATTTCCATCAACGCGCCGAGGCGCATGCTCGGGCGCATATAGTCGCTGAAATTGAAGAAAGTTGCGGTGAACGCGCGGAGTTTCGACAGCGTCATGCCGTTCACGATCGCGCCCATGGCGTGTTCCCGCACGCCGAAGTGGATGTTGCGCCCGCGATACTCGTTTGGATAGAAGTCTCCCGCTCCCTCAAACGTCAAGTTCGTCTTGTTGGACTTGGCCAAGTCTGCCGAGCCGCCAATCAGCCAGGGGATATTCTTCGCCAGGACGTTCAGAGTTTTTCCGGAGGATTCGCGCGTCGCCATTCCCTTCGGATCAGCGGGGAAGCTCGGCAAGTCTTTGTCCCAGCCTTCCGGCAATTGGCCGCTCTGCATCCTGTTGAGCTGATCTGCGAGCTGGGGAAACTGTTTTTTGTATTCCTCGAATTTCACCTTCCAAGCAGCGCGAGCCTCGGCTCCGCGCTTTCCCACGCCGTTCTTGAACTGGTCATAGACTCCGTCGGGGACCAGAAACTTCGCATCTTCGGGCCACCCGTAATTCTTCTTCACGAGTTTGACTTCCGCTTCGCCCAGCGGCTCGCCATGCGCTTCGTAGGAATCCTGCTTGTGGGGCGATCCGTACCCGATGTGGCTATCAACAACGATCAGCGTTGGCTGGTCTTTCGACTTGAGGAAATTATCGTAGCCACGGGCCAGCATGTCCAAATCGTTCGCGTCCGTGACGTGCGTGACGTTCCAACCGTAAGCGACGAAACGCTTCATCACATCTTCACTGAAGGACCACTCGGCCGGACCGTCCAGCGTTACGTGGTTGTTGTCGTAGATCCAGCAAAGATTGGACAGCTTCAGATGGCCCGCGAGGGAAGCGGCTTCCGACGCTACTCCTTCCATGAGGTCGCCATCGCCGCAGATCGCGTAGGTTTTGAAGGTGAAAATTTCAAAACCGGGGCGATTGAAATTTTCCGCCAGCCACTTACTAGCAATGGCCATCCCCACGCTATTCCCTGCGCCTTGGCCGAGCGGCCCAGTCGTGGTTTCCACACCAGACGTTATGTGCGACTCGGGATGTCCCGGGGTTTTGCTGTCGATTTGCCGGAAGCGCTTGATCTCATCCATCGAAACGGCGAGATCGCTCGAAACCTCCCCTTTGGCATTGACCGCGCGCACGCCGGAAAGATGCAGGGTGGCGTAGAGCAGCATCGAGGCGTGACCGGCGGACAGAACAAAACGGTCGCGATTTGGCCAGGTGGGATCCGCGGGATCATAGCGAAGGAAGCGCTGCCACAGGGAGTAGACCACTGGCGCAAGACCCATCGGGGCGCCGGGATGGCCTGAATTCGCTTGCTGGACCGCATCGATCGCCAGAGTACGGATGGTATTGATGCTTAGAAGGTCGAGGTCCAGTTGACTTTTCGGCTGACTCACATTCGCTCCTGTCGCGGGCAGGAGGGCACCCGCAGATCACGGTCAGGTTTTAGATGCACCGCGTTACGGATCGGGCCAAAGGATTTTACGCCAAAACGAAAAAACCCGCTCGCTTGAGCCCAGCCGTTGAACCCGTTTCAATGGTCTCCAGCATGATTCTGGGATAAGCGCCATCAAAGGTAAGCATTTCGCAAGGGTCAACAGTAAATCTGAAAATGCCTTGGGGAAAAGCCAGAACAGGCAGAAGCCCCTTTTTCTTGCAAAGAACTCAGAACTAACAACCAGCCCCAGACGCCGGTCTCGGATTTGAATTGAGCGGAGTCCCCGCGCATGTTACTTTTTCTTATCTGCCCTGCCCGGGTGGCGGAATGGCAGACGCTGAGGACTTAAAATCCTCCGGGGATTTTTCCTCATGTGGGTTCGACTCCCACCCCGGGCACCAGTCTTTCTTATTGAAGATGAACGAGTTGTTGGGCCGCTCCTTTCCGTGTACCTCTGGTGTACCCCACTTTCTAAGAGAACGAGCGGATCGCGGCTCCAAGCGTTAGCCAAATCCGCTTCCAGTTGTTCCTGTCGTGAGCGCACCCACGGTGCGTAATGCTTCTCTGTGATTCTCACGCTTTGGTGGCCTAGCAGAATCGAGACGCGTTCGATGGGCACTCCGGCAAGAAGCAATTCAACGGCGAATGTGTCGCGGAAGCGGTGCGCATGACCATTCGGAACGTTTGCGAGTTTGAAGAGTTTGCGCAATCGCGTTTGCCAACTCCGCACGATGCTTTCTAGCTTTCCCCTTCCGCTCCAGAAGAAAAATTTCTCAGTGACTTTTGGTGTTGCTTCCAACGCCGATAAGACAAATTCCGGAAGGATTGTGTTCACTGGGACACCCGTCTTCTGCGTGTACAGAAAGAGCCGGTTGCCTTCGAGCCTATCTGTGCTGAAGTTGACCGCATCTCCAATTCGCATCCCGCTGTAACGAAGTAAAAGAACAAGACCGCGAATGCGCCGTCCGTTCTCGATCCCGTGACTCGGCATTTCTTCTTTGTATTGGTCAACTGCTGCAAGAATTCGCACCATCTCTTCGCGGCCAAATGGAAGGGTGGGACAGAGAGTTATCTTCGGGGCCTTCAGATCGAGAGCTGGATTTTCGGTTACCCACTTGCGTTTTTGAGCGAAGCGAAAGAATGCGCGCAACCGTTCGAGTTTCTTAGCACTCGAACGGGGACCGTCTTTCCATTCGGAGCGAAATTGGCTCACCTTCGACAAGTCAAAGTCCGCCAGGACTCGAAGACCGCGTCGTTGGGCGAACTCTTCCATTTTGCGGTTCAACAACTTGTATTTTCGTGCCGTAGAGTCGTTGAGTTTGCGGGCCTCGATGTCCGCTAGGAATTCCTTCCATGCTTCCTGCGTAGATTTTCTTGTCAGCTGGGATGTGCGGTGATTTTCGATCTCCCATTCCCGGATCATTTCTTGGGCTCGCTGCCAGTCCCGGACCTTCAGTGATTCACGTATCTCCGCGCCGCCCAGTATTCCATCAACCCAAATGGGGCACCTGCAGTTGCGATAACTTCGGCCTTCATCACGCCGTCTGCAGCTTTTGAGATGTCTTCGATAGGCTGTGAGCATGAGGTGGATCTCCTACTGCGATGCTGATTTCGATGACAACCGAGAGTGAACGCGTTCGACGACCGATTGCGGAATGCGCAAAGTAAGATAACGTCGCTTGCGGCGCGGATTCGATTCTCCAATCACAAGCACGCCAGCTTCACGCTCGAAAAGCTCACGGACTTTATCAGGGCTCAAGTTCCACATTTCGGCGATTTCCGTAACGGCATAATGCCGCTCGATGTGCACCGAGGTCTCGATTTGGGATGGTACGGCCATTGCGTGTTAGTGACTCCTGCAGGTTCGAGAAGATCGTCGAATTGGCTCGTTGGCTTCCGAGAGATCTGCGGAAAAGATTCTTCTTGCATTCAGTCGCCAATCGAGCTACGTTATCGTAAACAGCGTACCGTAGTGTAGGAGAGTCTGTCAACCATGATGTCAATCCTCAAGAAGAAACCCCGGCATGAGGTCATCTCCATTCGCCTCAGCGAGGACCGGCTCAAGCTCCTGGAGCGCTACCAGAAAGTCCTCAGTGAACAAACGGGTCGTGAGGTCTCTTTGGGAGAGGCGGCATTCCTTGTTATCGAGGAGCGCGTCGAAGGGATGGACCGTGAAACAGCCCGTCATGAGATGCTCGGCACGCCGACCGCCTCCCTCTATCACATTCGCAAGAAGTGGGAGTCACAGCACGCACTATCTGTCGCCGAGTGGGATGTGCTCATGCACTATACGCAGATCGGCGCCGAGGAGGAGATTCAGGAACCACCACTGCTCTGGCCCGCAATTCCCTCCAGAGAGTCTTATGTCGTTTTGCTGGATGCTTTCGAAGCCGTTTATTTGAGCCGAAAAAACCCTGCCTCAGAGCACGCCTGGTACTACGTTCGCAACCTCGGCGGCGACTCCACTGGCGTTCGAACGTCCGATGAGAGGCCAGAACAGAAGCACCAAGCAGTCTTGAAACAGATCGCGTCGCGGAAGCAGCTACTGAAACCGTCTGAAAAATGGGAGCGCCCTGGTTCGGTCGCCAGGTGCCTTCTTGTCGCGATTCGAGACGAAGAGGTAGAGACCTCCAAACTCGATCAGGTTCTTGCACCATTCTGGCTGACTCTCTGGGGGCTCGCCGCTCGGGGCCATTGGCTACGGCACGAACGCCAACCCGTGCGCCCCGCAGGCCCCAACGAAGATGACTTTCGCCGCCGGATTATCTTGTCCGAGCCGCTGGAGTCGGATGATCTCAAACTTTCCTTTACGAGCATCGGCTGCCCTGAGCTGGGCATGTCGATTGATCTCGGGCCCACCCGTCGCGTGAGTTTTCTGATCGCCCGCTACCCGGACCTGGCCGAGTTTCAAACCATGCTCGCGGGATGGCCCATGAAGCGTTCGTGGAACGGCAGGCATTTCGTTGCAACCCCCAGCAAGGAGAAGGGTGGCACGGCGATCACGCTTTGGCTGAGGCGGAACGATGTGGGCATCGAGTTTACCGAGCGTGAGTGGGTAGCTTTGCGTGAACTCTCCCAGAATGCCTCATCCCTTCCTGAAATTCAGCGGTGGCTGGAGGAGCTTCGGGTGGAGTATGGCGAACAGGGTTGATAGCGCGAATCGGTGGTTTGCGAAGAGCGGTGCCTTCGGCACCGGGAGTTGGACTGACACGTCACCCCGTTTCGGGTGCTGTATGGCAACCGAAGGTGCCATGCCGGAACTTGCTGCAAATACGGTAGCTAGCAACTTTTCGCTGACTGTGGTTCGCTCGCATCGATCATTGGTTCCCGTTTGGGAACTTGTTGATTCTGTTGGGCGTCAGATCCCGCCTAGTCGCCTTATCTTCAGTTAGAACTGGGATGTGCCGAATGCCTACACCACGGACCAAGTCGATCAGCACCAAAGTCACCGGAGAGGAGTACGCGCAGTTTGAAACGCTCGCAGGTGATCAAACGATCAGTGAGTGGGCGCGCGAGACTTTGTTGAGGTCAGCCAAGCCAAGTCCCGCCGAGCAAACCATCGTGGCGGAACTGCTTGCCCTGCGAATGATCCTGATGAATATCCTGTTCAGCATTGCCAATCGGGAGCCGCTCACCAGCACGGCTATGGACGACATTATTAAACGGGCCGATGCGGGCAAGTTGGCGAAGGCCGTGGAACGGCTGACAAGGGAAACTACGGAGCCACAGCGAGGCTGAGAGACAGCCCAATCGGGGCAAGGCAATGCGCATGAAATGGGGCCGAGGAGAGCGCACGGGAGGGCCGAGCATTCGGCCGGCCTACACCTATGTCTTAGTGCTCATCTCCTTCATCGCAACTCTAGGAAACCAGGGCTTCCGCTACAAGCGGGTCTGGACGCCCCTTGAACGACATTATTTTCCTGACTACGTGAGCTCGCAGATAGTCGGGGTAGTGCGCGACAACGCCTGGTACACGCTGCTGCAAGTTGTTACACGGAAGGGGAGGCGGCTGGCGCTGGACAGTGACGTAGTGCCCGCAGTTACGGAAAGCGGGGAGCACACCTTCGCACTCACGAAGGAAGCACTGAAGAATGGCGCGCTGCGTCTTGAATCCTATCGCGGCCATTACAACAACGCCGAGATGCATGCCTACCTCGGCAACACGATTTATTGTAACCAAACGCCCATGGATCTTGTCCGGGCAGCTTTGTGGAGTGGGCTGGGTCTGTTCTTCGCGGGCTTGTTGCCAGCGACCTGTCTGGACCAGAAACGTTTTTTTGCACTGCGCTATGGGACGAAACTTAGAGGCCCGGACTTGATGACCGCGGCGCAATTCAACCGCCCGCATCGCTCTCGTGGCATGGGTTTCGTGAACAAGCATCGCACGATGCTGGACAGGATGTTGGGCCTTAACAAGAAGCTCCCCGTTCCACTCGGCAGAGACAATCCCCACGTCGTGATTATGGCAAAGGTGATGGCCCAGGAGCCGCCCAAGATGGCACCGGCGACGGGACCGAAGAGCACGCCCCAGCCAAGCGAAACACGGCAGGAACCATCGCGATTGGAGCAGAAGCCGATTCCGGAGCAAGAGGTCGAACACGCCGTGAAGCCCACCGAGAGACGCTTTTTCGAATAGAACGACATGCTTACTATTTCCAAGCCGCTCAGTGCAGGTCAAGCCCGTGCCTATCATCACGAGGAGTTCAGCAACGCGCAGGAGAACTACTACAGCCATGGCGACCGGATACGCGGCGAGTGGCACGGAAAACTGGCCGAGAAGTGGGGATTGCGTGGTGGAGTACAGGAGGAACAGTTTCGACGGCTCAGCGATGGCCAGCATCCGGTGAGCGGCGAGAAGTTAGTTCGCCATCAGACTGCGCGGGAATATGTGAACGAGCAAGGCAAAACGGTCAAGACGATGGAGCACCGGGCAGGCTGGGATGCCACCTTCTCCTCGCCGAAAAGCGTATCGCTGACGGCGCTTGTGGGAGGCGATGAGCGTGTGCAGGATGCTCATCGGGCCAGTGTTGAACTTGCGTTGGACGAGATGGAGCGATATGTCCAGGCCCGGCTTGGAGGAAATCTCCCACTGGAGACAACAGGAAATTGGGTTGCGGCAAAATTCGAGCACGATAGCGCCAGACCTGTAAACGGTTATGCGGCCCCGCAACTTCACACTCACGTCGTCTTCTTCAATCTGACAGAGACTGAAAACGGCGAAACACGCCCGCTGCAACCGCAAGAACTTTATCGCACGCAGCAGTACGCCACTGCCGTGTACCGCTCGGAGCTGGCACAACATCTGCAAGAGTTGGGTTATGAGATCGAACACGGCAAGAGCGGTCAACCAGAAATCAAGGGTTACAGCCGCGAGTATCTGGACGCTTCGAGCCCGCGCCGGAAACAGATCGAAGCGCACCTGGCTATGGAGAATCAGGGTGGCGCGGCAGCGGCGCAAATCGCAGCGCACCAAACGCGTGAGCCCAAGATCGAACTCTCACACGAAGAGATGCAGCGGCGGCACCAGGAGATGGCATTGGATTTCGGCGATCAACCTAAGCGCGTGAAGGCGGAGGCCAAAGAAAGGGCATATGACGTTAGCCAAGATTCGAGAGAGAGGATTGCACACTCGGCTGTGACCTTCGCAAGAGAACGAAATTTGGAACGCGACGCCGTAGCGGATGAGCGCGCCCTACTGGCGGATGCGCTCCGGCGCTCGATGGGCGGAGCCACCCTAGCCCAGGTGAAAGCCGACTTCGAAGAGCGCATCAAATCAGGTGAGTTCGTTGAAGCACAAAAGAAAGGTAGCTCGCCTGACCGGGCATTCACGACCGCGGAGATGATTGGCTATGAGCAGGACACGATCAATACCATGCGAGCCGGACAAGACCAGCATCCCGCGCTGGCGACTTTTGGCACGCGCAGAACCATACGAGAGTCCCACGGGCATCTGAGCGATACGCAACACCGGGCGGTGGAACAAATCTTGTCGAGTCGAGATCAAGTGACGGCGCTTGAAGGTGTCGCAGGCGCGGGCAAGACTACCTCTCTGACAGCGATCCGCGAAGCCGCCGAGCGAGAGAACTACATCGTCAAGGGGTTAGCACCCACCTCTCGCGCAGCACAGAAATTAGAAGAAAGTGGAATCAAATCGAACACGTTGCAACGGCATCTTGCTCAAACCTATAAAGGACACGGTGAACGGAAACAGCTTTACATCCTGGACGAATCGAGCCTGGCGAGCACGAGGCAAATGAACGAATTCCTCCACCGGCTGCAGAAAGATGATCGCGTGTTGCTCGTTGGCGACACACGCCAGCACCAAGCCGTTGAAGCGGGCAAACCGTATCAGCAGTTGCAGGAAGCCGGAATCCAAACGGCTCGACTGGACGAGATCGTGCGGCAGAAAGACCCGGCGCTCAAAGAAGTTGTAGAAATGCTCTCGCGAGGGCAAGTCAGAGAGGCGATGGAGAAACTCGATGCCGGCGGCCGCGTGCATGAGATCGTCGAACGCGACGAGCGTATCGCTGCAATCGCGCACGAATATAAGAAACAACCTGAAGGCACGCTTGTGGTGTCCCCCGACAACCAGTCAAGGGTGGCCATCAATGAAGCAATTCACTATGCCATGCAGGATACGAACCGGATGCCGTACCTCGAATATCGGATGAAAGTCATAGTCGCCCGGCAGGAGGTCACTGGAGCCGACCGCCAATGGGCTGCCCAATACGAACCCGGCAATGTGGTGCGGTACGCCAAGGGCAGCAAGACGGTCGGCATTGCACCAGGCGAGTATGCGCGCGTTGAAACTATTGACGAGAAACAGAACCACGTCACAGTCGAACGGGAGAATGGTCAGCGTTTCACTTACGACCCTCGCCGTTTACAAGGCGTGACGCTCTACCGAGAGGCATGGCGGGCATTCAGTGAAGGCGACCGTATACAGTTCACCGCCCCGAATCGAGACCAGCGTGTCGCCAACAGGGAGCTGGGCTCGATCGAAAGGATCGACGAGAGTGGCAACCTCCGAATCCGTCTCGACTCAGGCCGCGCGATCGCGTTCAACATTCGGGAGAATCCGCATCTCGATCATGGCTACGCGGTGACGAGTCACAGCAGCCAGGGGCAGACTGCTGATCGCGTTCTTATCCATGTGGACACAGAGCAGGGGGGACAGAAGCTCGTCAATCGTCGCTTGGCATACGTCGCGGTGTCGCGTGGCCGCTACGATGCGCAAATTTATACCAACGATAAGACCGCTCTTGCCGAAGGGCTTGGCCACGATGTTTCACACCGATCTGCATTGGAGTCGACACGCGCAGCTGAACCACGGGTCGCCCAAAGGACCGAGCCGCCCTCTTCCCTGAGTAAGGAGAGAGAACGAACAATCGAACGAAACCTCAGCCCCAGTCGCTAGGTACGCTGATAGCTCCTGCGGTCTTAATTGCTCAGCCTCTTCTTCCACCAGTCCTGGGGTCGCGTGTCATACCCGCTCCCGGTGCGAAGCACCGTCTTGCTTCAGATCTCCTGGGCTACCGCCTCGCTAACGAGAGGTGGTAGAGCGAAAAAACCCAGAACGGAGCGTGTTCGGCGACGCGAACATCGGTGATCTTTTTGTATTCTAGAGCGCTATCAAGGTCGGCAAATAGCCCATGCTCATTTAGCTTAGCACTCCATTTTCTCCCCAGAGTAAGCCTTTCCTCATCTGAATAGCTACAGTTGCTTAGGCCGCTCAAAAGGCTCGCGTCAGCTACATCATATCCGAGTAATTTACTTTCTGTGGGAAGTTCGGAAGGAGCGGTACTTTTTTCTAGGATCGAGGAGCCGAACTGGTCAGAGGTCAAGTCCGGTCTAGCAATTAGCTCGATCCCTATCTCCATCCCTCTGGAGCTATTCGACGCCGAGTCAGCAAAGCAGCGTCTCATTCTGGAGACGTCGAGCCAAAGTTCGTGATCAATGTATTCCGCCTCAGCCTGTATCGTAGTTAAGGGATGTGGCGCCACACCATTTGAAATCAACGCTGGAAATCTAAAAAAGGACGGCCAGACCGCGTTGTCGACCGAAAGCGGCCGATCCACATCGGGGTTCAATAGGTATATCTCACGTCTGCGCCGGCTCCAAAGAGTGGTTGCGTAGTCTTCCAAAGCTAACCGAATATCAAACCCAAGGAGCCTTCCCGCCATGTAACTCACAGTGGCCCTCCACCTCCGGCTAGAGGGCTATCGTCTAGTCTTGGCACCGCGCCAAAGGGTACGATCGGCACCGAATGCTTGCCCAGTCGGTTCCAGTAGCATACACACGTTTCCGGATCCTGATTGACGATGGTCAGCTGGTAGTGACAGCATAACGCTGGGTAGTGCCTACGTGCCTGCGATGTCCCAGAATCAAACCTGTAGCCTACCGTACCCACCGGAGGTTCGCATGGCTTGCAGCCTTTTTTCTTGCAATCGGGGGTTGGATTCTTCGTTTTGGGTATGGCTCGTGCGTCGTCTATACCGGTTGCGTCCGCGCCCACTGTCAGGCCCAGGAACAGTCCGATAGCCCCCGCAAACGGCCTTACCCACGGAGCTACCCCCACAATGGGCCTTATAAGTATCCCGGGCCACGTTGCGGTGCCAGAGTTCAATCCGAACGGATCCACGAAATTTGCTGGATTGTTAAGAACGTAGGTGTAAAAGTTCGGCCCGTCGCCTGCACCTTCCAACGGATCTTCGCTGAGGAACTTTCCCGAGGAAGCGTCGTAGTATCTGGCGCGGTAGTAATACAGGCCCGTTTCGGTGTCGGATTCGCGAGCCGTGTACTGGAACGGATTGACCAACGAACCCGTAGAGGCCGTCAGTTTCCCGAAGGAGTCATAAGTATAGGTATTGGCAATCGAGCCGGCCGCGTTGCTGAGCGAAGTGACGGAGCCGAGGCCGTCGGCATGGTAGTAGCTGGTTGCACCGCTTCGGAGCATTGCCAAAGGTTCATCAATGTTTTGCGTAGGCTCGTAGCGAGCTACGGCCGTCCCCGCAGAGTTCGTTTCTTCGATGAGGTTGTCGCCGTCGTAGGCGAAGATCGAAATGCCCGCAGACGACGATTTGTAAATGCGGCGACCGAACGGGTCGTAGCGGAAGGTAACCGTGCCGCCGCTTCCTGGCAGTGTGACGCTGCTCATACGGTTCTCGAAGTCCCAAGCATAGCTCGTGGTGTTCGACCCAACCACCTTCGTCTGCGTGTTGCCGTTGTAATCGTAGGTGTAGGTCGTGCTTGGCGTTGAGGTCAGCTCATTCGAGGTGTTCACGCTGTACGGTGACACGCCGAGCGAACTCAGACGGTTTCCGACTGAGTCGTACGTGTAACTCTCCGTCGTGGTCGTGGCTTGCGTAACCTGGGTCAGCTCATAGATGGGATCGTACGTGTAATTCGAAGTGACGCCCGCCAACTGATCTGTCTTCGATGTGCGGTTCCCCGCGTTGTCCACAGCGTAGCTCGCGCCGTCCAGGGTGGTCGAGCCGCTCTGGTGCAACACACTCAGCAGCCGCGACAGATTGTCGTAGGCATAGACCGACTTCAGCCCGTTCGGACGCGTCATCTGCGTGCGGCGGCTGAGCGCGTCGTAGCTGAAACCGAAATTGCCCGTCCCGCTGAACGCCGCTGGCGGCGTCAGTGTTTGCAGGCGGTTCAGCGTGTCGTAGACGTAGCTCGTCGCGCCGCTTTCGGGATCCGTGAACCCCGTGCGGTTCGACGCCGCGTCATAGGCGTAGCTCGTCGTAAAGTTCCGGCCAGTCAGGAAGGCGTAGCTGGTGGTCGTGTTCGTCAGCCGGCCCATGTTATCGAACGTGAACTGATAGGTGCCGGTGGGGTCGGCCACTTGCGTCAGGCGGCTGTCGTTGTCATACCGGGCATGATTGTGTTGGGGCGACGGCAGCGGGGGAGCGAGGGGTAAGGAGCCGGGATGTTGGCAGGGATTCACAGGAGGAAGAGGAAAGAACCTGGTAGAAGGGGTAAAGTTTCCGCATCGGGAACGGGAGCAGGCGATTTGCTCGTGAGCGATGCGGTGCGGGGCGGGTCGCTTGTGGGCCGGCCGAGTACACTTATGGGCTGAGAGCCCGCTGTCGTATCTGGCCGCCCTGCGACCCACCCGGTTGAGCTTTGAGCTCGCATAGGTAGTTGTCGATTCGCCCCGCAAAACGGAGCGGGATCGCCACGGTCTCGAAGACCACGATCCGGTTCCGGAGCCCCGCACCACATCTTTTCCCGTTCCGGCAAGCCGGAACAAGGAGGTCTATCGCAGATGCTACGCTTCGTCGGTTGTGATGTCCACAAGCGAACGGCAGTTTTCACCATCTTGCTTCAGGATGGCACGCTGTTCGGAACCTACACCGTTCCAGTGACCCGAGAGGCGCTGGCGGCTTTTGCCGAACGACAACTCGCTGCTGGAGATCGTTTGGCGATGGAAGCCACTACGAATACCTGGGCAGTAGCCGGGGTGCTACGGCCATTTGTGCAAGAGATCGTCATCGGGAATCCTTTGAAAATCCGGGCCATTGCTGAAGCCAAGATCAAAACGGACAAGGTGGATTCGCGAGTGCTCGCAGAACTGTTGCGCTGTGATTATCTACCGAGGGTGTGGCAGCCGGACCAAGAGACGCAGCGATTGCGGCGGCTCACGCACCGGCGGGCGGCGCTGGTGAGCGACCGCACGCGGTTGAAGAATCGCTTGCACTCGATCCTGCACCACACTCTGGTGCCGCTGCCGGACTGCGATCTATTCAGCAAGAGAGGGATCGCTTGGCTCAGGCACGTGCCGCTAGCCCAGGAAGAAGCTCTGGCGCGTGAGAGCGATTTGCGCTTGCTCGAACTGACCGAACTAGAAATCGCACAAATGGACGACTTGTTGGTGCGCGAAGCTTGGCAGGATGAGAAGGTGCGGCTGGTGATGAGTATCCCGGGAATCGACTACACCGTGGCGCAGACCTGCTTGGCAGCCATCGGAGACATTTCGCGTTTTGCGAATGCCAAGAAGTTGAGCGCGTACCTGGGATTGAATCCTGCCACTCGCCAGTCGGGAGCGCACTGTTATCACGGGCCCATCACTAAACAAGGCAACGCCCACGCGCGGTGGTTGTTGGTGCAGGCGGCGCAGCACCTGGGCCAGTATCGTGGACCACTGGGTCAGACCATGCGGAAAATCGTGAAGAGGAAAAACCGCAATGTAGCGGTGGTAGCCTGCGCGAGAAAGCTGGCCGTGCTGCTTTGGCACGTGCTGAGTTCAGGTGAACCGTTTCGCTACGCGCAACCGAAGAGCCTGCAGGCGAAGTTCTCGCGGCTGCGCATTCGTGCCACCGGGCAGCGGCGGAGAGGTGGAGTCGCCAAAGGCACACCACGATCCGCGCAATACGGACATGGGCGGACGCGGGCAGTGCCTTCGCTTCCGCAGGTGCTCGCGGAAAATGGTCTGCCCGGAGTCGCTCCGCTTGCCAAGGGGGAGAGAGTCATGCTGGATAGAAAGAGATTGGATACCTTTTATCGCGAGCTGCAGACGCCTTCTCGCGTCCAGGCCAACACACCAACCCCTCAAGTCGAAGAAGCGGAAGAGGATTTCAAATCTGAGTTGACACAATCATAGGTATGTCAATCCGAGTATCACTGTGAGTTGTACTCCTACTGACCTCGCCCTTGGCCCCTATCCACCTCCGAATACCACGAGCGGTTCCTGTACGACGCAGGTCAATCCTTCTGGTGGCACGTTTTCATGGCGCGTCAGTAAGAGTACAGTGACGTTAAGCAGTACGAGCGGTGCTTCAATCTCGTACAATTCCAATTCCCCGAGTAGTAGCCAGGGAGACACAACCATCTCTGTGACGTACACACAAAGCGGTCAAAGCGCGACGGCTAATTCCGGCCCCATCACTACACACAATCCAACTTCCGTGACTGTGCTCTCCGATACAATCAATCCCACAGGGAATTCCTGCAGCGGCGGCAGCAGCGTCCCATGTCTGGCAAATCCCGGAGACGGAACTTGTAACGCCAATACCTCAACTTGTAGTTACAGCTCTTATATGCGGACGCGTGAGTACAGTGTGGTCGATCAACTCGGACAACAATTCGCCAACGTCGGAATCTCCGACGCAAACGTTTCAGAAGTATTCCCCATCTCCACATCTTGTCCAAACTTCACCTTTAACACGCATGGTGCCCCAACGAGCACGTTCTTTGACGACTTTTACCTCTGCCACACGTGCTGCCTCCCGAGCGGACCGGGCTGCACTGTGCAAAGCGCTCCATCACAGGGCATTTATGTGAACGGCCTCCAAGTACGCTCGGAAGTAGTCAATTGGACATGCACCAGCGCCAGCCTGACGCCGTAGGAGACTGCAATGAGAACAACTGTGCTTAGTCTATTCTCGATGTTGACTCTTGTGATTGCTGTTCGAGCCCAGAAACCCGAAAATCAATACGAGCAGAGGGTCTTGAGCCTGCCCCTCTTTTCCGGTCCGATCATCCGGAACAACATCGCTTTGACACAAGCTTTGGGCGTGGTTGGAGCGTACGTCCAAGATGGCTATGTCCTCTTCGGGCTCGAACTCCACTCAAAAGACGGGCAGGAACCCGTCGTGACCGTCGATCTACCTCCTGACAGCCATTTCGAGGACGCTCTCCGCCAGATCATGAGCCAGATTCCCGGGTACGAGTATGAAGTCATTTCCGAACATATGGTCGACATCCATCCGACGGGGGCGAAACGGCATCCTGCGGACCTGCTGAACACGCCGGTACCCAAATTCGATGCTGTCGACGTAGACCCAACTCGACTCCTCACGAGCCCCGCGGACTTCATATCCGAACTCGCGGCCCGGCTAAGACCCAAAACGTCGGCTGGCCCTCAGCCGAGCGGGGCTGGAGGCAGCGTGTTGCGGGGCCTCAATGTCCCTACAATCACGCTGCATATGAAGGACACAACGGTGCGCGGGATTCTCAATGCCGCCAGCGAAGCCATGGAGCAATTCCCTCCGGATCGTCAGCCCGTAGGATGGACTTACTTGTTTCAGCCAGATCCCGCGTCACCCATTGGAGGCAAACATTCCTGGGCATTCTTATTTAGTGCGCCCAGAAACTGGAAGCAAAACGCCGCAAAGTCCGGCCAATACTGCCCAGCTCGCGGGATGCACGGCGCATGCTTCGCACAAGGGCGATTAGAGACCGCATTAGCAGGTTCTCTAACGCCGTTGGAATAGCCCAATGCGCAAGATATTCCAACGCTGTTTATTCGTTTGTGCCGCACCGGTTCTTTTTCTTCCGGCCTGCATCGCTCAGGACACGGAATCGACGCAATTAAAGAAACCAATCGCGATAATCGCGGGCGAATGGATCTTTGACGAGCAATTACCTTCCACCGTGCTGGGACAATTACGCCGGTTTCATCAACAGGAATTTGAAACGAGACGTGCTGCACTCGAAGAGATCGTAAATCACAGACTATTGGAGACTGAGGCCCATAAAAAAGGCGTCACTGTAGACAAGCTGTTGGAAATGGAAGTGGATGCGAAAGTCGCTGACCCAACTCCCGCAGAGCTTGAGGCCTATTACAGTGACCAGAAGGAGCACGTCTCCGATCCTTTCGAGCAAGCCAAGGGCAAACTGAAGGACGAGCTAAAGCAGGTGAAGCTACGTAGTGCCCGAGAGGCTTACCTGAAACTTCTTCAGCAGCGAGCCGAGGTTGCCATTTTGCTGAATGCGCCAAGAATGAAAGTCACCGCTGATCCGTTACGACTTAAGGGAAGCGCCAGCGCACTTGTTAGCATCGTTGAATTCTCAGACTTCACCTGCCCGTTTTGCAGGCAAGTGGACTCGACCTTGACGAAAGTAATCGCGAAGTACGAAGGAAAAGTTAGCTTAGGATATCGTGATTTCCCGATGAGTGAACTCCATCCTCAAGCTCATGTGGCGGCAGAGGCGTCTCGCTGCGCTTCAGAGCAAGGCAAATTCTGGGAATACCACGATTTACTCTTCGAGAGTCTTGGAACTCTTCCTCGCGAAGACTTATTTAAGGCCGCTGAAGAACTACATCTTGACACAAAGCAGTTCGACTCCTGCTTGAGTTCCGGCAAGTACAAATCCCAGATCGACCGGGATTTTCAGGACGGCATCCGCGCAGGCGTTTTCGGAACGCCAGGCTTCTTCATCAATGGAGTCTTCCTCGCAGGTGCTCAACCTGCTTCCGCATTTGAAAAGATCATTGAGGAGGAGCTCCATTCGGGAAAGCGGGAGAGTGCGCAAAAGTAATCCCGCGGCCGATGGCCAACCTTCCTCGGCCCAGGCTCATACAAGCCGTACGCAGCGGTCGCCAACTTCTCTCTGCACCCCGCCCACGTGACCGTAAGATTCAACAAAACGTCGGGAGTTTCAGAGTCTGCGGTGGCCTCGGACGCCATCGTCGGCGAGATTTCCTCGGACCTTCTGCACAGTCTTTCCTACGCGATTTTGATCGGCGTGAAAGATGAGCGCGTTGTCCCCTCGCAAGCCAAACTGCTGGGGACGAGCAATATCGAGGTACGGCGGCCCGCTGCGTCGGCTCTTATGCATACAAGTTCTACCTCATCCATCGATCCGTTGCTCAACGCCCTGAATGACCCCGACTTCGAGGTCCGATACTATAGTGTCGTCGGGCTTGCCGAAATCACCGGTCAGACGGCGTGGCGTCCAAACATAGACGACTTCAAATCCGACCAAGGCAAATACCTCAATGATTGGCGGGACTGGTCACAGACCCGTTAGCTGCGCGGGCCGGGCAAAGGCTCCAAAACGGCTGCTCAGAATCGATGTAAGCCCCCTGGATGGCTTGTCTGTAAGCGATCAGAAACAAACGGGAGCTTCGTCCCTTGGTTGCCTAGTAAGCGATTAGACGACTGGCGGTTTCGGCTGCCACTGGCGTGATTTCTCAATTTCTCAGGCCCAAGCAGATTTATAGAAAATCAATTCCTGGGTACAATCAGAAATAACGAGCGGGCGTAGTTCCGTAGTTCAGTGGTAGAACAGTAGAACAGACGCTTCCCAAGCTTCAGATGTAGAGTTTGCCGGCTTGCCATCCGTGCCGCGAATCTTGGACCCGAAGCCGACATCTGTTGCAAGCGGTGGATGAAGAGGTTGAGGGTGAGAATCTCAAGCATAAAGGAAAAGCGAGGGACCTTTGAGGGAGCAATAAGAATTCCTTTGCGTGCCTCATCGTTCCTTCTTCAACGACTTAGTGTTCCTCTGCATTCCTCGTAAGTCCTTGAATTTCCGATCGGTATTGTTTTCGATCCCCACTGCCCCTACCAATCTGATGCAGAGTCAATGAGTTACAAAGTGTCGTGAATACCGGTTTGAGCCCTAACCTACCTGCCCGAAAGCATCAGAGTCAGTGCCGGAATGAACGGACTAAAAATGGTCATATAGTCCGTCACAGACGCAAAGAAGCTTTGATAGGCCAACAGGAAACCACCTGATTCTTTCGCATGTTCCAGATCGTCAAGTCGGGCAATAATTCGTGCGCGTTGCGATTCGTCGGCAATAGTGCTGGCGGTTTCGGGCAAGCGGACAAACAGTTGCTCGCTCGACACGGAAGCGATGTTCGTAGAGTCTGTACTGTTTACATTGATGCGAGCATTGGGGCCGTGCATGTGGATATTCTGAGTCAAGTTCGTCCCTCCTCTTGCAGTAGTTACCTTGGGAATCTGTGGCGATTCAATTTCTCCGATTAGCTTTGCTGTCGATCGAACCTTCAGGGAAACGGGGAAGGAAATGACTGTTGCCTTGAAATATCCCTGCTCGCTGAGTAGCTGAAGGTTTCGATAAAAAGCTTGGAGGTTCGCCCCAAGTAATTGAAATCTTCGGGACACTCAAAGTCCACGAGCTCAAAAGCTTTCTTGTAGTTGAGAAGCTCCTTGGCATCGTCCGGCCTAGCATCGGGCACCTTTTGGCCTGCAAGTATTCGCTCGGATTGTTCCAGGGTTAAATGTGTGCCTTCCATGTGAGTCGTGCGGTGCGCCTCAGAGCAGTGCCCGCTCCTGCATTCCGGTAATCCACTCTTTCGATAGTTTCGCCGCATCCAAAAAACCCCGCGGACGCTCAATTTTCATAAGCGCCGCCGTTATGGAATTCGTAATCGCGAATTGTGGAGTGAAACTCGTATGGTGATTCGAGCGTTCAGTGTGCCGCCTTCCGATGCTTTTCGAGTGCAAACTTGAGCACGCCTTCGGTTCGAGCACCGCGGCGATGGAATCCGAACTCCGGCAGCAATTCGTCGATAATTTCCTCGTCGCTCCGTAAGCGGCCATCCGATTCGATCCAGTCGATCATCGCCATAAGTTCCCATTCCGAAATAATCTTCGAAAGTAAGGCTTAAATGGCACCGAATTATAGTACGAAGTCACTAATTTTAGGTCCGGTATAAGATTTCGCTTGACACGGCAGACACACCTGTTTTTAAATGCGCGGGTTGTTTTTTTTTCGCGGAGTTCCGGTGCGCCGCGAGGGCTCATCCTCAGTTTCAGATTTATCAGTAGGGCCGCCACCGGACAACAGCGATTTGAATTCGGGGTGCTTGGTGTGTCCGTGTGCCTTACGCTTAGGGGGAAGGATGCGTCTCAAATCCAGGTTTCTCTTTGTTTCGTACCTCGGCACTCTACTTCTCGCCGTTCCGACCTACTCACAACAATCCCGCGCGACAAATGCGCAGAGAGATGCCTCGGCAATGGCGATCCTTCGCCAAAGTATAGGTCAAATGGGCGGCGCCAGTTCGACTCAGGTTGTCGACGTCACCATAAACGGGGAGGTATCCCAGCAAAAAGCGACCGCGATGAGTTCCGGGACAATTCAGATCAAGATGATCGGCCGCGACATGTGCAAAGTACAGATTCGGGACGAGGATGGCCAAACGACGCACATTGTAAGTGGCACTCGAATGCGCAGGATACGATCGAACGAGGATCGCGTGATGCCTATGCACGCGAGCCTCAACCATCACCTTCAATACGTCCCTATTCTTTCGAATCTGCTTGATATCAGCGACCCCAATTTAACTGTCTTGCTTGTGGGTGAAGAATCCCTTGACGATAAGACGGTCTATCACATTCACACCGAAAAAGTTTATCCCGGGCAAACCCCTGAAGAAGCCGCTCTCTTAGCGAACTTAACGAGCACGGACTACTTCATCGATACCCGCACCTTTCTCCTCGAAAAGAGGAGTCAACGACTGCCAAGCCTCCAAGATGCACGAAGCTCCCTCCTTATGGAGTTTCGCTATTCAGATTACCGCGCTGTCGCTGGAATCTTGATTCCGTACTCTCTCTCCGTTTACGTGAACGATCAGAAAAATACAGAGATTCATCTCAATTCTGTCGAGACGAACACCGGCGTTAATCCGCAAGAGTTTGAGGTCACGCCATGAACCGAGCCATGTCATTTCGAATCGCCGGGTTCTTCGCAGTCTTTCTAACTTGCGCTTTGAATGTCAGCGCCCAGAGTGACCCGTCACTTGTAATGGATCAAGTTCTCGGCGGGACGGGAGGAAAACTCGAGCATGTTGAGCTCTCGAACGGCGGAGCGAGCCTCTCGATCCCCCTCGATAGCGTTAAAGGCCGCGGGATAAACTTTACTTTTCGACTCAACTATTCGAGCAAGTACTTCTACATGGCAGCAACGCCGAGCGGGAACTTTTGGATGCTTCGCTATCCCTGGAAATTCTCAACCCCAACCACTTTCCGCAAACCCAGATACTCCCAAAGCGTCATCGCACAATGCGCTGGTGGTTTTTCGACGGTCATGAACTACAACTTCATTTTTACTCTTCCAGATGGTTCGGAGGAGCTAACACCGAACCTCTTCGGACAAGACGGATGCAACGTCGGAGTACCGGGGAACGTAGTTGCGTACAGCACGGACCTTACATCTCTAATGTCCGATGGATCCACCGGCGTTGTGAAGCTTAGAGACGGCTCTTTTCCCGATGGCGATTCAAACGGCAATAAGATCACCGAACAGGACCCCAACGCTCAAACGACGAATTACCTCGATTCCGTTGGCAGGCAAATTCTTTCAACTTCGAACGTCACCTTTGGCACCGGTTCCCAGGCCGTCACCTATCCCAATGCTCTTACGCTCATTGACGGACGGAAAATCACACTCGTTTGGCAAACTATACTTGTCACCACCAATTTCGCGCATCCTGCCAACGCCCAAAACATCACGAACCTCTCGATACCATCCCTCCAGGAGATTGATCTACCGAATAACACGGCATGGAAATTCCAATATGGCTCAGACCCTAATTGTCCGCAGATCGGCAATTACGGCCAGTTGGCGAAAGTCATTTTCCCTCAGGGCGGATACGTTCGATACTGCTACGCCGTGCAATCGAATTTCGTAAACGAAACTGGGGGGCTAGCAGACTCCCTGGTGCTTACGAACCGCTACGAGAGCCCCGATGGGACTGCGGAAAATGCGACCGCCTATAGTTATGCTCCAACCCTGAACGCCTCCGGATTTGTCACCCAGCGCGCGGTCACGGTCACCAAGCCGCCCCACACCGTCGGCCAGACTTCTGTTTCCGACGTGGAAGTCCACACCTATCACGATTTCAACGTTGAGGCTGGCAAGCAAGAGGTGGCCCAGGAATTTTACGAGGTAGACGTCGACTACCGTTCGGGCTCCACGCAGTCCCTCCGAAAAATTCATAAGGACTGGCAATGCGACAGCATTCCGAAAGCTGTGATTTTTCTGAATTCGCTCAGTATGCTCTTTAATCTTGGAAATTGCCGAGTTACTACGGCGACGACAACGGCTTTAGATGGATCGACCCCGCTCACCAGTCAGGCTAAATACCAGTACGACATGAGCCTATCCCCGGCTCCAGGCACCTCGAACTATAGTTATACAACGTCTTTTGGAAACATCACGCAAACTCTGGAATATGATTGGGGCACGAACGGCGCGCCCGGTCCGCCCTTGCGCGAAACTGACATCACCTACCTGACCACCAATCCGGCGAACGGAAACATAAGTTATACGGTTCCTGACTCAAACCGGGTGAATCTGCCCACTCTCAAGATTGTTAAGGACGGAACCGGCAATATCCTGGCACAGACACAATACGAGTACGACGGGAGCGCGCTCGCCACAACCAGTGGCGTTCCTCAGCACGACTATTCCAGTTTTCCCGCCTCGTACCGAGTGCGCGGCAATCTCACAAAAGAGATGCGCTGGCTTAACACAACGGGGACATGGCTAACCACCGTCAATACTTACAATGATCTGGGGAATCGCCTGACCACAACAGACCCCGGTGGCCATATCACCTCGTTCGATTACACCGATAACTTCACGGATGCCGTGAATCGGAACACGCAGGCTTACCAAACAACGGTCACGTTTCCACAGACCGGCTCCATCCAGCACATTGAGCACAAAAGCTACTTTTACAACACGGGACTGAATGCGAGCTTCACGGACCAAAACGCTCAAACCACCAATTACGCCTACGAAACCTTAAATCGCCCCTCCTCCATCTCCTATGTCGACGGAGGTAAGACAAGTTACTCGTATAATGACGTAGCCCCGGTAAGCGTCACGACCACGACGGCCATCGATACCGCAAATAATCTTGTAAAAACGGAGGTCCACGATGGCCTTGACCGCGTCAAACAGACGCAACTCAAATCCGATCCCGAGGGCGCGACGTACACCGACATTACGTACGATGCCCTCGGTCGCAAATCTACCGGCAGTAACCCTTATCGCTCCACATCCGACGCGACATATGGGATCACGACAACCCAATATGACTCCCTAGACAGAGTCGTACTTTTGATACCGCCGGACGGGACTACCTCTTCCAATAACATCACAACCTCCTACTGCGCAAATGCCGCGCTTACGACCGACCAGGCCGGGAAGTGGCGACGCACGATCACCGACGGTCTTGGGCGTGCCGTCGAAGTCGATGAGCCCAACGGGCTAACTGCCACGATCACTGCGTGCCAGCAGACGGGTGATCCCGTCATGGTCACGCGTTACTCCTATGATGCGCTAGACAACCTGATCTGCCTGGAACAGCACGGCACTGTCACTGGGACCGGTTGTTCGAGCCCTGCAAGCAGTGACGCGACCAGCGCTTGGCGCGTTCGGCGGTACACCTACAATTCTTTGTCTCAGTTGACGCAGATGACCAATCCCGAAACTGGGACAACAAAATACTCTTACGACAACGACGGTAATGTTTTGACCAAAACCGATGGTCGAAACATCACCGTGACGCACGGCTATGATGCGTTGCATCGGATCACATCGGACACATACAGCAATGGCGACCCCAGCGTCGCCTACCACTACGATGAAGCCAACTGCCTCGGCCAGTCCGCCTGCTACAACATCAACCATCGCACGTCCATGACTGACGGCCCGGGCTCTGAGGCGTGGAGCTATGACAAAAAGGGACGTCCCGTCGCCCAAACTAGAACGACAAACGCCGTAACAAAACAGGTTGTTGCTTCCTACAATTTGGCTGGGGCAGTCACCAATCTTATTTATCCGGATGGGCGATCCCTCGCCTATACGTACAGTACAGCATCTCGGCCGCTCTCAGTCACCGACCAAGGGGACCAAACGCAATACGTCGCTGGGACCATGACACAGTACGCGCCGCACGGTTCAATTGGCGCAACAGCATTTATGATACGAGAGTGCGTTCTAAGCTGCAGACTCTATCCCGACGGACGGTTTTCGGAAACATATAATTCTCGGCTCCAACCTTCAGGGATCTCGGCGGTGACCAGATTTGGGGGAGTACAACCCAAAGGAAATAACGGGGTATTAAATCTATCGTATAATTACCTAGATGTAAATGGACATAACAACGGCACGGTCCGGCAAATCACCAACAATCTAGACGGAACCAGAACGCAGAGTTTTACCTACGATCAACTGAATCGATTGAGCGGTGCCGTAACGCAGGGTACAAGCGGCACCAGCTGCTGGGGCCAGCAATTCAGCTATGACAGTTGGTCAAACTTGACCGGCGTTGTCGCGACACAGTGTACAGCCCCACAATTTAGCCCTGCCTATAACCTGAAAAACCAGGTTAGCCTAGTTGGAGCAGTTTCCTTCGGCTACGATTCGGCGGGCAACATCACTCAGGACGGCACGTCTAACAACTACCATTGGAATGCCGAAGAGATGCTCGCTAGCGCCGCTGGCGTAACGTACTCTTACGATGGCGACGGACGCAGGGTGCAGAAGTCCTCCGGTACGATTTACTGGTATGGGCCGGGGAATGAAATCATTGAAGAGACGGACTCCAGCGGAAATCTCGTAGCCGACTACATCTACTTTGCTGGCAGGCGGTTCGCCCGACGCAGCAGTTCGGGTAGTATCATCTATTACGCTGCGGATCAAGTAGGCACCACTCGTGTTATCAGGGATTCGAGTGGAACACTCTGTTTCGACTCGGACTACTACCCCTTCGGCGGCGAAATAAACTTCGTCAATTCTTGTCCTCAAAACTACAAATTTAGCGGCAAGGAACGGGACACCGAAACTCAACTCGACTATTTCGGCGCGCGTTATTATTCCTCATCCTACGGTCGTTTCCTCAACCCAGACCTAGTCCAGTTGAACGCGGCCCGCCTCTCCAACCCCCAAAGCATAAATCTTTACGCCTACGCACTGAACAACCCACTCTCTTTCGTCGATCCCGATGGCAAGAACGCTCTTGATGTCTTGATGGGTATCGGCACGGGCCTCGTCAATTTCGCTGTGGATACGGGTTCCGGCCTAAAAGCCGCAGTCCAACATCCGAGTGTAATTATCACAGGGACGATCGATACCCTTAAGACTGCCGGGCAAGCCTACTTCACATCTGAAGGAAGAAGTCAGCTCTCCGGGCAATGGCGCTCCCTCAGCACCCAGGACAAGGCTGCTGTGATCACAGAGGCCCTCTCGATAGGGACCGTGACAGTGCTCGGACCTAAGTACATCCCAAAGGCTATCACGAGAGTTAGTAGCGCACTTAAAGCTACGCTTACCGCCAGCGAAGCTGCTGGGGAAGTCGCCGGGGCGTCGTCCACTTCACAGTTATCGAATTCAGCTCTTGTAGTACGTGGTGGGATATCAACAGCAGATAGAATTGCGGCTGGTGCTGAATCCATTGATTCCAGCGGCGCCGTCCAGGGGCTCTCTGTGCAAAGTGCGGACGGTGCATCCTTGGAAGAATTGGCTGGGTATGTCCCTCATAAACAGATTGGCGTCACAACCGTAGGCGAGGTCCGGGCGTTAGGTGGGGACGTCGTCCCGACGCCACGGACGGGATACCCCCTTCATTGCGACCTGTGCGGTCTCACTCCCGAGGACGCCGCGACTCTCCTAAAGCAAATGAAGAATCCGAACCCTGGCGTGAATATGCCACCACCCGAAGCGCCGGAAGCACCTCCGGCAGCACCGGATAATCAGTAAGCGGGGTAAAATGGCTCCAGGTGGGATATGACATTGCACGAAAGAATTCTTCTTTACCCTGACTGCCCAACAGGTCGCAATTACCTAAAACAGCTTGGCACTCTCCGCGACATCGCCAAAGTGGGGCTGGAATTGCGGGAAGGCATGGTTGTGGGCTTCTACGACCAAGACGGTGACGGCGAGGGAAATAGAGATGATCTGCTCTTCGAAGGTACCGTGCACTACGACGCTGAAAAGAAGGGCTGGTACGCGATCATAGATCAAAAGAGCTGGCGTCACGAGTCCGACGAGAAAGCAAGGAAGTGATAAAGCCACGCTGTCGTTGCGGCGGTGAGTATAGGTTAGTACGTTTATGATGATGACTGCTCCCGACGTCATCGCGAAGCTAACCCTTTACCCCGTCGAACAAGGGGGGAGAAAAAGCGCAACGCCCTCGGATTATCTGGGCTGTATTTTCGAGTTCGAAGGTGAATACTTTGATTGCCGCCTCCTCCTGGGTGACTTCGGTCCGCTCTTGCCCGGTACGCGAGCGACGGTGCCCATAAAGTTCCTCAGCCCCGAACTTGTCAGAGAACGACTCCAAAATGGGAGCAGGTTCATCCTGCGCGAGGTCGAGCCTATTGGGGAAGGGGTTGTGCAAGAGATCTCGACTCTCGATTCCTGCTGAAGCCGATCAGCGTTCCTGGGCAGGCGCTAGAAGATTCAATCTCATCAGCTCCCAAGCCTATGACATTCCCATAGATGAAATGGGCGCTCACAATTCGGCATTATCCGTGGGATCAGAGGCTCTTCAAAAAACCGAGTAAGCGGTTAGTGGGTCGGTAACGGTCATTTTAGCAGAGCCATAGGGCATAGTCTTGTCCTTGGTGTTTGCTTAGGCTGTCTCTGTGCCGTTATTGTGCGACCACAAGGGGATAAGTTTTTCGGGTCGTTCCGTGTACCCGCGGTGTACCTCGGTTCGGCGTTTTTGTAGTTTTTCTCTATTTTGCTGTTTCGTAGAATCAGTAACTTACGTAGTATCAATCTCCCTGAGGGGTTCGACTCCCACCCCGGGCACCAGTGTCTCCTCAGGTCTGTTTTGACGGTCCTGAGAAGTGCCCGCCAGTTCTTTGCCGCAGTGTTAAGGTAGGCAGAAGGCTTTCCTCTTGGATGAAATCAATTGAGAGATGACCAAAACGGATTTTGCAGCATAGTAGCGGGCTTGTGAGCTTGTCGTAGAACCGTAAGTACTTATAAATAATTAAAATCAATTAGTATATACAATGGTTTCAAGCAATCGACATTTCGATTGTTCTTGAGTTTCTTTGGTTTCATATTCAGGCCGAAACTCCATCTCGATGTGAGCGTTCCGCGGCGATGCT
>Ga0209011_1000207_pt1 | contig 25525 bp, 15 predicted proteins | sample BlaSpr_A8_OM1_M3_FD_187986 | JGI IMG/M metagenome (GOLD analysis project Ga0209011, IMG submission 187986) | Forest soil microbial communities from Thunder Bay, Ontario, Canada - Black Spruce, Ontario site 2_A8_OM1_M3 (SPAdes) (version 2) | ecosystem: Environmental > Terrestrial > Soil > Boreal... | reverse complement strand
CTTATCGCTCGCATTTTCACTCTCGTGTTTCGCGGGTGCGTTCCAGACGGTCTCTCCAGCCTTCGCCTCTTTTTCCACTGTCTTCCCATCCGGTAAAGTAAACTTCACGTGGGCGTCAGTTAGAAAGACTACAATGTTTGCCGGATGTTGGTGCATCACGCTTTTCTCGCGCGGACCATATGTGAACCTCAGCACGCGGACCTGAGCGTTCTCAAACTCCACTTTGTTGTGGGTCGGATCTATCTTGACGGGATCTTGAGCCTTCGCCGTGAAGGCGGCAACAAAGAATACAGCCGCTAACAACAATGCTCGACGCATTTCAGTCTCCTTTGCTTTGGAAGTGTCCTCGGGATTGGGACCGTCAAGCCGCGAAGTTCGACAAGACTTACTTAGACGGAGTTCTGGTCAGGTCAGTGCGTGGTTTCTTTTTGAACGACTCAAACAGCTCGTGTCATCGCTCCGAGAGATGTGCCTTCAATTCCGCCATAAGTTCGGCTCGAGCGTGGTGAGTAATCGTCTGCACACCGTCGAGAGGTCGCGGCGCTTTTAACATCGCGCTGTGAGCCCCCCAATGAAGAGTGGTCAGGCTGCTTCATTGCAGCTTCGCGTACTCCGTTTTGGCTTGTGTCAGAATGGGATGTCGGAAGGCGTAATTCTGGCAACCCGATGCGGCGTAGAAGATCGGTGAAGCGCGGATCGGAGCGGATGTTGTCGAATCTCGGATCAAGATTGATGTCAACAACGCCTCGTCGAGCAAACTCCTTCTCGAGAGCGGCAAATGCAGCGTCTTTTTTGCGCAGCAGCGCGTAATTCCCAGCCGCATGGTAGTAGTCGCCTTCAACTTCGCTATCCTTAGCAGTTTTTCTGAGGTATCCCACGTACCCTTGCTTCTCAAAGGTTCGCATGAGTTCCTTAGCACGCGCTGCGTGACCCTTTAAGCGTTCGATTTTGAGCCGCTGCTGCATCGCCTGCTTGTAGTTCCCCAATTGCTCGTACGTGTGACCAAGAATGCTCAAAGCCTCGGTGTTGTCTGGGTCGATCTCCAGAGTCTTGTTCGCCTGTTCGATCGCATGACTATAGTCGCGCGCGAAGAAATACTCATCCGCGAGGGCAAAGTTATTCATTGGTGAGAGCGGATCAAGTGCGATCGCTTTGCGGCAGTCCGCAAGGGCTTCTTGAGTTCGACCCTTGCTAGCTTGAATCCAGCAAGACACTCCGTGGGCGTAGGCAGAATTGGGACCAAGTGCCAGAGCCTTCTGACTTTCCTCTTCTGCCTCCTGGAAGTTCCAGAAATAGTTAAAATCAAGATTTGCTAAAGCAGCATGCGATTCTGGAAGTTGGTCATCGAGTTTAGCCGGAGCCAAGGAGCGATTAGTTTCACTCCAGGTTACTACTCCCGGCGAGTATGTCGTCTATTACCTTGGAACGTCGCAATTGGTGCCAGCAGTAAATTTAAGAATCGCTCGCCTCGATTCGTTTCCTTGACCGCCCCGCATTCCGAGTGCCAGAATGCCCCGTATTCCACCAGATCTCTCCGACCGGAAGGAGCGGTACAATGCACAGGTCCAACAATCGCTCTGCTGCGCGTAGGCTCCTTACATTTCTTTTTCTCGGGTTCAGCGCGATACAGGCGAACCGCGCCGTGGCACAACGATCCACGGTCGCAGAACCTGACTGGTATTTGAACGCCACCGTCATGGAGACGTGCAGTTGCCCCATGTTTTGCCAGTGTTACTTCCATTCGTACCCAGCGGCACACAATGGTCATGGCGGCCATGACACCGTGGAGCGCTTCTGTCGTTTCAACAGGGCGCTACGAATCAACCGAGGCAACTTCGGCAAGACGCAGTTGGACGGCGTGAAGTTCTGGATGGCGGGCGATTTGGGTGCAGACTTTTCAAAGGAAAATTACGACTGGGCGGTATTGATTTTCGAACCGTCTCTCACGAAAGAGCGGCGTGACGCGCTCGTTGCGATCGCCCAGCATGTCTTCCCTGGCACCTGGAATTCGTTCACGGTCGGGAAGGACGCCACTTTGGAGTGGAAGCAGACAAAAGATCGTTCCGAAGCGAGGTTGGATGGTGGAAAAACCGCGGAAATAGCCCTTCGCCATGCTGCAAGGATGACCGCCGATCCGGTCATGGTCAAGAACCTCAAGTACGAGGGCGCGGCTCGTAACGACGGGTTCATTTTGATGCCCAACGAGATCGAGACCTACCGGGTCGGGCCCAAGGCGTTCGAATTCAAAGGCACGAACGGGTTCGTGACTACCATCGATATGTCGTCGAAAGACTTAAAAAAGTAGGAAGGCGCGACGCGCCTCACACTCTAGCGGTTTCTTTTTGAACGCTTCAAACAACTCGTGTCGTCGTTCCGATTGCGTATAGTTCGGGTTCTTAATTTTTCGATTGCTTCGCGTTCATCGGGCAGGGCTATCACAAGACGTAAAGAGATGGTCGCCGTATTCAGTTTCTACTGGGTTAAAGGACGCTGAGGACGACATGTTGGAATCGTGATATAACTTCTAAGTCGCGTCTTCTGGGTGTACTCCGATCCCATCGGAGGGGGTGCAGAAGCGCGGGAACAACCATAAAAAAAGCAGCTACAAAGACGTCTTTAATACTATCCAGCCTTGGCACCAATCCTTCTTAGAGACCGGATGAATCCTACCAAATTACCTTCAAAGCAAATTGAATTTGACGTGAAGTCGTTTGGGTGGAAATGATCAGTCCGGCATCCCCTACCGGATGTCCTTTGGAGTCGAACACATTTCGCTTGTCAAGTGGCGGTGCAAAATTCGTGTGATTGATAATGTTGAAGAACTCTGCGCGGAACTGGACATTGAAGGAATCGGAAATTCTTTTGATGTAGTTGTTTTTAAATACCGAAAAATCCAGGTTTATCAGACCGGGGCCGATGAGCGCGTTGCGACCTAAATTGCCACGGAGATTAAGACACGTATTGGGATCGGGAATAGTTTGATGGGTCACCGGATCAATGTTGATGACGTTAACGCAATTGGCTGCTATCTCAGTAGTGGTTGCGGGCAGCGCGAAACATTGAGTCCGAATGTAATTATTGGGATTGCCTGAATTGGTAAGGCTTCCGCACCCAGCACCGCCAACGAGGTTTGGGACATCGATGGCTGGATCGGTACTTCGTAGGCCAAGCGTATCGCCACCGAAAGTGGCTGTAAATGGAACTCCTGTACTCGCCGCGAACACCCCACCGATTTGCCAGCCGCCCAAAGAATTTTTCAGGAGGCCGGAAGTCCACTTTTTCGGCGTGCCGATGTCCCAGGTGTAGCTGACTTCAAGATTGTGCGCTATGTTGAAGTCCGACAGACCGCGATTGAGGGAAGTATTGAACCATAGCGGACTGGAGATTGAATTGGCGTATTCATCGCCCACTACGCTTCCGGAAGAAGTGTCAATCGACTTGCCCCAAGTGTATGAGCCTTGAATTTGGGAACCGCCTCCGAGCTTCTTTTTCAAGCGAAATTGAAGCGCATTGTAATAAGACTGGCCTTCCCAAAAAAGAGCGGTAATGCGGCCCGCGTTGTTGTTTAGCCTTGTGCCACTCCCGATCGGCGCAGGCCAGAGGTAACCCTGCGAAGTAAATGTTGGGAGCACAATATCGGCATCCTCAACGCGAAATGGCTGATGAATTCCCCGCGATCCCACGTAACCTACCCGCAGGTCCATATCTCTGGCAAGCTCGAACTGAAATGTCAGGTTCCACTGCATCACGTAGTTGCGGCGCGGGCGAGGATCGAAATAAGCCTGCCGAAACGTTTTGTCTGACGCCGTCACGATATCGAACGCTCCGCGAGGGAAGGAGCCTTGGGGCAGGTTCGTGGCGCTTCCAAACGCAAAGAAGGGTGCCGAGAAAAGTTCATTTGTTTGGAAGAGGTATGGCAGTGGCAGTACGTCGAAAATTCCGAAACCGCTGTTGACAGAGCTTTTGCCATTTTTGAATGGGTCCCAGGCAAAACCCACGCGCGGCTCGAAATTGCGAAGAGTTGGATTGTAAAAGAGCGGATTGCCAAGATGCGGAGCCGCGTCAGTCAAATTCCTTAAAACTGCAAGCCTTCCGTGGACATCTGTCATTACGGTTGCCATTTCATAACGAAGGCCGAGATTTACACTTAAATTCGGCAGCCAACGCCAGTCGTCCTGCAGGTACCCGGCTAAAATTGTCTGACGGATCCCACGTTCGGTGACTGTAGTGGGGATCGCTGCTCCAACCGAAAAGGGCCTGTTGCTCAGAAAGTCGGAAAGAGAATTGAAGGAGAATTGACCGGAAGGGCGACTGCTCGCCAGCATATTGTCGCGGATACGCTCAATACCCACACCGAACTTTAAGGAGTGCTGCCCCTTCATTACGGCCATGTCGTCGTAAGCCTGAATTGAAGTCCAATGGAAATGGTAATTTGTCAGTCCATTTATGCCCCCATTGAAGGTGGTAAGGCCTGGAATAGCAGTGCTCGCAGCATTTTGTCCCGGAACAGTTCCGAACGATGGATCACTGGCGAGCGGATTTCCACTAGGGAAAGTTAGTCCGGTATTGGCGACAACACGATAAATTCCAAAGCGAAACGAGTTGATGAACTGTGGAGTAAAGCTGTGGTCCTCATGCAAAGTCAAAAACTGACGCCGCGAGTTGTAGCCAGTCCGTATGTTGTTCAAATTGTCAGGCTGCGTCACGTTGCTCATATCGAACATGTACGTCCCAGAGAGCTTGTCGCGGTTCGACCATTCATGATCGATCTTGGTGGTGAGGTAGTTTTCGGGGGTAATATCCTGACCGGAAAACGTAAAAATTCCAGTATCCCCAGTTTTGAGGAGAGGTCCGTTTGGCAATGGGTAAAACGCGTTTATAAAGCGCAGTACATTGGGATCGACGGTAATGAGTCCGGTGGAAAGGTTTCCAGCGCGAGCGGCTGCCGAGGGAACCGTGCCCACTTGCGTGATGCCCAACGATTGGCGAAGCCCCTCATACGCGGCGAAAAAATACGTGTGATCGCTCTTGATTGGTCCGCCCACTGACGTGCCGAATTGATTACGGCGAAATGGCGGTTTGGCCTTGTCGAAGAAATTGCGGGCATCAAACGCACTATTTCGGATGAACTCAAATACACTACCGTGAAAATGATTCGTACCAGAGCGCGTTGAGGCTCCGATAATTCCCCCGGATGAACGACCAAACAGCGCGGGATAGTTGCTGGTGAGTACCGAAAACTGATCTACAGCATCGGCACCGAGATTGACGCCCAATGCACTGCCCGGAGGTCCGTTGGCGTAGTCGTTGACGCTAATCTTATCGAGCAGCGCATCATTTTGGCGGGGGCGTCCCCCCGAAATAGTCATCTGCGTGCCGTAGCCATATTGGCCCTGTCCTGAAGACTGCGTGCGTGCAGTAGCCACACCCGGCTCAAGCGCGGCCAAGTCGGACGCGGACCGCCCGTTGAGTGGGAGTTCGCTGACGCTTTTTGAGTTGATGACGCCGCTCACTGATTGTCCTGTGTCTTTGATCGGATAAAGAACTATACCCGCAACTTCATCCGCCTCCGCTGTGATGGTGACGGTTGCGCGTGCCGGGGTGAATCCGAGAGCGACGGCCGTGATTTCATATTTCGCTGGCACGAGGTTGTTTGCAATAAATGTTCCGTTATAGTTTCCAATGACGTCGGTTGTCGCGCCGCTAGTAAGATTTTTGATAGTAAGTTTTGCGTTCGGAATCGGGGAGCCAGTGGAAGAGGTAATTTTGCCAGCGATGGACCTGCCCATACCCTGGGCGGGAGCTTTGTCGGGCACCAATCCGAGCAGGACGATAGTCACCGGGATTAAAAGTAAGAATTTGCTCAAGGATCACCCTTGATAAACCGCCACTCAAGTCGTAGCCGCTAAATCTTAGCGTCCAAAAATCAGCACGCGGGCCGTTCCCTTAATAGTGCGGCCAGCCGCGAAATCCGAAGTTATCAGTATCAGGTTGTGGGTCTTTGGATCCATGGCCATTGTCTTGGCCCCATATTCGGTGTTGATAGTGTCCACCTTCCTAAGCTTGTCGGGTGAGTCTTCGTGGAAGACGTGAATCATGCCTTCACGCGTGGAGGAGAACACCATACCCGTTTCAGGGTCATAGACGGTCGCGTCCACTCCGGCGGTGATTGGGAACGATTGGAGCACTTTCCCGTTGTCCGCATCCATCATGACCAGCATCTGAGGACGGCGACCGGCGGAGAATAGGCGCCGGTGCTGTCGGTCCATCGCCATAGCGACCGGCTCTCCGGCTGGCGCGACCGGCCATCGGGCTTTGACGGTGAGTGCGCGTGTATCGATGGCCACAACTTCGCCGGTGTCCTCAATGTTGTCGTAAATCATTCCATGGCCGTCGGCGACAGGCTGCTCCGGACCGCCGCCCATGTTGAGGGTCTTCACCATAGTCTCCGTCACGGGATCTATAACGGACGAGTTCTTGCTGTCGCCGTTGAAGGTAAATATAAGTTTGGACGCCCGATCGTAAACAAGCGAGTCCGTGTCAGGGTAGGTCTTAATCTCACCGGTAACTTTCAGCTTTTTAATATCGAACACCATTACTTTACCGGCGTCGCCGTCCGTAATAAATCCCTTGCCGAGCGCCTGGACGACGACGACTCCGTGGCAACGTTTCAAACCGGAAATGGTACCCACTACCGAGAAGTTATCGGCATCGAGCACTTTGACCTCTGCACCGTGGGCGAAATAGATGCGGCGTGCGGCAGGATCGACGGTGACGTAGTCGAAATACTCGCCGCCACCCGGGGCTGCCCCCAAAGGAATTTTCTTGATCAGGTGGTAACCGCTTCCAGTCTCACTTGGGAGGGCGACAACTCCGAGCAGTCCAAAAGAAACATAAGCTGCAATACGAGCCATGCCGAAAACCTTCATTGAAAGATTCTCCTTTAGACTAGTAAGCGGCGAGGCTTAGCGGCGCCAATACGAACCGCAGCGAGGTCCCCGACGCACCAGATATAGGCCATACCTAAATTCTAGTTAGCAAGTGAAGTAGCGTCATTACATAAGACTCAAGCACAACTTCAAAGACCACGATCTTGCGATGTAAATTAGCATTCGACGGTCGCCTTATTTAGTGTGGCTACGTCAGTTAACTCTGCGCCGACGAGCCCTTCCTCCGGCTTCATCCAAAATGCCAGGATAGAACCCAACAAAAACATGCCAATGCTGCCGATGAATGGCAGCTCCCAATTTCCTGTCTTGTCGATTACATATCCAAAAACCAAGGGAGAGATAATCGCTGCGAACGCAGTTCCCGAATTCATAAGACCACTCGCGGAACCTGCGAACCTTGGAGCAATGTCCATCGGGATGGCCCATAAGGGGCCAATCGTAAACTCCGAAAAGAAAAATGCCAGGCTCAGACATATTGCCGCTCTGGACAAATTATGGGAGAACAAAAGGGGCATCATCGAAGCCAATGAACAAAGGAATCCTGCGACCACCACATTGCGACGCGCTTTGTTTCGACTGCCCGTTCTGGATAGAATCCGATCGCTTACGATTCCTCCCAGCGTGTTACCCAATACGCCACTAAAAAATACGCCCGCCGAGAACAGAGCCGAATCCTGCAATTTAAGCCCGTAGCGCTGAAGAAAAAACGAGGGTATCCACGCCAGATACAACCAGAGCGTCCAAGCGTAGCAGAAATAAACTGCCGTAACTGGAAGCATTCGACGAGTGAGGGAAAGCCACGGAACGCGTTTTTTGGTCCATTGCTGTTTTGCGGCATAGCACGGCAGTGATTGCAATTCTTGAACAGTAATTGCGGAGTGGCTGCCAGGGTCGTCTCGAAAATACAATCCCCACGCCACGGCCCAAGCCAGACTAATAATCCCGAGGATGATGAAAGACCCCCGCCAGGTCACGACCGCAATCAACCAAGCCACTAGAGGCGGTGTAAGCGCATTGCCGAGTCTGGCGCTGGAATGCGTAATTCCCTGGGCAAAGGCGCGTTTTTCGCTGGGCACCCAATCACTCATTGCGCGCGTTGCGGTAGGGAAAGTCGCGCCTTCCCCGAATCCGAGCATGACGCGGGCGCAGAGAATCGCCGCCAAACCGTTAGCCATTCCGGTCAATGAGGTAGCGGTTCCCCAGATGATCGCGCAGATGGTAAGCGAAAGTCGCGCCCCAAACTTATCGCTCACCCATCCTCCGATGATCTGGAATATCAAATAAGGATACGCAAATGCGGAAAATACCAAGCCCACTTCGGTGTTCGTGAGATGGAGTTCTTTTTTGAATACGAACGCGGCCGTACTCACGTTATTGCGATCGATGTAAGTCAGAGCATACATTACGCAGAGCAGAATGAGCACTTTCCTGGATGCGGAGAAAATCTTCTGATGCAAGTCGGTTCTGTTGGGTTCAACAGGCATCAGCAATCCCCAGTGTCTTCGAATCCACCAAAGGTGGCGCGTCAGTTGGCGATTTTGACGGCTCCGACAGCCGCTCGTACGCTGGCACGGTGAGAAATTCAACAAAAGTTGGTGACTGAATAAGCTCTCGCAGGAACGTGGCAGCAGTGCGGTATTGTCCGGCTTTAAACTGATCATCTCCTACAGACTGCTGCATCCTCGCCAGTTCTTCGTCGGCGATTTGGAGGCACAGGTCAAGGTCGATCAAGCGACCGTCACTCAGATGGGCCTGGTGGTGGATCCACTGCCAAAGCTGGGCACGGCTGATCTCTGCTGTAGCCGCGTCCTCCATCAGATTGAACAGGGGGACGCATCCAACCCCCCGCAGCCAGGACTCCAGATATCCGATGCCTACGGCAACATTCTGTCTCAGCCCTGCCTCGGTGATGTCAGCCTTGGGGACAGACAGTAAATCCTCTGCCGTGATCTGTAATTCGTCCAGCTTTCTGCCGATCTGGTTGGCTTGAGGCATGTGTGCATCGAACACTTCTTTAGCGAGCGCAACTAAGCCGGGATGTGCCACCCAGGTTCCGTCGTGCCCGTCCTTCACCTCACGTTCTTTATCGGCGCGGACCTGATCCATCGCATTCTGATTGGCAGCCACGTCATTTTTGATCGGGATGAACGCCGCCATTCCCCCCATGGCATGCGCCTTGCGGCGATGGCAAGTTTTGATGAGCAACTTGCTATATGAATGCATGAAATGGGTCGTCATGGTCACTCGGGCGCGGTCAGGGAGTACGGCGGGGCTTTGGTTTGAAAACTTCTTAATGAAGCTGAAGATGTAGTCCCAACGCCCACAATTCAATCCGGCGGAATGCTCGCGCAACTCATATAAGATTTCGTCCATTTCAAAAGTTGCTAGAATTGTCTCGATGAGCACGGTGGCTTTGATGGTTCCCCGTTTCAGTTCAAGTGATTCCTCCGCATGGACGAAGACATCGTTCCAAAGGCGCGCCTCAAGGTGACTTTCCAATTTAGGAAGATAGAAATAGGGGCCTGTGCCGCGCGCGAGTTGTTCCTTCGCGTTGTGCCACAAGAACAATCCAAAATCGAACAGCGAGCCCGACATCGGTGCTCCGTCAACGGCGACGTGTTTCTCCGGCAAATGCCAACCTCGAGGCCTCACCATCAACACGGCCGTGTCTGGCTTTAGGCGGTAAGGTTTGCGCGACTTCGGGTCAATGTAAGCGATCGTCCTTCGGACAGCGTCACGCAGATTGAGTTGGCCCCCGATGATGTTGTCCCAGGTGGGCGTGTTGGAGTCCTCAAAGTCTGCCATGAAAACCTTTGCCCCCGAATTTAAAGCATTGATGACCATCTTGCGGTCCACCGGCCCCGTGATCTCCACCCGGCGATCAAGTAAGTCGGCGGGCAAGGGCGCTACCATCCAACTGCTGCTGCGGATCCCAACCGTCTGCGGGAGGAAATCTGGACGTTCACCGGCATCAATCCTCTTTTGTCGCGCTGCCCGCGCTGTCAACAACTCACGGCGTGTTGGACCAAAGCGCCGTTCCAGATCGGTTACAAACTTCAATGCTCCAGGGGTCAGAATTTCGTCGAACTGCTCACTGCGTGTGCCCAGGACTTCGACTCCGGTGATGTTGTAAGATTTGTTTGCCACGGGATGTCCCCATTCTCATTTAAAATTCGACAAGACGTGACCTCGCCACTACCAGAAAGTCGTTGAGACTTTGTGGCAGAATTTCTTCATGTACCAGAGTGTTTTCCCTTGATGGTCGACTAGACTTGGAACTTTGTCGGATTCTGCTCAGCTAAAATTTGCCAATTTGCGCATAGCCGCCAGATTCTCTTCAAGGGGCGCTAGGGGGCGGTATTCCAGACCTACGCTCCCTTGGAAATTTCCACATATGTCGTAAATTGCCTTAAAGACGTTTCGATAATTCACTTCACCCGTACCGGGTTCGTGGCGTCCGGGCAGGTCTGCAACATGGAAGTGCCCTATGCGCTCTATGTGGTAGTGAATGTTGTTGATAAGATTTCCTTCCATCATCTGCACATGAAAGAAGTCGTAGAGTATCTTGACGTTCGGGCTGTATGCGCGGTCAACCATTGCTGCGGCATCATGGAGGTTAGAAAGAAAGTAGCCGGGATAGTCCACGTTGTTAACAATCTCAACAAAAGCTGTGATGCCGTTGTCTTCGAGGATTGGCGCGGCCGCACGCAACGCATATACGGCGTTCCCTAGTTGCTCAGCACGAGAGATGCCGCCTACTTCATTTCCCGATAGTATAAGTAACCCCTTGGAATTCAGCTTCTTCGCTGCCACGATTGCCAACTTGACCTGTTCCACGAAACCATCGCGCTCGGCAGGATTCACAAGGCCGCAGCCTGGCGCTGCGGGACCCTTGTTAGCTAGTATGCAAGCACACTCTAGTGGATACTTCTTTTGTTCTCTGACGAAGGACTCAAGCGTCTCCGGATTACGCCAATCGGGCAGCTCAAATGCGTCGTACCCGAGGCGGCTGAGCATGGCCATGCCCTCGGCTATCGACACTCTTCCGAGCGTGCTCCAGACTACGGAAAGACGTACACCTTTCTTATCGAGAGGGTTGGCGCGGGCAACTTGGAGAACTGTTGTGCCGGTCAAAGAACTCGCCACAGCGCCAGCAGCCGCGTTCGTCAGAAAACCCCTCCGAGAAATTATTCCGACCTTCGCGTCTGTTTTATCGTTCTCGGGCATTATGAACTCCTTGCGACTCTCTTAGGGGCAGCGTCAATGTTGATGTTGCCGAGGCTTGAGCCGAGTTCGTTGATCAAATGAGCCTTACCGCGAATCAATTCTGCGGCAGGGAAGTCTCGACAATGTTGGATTTTTCCCAGGAGCTTCTGAGCGTTGGAGTGAACGTGCCACGACGGCCCATCTTGAACAACACCCTCATACGGTGGATCCAGATACGGATTCTCGACAAACGCTGATCGCGACAGAGCTTGAACGTCTTGACCCTGCGGCTGCAGACTGTGGCTGTCCGATCCGCCAGTTCATGGTATTTAGTCTCATTTGAGATCGTTTCGTACGATTTGCCCTCCCTTCATGACAAACTTGACCCGCTCCAGCTCGGTAATATCTGCGATTGGATCACCAGACACTGCAATCAGATCAGCGAACTTTCCTGGTTCGATCGACCCTACTCGGTCTTGCCAGCCCATCATCTCTGCAGCAACAGAAGTTGCAGACCGAAAGGCCTGGGCAGGAGTCTGGCCACACTTCACCATTGATGCGAATTCTTTGACTTGTGTACCATGGGGAAAAGGCCCCACCCCAGTCCCAAACGCGATCTTTACGCCTGCCTTGACTTTCCTGCCATAACTCTCGCAGGCGGTTCGATACAGGCTGTATTTTCCGTCGGTTTTTTCCAGGTCACGGTGTTCGTCCAACAAATAGTGATAAAGAGTCGCAGTGGTATAAATACCTTTGTCAACCATCTTCTTAATCGTCGCATCGTCCATGTCCATGCCATGCTCTAGAGTATCGACACCGGCGTCCACACAGTTCTGCAAGCCCTCGCCCCCAAAAGCGTGGCAAGCCACTTTCGCGCCTCGACGGTGGGTCTCATCTACGATGGCGATGATTTCTTCCTTCGCGAGGGTCGGCATGGTCCAGAAGTGGCCATCCGGGGTAAAGTAAAAGTAGTCGGTGTCGTCCACCTTGATGAGGTCGGCGCCGTTAAAGAGTAGCTCGCGGACGGCCTTGCGAGCCTCCCAAGGCGAATCTACATCTATGCTATACCTGGGTAGGCTTAGTGTCGGCGAGTAACCTTTTAGTCCGTAGCTACCGGTAGAATTAATTCCCCGCGAAGCCACCTGCATCCGGGGACCCTGAACCAGGCCGCGGTTTATTGCATTGCGCAAATCCGCGTCGCCGTACATGGCGCCCATTGAACGCAGGTCGCGAATCGTTGTGAAGCCCGCCTTGAGATCGGCCTGACCAGCCACCAATGCCTCCAACATGCGGTATTGCGGAGAGGTTGTAAGCAGATCCCTCGGAATGTCTCCGGTCTCAAAGACGTGAGTATGACCGTCGATTAGCCCCGGTCCCACAGTGGCATGGCTGAAGTCAATCACTTGAGCTCCGGACGGTATCTTTACGCTAGTCGCTGGGCCGACTTGCTCGATTCGGTCTCCCTTGATAATGATGACCTGATCCGTTACCAAGTGATCCGACTTGCCATCAAACAATCGACCGGCGCGAATAGCTACTACCTGTGGCGATGACTGGCCTACCAACAGAGCGACACAGCCGAAGATCGCTACCAACGTTCCCATACCAATTTTCAGGCGCATTATTATCTTCTCCCTAGGGAAGTTCAGATTTCGGACGATGAATTGCGAGGATTAACCTAGTACGAATGTAGAATTAAATTCTATTCAGACTTTGAGTGGAATGGCGCTAGCAATTGGTTCGCAAATACTGTTCGTACCGATTCTGGATCTACGCTACCGATGCAACGACACAGGAGACGATTACTGAAAGCAGGATGGTGTTCGCCATCTAGGAGAAGGAAATAGGATATTCCACCCGTGCTACTTCAAGTCTCGCGGGACGGGGATCGTTACTTGGCCTGTCGCCGCCCATTCCGTGCCCCGTTGGAGGGTGATTTGAAAGCCACTGCTTTGCATAGCTTTTGCGTCGTGCCCAAGGGCGGTTTGAAATACTCGGCCAGCACCGTAGTTCTGAACCCAAATCAGTGGTTCGTCCTTCCCTGTGCCGCAGCGGTCGCCGGGACTTCTGCAATTCTTTGGATCGTCCCAAGCCGTCGCCAGGATGTGAACGTTCGGCTGAAACAAAAGTCCGTGATAAAGCTCATCCGTTTCCGGCAGCGAAACGGGTATCCCCTTAGTAATGGGGTGATCCTGGTCGACAATCTTGAGGGTATAGGAATGGTAAGGCGAATGTCCGGCGGTCTCACGCCACGTGCCGCCTACTAGCTTGTCATATTCTGGCCATCCCCAGAACGCGTTATTGGAAGCGTGATAAATCACTATGGCCTTTCCGTTCCGAACGAAGTCGAGCATCGCTTGGCGCGCGCGATCGTCCCACCAAGGGCCGGAATTCTTCCAGTCGTTGTAGTTCAGCAGCAAGACATCGTAGGGCGCAAAGGTCTCGGGACCGCAACCGCGCCCTTCTTCGTTAACCCGCGTGTCGAAACGGCCAGTACTTTCTAGGATTTCGCGCAACACGGGTGTAGTTGCGCGCCAATCGTGGTTGTTCACGCCCGTGAGGATCAGTACCTTGATCTTAGCCGCTGGCTGAGCGTGGATGAAGCCGCTGCCCAAGATGGTCAAGATCGTTGCCAGGACGAGTCGCGACATGACAATCACCTCAGAAAAAGGAATAGAGCTACCGGTTATGTGCAGCCAGCACCTTGGGTGAAAACGCAAAACACATCGTAAATCTGGAGGTTCTCAGCGCCAAAGGGCATAAGTGTTACAACATGTGATTAACAATGTCCCGTAAAGCGACCCGGTTGTAGGGTCCGCGGGCCTATGCGAGATTCGTTCCCAACTCGCTCTTGACTCCCGCGAGTGGAAACTCTGTCCGGAAACGACTGCCATGCGGCTCCGCGTTGAACACCTTAATTTCTGCGCCGTGCGCCGAGCAAATCGCTTTCACGATAGATAGCCCCAAACCAGTCCCGCCCGTCTCGCGAGAGCGAGCTTTATCGGCGCGATAAAATCGCTCGAACAAGAAAGGCAGAGCTTCAGCTGGAATGCCCGGGCCATTATCGGCGATCTCGAGGATACCAACGTGGTCTACGGCGGCGACTTTAACCTCAACCCATCCGCCAACCTCCGCATATTTGATTGCATTGTCCAACAGGTTGACGATGGCTTGTTTCAAATACAGTGGGTCGCCTTCAACTTCTACACCTTGGGCTACGACGTATCGCACTTCGACTGACTTGACGTCTGCGAGCAATCGCATCTGTTCAGTCGTAGTTCTAGCAAGATCACCCAAGTCAAGGCGTACCTTTTCTCTGAGAACCTCGCCCCCGTCCAACCGGGAGATTGCGAGCAGATGGACCACAATTTTTTGGAGTCGCTCGGTTTCCTCGAGGGCGCTGCCGACAGCATCAAGCAGCTGGGGGATGCTATTTTGCCTTACTGCCTCCTCGAGTTCCCCTCTCAGGATGGTCAGAGGCGTACGTAGTTCATGCGAGACGTCCGCAGAAAAACGGTTTGATTGTTGAAATGTCTCATCCAAACGAGCGATCATTCGGTTGAGGGACCTTGCGAGCCGCTCGACCTCGTCTGCCGTTTTAGGAACCGGTATACGTTCATATAGAGTGGTCGAACTAATGCGCTCTGCTTGTTGCTCGATATCGTCCAATGGCCTGAGCGCTTGCTTCATGAACAAATTACCACCCAGAAGCGACGCGCCCACAATGGTTGGTAGGCCCAGCACCAGCGCCAGCAACAGGCGATATAATACTTGGTCAACTGTATCAGTAAGTCTGCCCGACTCAATCAAGTACCAACTCCCATCTCGGCACCTAAATGGAAGAGTATAAATTAGCAGTTGATGACCACCAGGTAAGTTTTCCTTCCTTAGATACCCTCGTGTAACAAGACCAATTGGAACGGACACGCGGGAAGGATCGAAGCTCTGGTCGTTGGGTGGACCCGATTGATACAACACTCTTCCGTCCTTTCGAGTCACCCTTATAAAACGCGCGTAGTGCGCGTAGAGTTCCGGCCCGTAGCGTTCGTTTAACGCACTGGTGAGATATGCTTCCCCACGATCTGCCAAATTAACAAGCAACTTCTCGCCGATGGTCCGAGCATGATCCTCCACTGAAATGTTGAGGCCCCGAGCGAGATAGTGTCGAACGACGGTGTAAGTTAAAACGCTGTTCAGGATCAACGACCCCGCGAGTAGGGAGGCATGCCATACCGAAATTCGAAATCGAAGGGAGTGCGCGTTCATACTTCGTTTGGATCGCTAATTAAGTAGCCTGCACCGCGCACAGTGAGGATCAACTTGCGATCGTGCCCATCATCGACTTTGGTGCGAAGATGCCGAACATATACATCCACGATATTTGTTAGGCCATCAAAGCTCTGGTCCCACACGTGCTCAATGATCATGTTTCGTGAAAATACCCTGCCAGCGCTACTCATGAGATACTCCAACAGGGCGTACTCTTTCGAAGTTAGTTCGATGCGCCTTCCAGCCCGTTTCACCTGCTGTGACAGCCGATCGAGTTCCAAATCGGCTACTCGTACGGTACTAGAGCGGTTAACCGGACCACGCCTGAGTAAGGCCTTTACACGCACAACTAACTCAGCGAACGAGAATGGCTTGGTCAAATAGTCATCCGCCCCCGCCTCGAAATTGTCCACTTTATCCTGGACCGCATCTTTAGCAGTCAGAATGAGAATTGGCACATGCGAGTTCTTGCTTCGAATTGCCCGCAACACCCCACTGCCATCGATTACGGGCAACATGAGATCGAGGATAATTAGGTCGTACTGGTAAGCCGTTGCATACTCTAATCCGCTCCCGCCGTCGCGCGCAACGTCCACAGCAAACTTCTCCGCAGCCAAACCTCGGGATACGAAATTCGCGACCTTAAGCTCATCTTCGATCAGAAGGAGGCGCATCGTTAAGTCACCATAAACAAACCGAGATCATTACCAGTACACATTAACCTACTACGAGAGCTAAATTAAATTTCATTCATTTTGGGAGCGAAATAGAATCCGACCTCGGCCGCCACGCACTCTGAAACTTGCACCTGTCGGCGGAGCTACCATTCAGATTTGTACATTCTCTGTTTCCGCGCGGCATTGTCCTCACGTTTAATATGACCCATCGCCGTTATGGGAAGACAGCTTCCGGCCCTTCTTCCCTTCCTGACTCTTCACTAAATCATTGTTCATTACGATGGGTACGACACGCGGCACTTGCAGAACGCTGCGGTTGATGTCATCACCTACGTAGCCGACCTGAACAACTATTAATGTTTCTTTAAGACTCGCTTCATGTGATTGATATTCCTTAATTGGTAGAGAATTTCGATCTTTTCAGTCAAACAGGTCACAAGCGGACCCACCATAAGGTCATAGGACTTTCGCGAATGGGGCTCTGATGATTCACAGCGGCCGTCATTTCTTGCAAATTCCGGGCCCGACGAATTGTCCCGATCGGATCCTACGAGCAATGGACCGTCCCGTTATCGACCACCGCGGTCCCCAATTCGCAGAATTAGCCTTGGAAGTCTTGGAAGGCATTCGTTCCATTTTCAAGACAAGCGGTCCAGTCGTCATGTATCCGGGTTCGGGATCGGGCGCGTGGGAGGCGGCCATCGTAAACACGCTGTCGCCCGGCGACCGAGTTCTGATGTTCGAAACCGGGCACTTTTCGGAACTGTGGCGGCGCATGGCTGAAGAATTTGAGTTGATTATAGATTATGTGCCTGGGAACTGGCGAAGAGGTGCTGATCTCAACTTGCTCGACGCACGCCTCGTGGCGGATGCAACGCACGAATTTAAAGCCGTGATGGTGGTTCACAATGAAACCTCAACCGGAGTCACCAGCCGCGTTTCTGACATTCGGCGCTTAATGGACAGTGCGCATCATCCAGCCTTGTTGATCGTTGACAGCGTTTCATCGTTAGCCGCGATGGACTTTCGGCATGACGAGTGGGGCGTTGACGTTACGATCGCGGGTTCACAAAAAGGTCTGATGCTGCCCCCCGGCTTGGGTTTTAATGCGATTTCCGAAAAGGCGTTACGCGCCAACGTGACCGCTCGGATGCCGCGATCTTACTGGGACTGGCAGGCGATGTTGAAAGAACTTAAGTCCGGATTTTTCCCATACACGCCAGCGACGAATTTCCTCTATGGGCTTCGCGAATCCATTCAAATGCTGAACGAAGAAGGTTTGGAGAACGTGTTCCGCCGACACAACCGTCATGCGGATGCCACGCGCGTCGCCGTTCGCGCTTGGGGCCTTGAGATAGTATGCGAGCTACCCGAGGAGTATTCGAGCAGCGTAACGGCCGTGTTCACGCCTGAGGGCAGCAATTCGGACCATCTGAGGAATGTCATTCTAGAAAAGTTCAATATGTCCTTGGGGGCCGGGCTCTCGAAGCTGCAAGGTAAGTGTTTCCGGATCGGCCACCTGGGCAGTTTCAACGACTTGATGCTATTGGGCGCGCTAGGCGGAGTCGAGATGGGACTTCGGCTGGCAGGCTTACCGCACCGTGAAGGCGGCGTGATGGCAGCACTCGAACGCTTATGCCCGTCGGCGAGAGCCCAGGAAAAGCAACCAGCGACAGTATGATTTGCGTATCAGCTCACTGAAGGACTTTTGGCTCGGCGGGCGCAGGCCTAGAATGAAATATGCTTGGTCTTGCAGCCTCCCCTGAAGACTATGACTGAACTGCCGCTCAGCTCACACGGTAAGGCCGTTGACGTGTTTCCAGAGGCACGCGCTTTGGAAAGCGAACTGCGGAAAGTTATTCGGGGTGAGGTACGCTTCGACCTGCGGCAGTCGAGCGCTCTACTCGACAGATGCTTCGAACTACCGTCAAGTCCCGATTGGGCTGGTCCTTCCGCGAGATGCGGACGACGTCGTCGGCGCCCTAGCTGCCTGCCGAAAGTTTGGGGCCCCCGTTTTACCGCGGGGGGCCGGCACGAGCTTGGCGGGCCAGTGCTGTAATGTTGCCGTTGTGCTCGATTTCAGCAAGTACATGAATGAAGTCCTCGAGCTGGATCCAGAGCAACGAATTGCCTCTGTTCAGCCTGGCGTCGTCCTCGACAACTTGCGCAACCAGGCGGAAATCCATCGGCTCACATTTGCGCCTGATCCCGCCACTCACAGTCGTTGCACGCTGGGCGGCATGATCGGCAACAACTCATGTGGCACGCATTCATTACTCGGCGGAAAAACGGTCGATAACGTCGAGGAACTCGATATTTTGCTCTATGACGGCACGCGGATGAAGGTCGGCCGCGCGAACGACGGCGATCTCCAGTCGATCATTGGTCACGGGGATCGCCGCTCCAAAATCTATCGAGGGCTGATGGAGATTCGCGACATGTACGCGCCGCTCGTACGCGAACGATTTCCCAGAATTCCGAGGCGAGTCTCCGGCTACAACCTCGATGAGCTGTTGCCTGAAAACGGATTCCATGTTGCGCGCGCGCTGGTCGGGACTGAAGGCACATGCATGACCGTACTCTCAGCCAAGCTGAAACTGATCGAGAGTCCCCAACAGCGCTCCCTTGTCGGACTCGGCTATGAAGACACCTTTCTTGCTGCTGACCAGGTGCCGAAGATTCTTGAATTTTCTCCGATCGGCCTCGAGGGATTCGAAGGAAGCATGGTCGATGCATTGGGCAAAAAGCGAACTCCAGACCTTGAACTCCTGCCGGAAGGCAGAGGGTTTCTTCTGGTCGAATTCGGTTCCGACGCCGCCGGCGAGACAGATCGTCGCGCTCAACAAATGATGGAGGTCCTCAAACGCGGGCAGGGTGCTCCAAACATGCGACTCTATAGCAAGGCCGAGGCAAAAGTAGTGTGGCAAATTCGCGAAGCTGGACCACGCGCCTCGGCCTTCGCGCTTGGAGCGCCACTGGTTTGGGAAGGTTGGGACGATGCCGCCGTGGCACCCGAAAAGTTGGGCGCGTATCTTCGAGAATTGCGTAAGTTGCTCGATGAGTTTAGCTACTCGGCTTCCTTTTACGGACATTTTGGGCACGGCTGTATTCATATGCAAGTGAGCTTCGATTTGCTCAGTGAGCCGGGCATTCGGAAGTACGTCGAATTCATCGACCGCGCTGCGGACTTGGTTCTGAGTTTCGGCGGCTCCCTCTCCGGAGAGCACGGCGACGGTCAAGCTCGCGGTGCTTTGCTGCCTAAGATGTTCGGCCCCGAATTAATGCAAGCGTTTCGTAAGTTCAAGACCCTGTGGGATCCAGACGGCAAGATGAATCCGCACAAGGTCGTGGATGCATACTCGCCGGCTGAAAACTTGCGGCTGGGCGGTGACTACCATCCATTGCAGCCCAACACTCATTTTAAGTTTCCCGAGGACGAAGGTTCGTTTTCAAGGGCTACACTCCGCTGCATCGGTATCGGCGCATGCCGCAAGAGTGATTCCGGAACCATGTGTCCGAGTTACAGGGCGACCCTCGAAGAGGAGCATGGCACGCGCGGGCGCGCGCACATGTTGTTCGAAATGCTGCAAGGTGAAGTCGTGAGGGACAGCTGGAAAGACAAGCACGTGAAGAACTCGCTCGAACTGTGCCTCTCGTGCAAAGCGTGCAAGAGCGAGTGCCCAGTGAATGTGGACATCGCAACGTACAAAGCCGAATTCCTGTCACATTACTACGAGAACCGGCTGCGGCCAGTTCGCGCCTATGCCTACGGTTGGATCGATAAATGGGCGCGGGTAGCTTCAGTCGTTCCCACGATTTCGAATTGGTTCGCTAACGCGCCCGGTTCCAGCCAGGTACTGAAAAAGGTTTTGAGCATGGCCGAGCAGCGCCAGTTCCCCAAGTTCGCTCCGCAGACTTTCCGAAGTTGGGCGCGCGAGCACAACGTTCCGCTGGTTCGCCGAGACTCTTATTCTCAAACTCATAAGATGCAGGCAGTATCTACCGGAAGGGTGATCCTTTGGACGGATACCTTCACGAATTATTTTCATCCGGAGGCGGGCCGCGCCGCGGTGCAGGTGCTCGAGAACGCGGGGTTCGATGTCAACCTTCTGCCCCGGCAGTTGTGTTGCGGTCGGCCGCTATACGATTTCGGAATGCTGGATGCTGCGAAGCGTTACTTGCGGCATATTCTGGGCGCTATCGAGACCGAGATCAGAAACGGCACTCCGGTCATCGTCCTCGAACCGAGTTGCGCATCCGTATTTCGCGACGAACTTCACAACCTGTTTCCTGACGATCCGCTTGCTGATCAATTCCGGCGCCAGATCTTTCTGCTGAGTGAATTCCTGGAATATCATGCGCCGGGATACAACCCGCCAAAGCTCGAACGCAAGGCGGTACTGCACGGTCATTGTCACCAAAAAGCACTCATGAAGATGACGCATGCAGAGTCTTTGCTTCGCAAAATGGGGATCGAGTTCACGAGTCTTGATTCGGGCTGTTGCGGGATGGCCGGACCGTTCGGGTTCGATCGCGAGAAATACGAGGTTGCGCAAGCGATCGGAGAACGCGTGTTGTTGCCCGCCGTCCGCTGCGCGAGCCAGGACACCCTGATTATTACAGACGGATTCAGTTGTCGCGAACAGGTTTATCAAAGTACGGGTCGGCAAGCATATCACCTGGCTGAAGTAATTCAACTCGCGCTGCAATTGCAGCGCCGGACCAGTTGAGCAACCGATAGCAAACTTTGAGTCTAGTAGGTTTAAAGATCTGGACTGCCTGATAAGAAGGTTCTTATGAACTAGGGTACTTGTCGAGGCAGCTTGGAGCATTGTTCCTAAGATGTTGGGGACCCAGCGGATCGAGGCGTTTGTGCAAACCAGCCAAAGTCTGAACAGAATTTAATGCTGTGTACGTAATGCGTTAATTCTCGCAGTTCAAAACGCTCTCAGCTTTTAGCACGTCAAAACAAAGCACGACAATCTACAACAGGGGCGGGTGCACAAGAGACGTGCTCGGTGCGGATCAACGTTGCGCAGGGGACGAATGCTAGGAGGCAGACCAATGATTTATTGGAAGTCTTTGAAGATTCATTTTTTCAGGTTTGCTGCGGTCGTTGCGTTAACACTCGGCGTTTCCACTCAGGTTTATGTATATGCCCAAGTATCCGGAGCAGTGCTTTCGGGCTCCATCACGGATGCCTCCGGCGCCCCAATACCTGATGTGACAATCTCCATCAAGAATACGGCGACGGCTGTGACTCGAGACGTTGTGACGGATTCCGTTGGTTTCTACTCCGCACCCAATCTCCTACCAGGGACTTATAACGTCACCATTTCGGTGAAGGGATTTGCCACCGTCGTCGAATCGAGTCTCTCGCTTGCCGTAGGCGAGGCGCGAAGCCTAGACCGGACCATGCAGGTGGGTCTAGTCACTGAGCAGATCAACGTGACAGCAACCGAGGCGACCGTACAGCTTAGCTCATCCGCGATCAGCGCGGAGGTCAATGCCACGACCATGCGTGAGCTACCTCTGAACGGGCGCGATTGGACCCAACTGGCAGCTCTCCAAGCCGGAATTGTTCCTGCGCGAACTCAGCCAACAAGCGGATCGCAGGGTACCTCACCTCGAGGCAATCGCGGGTTCGGAAACGAGTTATCTGACGCGGGTCACCGACCCTCCGAGAACAACTATCGAATTAACGGAATCACCGTGGTCGACTACGCAAATGAAGGTCCGGGAAATGTACTGGGAGCCGCATTGGGCGTCGATGCGATTCAGGAGTTTTCCGTCGTCACGAGCAATTACACGGCGGAGTACGGACGAGCCTCAGGCGCGGTCATTAACGCTATTACGAAATCGGGGACCAACACATTCCACGGGGATGCCTTTTGGTTTATGCGCGATAAAGTCTTGGATGCGCGCAACTTCTTCGACACCAGACTCCCGCCTTTCCATCGAAACCAGTTTGGGGTGTCCGGCGGAGGCCCTATCAAGAAGGATAAAACCTTCATCTTCGTCGCTTACGAAGGGATTCGTCAGAGGAGGAGCTTTAGTTTTCACGATTTCGTGCCTTCGGCGGCAGCACGGGAGGGAAGCCTTTGCTCGATTCCCAATGATACATGCACGCCAACCACCATAGCGATAAACCCATTAGTAAAGCCTTTCCTCGGTTTTTATCCGCTGCCCAACGCAGGCCTTGTGGGGAACGGAGACACAGGAATCTTCAATGCTTCAGGACTCGCGCGATTCACTGAGAACTATGTCACCGCGCGGGGTGACCAGAAGATTTCAAATAAGGACAGTCTTGCCGTGAGTTGGTTTTGGGATAGGGCGCCCTTCGTCTCCCCCGATCCATTGGGGGACGTGCTCAACGAACTTTTCACATTTAGGCAGACGGGAGGCCTGGAAGAGACGCATGTATTCAGCCCGACATTAGTTAACACAGCGCGGGTAGCGTTTAGCCGTTCCGTGGGACTCAACAATGTTCCTGTGAGTGCCATTAATCCCCTTGCCGCGGATCACAGTTTCGCTGCTGTTCCCGGAGGATTTGCGCCGATCCTTGCCGTACCTGGGCTGACGCTGATGCAGGGATCCTTGGGCGCGCCGTCCCACACGGATCACGTCTATAATTCCTTTCAGTTCTATGACGACGCATTCCTTACCCGCGGGAGCCACTCGTTGAAATTAGGGTTTGCGTGGGAGCGAATGCAATACAATGTTTTCTCCGTCTCTCGGGCTAACGGATTTTTCCGATTCCCCTCTCTGGCCGGATTCCTTCAAAACAAGCCAAGTTCTGTCGCCCTCTCCGATCCAGCCTTCACCCGAGAGGTTGGTAACCGCCAAACTCTGTTTGGAGCCTACCTACAAGATGACTGGCACTGGCGCCCAAACCTGACGCTGAACTTTGGCGTTCGTTACGAGCCAACGACCTTGCCGACGGAAGCTCATGACAGATTCCAAGTGGTACAAAACTTCTACGGAGGAGGCCCAGTTCCAGTCAAGACTCTCTGGGCGCATAACCAAACTCTCTTGAACTTCGCGCCGCGGGTCGGTTTCTCTTGGGATCCGTTCCACGATGGCAAGACTGCCATTCGCGGCGGCTTTGGAATCTTTGATGTGCTGCCCCTCATTTGGCTATATGGGTTAAACAATGCCTCCTCGCTGCCATTCCAATTTACCGAATCCGCCAGCAACTTGCCTCCGGGTTCGTTCCCAAAGGGGGCGTTCGCGCTGCTCGGTTTCAACCAGAAAATAGCCAATGTCGCGTTTTACGAACAGAACCCGCACCGTGCCTACGCTATGAATTGGAACTTTAACATCCAGCGCGAAATTATCCCAACTCTGACGGCGACGATCGGCTACGTGGGCTCTCACAGTGTTCATCAGTCTTTTTCCACCGATAGCTCGGATATGGTCCTTCCAACCTTGACATCGGCGGGTTATCTCTGGCCTCTCCCAGTGGGCAGCGGAACCAGGCTCAATACTAGTGTAGGTAACCTGCGCGCGGTCATAGCGGATAACAGCGGCTCTTATGAAGGCCTTCAAGTGCAGGTCAAAGAACGAATGAGCCACGGTTTTTTGGCCCAAGGTAGCTACACTTGGGGTAAATGCTTTGACTACGGTTCAAGCGCTGGGGTTGGAGATCAGTTCAACAATTCACTTGCATCTCCTTTGTTCTTCGCCCGCCGGGTCCGCCGCGGGCTGTGCGACTACAATGTTGCCCACAACTTTGTGTTGAACTACGTTTGGGATCTTCCCTCGCCGAAGTTTGGGGGAGCCGTCGCGCAACAGGTCCTTGGTGGCTGGGAGTTGGGGGGAGTCTTTACTGCCTCCACCGGTACCCCCTTCACGTTGCTGATTGCTGGAGATCCGGCCGGTCAGGGCGGTGACCCATGGCCCTTCCCAGACCGGCTGACCGGGCCCGGTTGCACCGGTAACCCGGTCAACGCCGGGAATCCCAACAACTTCGTGAAACTGAATTGTTTCAGTCCTCCGATCGCGCCCGCCTCGTTTGCCCCACTATGCCAGCCGGCAGCGCCCAGTGTTGCCGCCGTGATCCCGAACACGTGCATGAATCTTTTTGGTAATGCAGGGCGCAACCAGTTAATTGGACCCGGGCTTGTTAACTTCGACTTCTCGCTGTTCAAGAACTTCCCCGTCGCGAGGATTTCAGAGACTTTCAGGGTTCAGTTCCGGGCGGAGTTCTTCAACGTTTTTAACCATCCCAACTTCCAGTCGCCACTCGACAACAACTATATCTTCAACGAGGACGGAACTCCGGTGGGTGGCGCGGGTGCGATTAATAGCACGACCACGGATTCCCGGCAGATTCAGTTTGCGTTGAAGGTCATCTGGTAACTGACCAACGTACGCCTTATGAACCAGAACCATTCGTCTGGTGACGCCGTGGAGGTTCGAATCAGAAGAAGAATGGGTCATGACCCATGATTCAGGGCTGGGCAAGCTGGGTAATTGCTTATTGTTTACAAGTGGAATCCTTCGGTCCGGGTAAAAGCGCCGCGCGTTCCGAGAGGTCGCGCCTGTTCTCCGTTGCTAATTTCCTTGCCTCAGGACTCGATCATCGGATCACTCGCCGGCCGTGGGGTAACATCGCCGACTCCAAGTAAGTCATCCTTTCCTTTTACTGAGGGATCCGCGGAACAAAAAATATTGTCGTCGATATATTGCAGTTAAGTTAGCTTCCTTCGGAGTTAAACACAGCATGAAAACGATTAAGGGACCGGCAATTTTTCTGGCCCAATTCGCGGGCGACCGTGCTCCTTTTAACAATTTAGGGAGTGCGGCGCGGTGGGCGGCGGAGCTTGGTTATCTGGGCGTACAGATTCCTTCCTGGGACGTGCGCCTGTTTGAACTGGATCTCGCGGCGGAGAGCAAAACGTATTGTGACGAAGTCCGCGGCATTCTAGCGAACCATGGCGTGCAGCCTACGGAACTCTCAACACATCTTCAGGTCCAGTTGGTTGCTGTACATCCGGCCTACGGCCTCGCGTTCGATGGATTTGCGCCGGAACGGTTCAGGGGCAACCCGCGAGCAATTAGACGCCTAGGTATGGTTCGGGAGCCTTAATCCAATCGGACGATACTATTCTTCCGAGTCGATGACGGGACGAGCAAGGCGTCGGCACGCAACAAATTAAGCCTCAATCGTAGTCTCGCCAGGTCGCGTCTTGTGAGTAAGTTCCCAAGCAAGACCTCGTCCACTAATTCTGTCGCATCGGAGTGCTTGTGGAAATAACCTGGATTTGCTGGTGGTCCTTCATGGCGAACACATTTTTACCGCGCCAGAGCACCCGTGCCGCGCGCTCTTCCGCGGGTGGTGATATATTGTGAGTTGTGGTTATTATCGAGGAGACGCTGGCTGCACGTGCATGGGCGCATGTCACGAGGAAGCACTTTGGA
>Ga0209011_1000206_pt1 | contig 25726 bp, 27 predicted proteins | sample BlaSpr_A8_OM1_M3_FD_187986 | JGI IMG/M metagenome (GOLD analysis project Ga0209011, IMG submission 187986) | Forest soil microbial communities from Thunder Bay, Ontario, Canada - Black Spruce, Ontario site 2_A8_OM1_M3 (SPAdes) (version 2) | ecosystem: Environmental > Terrestrial > Soil > Boreal... | reverse complement strand
GAGCTCAAGACCGAGATCTGCTCCGTCTGCCACCCGTTCTTCACGGGCACGCAGAGGATCGTGGACACCGGGGGCCAGGTCGAGCGGTTCCGCAAGCGGGCTGCCAAGACTCGTAGCTAGATGGCGATAGAGGGGAGCCCGACTCCCCTCCCCGGGCTCCGCCCGGACCTCCCCGCGAAGCGGGGAGGAGACTCAGCTCAGCCGGCTGCAAAGTCCGAGCTGTTCTTCTATGGCGGCCAGGCGGTGATCGAAGGCGTGATGATGCGCGGCAAGCGCCACTACGCGGTCGCGGTGCGCCTGCCCAACACCAAAGAGATAGTCGTGGATCGCGGCGAGCTGAAGGCTTCCATCTATGTCAACCCGATCTGGAAGCTGCCGTTCATCCGCGGTCTCGCGCTCATCGGCGAGCAGCTGCACCTGGGCATGAAGTCCTTGATCTGGTCGGCCAACATGAACGCCGGCGGCAAGGACATCGTGATCGGCAAGAGAGAGATCACGGGCTCGGTGGCCGTGGCTGGAGTCTTCGCGGCCGCGATCTTCATCGCGCTGCCGCTGCTGCTTGCCGGTGTCGCGGTGCATCGCAGCTCGAGCTTCCAATTCGTGGTCGTGGAGGGCCTGATCCGCGTCGGCCTCGTCCTCGGTTACCTGGCCGCTATCGCCCTGCTGCCTGACGTGCGGCGAGTCTTCATGTACCACGGCGCCGAGCACAAGACGATCAATGCCTTCGAGTCCGGGTGGCCGCTGGACGTTCCTTCGGTGCGCCGGGCGAGCACTCTGCACCCACGCTGCGGGACGGGATTCCTGCTGGTCGTGATGGTGGTCAGCGTGGTCGTCTTCAGCGTCGTGGCAGTCTTCCACCCCAACTGGTTCTGGCTCGTCGCGAGCCGCGTTCTGTTGATACCGCTCATCGCGGGCGCAGGTTTCGAAGCAATCCGCTTCATGGCCCGCCACCGCACGAACCCGGTGATCAAGGTCCTCCTCCTGCCGGTGCTCGGGACCCAGAAGTTCACCACCCGCGAGCCGACCGACGACATGTTGGAGGTCGCGATCACCGCCTTCAACGGCGCGCGCGAGGGTGAGGCAGAAGAGGCACAAGGGGGGCGGGCCCCCCTTGTGGGAAACCCCCCAGCCAACCAGGCCGCTGTTCTCTAAGTTGTGCGGTGGCGGTGACCTGGCGGAGCCAGGTCACGCGGAAAAGCTGAATTGATCAACCGTTTGGACGCGATCGCGCGGCGATACCGCGAGATCGAATCGGAGATGTCCCGCCCTGAGGTCGCCTCGGATCATGCGCAGCTGACCAAGCTCGCGCGCGAACAGCGGGCGCTTCGCGACACAGTGCAAACCTACGAGGCGTTCAAACGCGCACAGCAGGAATTTGAGGCGGCGCGCGAGCTGCAGAAGCACGAAAAAGATCCCGAGATGCAGGAGTACATGCGCGCGGAGGAGCATCGCGCTGCCGCGCAGCTGGCCGAGCTCGAGGAAAAGCTCAAGGTGCTGCTGCTGCCCAAGGACCCGAACGATGATCGCGACGTCGTGGTCGAGATCCAGGGCGCAGAAGGTGGGGAGGAGGCTGCGCTCTTCGCCGGCGACCTCTTCCGGATGTACACGAAATGGGCCGAGCGGAAGGGCTGGAAGGTCGAGGTGGTCGACGCGTCGCCCACCGAGAAGGGAGGATTCGACAAGGTCGAATTCGAGGTCCACGGACATGGCGCCTACTCGCAGCTGAAATTCGAGGGCGGCGTGCATCGCGTGCAGCGCGTGCCCAAGACGGAGGCGCAGGGCCGCATCCACACCTCCGCCGCGACAGTCGCCGTGATGCCGGAGGCCGACCCCGTCGAGGTGGAGCTGAAGCCGGAGGACATCGAGATCAAGACCTCGACGTCGCAAGGGCCTGGGGGCCAGAGCGTGAACACGACCTACTCGGCGATCCGCGTCACTCACAAGCCGACCGGGATGCAGGTCAGCATCCAGGACGAGAAGTCACAGCTCCAGAACAAGGAGAAGGCGCTGCGTGTGCTGCGTGCCCGCCTGTACGAGATGAAGCTTGCGGAGCAACAGGCGAAGATCGGAGCGCAGAGGCGCGGCATGATCGGGACCGGCGGCAGGTCGGAAAAGATCCGCACCTACAACTTCAAGAACAATCGCGTGACCGATCACCGGATCAACCTCGATCTGCACAAGCTGGACCAGGTGATGGCGGGCGACCTCGACGAGCTGGTCGCGGCGTTGGTCAATGCCGAGCGCGCCGCGCTGCTCAACGGTCCACCTCCTGATTGACCGTTCTCGAAGTCCTCAAGCTCGCCGCCGACCATTTCCAGAAGCACGGCTCCGACTCGGCCCGCCTCGATGCGGAGGTGTTGCTGGCCCACGCGCTTGGACTGCGCCGGCTCGACCTCTATTTGAAGTTCGACCGCGCGCTCTCCGAAGCTGAGCTGAGCAAGTTCCGGACTCTGACGGCAAAGCGCGCGAAGGGCGAGCCGGTCGCCTATCTGGTCGGGCACAAGGAGTTCATGGGCCTCGATTTCGTGGTCACACCCGCGGTGCTCGTTCCGAATCCGGATACAGAAGTGCTGGTGCAGCGTGCGGTTGAGCTTGCGCGCGAGGCGGGACGTCCTCTTCGCGTTGCCGACGTGGGCACCGGAAGCGGATGCATTGCCATAGCGATCGCTCACTACGCGCAGAACGCCGAGGTCGTGGCCTCGGATGTCTCGCAGGACGCGCTCGAGGTCGCCGCACAAAACGTCGAGGCACATGGCCTGGGCGAACGCGTCAAGCTGGTCTGCGGAGACCTGATGGCCCCATTCACCGGCTCTTTCGACATTGTCTGCGCCAACCTGCCGTACCTGGCCGCCGGCGCGCCCCTGGCGCCCGAGGTCGTCGCGCAGCCCGCCGGCGCGCTCTACGCGGACGAGAGGGGATCGGCGCTCATCACCCGTTTGCTCGACGAAGCGCCTGCGCGCCTGAACGCCGGGGGCCATGTCCTGGCCGAGGTGGATCCATCGATCGCTTCATCTGTTGTCGACGCGGCGAATCGAAAGTTCTCCAGCCACCGCATTCACCGTGACCTTGCGGGTCACGAGCGCGTTCTGGAAACGTGGTCCTCCATCCCCACGAACTCAGAGTCTTCGGCGTGAGCTCGGGGGGACCCCAGGTGTTGAAGCCGACGCGCGCGGGGCTAACGCGCGCCGCGCAGATGATCCGCAGCGGAGGCGTCATCGCTTTTCCGACCGACACCGTGTTTGGGCTTGGCGCGGCCGCGGATGATGAGATCGCGACACGCCGCGTGTTCCGCATCAAGGGCCGGCCGGTCGGGCTGCCGCTGATCCTCATGGTCGCCGCCGAATCACAGCTCGAGAACTTCGTGCACGTCGACTCCCGGTCCGAGGAGATGATGCGACGCTGGTGGCCCGGGCCGCTGACCATCATCCTTCACGCCAAAGGCGGAGGCACACTTGGCGTGCGCATACCGAAGCACAAGGTCGCCCTGGACCTCCTGCGAGCGGCGGGCCCACTGATGACGACCAGCGCCAACCTGCACGGCAAAGATCCGGCGATGACTCCGGCTGATGCTGCGCTGCCGGGCGTGATGGCGGTGCTGGACGGTGGGGCTGCGCCGGGCGGGCTCGTGTCCACTGTGCTGGATCTCACGGGCCCGGAGCCGCATGTGCTGCGAGAGGGCGCGATCTTGATGCCCGAGCTGCTCGGACCGCCGCCTCTGCGGTCGGGCTAGCCAGCTCCACCTCCCCCATCCGGCGCGCTTCGCGCGCCGGCTTCCCCACAAGTGGGGAAGAAGCACCTACCAGGGGAGTCGCGCGCCGGCTTCCCCACAAGTGGGGAAGCTGTCACCTCCCGGGGGAGGCTTTAGCATTCCCGGTAGTGAGCACTCCCATCACGACCATGACCTTTCGGGCGCTGGATCGCGAAGATCCGGAGGTAGCGGACCTCATCCGCAAGGAGTTCAAGCGCCAGTCCGAGACGCTCGAGCTGATCGCCTCCGAGAACCTGACGAGCCCGGCGATCCTCGAGGCGCTGGGCACTCTTCTTACCAACAAGTACGCCGAGGGTTATCCCGGACGGCGTTACTACGGCGGCACCGGCGAGGTGATCGACAAGATCGAGACGCTCGCCATCGAGCGGGCGATGAAGCTGTTCGGGGCCGAGTACGTGAACGTGCAGCCGCACGCGGGATCGCAGGCCAACGCCGCCGTGTACATGGCTGTTTGCCAGCCAGGCGACCGTGTCATGGGCATGGACCTGTCGGCCGGAGGCCACCTCACGCACGGCAGCCCGGCGAACTTCAGCGGCAAGCTCTACGAGATCCACTCGTACGGGGTCGACCGGGAGACCGAGCTGATCGACTACGACGCCATGGAGAAGATGGCCGAAGAAGTGCGGCCGAAGATGCTCCTGGGCGGCTTCTCGGCATACTCCCGAATCGTCGACTGGGAGCGGATGCGCCAGATCGCCGATTCGGTCGGTGCGACGTTCTTCGTCGACATGGCGCACGTCGCGGGCCTGGTCGCCGGCGGCCAGTACCCCTCGCCGATCCCGCACGCGGACATCACCACGACGACGACGCAGAAGACGCTTCGCGGCGCATGGGGCGCGATCATCCTGTGCAAGAGCGAGCATCAGAAGGCGATCGACTCGGCGGTGTTCCCGGGGATTCAAGGCGGCCCGTTGATGCACGCGATCGCTGCGAAGGCTGTTTGCTTCGGCGAGGCCCTCAAGCCCGAGTTCAAGGTTTATGCCAAGCAGGTGGTCGTCAACGCCAAGGCGCTCGCCAGGCGACTGATGGAGCGGGATCTGCGGCTGGTGAGCGGCGGGACTGACAACCACCTGATGCTCATCGACCTGCGTCCGCAGAAGCGGACCGGCAAGCAGGTCCAGGACATCGCCGACACCGTCGGCATCACGCTCAACCGCAACTCGATCCCATTCGACGAGGCCTCGAAGTTCAACCCGAGCGGAGTGCGGGTCGGCACGCCTCTAGTGACGACGCGCGGGATGAAGGAGCCAGAGATGGTGGTCATCGCAGACTGCATCGCCGACCTGGTCGAGCGGATCGACGACCCTGCCACGCTGGATTCTGTCCACGAGCGAGCGCTGGAGCTCTGCAGGAAGTTCCCCATCCCGTATTCGTTTGACTGAGGCGCCTTTCCACACTTGTGGCGCCAAACGAGTCTATCCATTGTCGAATTCCACACTTTTGGCGCCAAAAGTGCGTCTGGGACGCACTGAGTCATGACTGATTTTTTCGGGGGCGACGCCCTCTTCAACCTGCGCGACCGCCTCCTGCCCGGCTTGTGGCCGCTGTTCGCCGCGCTGGTCATCTGTGCCATTGCCGTGCCGCTGATGATCTGGCTGTCGCCCCGTTTGGGCGTCATCGCGAGGCCGAGCGAGCGACATGCGCACGCGAAACCGACACCGGCGCTGGGTGGACTCGCCATGTACATCGGTTTCGCGTCGGCAATCCTGCTTCTCGTTCCGATCAACATCACCACCATCGGCTTGCTGGTGGTGTGCGGCCTGGCCACGGTGCTGCTGATCCAGGACGACCGTTCGCCCATGCGTCCCCTGGTCAAGCTCGCGATGCAGGTCACCATCGCGGTCGTCGCGGTGGTCGTTTTCGGCGACATCCTGAAAGACGACCACTTCGTGATCAGCATCTTCGGCCTGCCGGGGGACCACATCGTGAAGCTCGAGCTGCTCGCCACGCCCGTCAGCATCTTCTGGCTCCTCGGAATGCAGAACACCGTGAACTTCCTGGACGGGGCCGACGGCCTGGCCGCCGGCGTCGTCTTCATCGTCGCCATCACCTTGATGCTGGCCGCCGCGGGATTGGGGCAGATTCAGGCGGTGCAGTTCAGTGGCGCGCTGGCCGGTACATGCGCAGGGTTCCTGATCTTCAATTGGTACCCCGCCAAGATCTTCATGGGCGACTCCGGCGCGCATTTTCTGGGCACCGCCCTCGGCGTCATCTCGATCCTCGGCGTGGCCAAGGTCGCAGTCGCGTTCGCGCTCGCGGTCCCGATTCTCGCTCTGGCCGTCCCGATCGCCGACACCGCGTGGGCGATCCTGCGTCGCGGCCGGCAGAGGGCGTCGATCGCCCGCCCCGACCTGCTCCACCTCCACCACCGCCTGCAAGCGTTTGGCCTGGACCAGCGCCAGACGTGCTTCGTCTTCTACACGGCGACTGCGCTCCTGGGCGCCCTGGGGCTGACCCTTTTCGGCCACGGCCGGATCCTCGCCGTCGTCACTGTGACCTGCGTCGTGCTCACCTCGACCGTCGCCGCGGACCTGCTGATGCACGCGGGCTGGCGAATCCGGGCGCCGTTCGTGCGGCGCCTCCTTGGAGAATCGGGTTCCCGATAGAATTCGGAGGGGCATGGAGCCCTCGCAGCGGTCAGGTCCTTCAGGGTCTGACATGGCCGGAATCGGGATCTATCTCGCGGCCGCGGTCCTGCTACCGCTGCTCGGCGGGGTAGCGCTCGACAACGCGCTGCATACAGCGCCGGTGTTTGTCCTCGTCGGGCTGTTCGTGGGTCTGGCGGCCGGTGCCGCGGGGATCTGGTTGAAGGTGAGGGAGCTCTCGAAATGAGGTCTGGCGGCGTGCTCAAGATGACGGTGACGGCCTGCGCTCTGTTGGCTGCAGCCATCGCGATCGGCTCCGCGCTTTTCGGTCACCTCTCACTAGGAATGGGCATCGGCGCGGGTCTTCTACTGGGCTCGCTCAACGGCTATCTGCTCCAGGCGCTGCTGGGCCGCGGCACCCCGATGGTCGCCGGCAGCCTGCTGCGGCTCGTGGTCTTCACCTCGGTAGTGCTGGTCGCAGCGCTGATGCTCGGTAGCGCCGCGTGGACGTTGCCTCTTGGCATCGGCCTCGCGCAACTGGTCCTGGTCGGGGCTGGGATCCGCCAGGGGCTGCGCGCGTGATTCACACCCAAGAAGCCGTTGGCAGCCACCCGACCATCGACCTCGGATGCGGGTTGCTGTGCCGTTTCAACTACGACAGCCTGATCTCGAGCGCCATCGCCATTGCGGTAACGATCGCAATCGCGTTCTGGATCCGCTCCAAGCTGCAGGCGGGCGAACCGAGCAAGGTTCAAGCGGTATTCGAGTGGGGCTACGACCAGCTGCGCTCGCTGATCCGGACGAACGTCAGCGACGATGCGCTCTTCATCATCCCGCTGGCGATGACGCTCTTCCTCTACATCCTCATCGCGAACTGGATCGAGATCTTTCCGCTGGCGCTGTTCCCGGTGCTTCATGGGGCCAATGCGGACCTCAACCAGACGCTCGCGATGGCGCTGATCGTGATCGGTGTCGTGCAGTGGTACAGCATCAAGGTCCTCGGCTGGCGTGGCTACCTGATCCGATTCACCAAACCTTTCGAGCTCCCGCTGCCCGCGCGTATCGTTTTCACGCCGCTCAACATTCTCGAGGAGCTGGTCAAACCGGTGACGCTGTCACTCCGGCTCTTCGGCAACATCTTCGCCGGAGGTGTGATGATCGGTCTGATCGCAGGCTTCGGTACCCTGGCGCTGCCGGCCGTCGGCACGGTTGGCGGGACGATCATCGGCACGATCCTGCTCATCGTGTGGAAGGCGTTTGATGTCATCTTCATCGGGTTCATCCAGGCGTTCATCTTCATGCTGCTGACGGTCATCTACTTTGGAATGGCCCGCGAGGGTCTCGAACATCAGCCACATCACTAGGAGGACTCAATGACAGATCACGGACTCGTTCTCGCCGGCGCACTGGTCGCATTCGGTCTCGCCATGGGCCTGGGCGCCATCGGCGCCGCCGTTGGCGACGGCCTCGCGGGCAACGCCTTCATCAGCGGTGTTGCGCGCCAACCCGAAGCACAGGGACGCATGATCCCGTGGCTCTTCACCATCGTCGGTCTGGTCGAGGCGATGTACTTCATCAACCTCGCGTTCGGTTTCGTGTTCCTGTCGAACGTCCCCAAGTAGCAAGTAGAGAGAAATAGAGATGTACCTCGCCGCCGCCGCGGGCGTCATCGAGATCAACGGGACGGTGATCGTCGAGCTGATCACGTTCCTCGTCATGCTCGCGATCCTCGGCCGCTATGTCTATCCGGAGATCGTCAAGTTGGCGGAAGCCCGGCAGCGGGCTGTCGCCGAGCAGCTGAAGGAAGCGGAGCAAGCGCGTGCCGCCGCCGAGGAACGGCTCAAAGAGGCCGAAGCGAAGTTGACCGACGCCCGCAAGACGGCGCAGGCCGTGATCGATGCCGCCAACAAATCCGCCGAGCAGCTGCGGCAGGAGATGCGTCAGAAGGCCGAAGAGGAGTCGAAGCGGACTGTCGAAGCTGCACGCAAGGAGATCGAGGCCGAGCGGGACCAGGCGGTGCGCTCCGTGCGGAGCGAGGTCGCCGCGCTGGTCGTGGCGGCGACGGAGAAGGTCATCGGAGAGACGCTCGACGATCCAAAGCACAGGCAGCTCATCGACAAGGCGATTGCGGAGGTCGCGAGTGGCAACGGCAGCCGGTAGGCGGTATGCGCGTGCTGTCTTCGACCTGGCCCAGGAAGAGGGTCATCTCGAGGAATGGCGCGGACGCTTGTCCGTTCTCCACGACGTCCTCTCGGACGAGACTGTGGCGGCGGTGCTGACCAACCCGACCATCCCCGTCGGCACGCGGATGGAGCTGATTGCGGTCCCCTCTAAAGGTCTAGACGAAGAGTCGATCAACCTGGCCAAGCTCCTCATCGAATCGAATCGCGTCCGAGAGATCGGCGCCATCGTGGACGAGTACGAAGCGCTCGCCGACGCCGCGGCCGGCCGCGTCCGCGCCACCGTGACGACCGCGATCGAGCTCACATCCCATGATCGCGACCGCGTCGCGGATGAGCTGTCCAAGAGCCTGGGCAAGGAGATCCGCCTGCACGTTGTGGTGGACCCGAAAATCCTGGGCGGCTTGAAGCTCCAGTACGGCGACCACCTGGTCGACGCCAGCGTCGCCACCCGATTGCAGCAATTGCGCCGCACCCTCGCGGCCTCATAGGAGTTAGCTAAGAAAGTGGGAATCAGCACGAAAGAGATCTCCGATGTCATCAAGGAGAGGCTCAAGAATTTCGACGCCGGCACCGTCTCGACCGATGTCGGGCGCATCGTCGCGACCAGTGACGGCATCGCTCAGATCTACGGCCTGCAGAACGCGATGGCCGGCGAGCTGCTCGAGTTCCCGCATGAGACCTACGGCCTGGCCCTGAACCTGGAAGAGGACCAGGTCCGCGCCGTCATCCTCGGCGACTACGGCCATCTGCACGAAGGCGACGAGGTGCGCACGACGGGCCGCCTGCTCGAAGTTCCGGTTGGCGAAGGGTTGATCGGCCGCGTCGTCAATCCGCTCGGCATGCCGCTCGACGGTAAGGGTCCAGTCAAGACCACCAAGACGATGCCGGTCGAGAGGATCGCGCCGGGAGTCATCACGCGCAAGCGTGTCGACAGCCCGGTTCAGACAGGCATCAAGGCCATCGACGCGATGATCCCCATCGGCCGCGGCCAGCGTGAGCTGATCATCGGCGACCGCTTCACGGGCAAGACGACAGTCCTGCTCGACACGATCATCAACCAGAAGGGCAAGGACCTGATCTGCGTCTACGTGGCGATCGGGCAGAACGCGGCCTCGGTCGCGCGCGTCGCCGCGACCCTCGAGGAAGCCGGCGCGACGGAGTACACGATCATCGTCGCCGCCACCGCGTCCGACGCGGCTTCGCTCAACTTCATCGCTCCGTACGCGGGCTGCGCGATGGGGGAGTACTTCATGGAGCAGGGCAAGGAGGCCCTGTGCTGCTACGACGACCTGACGAAGCAGGCGTGGGCCTACCGCGAGCTCTCACTCAACCTGCGCCGCCCGCCCGGCCGCGAGGCGTATCCGGGCGACGTGTTCTACCTGCACTCGAGGCTGCTGGAGCGAGCGGCGAAGATGAGCGAGGCCAACGGCGGTGGCTCGCTGACCGCCCTGCCAGTCATCGAGACGCAGGCGAACGACGTCTCCGCCTTCATCCCGACCAACGTGATCTCCATCACCGACGGGCAGATCTACCTGCAGTCGGACCTCTTCAACGCGGGTCAGCGCCCGGCGCTCAACGTCGGCATCAGCGTGTCCCGCGTCGGCGGCGACGCGCAGACAAAGGCGATGCGCCAGGTCAGCGGCCAGCTGCGCCTCGACCTCGCCCAGTACCGCGAGCTCGCGGCCTTCGCCCAGTTCGCCTCTGACCTGGACACCGCGACACGAAACCAGCTCGAGCGGGGCGCGCGCCTCACCGAGCTGCTCAAGCAGGACAAGTACCAGCCGGTTCCTCTATCGGAGCAGGTTGCGGTGCTGTACGCCGGCACGCAGGGATTCCTGGACAAGGTTCCAGTAGCCCGAGTGCGCGAGTGGGAAGCGGGGTTCGTCCGGTACCTCAGGAGCGAGCGGGCCGATGTGCTGTCGGAGATCGACAAGAAGAAGGCGCTGGACGATGGCCTGTTCGAGCGCCTGAAGGCCGCGACCTCGACGTTCAACCACCAGTTCGGGGTCGAGGGCGCCACCGACGTACCCGACCCAGGTGCGGGGAAGGGCGAACCTCCGTCGAAGCCGACGGCGCAGGTCAAGCCTGCTGCCAAGGCGGAACCCAAACCGCCCGCACCCGCAAAGCCGGCCAAGGCTGAGCCGGCCGGGCGCGCGCAGGGCGCATCTCCAAAGGCTGAGGCAGAGACATCCGAAGAAAACCGTCCTTCTCAGCTCAACCAGATCCGAGCCGCGATGGAAGACGCGCCGACGAAGCCGGCACCCGCCGCCGGGCCAGACAACGGAGAACCGAAACGCAAACCCGTCCCTAGAAAACCAAAGGGGAGCTAAGTGCCCGCATTCAGGGACATCGTCCGGCGGATCGACTCGATCCGGAATACGCAGAAGATCACCAAGGCGATGCAGGTCGTCGCCGCGACACGGCTGCGGCGCGCGCAGGCCGCGGTGCAGGCAACGCGTCCCTATTCAGAGAAGATGCTCGAGGTTCTGCAGACGACCGCCGAGCGAGCCACCGAGTACAAGCACCCGTTCCTGGTGCGCCGCGAGGGCAAGCGTGCGGTGATGATCCTCGTGACGACGGACAAGGGGCTTTGCGGCGCGATCAACGTCAACAACATCCGAGCCGCAACGCGCTACATGAACGAGCACCACACCGAAGGGCAGCGCTACGTGACGATCGGCCGCAAGGGCCGCGACTTCCTGCTCCGTTACCGGCGCGAAGTGATCGCGGAGGTGAGCGGAGTTTCGGACCGCCCGACGGTGGTCGAGGTCCTGCCGGCGATCACGGTGGCTCTGGAGGAGTACACCAAGGGCAACACCGACGCCGTGATCCTCTGCTACTCGAAATGGATTTCGACCATGAAGCAGGAGCCGGTCGTCCAGGTGCTGATCCCCGCCGAAATTCCGCAGCGCGAGAAAGCGGAAGGCAAAGCCGGCCCGAGCGCGGACTACATCTACGAGCCCGACCCTGAGTCGGTGCTCGACGGCCTGCTGCCTCGCTACGTCGAGACGCAGGTCTTCCAGGCAGTGCTGGAGAACAAGGCCAGCGAGTACTCGGCCAAGATGATCGCGATGCAGAACGCGACCAACGCCGCCGGCGACCTGATCGACGCGCTAACGCTATACGCGAACAAGGTGCGCCAGGCCGGCATCACGACAGAGTTGATGGAGATCGTTAGCGGCGCCGAAGCAATGCGGGCGTCGAGCTGAGGCAAGGAAAAAGAGAGGACAAACAGATGGCAAAGACAAAACACGCACCAGGCGACAAGAAGACCAAGGACGGCCACGTCAGCCAGGTGATCGGCGCCGTGGTCGACGTCCAGTTTCCGGCCGGTGAGCAGCCGGAGCTGTTCGAGGCGCTCGAGGTCAAGACGGGCGACGGGCGCATCGTCGTGCTGGAGGTCGAGGGCGCGATCGGCGACAACGTCGTGCGCACGATCGCGATGGACGCCACCGACGGCTTCCGCCGCGGCGACCCGGTCAGAGCGACCGGTGGTCCGATCTCGGTTCCTGTTGGCGTGGAGACGTTGGGGCGCATGTTCAACGTGATCGGTGCGCCGATCGACGACGAGCCCGCGCCGGAAGGCGTCACACGCTGGCCGATCCACCGTCCCGCGCCGCCAGTGTCGGAGCAGCAGGCCAAGGTGGAGATCCTCGAGACCGGAATCAAAGTCGTGGACCTCATCTGCACATTCGCCAAGGGCTCAAAGATCGGGCTGTTCGGTGGCGCCGGCACGGGCAAGACCGTCATCGTGCAGGAGCTGATCCGCAACATCGCCTATCAGCACAAGGGACGGTCGGTGTTCGCCGGTGTGGGCGAGCGAACCCGCGAAGGCAACGACATGTACCACGAGATGCAGGACGCCGGCGTGCTCCCACAGACCGCGCTTGTGTTCGGCCAGATGAACGAGCCTCCGGGCGCTCGCGCGCGAGTCGGCCTCACCGGTTTGACCATGGCGGAGTACTTCCGCGACGCGGAAGGCGCGGACACGCTGCTCTTCATCGACAACATCTTTCGCTACCTGCTCGCGGGGTCCGAGGTGTCGGCGCTGCTGGGGCGCATGCCCTCCGCCGTCGGCTACCAGCCGACGCTCGCAACCGAGATGGGTGAGCTGCAGGAGCGCATCACCTCGACGAGCAAGGGTTCGATCACATCGGTCCAGGCCGTCTACGTTCCGGCTGACGACTACACGGACCCGGCGATCCAGACCGTGTTCGCCCACCTCGGAGCCACCGTGCGTCTCGAGCGATCGCTGGTCGAGATCGGGATCTACCCCGCGATCGATCCTCTTGGTTCGTCGAGCCGGTTCGTTGAGCCGTCGATCGTCGGCCAGGAGCACTACGACACTGCGCAGGGTGTCAAGAAGACGATGCAGCGCTACAAGGATCTTCAGGACATCATCGCCATCCTCGGCATGGAGGAGCTGTCGGACGACGACAAGCAGGCAGTGTCCCGTGCGCGCAAGATCCAGCGATTCCTCTCCCAGCCGTTCAACGTCGCCCAGCGCTTCACGGGACGCGAGGGCAAGTCGGTGCCGATCCGCGAGACCGTGCGCGGGTTCAAGGAAATCCTCGACGGGAAGCACGACGACCTGCCGGAGCAGGCGTTCTACATGGTCGGCACTATCGACGAGGCGCGTGCGCAAGGTGAAGAGATGAAAAAGCGTCAGACCTCGTAGATGAGTCGCTATTCCACCTCCCCATCCGGCCGGCTGCAAGCAGCCGGCCACCTTCCCCACAAGTGGGGAAGCGGAGGTGAATCCACGTGAAATACCCTCTCCGGGTCGTGAGCGTCGAGCGAAGCCTCTTCGAGGGCGACGTCGAGTTCATCATCGCCAACGGCGCGGACGGAGAGCTTGGCGTTCTCGCCAGGCACGCTCCGCTGATGACGATCCTCAAGCCAGGGCCGCTCAGAATCCAGGAGACGATCGGAGGACCAGAGCAATTGCTGTTCGTCGGTGGAGGCTTCCTCGAGGTGCTGCCCGATCGCGTCACGGTGCTTGCCGACGTCGCCGAGCACGCTGACGAAATCTCGATCGAGAAGGCCGAAGAGGCACGACGCCGCGCGCAGGAGAGGCTCGCGGGAACGCTCACCACGGCTGAAGAGACCGAGTTCCAAAATGCGCTCGCGATGGCGGAAGCCCGCCTGCGCCTGGCGCGTATGCGGAGAACCTAAGCACGGCACAACACGCGCTGCGGATCACGGGTGGAGCGCAGCTGGCGGGGAGCATCTGCATCAGCGGCTCGAAAAACGCCGCCCTTCCCGAGATGGCGGCAGCCATCCTGACCAAAGAGCCGATCACGCTGAGCAACGTGCCCAAGGTGACGGACACCCTTCTCATGGCCGAGATCCTCAGCCGGCTCGGCGGCAGTGCGGAGGGCCAGGGCACCGTCGTTCTGCACATGGCGAGCGCCGAGGCCAGCGAGGTGGCCGGCGACCTGGGCCGGCGCATGCGGGCGACGATAGTGCTGCTCGGAGCTCTGCTTGGGCGCTTTGGACGGGCGCGCCTGCCGCGGCCTGGCGGCGACGACATCGGTGCGCGCCGCGTCGAGCAGCACCTTCGGGCGCTGCGCCAGATGGGCGCTCGCATCACCGAGACGGAGACCGAGATCCTTGCCGAGACCGACGGTCTGCACGGAGAACGCATTGTCTTCGACCTGCCCACGGTTACAGGCACAGAGAACATCCTGCTGGCGGCAGTGCTCGCCAAGGGCCGGACGGACATTTTCAACGCAGCGCGTGAACCTCACGTCCAGGATCTTTGCCGCCTGCTCGTCAAGATGGGGGCGCGCATCGAGGGCATTGGCACGGAACGACTCGTGGTCGACGGAGTGGCGGAGCTTGGGGGCGCCGAGCACACGGTCGTCGCCGATTACCTCGAGGCTGGAACTTACGCGCTGGCGGTTGCCGCTACGGGGGGCGAGCTCCGGCTGGAGTGCAGCCGGCCTGAGGACCTCAACATGGTGCTCCTGAAGCTCGAACAGGCCGGGGCCAAGGTCGAGTCTGGCGAGGGATGGTTTCAAGTCGGACGCCAGCCGGCGAGTCGACTGAAGCCCAACGACATGTCGACGTGGACGTTTCCCGGTTTCCCCACTGACCTCCAGGCCCAGTACATGGCGGCGATGACCCAGGCGGACGGCAAAACGGTCATCTCGGAGTATGTGCACGAGAATCGTTTCCAGCACGTGAACGAGCTCGCGAAGATGGGCGCGGGGATCACTGTCGAGGGGCGTCTCCACGCGGTGGTCCATGGGCCATGCCGGCTGCGAGGGACTGACGTGAAGATCCCGGACATCCGATCGGGCGCCGCGCTCGTGATCGCAGCCATGTGCGCCGAAGGGGAGAGCCTCCTGCGCAACTCCTGGCATGTCGAGCGGGGATATGAGGACATGGCGGGAAAGCTCGCCTCGGTGGGCGCACAGATCGAGCTGGTCACCGTTGACGATGGGACGAATCCACCGGGCCGCACGTACGAGTAGTGCTTTCCAAGAAGATTGGGATAGACCTCGGAACGTCGACCGTCCTGATCTACGTCAAAGGTGAGGGGATCGTGATCAACGAACCTTCGCTGGTGGCGGTGAGTCGGGACGGCACGCGGATCCTGGCCGTCGGAAAGGACGCACTCGAAATGGTGGGCAGGGCGCCGGACACCATCCAGGTGGTGAGGCCCATGCGCGACGGCGTCATCGCGGACTTCGTCGTCACCGAGGGCATGCTGCACCATTTCATCGGCAGGGTCCAGGGACGGCAGCGGATCTTCAAGCCCGAGATCATGATCTGCGTCCCCTCCGGCGTCACATCGGTTGAGCGCCGAGCTGTGACGGAGGCGGCGATCTCGGCAGGGGCCCGTCAAGCGTGGTTGATCGACGAGCCGCTTGCCGCAGCGATCGGAGCGGGCCTGCCGATCTCGGAGCCGCGGGGCAATGCGATCTGCGATGTGGGTGGCGGCACGACGGAGATCGCGGTGATCTCACTGTCGGGGATGGTGGTGGCGCATTCGATCCGGGTTGGCGGCAACCGCATCGACGATGCGATCACCGCGTACATGAAGCGCAAGCACAACCTGCTGATCGGAGAGCGCACCGCCGAGGAGTTGAAGATCGCGGTCGGCTCTGCGGTGCTGATGAAGGAGCCGCTCGTCACCGACGTGCGCGGGCGCGACCTCGTCACCGGTCTGCCGAAGAACGTCGAGGTCACTTCGAACGAGGTGACAGAGGCGATCCAGGAGCCGTTGCGCTTGATCGTCGGTGCTGTGCGCGATGTGCTCGAGGAGACACCGCCGGAGCTCGCGGCCGACATTTTCGATCGCGGCATCGTGCTCTCCGGTGGAGGCGCGCAGCTGCGGGGGCTCGACCGCTATCTGGCGATGCATACAGGCATCCCGGCGGTGGTGGCGGACGACCCGCAAACGTCAGTCGTGCGCGGAACTGGCCTGGCCCTGGAGAATTTCGAGGTCCTGAAACGGAACCAGTCTTACTTGAGGTAATGCAAATTCCAACTCCCCATCCGGCCGGCCGCAGGCGGCCGGCCACCTTCCCCACAAGTGGGGAAGCGCCGACCTCCCCACAAGTGGGGAGGCGACTCAACCCTTGACTGGATTGCGGATTGTGGTGGACGGTATAGGGCTCGAGCGCCCGCGCGCCGGCGTCGGTGTCTATACGACGCAGATCCTGCATGCGATGTCCGTCGACCGGCCCGACTGCAGGATGACGGTCTTCGGCCCGCCGGGCGCGTTCGTCCACGTGCCCAACAGCACATTCAGGCCGCTTCCCCGTACGCGGCTGATCGGCCGTCACCTCCAGTGGCCGGCGCGGATCAGGCAGCTGAAGCCCGATGCCTACTTTGGGCCCGCGGGTGTACTTCCGTTGGGCGACGTCGGCTGCGCGTCGGTGATCACCGTTCACGACCTCGCGATCTACCGCAATGCCGGTTGGTTTCCGGCGCGCCAGCCGCTGAGCACCCGGTTCGTGGTGCCGCGCTCGGTGTTGCGAGCGGACGTCGTGATCACCGTCTCCGAGAACACCGCCAAGGATGTCGTGGACATCTTCGGCATCCCGAGGTCGCGGATCGAGGTCGTGCCTCATGGCGTCGCCGCGAGCTTCACACCCATGAGCGCGGAGGATCTCGCGGCGGCCCGCGCGCGCTTGAAGCTGCCCGAGCGATTCATTCTGTTCGTGGGCACAGTCGAGCCGCGCAAGAACCTTGAAACGCTGCTCGAGGCGTGGGCGATGATGAGCGATCGTCCCGACCTGGTCGTGGTCGGGGCATGGGGCTGGCGTTACGAACCGATCCGCGAGCGGATGGCTCGTATGGGTCCAAGACTGCATCACCTCGACGGCCTGAATCCCACGGACCTGCCGGCCATCTACAACCTGGCTCGCGTTCTTGCCCATCCAGCCTGGTACGAAGGCTTCGGCCTCCCGCCCCTGGAGGCAATGGCATCCGGCACGCCGGTGGTGGTCTCGGACCGATCGAGCTTGCCGGAAGTCGTGGATGGCGCCGGGCTCGTCGTCCCTGCGGATCGACCCGATGAGTGGCGAAAGGCGCTGGAAAGAGTGATCGGCGACACAGACCTGGCCGCCGACCTGAGAAGGCGCGGGATTCTGCGTGCCGCTCAGTTCAGCTGGGCGCGGGCGGCGACACTCACATGGCAAGCGATCGATCGAGCGATCCGCTCGTCGAAGAGTTAGACAAGCTCCCGGATGACTTCCGCCACGCCGGCGGCGGTGCGCTCCCACGTGAACTTTTGGGCGCGTGCGCGGGCGGCGCGCGCGAGGCTGGTGCGCAGCTTGTCGTCGCCGAGCGCGACCTCGAGCACCTTGGCGAGCTGGTCCGAATCCGCGGCATCATGGAAATAGAGCGCGGCCTCGCCGCCGACCTCGGGTAGGGAAGAGGCCTTGGCCGCAACGACCACCTTGCCGCGCGCCATCGCTTCGAGCACCGGGAGTCCGAATCCCTCGTAGAGGCTCGGCACCACGACGGCCCGAGCGCGCTTGTAGAGGAGCTCCAGCGTCGGCTGGTCGACTCGGCCGAGCACGCGGCAATGCGGGGATTCGCGGAGCTTGGCGGCCAGGGCCGCGTCGCGCACAGGGCCCGCGACCACGAGCGTGACTCCGTCCAGCTTCTCGACTGCCGCAAGGGCCGCGGCCTGGTTCTTCCGGGTTTCGATGCGACCTACCTGCAGCACGAAGTTGCCGTTCACCCCCAGCTCGGTGAGGCGCGAGGCGGGTGCCGTCTCGGAGGAGGGCCTGGACGCCCCGAGAGGCACCACCCGAATTCGTTCCGGGCGCACCCCGTAGGTGAGGACCAGGTCAGCCTTGGTGGACTCCGACACCGCAATCAGCAGGGGGCAGCGCAACGTGGCCCACCGCGTCGTCAGCTTGAGGTAAGCCCGCTCGGCCGCCGAGTAAGCGTGGGGGTGGCGCTCGAACGCCAGGTCGTGGACGACTGTGAGCGCTTTTCCAGGCCAGGCGAATGGGATCGCGTGAGCGGGGACGAAAAGCAGTTGCGGACGCTCGGCCGCCAGAGCGAGGGGCAGGCGGACCTGCGACCAGAGCCTGCGGAACGGGATCACCATGAGGTCGACACCGAGCCCGGCGCGGGGCCGGGAGGCGAAGAAGCGCCAGCCGAGCTCCGGGGCGGCAGCCGCCAGGCGCGAGCAGACCTCACGCGTATACACCTCGGTTCCGGTCATCACCGCGCGGGTCGCGGGATTGACGTCGACGGCGATTCTCTTCAGCGGTCTTCCCTCACCCGGCAGGTCCTATAAGCACTGGCACGACACTAAGCTATCGGTCATGGGGACCTGGGCACGGGCCGGAGCCGTGCTCCTGACGGCGCTGGCTACTGCATACATCCTGCAGGCGGGCGATTCGGTGTCGGCGACGACTATGCCGCCCGATCTGAATCTCGGCGACTTCGAAGACCTGGCGCCGAGCGCCGTGCACGAGTCCTTCCTCTCGACGCTTGAGGTGGTGCCTGTCGGGCGGCAGAACATCACGATGCCCATCCTTACGTATCACTATGTTCATCCGCCGCCATCGATGTACTCAGACCTGATGGGCTACAAGCTCTCGGTCTCACCGGGCGACTTTTCCGCGCAGATGGACTGGCTTGCGGCGAATCGATACCATCCGGTCGATTTCAACGACGTCCGCGCTTACTTCGCGGGTCAGAGGCCATTGGCGGCCAGACCTGTGGTGATCACTCTCGACGACGGATACAACGACCTCTATACGACCGCCTACCCGATTCTCAAGGCACATGGTTTCAAAGCGGTCGCGTACATCGTCACCAGCTTCGTCGGCCAGCCGCGCTACGTGACCGCGGCGCAGGTCGTGGAGATGGACCGCCACGGAATCCAGATCGCGTCGCACACGATCGACCACGCCAACGTCGGGGGCAATGCGTCCTTCTATACGGCGCTGCACCAGCTGACGGACTCGAAGCATTGGCTGGAGAATCTCCTCGGCCATCCGGTGGTCGACTTCGCCTATCCATCCGGAAAGTTCAACGCGAACTCGATCGCCGCGCTGAAGCAGGCCGGGTACAGCACCGCGGTCACGGAGATGTTCTCGGTCGATCACAGCTTCGCGGACCGCTACACGTGGACGCGGGTCCGCGTGGGTGGCGGCGAGAGCCTGTCCGACTTCGCGGGCAGCCTCGGCACTCCGATGCCGAGCACCGCCGTAAGCGCCCTGGACTTTGAAACTGTGGGCATCGCGCTGCCGCCAATGTCGAGACCAGCACTGCTGCTGCGGAAATAACCGCCCAGGTTCGCGTCCTCGGGGTCAGGGTCGACTGCATCGACATGCAGGCTGCCCTCGATCGCATCGAGCAGCTCGTCGAAACGACCGGGCATCACCTGGTCGCCACTGTCAATCCCGAGTTTGTGATAAGGGCGAGCCGCGACGGCGAGTTCGCCCGGGTCCTGGAATCCGCCGACCTCTGCCTTGCAGACGGAACCGGCGTGGTTTGGGCGGCCAGGCGCCAGGGCTGCCCGATCGGCGCGCCGGTCACCGGCGTCGACCTCATCCCGCTCCTTGCGGCCATGTGCGCGAGTCGTGGTTTCCGGCTGTTCCTCCTTGGAGCGGCGCCGGGCGTCGCCGCGGAGTTTGCGTCGCGCCTGCGGGCCGAGCATCCCGGGCTCGAGGTGGCGGCCCACCCTGGCTCGCCCGATTCTTCATCCGATGAAGAGGCCCTCGAGTTGATCCGCGCGCATCGAACCCAGGTCCTACTCGTCGCGTACGGCGCCCCGAAGCAGGAGATGTGGATCGACCGCACGAAGGACAGCTCGGGAGTCGCAGTCGCGATGGGCGTCGGCGGGGCCTTCGACTATCTCACCGGTCGTGTAGCGCGCGCCCCGGCGTGGATGAGAAGAGCGGGCCTCGAGTGGCTGCACAGGCTCGCCTACCAGCCGTGGAGGATCCGCCGCATGGCTGTTCTACCCGTCTACGCGTTCAAGGTTCTCAGCGCGGGCAAGTAGGATGGCGCATCGTGGCCGAATCGCCTTTGCAGTTGAGCATCGTCGTTCCTTGCTACAACGAGGAGGAGCGGCTGCCCCGCACCATCGAGGCGATCGAGAGGTACTTCGCGGGCAAGCAGATCTCGTACGAGCTCATCCTCGTCGACGACGGCAGCAGCGATGGCACGCGTCTGGTTCAGCAAGCGGCAGCCGAGCGCAACCCAGCCGTGCGGCTGGAGGCGCTGCCGCGCAATCGCGGTAAGGGCCGCGCGCTGGCCGAGGGTGTGGCGGTGGCCAGGGGCGCGGAGATCCTCGTCACCGACGCCGACCTCTCCACACCGATCGAAGAGCTCGACAAGCTGCGGGCCGCTCTGCACGGCGGCGCCGGAGTGGCGATCGGGTCGCGCGCCCTTAGGGCGTCCCGCGTCGAGATCTCGCAGCCGGCGTACAGGGTATTGATGGGCAAGGTGTTCAACCTCCTCGTCCAGGCCGTGCTGCTGCCCGGGATCTGGGACACGCAATGCGGCTTCAAGCTCTTTCGCGCCGACGTCGCGCACGAGGTCTTCGCCCATCTGACGACCGATGGGTTCGGCTACGACCCGGAGGTCCTGTACCGGGCCAAGAAGCGCGGTGTGAAAATCGCCGAGGTGCCTGTGGTCTGGCGCAACTCGTCGCCGACGAAGGTGATGCCGATCAAGAGCTCGGTCGACATGTTCAAGCACGTGGTGAGGATCAGGTTCCGCGAATGACCATCGCCGAACGAAATACCGAGCCAACCGAGGTCCTGGTCGTGCTGCCCACCTACAACGAGAGCCAGAACATCGAGAAGGTGGTCGCGGGCGTGCGCTACTTCGGACACGACGTGATGATCGTCGACGACGCGTCACCTGACGGGACCGCAGAGATCGCTGACCGGCTGGCCGCCGCGGACCCCGGTGTGCGAGTGCTGCACCGGCCGCGCAAGCTGGGGCTGGGCAGCGCGTACGAAGATGCGTTCCGGATCGGCCTGGCCGAAGGCTCGAGCCTTTTCGTGGAGATGGATGCGGATGGCTCGCACCTGGCGAAGGACCTCGAAAGCATCGTCGACGCCGCGCGCGGCTGCCGCGGGCTGGCGATAGGATCGCGATACATCCGTGGCGGCGAGATCGAAGGCTGGCCTGCTCACCGGTGGCTCCTCTCCTGGGCCGCGAACGTCTACTGCCGGGTTCTGCTGGGACTGTCCACTCGTGACTGCACCTCAGGATTTCGCTGCTACACGCGGGAGCTGTTGCAGCAGGTCGGCCTCGACAAGGTCGTGTCGCAGGGTTACTCGTTCCAGATCGAGATGGTGCACCGGACGAAGCGGCTGGGCTACCCGATCGTCGAGGTTCCGATCCGCTTCGAGGATCGCGTGGCCGGCGCCTCGAAGGTATCGCGCGGCGAGGTGCGCCGGGCGCTGTGGACAGTCCTGCGTCTGAGCCTTACAAGGTGAAGGAAGAATTGAAAGTCGCTTCCCCACTTGTGGGGAAGGTGGCCGGCAGCGCAGCGGCCGGCCGGATGGGGAGGTGGAGCTGGCCAGTGCTCTGGAAAGAATGGCGCCTTCCCCTCATCACCGGCCTCGCGCTAGCCGCCGTCACCGCGGTGCCTTACCTCTATGCCTACGCGGTCCAGCCGCCCGGCCATGTCTTCATGGGCTTCTTCTACCTCGGGGACGACGCGAACACGTACCTCGCCAAGATGCGCCAGGGTTGGGAGGGAGCCTGGGGATGGCAGAACCGCTACACGACCGAGTCGAGCCCGGTCGCCTACCTTTTCATGTTCTGGATCGTGATCGGCCACCTCGCGGCGATCCTCCACCTGCCGCTGATGCTGGCCTTCCACCTCGCCAGGGTGGCCGGGGCTTTCGCCCTGACGGCGGCGGCGTGGCTGATGATCTGCCACTTCATCGAGGACCGCTCGGCCAGGCGCTTCGCATTCTTCTTCCTCGCCTTGGGTCTCGGGTTGGGTTACGTGATCCAGGCGCTGGGTCACCCCGTGATCTTCGGCAACGTCACCGACACGCTCGACTGGCGGATGCCGGAGCTGACGGCGTTCTACTCCGTGCTGGCGCTGCCCCATTTCGCGTGGTCAGGCGTGTTCGCGGCCGCCGGCATCGCATTTACATTCATTGCGATCCAGCGGGGGAGCCTCGTCCTCGGGGTCGTCGCGGGGCTTTGCTGGCTCGGCCAGGCTTCGATCCACCCGCAGATGCCGATCCTGATGGGCGGCGCCACCGCCGTCGCGTTGATCCTCCGCCCAGCCCCTCCGCGGGGCTGGATCGCGGCGGCGATCGCATTCGCCATCCCGGCGCCGTACATCCTTTATTCGTATCTGGCGTTTGTCGGCAATCCCGAGGTGCAGCGCTGGACGTTCCACTCCAAGAACGCCCTTCCTCCTGAGACCGTCAGCCTCTTCTTCGCCCTCGCGCCGCAGCTCCTGCTCGCGTTGACCGGCCTGCCAGGCGTGCTGCGCCGGCGCAGCCGCGAGGACGTGTTCCTGGTCGCGTGGCTCGTCCTGCTCGCCGTCATCCTTTATCTACCGAACCCCGCCGGTGACCTGCGCAGGCGATTCCTCGACGGCATCTACCTCCCGCTGGTGATCCTCGGCGCGCGCGGGATGTACGAGACGATAGTTCCGCGCCTCCGCAGCATCCGAGCCCGAGCCCTCGTGCCCTTCTCGTACGTCACCTTCTCGACGATCGGCAGCGCATTCTTGGTGCTGGCCCCGCTCGCCGTGGCCGGGCAACCCCAGTACAACGTCACCACGGCGTTCTATGACGGGCTGAATTGGTTAGGCAACGAGCCGTCGGGGAGGGTGCTCGCGATGCCCGGCGTCGGCCTGTACGTTCCCGCGTACAGCGGCGACACGGTTTACGTCGGCCACTACGACGAGACGTTCGATTACCTGGCCAAGACCCAGACGACGTACGACGTCTTGACCGGGAAGCAAGACCTGGGGCTGTTCATCCAGCAGAACCAGATCCGGTACGTGGTCTGGACCGCGGACCTGCAGACTCCGCCGCCTCCGTTGCTTGGCGCGCCGGCGTACGACACACCGACTTTCAAGATCTGGAGGGTCTACTAGGAAGCTTCTTTCCGCGCCCCTCACCCTTCATCCCTCTCCCCTGAAGGGGAGCATTCAGTAAGTCCCATCCTTATCGCCGCTTTGCGCGCAGGGGCGTTCCCTCACCCGCGGACGTAGATCACCGCCACCGAGTCTTCGTAGACAAGCTTCCAATCCGTCTGCGTGGCCAGGACGTTTGCGAGCGCCTCGCCCTTGTTGTATACGACGTAGTCGATCTTGTAGTCATCCAGCCGCTGCTTCCACGTGGACCGCAGCGTCTGCACGTCCTCGTACTCGTTGAGGAGCGGGTCGCCCATGAGCGCCGCTTCGCCGAAGATGAACACCCTGCGGTTGGTCCGCGGGTAGAACCTGTACGCGAGGTAGCCGCCCCAGCCGTACTGGTTGTACATCCTGGTCCCAAATTCGGGGTGAGCTTCGAGCCAGTCGGCGGCGGCCACCGGGTAATCGGCCTTGACCATGCTCTCCTGCTTCGCTGGATTGATGCTGTCGTAGATCCGGAACGTGGTCGCAAGCGCGATGACCGTAAGAACGACGGCAGTGACCACCGCAAAAATCCTCCGCGGGGGCAATTCGAACTTCCAGCCCCGCGTTGCTGAGATCTCCTTCCAGTACGCGGAATAGCAATTGATCATCACCGGGGTTGCGACCGCTACGAAAAGCACCACGTTGCGGACCGACTGAAGGGCGAGCCCGAGCGCCACCAGCGTAAGCAGGAATTCGTACAGAGGCGGCCGCCGCAACGCCATCCCGATGATGACCAGGAAGACCATGGCCTCGAACGGGCGCAGGTAGACCTGGTGGAAGTCGGGCGAGAACCACTCGACGATGAGCTTCTGCTGGGCGACGCTCCCCTGCGTCTGGAACGGATAGGGGTAGAGGCTCAAGCCGTGAGGCGTCGCCGCGACGGCCACCACCGAGAAGACGGTGACGATGGCGAGGAACCGGACGTGCGCGCGGTGGGCGGGGTTGGAAGGATTCCAGCCCCAGCTGATCAGCTCTGCCACCAGGGCGACGCCGAGCCAGACGAAGCCGATCACCCAACCGCCGTGCAGATTGGCCCACAGCACCATCACCAGCGGGAAATACCTCAGGGCTCGGCTGCGGCCGCTCAGGTACCCGTACAGCCAGTACAGCTCGAGGCAGGTCAGAAAGAACGTGATCATCTGCGCGCGAGGGCCCCAGATCGGCGAGCCGGCGACCGCGCCGATCGCCAGACCGACCCCGACGATCACCCACGGCTGCCGGCGGACCTGGCGGTAGAGGATCCAGAAGGCGCCCCAGGTGAGCAGCCCGAACGCGAGGCTGAGCCCTACCGGGCCGGCGGCCTGGAAGACGAGCCACATCAGGATCTCCGTCAGGTACTCATGGTCGGTCCAGACGTGGCCGGGCACCGTGAAGGTGAAGATGTCGGTTGACGGCAGCCGGCCGTTGTCGACCATCCACCGGCCGATACGCAAGTGCCACCAGAAATCGGGGTCCTGCTCGCTGGCGATGAACAGCGAGAGGGTCACGATCATGACGCCACCCAGGAGCAGCGTCCGGGCGCTCAGGCGTTCGGTCAGCCGCAATCCACTCAGCTAAGCGGCCCTACGCCGGGCTTTGAAAGGGTTCGGGAGGTAGCGCGGCACACGCAGCGCGTAACCCGGGTAGTCGTTGGGAAAGGCTCGCTCGAGCACCTCCTCCTCCCAGCGAATACGCAGGAGCTGGCACACGACGACCAAGGCGATGGCCAGAGCCCCCGGCCAGCCGGCGGTGGCAAGGTTGACGCCCACGATCGTCACGATCTCGCCCAGGTAAACCGGGTGGCGGCTCAGCGAGTACGGGCCGCCCATGACGAGCCGGCGTGCCTCGGGCACTATCGAGAAGGAGCGGCGCAGGTAGGCCAGGGCCCAGACCGTGTAGGCCAGGCCGGCCGTGGCCAGGACGTCAGCGACCACGACAAGCCCCTCGCGGCGCCCGCCTCCGGGCAAGAAAGGTGTCGAGAGCGCCGCGAAGGTGCCGGTGAAGGCGATGACGACGACCGCCCACCGATGGTCCGTGCCGCTCTTGGGCAGGCGCGTGCTGTAGAGGACCACCAGCATCGTGAAGAAGGCCAGCGAGAGAAGCTGCTGCAGGACGAACAGGTAGTCGGCAGTCCTGTGCACGGACCGGAGCCCGTCCCACGTGAAGATGAGCTGGCGGGCGAGAAACACGCTGAAGAAAAGGGCGGGGAGGAGCCGGCTGAAGACGAGCTCCCGCCAGTAGGCCCAGGAGCGTTTTTGCACATCTTCAGCGACGGTCGAGGCAGCCATTCCCGGCGACATCTTATTGGCCAGCGCCGGACCGGACGTGTTTTCCCCCCTTGGCGACCATGCCGGCGCCTGCCTTCGTTAACTGATTGACCTGCCCCGGGACCGCCGAGTAGCATCACCGCCGCCGACGGCACGAAAACCCCGCAAGAATCGGATCCCGGCGGCGTCATTCATACCAGCGACGTAGTACTGAAAAAGGAGGTGAATCGCAGATGTTGAACCTTTACATGAAGCTTCGGAGCCTTACGACCCGTCAGGAAGGCCAGGGAATGGTTGAGTACGCCCTGATCCTCGTCCTCGTGTCAATCGTGGTCATCGTCATCCTTCTTACG
>Ga0209011_1000204_pt1 | contig 25984 bp, 28 predicted proteins | sample BlaSpr_A8_OM1_M3_FD_187986 | JGI IMG/M metagenome (GOLD analysis project Ga0209011, IMG submission 187986) | Forest soil microbial communities from Thunder Bay, Ontario, Canada - Black Spruce, Ontario site 2_A8_OM1_M3 (SPAdes) (version 2) | ecosystem: Environmental > Terrestrial > Soil > Boreal... | reverse complement strand
CGATTGGCACTTCGACAAAGACCGGCTACGCAAGGCCTTCAACCCGCGGACGCGCGCGATCATCATCAACACCCCACACAACCCGACCGGCAAGGTCTACAGCCGCGACGAGCTGGCCTTCATCGCCGGGCTCTGCCAGGAGTTCGACGTAGTCGCCATCACCGATGAGATCTACGAGCACCTCGTCTACAAGGGCGAGCACGTCAGCATCGCCATGCTCGACGGGATGCGGGATCGCACGGTCACGATCAACGGTCTCTCGAAGACGTACAGCGTGACCGGCTGGCGGCTTGCGTATGCCATCGCGCCCGCCGAGATGACCAATGCGATCCGTAAGGTCCACGACTTCGTTACCGTCGGGGCGCCGCACCCGCTCCAGGTGGCGGCCGCGACTGCACTGCGGTTTCCGGACCAGTACTACGTCGATCTGCTCGACGCCTATCGCGAGCGCCGGGACTTCATCCTCGAGATCCTCGACGACGCCGGTTTCAAGGCCTATCCACCCGATGGCGCCTATTACGTGATGACCGACATCAGCGGCTTCGGCGAGGATGACGTGAGCCTCGCCCACCGCATGGTGCGCGACATCGGGCTCGCCACGGTGCCAGGGAGCAGCTTTTACCTGGAGCCGGAGCGCGGCAGCCGGCAGATCCGCTTCTCCTTCCCCAAGAAGATGGACACCCTGCGGCGCGCGGCCGAACGGCTCAAGAAACTCCGGCGGCTGGGCTGATGTTTCTAGCCTGTCCGAACCGGTGCAGCACGAATCGGTTCGAGCTCTGGAACGCGTCCGTCTTCGTCGACAGCTCCGGCCGCTACCTCGACTACAAAGCGGCCGACGCCCCGCTGTACCGCTGTACCGAGTGCGGCAGCCCGGTCGTCGACCTGGGCGAGGTTCCCGGAACGATGGCCGCCGATCGCTTGGCCGAGGAAACCCCGGCCCGTGAGTACGCGTGCCCGAGCTGCGAAGAGCTCTTCAGCGCGCCGAAAGAGCAGACGGTGGTCGTTTGCCCCGCCTGCGGCCAGACGTTTCCCGTCCCGGAACCCACCTAGCCGGCCTTAATCCGGCCGACGATCTCGGGCAGGACCTCGCCGGCTTTACCGTGGATAACCGCCGCGGCGACCCCGTCGAACGGGGTGGGCTCGGCGTTGACGATGCACAATTCCGCGCCGTGCTCGCGAGCCAATCGTGGAATGCCCGCCGCCGGGTACACCTGTAGCGAGCTGCCGACGATCAGCACCACGTCGGCCGCCTTCGCCAGCGCCTGGGCGTCGCGCAGCGCGCCAACCGGCAAGGACTCGCCGAAGAGCACCACGGTCGGCTTGAGGAAGCGTCCGCCGCATGCCGGACAGCTCGGCGGACAATGCTCGCGGTTCATCTGGTCCACCTCGTCGCGCGGGAAGCCGGCGTCGCAATCGAGACAGACGACCGCGTGCGATGAGCCGTGGAGCTCGATCACCTCGCGACTCCCTGCCCGTTGATGCAGGCCGTCGGTGTTCTGGGTGATCACCGCGCGCAGGTAGCCCAAGCGCTCCAGCTCGGCGAGCGCGCGATGCGCTGGATTGGGCTCGGCGTCAGAACGCCGATGGTTGAGGCTGTAGGTCCAGTACTGCGCGGGGTCTTTCCGAAAGGTATCGATGTGGGCGACCTTGTAGGGGTCAAATTTCGTCCATAGCCCACCCTCGCCACGGAAGTGGGGGATGCCGCTCTCCACCGAGACGCCGGCACCGGAGAAGGCGATGCCGGAACGCGAGTTGAGCAACAGTGCCGCGGCCTGGCCAACCGCGGCCTCGGTGGCCGTGGTCATCGCAGTCCGGCAAAGAGGTCGTTCTCGGGGACGGGCGCCTCCACTGAACTGCGCACCCGCTCGAAGGTCTCGATGCCCCAGGCCTTCGGTCCGACCGCCTCGCTGATTTTCAAAAACCAGCTGTCTTCTGGAATCTGCGTGCGGTGGGCCCGCATCGCCGCGAGCTTCTTGTCGACAAATCCGCTGACGTCGAGCCAGGTGGTCACCCGGTCGTCTGAAACCGCGAAGGGCGGCGGCTCACCGTCGGTTGAGAACCGATTCTCCACGCCGGCCCGTTCCATCGCCTCGGCTAACTGCTTCATCACCGATTTCGGAAAGGCGGAATAGTAGAGCTTGCTCGGGCGGAACGGCTCCCCGCCGGGAAATCGCTCCGCGTCGGCGGCGTAGTAAAAGGCGCCGATCGCCACGCGATGGGTCTTGATGTGGTCGGGATGCGCATAGCCACCGAACTCGTTCTGGGTGACCATCACCTGTGGACGTACCCGGCGCACGACCTGGATCAGCCGGCCGATCGCTTCTTCTTCGTCAGCTTGCCAGAAAGTTGCCGGCTCGCGGTTCCGCGGCAGGCCGGCCATCCCCGAATCCTCGTAGCCGAGAAAGACCAGCTCGTTGACACCGAGGATCTTGACCGCATTGCGGAGCTCTCCCTCCCGAATGGTCGCGAGCCGTGGCGCGGCCTCCTTGGGGTCCAGGTCTTTATCGAGAATCTCTCCGACCTCGCCGCGGGTGGCGGTGACTAGCGTGGTCCGCACACCTTCCGCGCTGTAGCGAGCGAGCGTCCCACCCATCCCGATGGATTCGTCGTCCGGGTGCGGCTCGACGGCGAGCAAGCTCAGTTCTTTGTCCTTCCCTCTCTGGGGGAGGGTCGGGGAGGGGGCGTTCACTTGCCCTTGCGCGAGCGGACTTCCAGGATCAGTTGCGGCACGATCTTGTGGACATCCCCTACGACGCCGAGGTCCGCCAGCTTGAAGATGGGCGCCTCCGGATCCTTGTTGATGGCGATGATCGTCTTAGCGCCCTTCATCCCGACGGTGTGCTGCATGGCGCCCGAGATGCCGATCGCGATGTAGACCTTCGGCTTCACGGTCTTCCCGGTCTGCCCGATCTGAAATGAGTACGGTTTCCAGCCGGCATCGACCACCGCGCGGCTGGCGCCGACCGCCGCGCCCAGCTCGGCCGCGAGCTCATCGAGCATCTTGAAATTCTCTGGCGCGCCGAGCCCACGCCCACCGCTGACGATGATCGCGGCATCCTCGAGCTTGGGGCCGCTCGCCTTCTCCGTTTCACGCCGCAAGACCCGGGCGACCGGCTTGCTGGTGTCGACCGGATCGGTCAGCGTCTCCACCTGCGGCGCAGCGGCGGTGGTTGCCGGCTCGGCGGTGACGGCTTTCGGCCGAATCAGAACGAGCGCCGGCCCCTTGGTTTTCGGCACGGTCGTCACCAGCAGACTGCCGCCGAACATCGGCGACACGATGGCCCAACCGCCATCCTTCGAGGTGATGTCGGTCGCATTGGCGATCAAGGCCGTCCCGAGCCGGGCGCTCAGGCGCGACGCGATGTCGCGACCGTCGTAGGTCATGCCGAAGATCACGAGGTCGGGTTGGTCCTTCTCGACCAGGCGCGCCAGCAGGTCCACCGCCGGCGTAGCGAGCACATCACGAAAAGCCGCGTCTTCGTGGACGTAGACCTTTTTCGCTCCGTATTTGCCGAGCGTCGCCGCCGACTTCGACGCCCCCGGACCGAGCGCGACGGCCGTCGTCTCCCCCAGGGAGCGGGCTTTGGTCAACAGCTCGAGCACGACCGGCGTCGGCGTGCCATCGACGGTTTCGGCAAAGACCCAGACGCCGGCCATCAGATGACCTTCAGCTCTTTGAGAAAGTCGGCGACACGTTTCGCGCCTTCGCCCTTGTCCTCGACGACTTCCCCGGCTTTGCGCGCCTCGGCCGGTGTCGCGTCGACGACTTCCTGGGTCAGCGCCGCTTTGCCGGCCTTGCCCTCCAGCCCAATGTCGCCCAGCCCGACCTGCTTCACTTCCTTGTTCTTGGCCTGCATGATGCCCCGTAGCGCTGGATAGCGCGCCTCGTTGATGCCGCCGGTGACGGTGACGACGGCGGGGAGCGGCGCCTCCACCACGTCGTAGCCGTCATCGGTCTGGCGGTCGATCACCGCCTTGCCTTCGGCGACCTCGAGCTTCTTCGCGAAGCTGAGCAGCGGCAGCCCGAGAAGCTCGGCCAGCTGTGCGGGGACTGCCCCCGAAGAGCCGTCGGTGCTCTCGGTGCCGCAGATGATCAGGTCGTAGCTCTCACCCTTGATCGCCGCCGCGATCGCGCGGGCGGTACTGATGGCATCGGAGTTTTCCAGCGCCGGGTCGGTGACCAGGATGCCACGATGCGCCCCCATCGCGAGCGCCCGCCGGAGGGCGTCGACCGCCTTGGGCGGGCCCATCGAGATGACAGTCACCTCGCCGGCATCCTTTTCGACAAGCTGCAGCCCCGCCTCGACCCCGTGCTCGTCGCCGGGGTCGAGAACCAGGTCGACGCCCTCGCGGACCAACCGCTTGGTCTGGGGATCGAGCTTGCCCGGCGCGTTGGGATCGGGAATCTGCTTTACGCAAACGAGGACGTTCATGGCTGGCTCATTAATTATGAAGTAGCTACTACAACCCTCAGCGCTCTATAGCGGTTCCTGATCTCATGTAGCGTGCCAACCATGAACGTCGGCATATTTCGGAACCGCAATTTCAGGTTCTTCTGGCTGGCGGAGACCATCAGCGACGTCGGCAGTCCTTTCACAGAGCTGGCCTTGCCGCTAACGGCTGTGATCTTGCTGCAGGCGTCCACCTTTGAGGTGGGCTTGTTACGAGTGATGGAATACCTGCCGTTCGCACTCTTCGCTCTCGGCGCCGGGGTCGTCGTTGATCGCTCGCGTCCGGCCCCCTTACTCATCGGCAGTGACCTGGGCCGCATGGTCATTCTCGTGACCGTGCCGGCCGCCTACTTCATCGGCCACCTATCGATCGTCCAGCTGTACATCGTGGCGTTTACAGCGGGGATCCTGACACTTCTCCAGGGTGTCGCCCAGCAGGCGGCGATGCGAGCCCTGGTTGAGCGCGATCAGTTAATCGATGCCAACTCCAAGATCGGGATGAGCGAGGAAGCTGCAGCCGTGGCAGGACCGGGCGTGGCTGGCGTACTCATCGGCGCCACCTCGGCTCCAATCGCGATTCTCGTCGACGCCGTCAGCTTCGGATTGTCCGCTTTGCTCATCTCGCGCACCACATGGCGCACCGAGGCGCGCTCCGCGGTGCCATCGGTCGAGTCATTCCTTCATCAGATACGTGAGGGGCTAGTCTTCATCCTCCGCCACCGGGTCTTGCGAGGGCTAGCCGCGTCAATATCGTTGCTCCGCTTCTTCTCGTCAATGTTCGCGGCGGTTGAGCTCGTGTACTTCGTCCGGATCCTGCACCTATCCCCTACCACGATCGGCCTGGTGTTCGCAACCATGGGACTCGGGGGTGTGGCTGGAGCCTTGGCCGCCAACGGGTTGAATCGCCGCTTCGGCGTGGGCTGGACGATCACCGTCGGGTTGGCCCCACTGGGCACGCTTCTCATCCCGCTCGCGCCCGTGTCGGCCCCGATCCCCTGGTTAATCGCGGGCGGCTTCCTCGGGGCATTCTCAGTGGTGGCATCGAACGTCAGCCAGCTCGGCCTTCGGCAGAGCATGACCCCCCGCCGGCTGCAGGGGCGCATGACCGCGAGTATGCGATTCGTGATCATGGCTCCCGCGCCCGTGGGTGCGTTCCTGGGGGGAACACTGGGCACCGTGGCCGGGCTCCGCTTCACGCTTTGGGTAGGCGCCTTCGGGGCCATCCTGGCTGCCGTGCCCCTGGTTCTTTCGGGGTTGCCAGGCATCCGCAGCATCGCCGGGTCGGCCATCGATGAGGATGAGGGGACGCCGGTTGCCCATCCCTGACGGCGCCCGATGTTTTGTGTCTTGAGTCAAGAAATTGGCAGGGTCGGCGTGTGTCGCAAGCCGATCCCCTAACGGCCACGGGATCCTTGGGTGGCCCGAGCCCGCGCCGATCCGAGGTCGGGTATTCAGCGCCTGGTCTCGTACCTGGTCAGGAGCACGCCGTCGGGAAACGTCCGGGTCTCCACCAGGTTCAGGTTCACCCAGTTGTCCAGGGCCGTGAAGAACGGCGTGCCGCCGCCCACCAGGACCGGGTGGGTGACGATCGCGTACTCGTCGATCAGCCCGGCCCGCATGGCCGCCGCGGCGAGGGTGGCGCCGCCGACGTCCATGGGACCGCCATCCTCAGTCTTGAGCCGGGTGATCTCGGTGACAGCGTCGCCGGTGACCAGGCGGGCGTTCCAGTCGACCGCGCTGGTCGTCGAGGAGAACACCACCTTCGGCATGTCCCGCCAGCGGCGGGCGAACTCGATCTGCGCCGGTGTGGCGCCAGGCTGCTGGTCGGCGGTCGGCCAGTGGGAGCTCATCGTCTCCCACAGTTTGCGCCCGTACAGCGCCAGGCCCGTCGCCCCCACCCGGTCGGACCACCACTGGAACAGCTCGTCGCTCGGCACGCTCCAGCCGAGGTCGTCGCCGGACGCGGCGATGTAGCCGTCCAGGCTCAGGTTCATGCCAAAGGTCAGTTTCCGCATGGCGTCAGCCTACCGTGAGTTCATCGGTCAGACCACACCGAGGGCCGGTTGACCACCGCGCCAAGCGGATGCTGCGTACGGAAGGGAACGGTCACCGGCACACGCCGAGCGTCCAGCACAGCTGCGGAGCCCCCGAGGGCGCGCGGTCCCGTAAGCCCCGCCCGCGCACTAGAGCCCCCTAATCGAACAAATGTTTGTACTATGATTGAGAACCCCACCGATGCCAAGGACCGAGTACTTCGAGATCACGGCGAAGTCGGCGCTCAACCGCGTGCAGCACATGGGCTTCAACTGGTCGCTGAACCCGTACCAGGGTTGCTTTCACAGCTGCGTCTACTGCTTCGCCCGCGCTCACGCGAAGCTGGCCGACCGGGATCCCGGTGCGGGGTTTAGCGCTCGGGTCGGCGTCAAGGTCAACCTCCCCGAGTTACTCCGGCGCGAGCTTTCCGGGCGGAGCTGGAAACGCGAGACGGTGGCGTTCGGAACGGCGACCGACCCCTACCAGCCGATCGAAGGAACCTACCGCCTGACGCGCCGATGCCTCGAGGCATTCCGCGACTTCAAGACGCCGGTCGGTCTGATCACCAAGGGGACGATGGTGATTCGTGACATCGACGTGCTCGTCGAGCTCTCCCGGAAGGCGAAGACGACAGTCTGCTTCAGTGTTCCGACCGTCGACGAGACGGTCTGGGCAAAGACCGAGCCCGGGACGCCTCCGCCGCAGAAGCGCCTGAAGGTGCTCAAGGCGCTGGTCGACGCCGGCATCGAAGCCGGAGTGGGCATGGCCCCGGTGCTGCCGGGGCTTTCGGATTCGCCGCGCCAGCTGGAAGCGACGGTAGCGGCGGCAGCGGACGCGGGCGCTTGCTTCGTCTGGGCGAACATCGTCTATCTAAAGCCGGGCACCAAGGAGCACTTCATGGAATTCCTGGCCAGGGAATATCCGCACCTGCTTGCCGGTTACCGCGATCTCTTCCCCGGAGCTTATGCCCCAGCCGCGGTCAAGACGCCCGTGATCGGGGCGGTCAGTACCCTTAAGCACCGCTACGGCGTCGGTGACCGACGGGCGTGGCGGGCCGAGCCGCCGCCGGAGCCGGTACAGCTCGGATTAGCCGTCTAGTGGCCGTATTTGACTTCGGCGAGCGCATGTTCTACCGTAGCCGCGAGTGCTCCGCTGGCTGACCCGGCTGTTCGGGCAACGCGACGAGGCTGAAACTGCCCCCGCGGCACCACCACCACTAGAGACACCACCGGTAGCGGCGGTCGAGCCTACGCCGAGCGAAGCGGTGGCGGTGGTCGTCGTCGAGCCGGTCGACGCGCCAACCGCTGCGGAACCGGTCGAGACACTGACCCTGGTGGAATTGCCCGATACGATCTCCGAGGCAGACGCCAAGGAGACCTGCCCGAACTGTGGCCGGACCAGCGTCTTCGCTGGGCCGCCGGGCCAGCGGTTCTGCACCTATTGCGCGCTTCGCGACGAGCTCTTCGAACGCAGCGCCGCCGCCACCGAGTAACGGTCCTTCGTTGATCTCGTACCCCATCCTCTGGGACAGCGGCGTCTACCTTCCTGAGCAGCATCTATGGCTCGACCCCCGGCAGCCCCGACCGCGGGCGGTCATCAGCCACGCACACAGTGACCACGTCGCCGACCACCCGCTCGCGTATGCCACCCCGGCAACCCGCCGGCTCGTCACCCACCGGCGGCGGCGGCCCCTCATCGGCACCGTCGAGGCGGTCCCCTATGGCGAGACGATCACGCTCGACCGCTGCCAGGTGACCTTCTATCCGGCCGGCCACGTCCTCGGGTCGGCCCAGACCCTGGTCGATACCGACTTCGGTCGCATCCTCTATACCGGCGACCTCAAGACCCGCGCCGGCTTCACCAGCATGCCGGCGCAACCCGTTCCAGCTGACGTGCTGGTGCTGGAAAGCACCTTCGGCAAACCGCACTACCGCTTCCCCGACGCGGGCGAGGTGATCGCGGCGATGGTTTCCTGGTGCAAGAGCGTCCTCGATGGCGGAGCGACACCCGTGCTCCTCGGCTACTCGCTGGGCAAAGGACAAGAAATCCTCTCGGCGCTCGCGGCCGCCGGGTTCACGATCGCGCTTCACCCGTCGTCATTCGGGGTGACGGAAGTGTATCGAGAGCTCGGCTGCGACTTCCCGCCGTATCAACGGTTGGGCGAGCACGGACCCCGACCGGCGGTCGTCATCATGCCGCCGTCCGCGCGTCGCGAGAGCCTTGTGGACCAGGTTGGTGTATTCAAAACGGCGGCGCTGACCGGCTGGGCAATGGACCGAAGTCTCAAGGATCGCCTCGAGGTCGACGCCGTCTTTCCGCTCTCCGACCACGCCGACTTCGAAGAACTCTGTTGTTACGCGGAAGAGATCGGTGCGCGCATGACCTACACCGTGCTCGGCTTCGACGAAGAGCTCGCGATGCACCTGCGACGACGCGGGTTGCGCGCGAAACCGCTGACGGCCATCGACCAACTGCGCCTTTTCTAAGGTCCTCGCGTCGCGAATCTGCAAGATCGTTTTGGACTAAGCGTTATCTCCGTAAGCGCACAACCTAGTGCGCGGTTCGCCGCTCACGCGATAAGGAGGTGACGCATGGCGACCAGGAAGAAGGCCACGAAAAAGGCCAAGAAGGCGACCCGTAAGAGCCGCTAACTAGCGGTAACGAGAGGGGTCCGAAAGGGCCCCTCTCTCGTTTCTCGGGGCTGTCGGACGTCAGACGTGGCCGGTCATGTAGGCGCGGACCGCCAGCCCGAACATGAAGAGCGCCGCGAGGCCGTACACCAGGGGCTCGCGCCGGCTCTCGCGCCCCATCAGGTAACTCGCCGCAATCGGGAGCACGATCACCAGCAAGGGACCGTAGAGCCAGTGCAGGCGGTCGTGGGGACGCGCCCCCCCGAGGAAGATCGCGATCCCAACTAATCCCTGGACGATGAAGAGGCCTTCGGTCAGCACCAGCGTCGCCCGGTAACTGCCGCTGGCCGCATGCTTCCGCAAATAAAGGGACGCGCTCCAGACGGCGATGAATCCGGTGATGATGAGCCCGGCGCGGAAGAGGCCGTTATGAAAGTAGTGCAGTGTGCTGAGGGGCACCCGCACATTATCGGTCCCTACGCTTGCTCGCCATGGGGCGTGAAGGCCAACGCCTGATGGTGGTGATGCCACACCCCGACGAGGAGTGCGTTGAGATTTATGGAAGGCTTCGAGAACTAGCCCAGCGCGCCTCCATCGCCTGCCCGTCAGGATCCTCGTGCTGGAGGCCGGTGGCCGCGAGGAGTGCCGCGAGCAGCAGCAATGGCGGCAGCAGGATGAGCAGGGCGAGCTGCAGGCTGTTGAGCGCGTCGGAGAGCTTGCCGATCGCGAACGGTGCGTAGGAGTCCCCGAGGAGGTGCTCGATCAGCAATGCCAGCGTGACCGCGCTGGCGCGGACCGTCGGCAGGACGACGTTCTGCTTGATGGCGGTGTAGGGACCGTTGTACAGATAGAGGCAGGCGGCCCCCAGCAGGAACATCGGCACGAAGAGCACCAGGCTGGGCATGAGCAACGCCAGGGCGACGAAGACGGCGCCGGCAAGGAAGCCCGCGATCCCAACCGGCAGGTTGCTGGCCGCGTGTCGCGACCTCGTGAGCCGGTCGGCGATCACACCACCGAAGAGCGAGCCGGCCAGCAGCCCGAGAACCAGCACGCCGCCCGCCAGCGTTCCGGCGGTTCCGGTCCCGAGGCCGAAGCGCCGGCTCAGGTAGGTCGGGAGCCAGAACGCGGCGCCGCCTAGCACGAAGAAGAGCGCGGTCTCGGCCGCGATGGTCGCGCGCAGCGTCGGAATCTGCAGGAGCCGGACGAATGTCCTCCAGGTGATGGATGGGGTCTCGCGCTTTTGCGGGCCTTGCGCCTCGGCGGCCCCGCGCAAGGGTTCGCGTAGACCGAACGCCAGGACGGCGAAGATAAGGCCCGGCACCGCGGTCATGTAGAAGGCAACGCGCCAGCCCAGGGTGCTGGCTACGATCCCGCCGCCCGCAAAACCAACGGCAATCCCCACCGCTGTACCCGCCGCCCAGACCGACATCGCGCGCCCTCGACCTTCCTTCGTGAAGTAGTCGCCAAGCAGCGCGGTACCGGCCGGGTAGTAGCTTGCTTCCCCGATTCCCAGCACGGCTCGAGCGACAAATAGCTGGAGGTAGCTGCGGGCCAGGCCGGTGAAGAGCGTGGCCAGGCTCCAGATCGTGACGCCGATGCCGACCACCGTCTTACGAACGCCACGGTCGGCCCAGATGCCAAATGGAATCGTCGCGACGGCATATACCAGCAGGAAAGCGCTGCCCAGCAGACCAACCTGGCTATCCGTCAGGTGGAACTCGGCCTGGATCCTGGTGGCGACCGCCGGCAGGATGTAGCGGTCGAGATAGTTCAGGAAATTGATGCCGACCATGACGCCGAGCACGTAGCGCGCGTAGCCGCGGGGCATCGACCTGCATTATGAAGTCATGAAGGACAGCGTGGAGGAGAAGCTCCGGGCGGAGGCCGACCACTGTTACCAGTGGAGTAATGGCCCGGGCGCCGTGTATGCGGAACATGAGCATCCTTATCGGAAGATCCTCTACGTCGCCCAGGGATCGATCACGTTCACCCCGGCGGGGAGACCGGCAGTGGTCCTGAAGCCGGGCGACCGCCTGGACTTGCCCGCCGGAACACCGCATGGTGCGGTCGTTGGCGAGGACGGGGTGGTGTGCTGGGAGGGACAGGCCAGGGGAAGATCGCCGGGCTAGGCAGCAAGCGCCGGCGGCGTTTCACTGATGTCATCGAGCAGCCAGCGGACTGGTTCAGGCAGGACCGGTGCTGCGGTCGAGAACGTTGCACCGCAGAAGCGACAAGCCCCGGCGGAGTCTCCGGCGGTCGGGGCGCCGCATTGCGGACATACGACCGGCGTTCCATCGGGCACAACCGAGGTGTCCCGCTGGAAGCTCCAGTACTCGCTCGGTGCGGAACCAGTCGTGCCACGCTCGATGCGGATGACGACGTGATCTCCGGAGGCCACGGCGCCCTTACTCGCCAATGCCAAGTGCGCGATTCCCGCCGGGGCTGGGCCTGCGGCGGTAAACATCGAGGCGAACCGGTCGGTCAAGAACGGCCGCACCGATGCCAGGTTGCCGTCGCGCCGAGCCGCTTCAACGGCCATCACGATGGGTGCCAGCTGTAGCTCGACTGGATGCTGGGCCGCGGCCATCGCGAGCATCTTCCCTAGCGTCTGTCCGAGCTGCGGGCCGAGGGCCCCCTGGAGGCTCGCGCCAAACGCCTGGCTGAAGCTTGACCCCGGGTCCAGGGCAACCATCCGCGTGCCGGAAGACGTGGTGATGCTCATCCCGGAGGAATTGGTCCCGGGCGAATTGGTCGCGGCCGAATTCCGGAACGCCCTCACGATCGCGGCGATCACGAGAGCAATCGGCCCGAAGGTGACAACGATGAAGATGCCAAGAAACAGCAGGGCGATGATCATGAAGATCAGGACACCGAAGAATCCCAGCGGATCAGTCGCGAGCGGAAAACCGTGCACGGCACCGGTACAACGGGGTTCTAGCGAAGTTCCAGCTTGAGCAGCTGGGCGGCGTTTTCGCGCAGGATCTTGACCTTCGCCTCGGGCTTAAGGGAGAGGGCGTCAAGCTCTTCCAGGATGCGAGCCGGCTTGATGAAGGGATAGTCACTGCCGAAGAGGGTCCGATCCTGCAGCCGGCCTCCGATCTCGCGGACGAGTTCCTCAGGGTAATAGCGCGGCGACCAGCCGGAGAGCTCGATGTAGACGTTGGTCTTGTGCAGCGCCATCGCGATCAGCTCCAGGTGCCACGGCCAGCCGAAGTGGGCGGCGATAATGGGCAGCTCGGGGAAGCGGGCGGCCACGCTGTCGAGGTGGATCGGCCGGGCGGGATCGAGCTTGATGCCCTGGCCGCCGGGCTGGCCCGCGCCGATGCCGCTGGTGCCCGTGTGAAAGAGGCATGGGATCTTGAGGTCCGCCGCCTTCTCCCAGAGCTTGAAATGCCTCTCATCGCTCGGATAGAAGTCCTGCATCGAGGGATGGAACTTGGCGCCCTTCGCGCCCAACTCTTTGACGGCCCGCTCCAGCTCCTCGACCGCGTTGGGCTTCCAGGGGTCGACCGACGCGAAGAAGGCGAATCGCTTGGGATGGCGTTTGACGATGGCGCCCACCAGGTCGTTGGAGAGCGGCGGACGGCCGGTGGCCGTCTCGGCGTCCCAGGCGAGCAGGATCCCGAAGAGTTGCTCCTGAGCAAATTCCACCGCGAGCTCGTCGACGCTGCGCTCGTGCACCTCGCTGCGGAAGTAGCGAGCGGCCCCCTCGCGATAAGGCCCCATGCTGCCGTCCAGCCATTCCTTCAGAGGCAGATGGACGTGCAGGTCGACGGCCCGGATCAAGTCAGGAGGCCAGGGGCTCTGCTTCTTCCTGGGTAATTCGATCGCCGACGCTGATCGAGCCGCCGTTTATGACGCGAGCCACCATCCCACGCCGGCCCAGGAGTTCGTCTTTCAGACCCATGCGGATTTCATCCATCCGAAAGCACGGTTCGCACACCTTCGTGATTTCCAGCACTGCCGTAGCCCCGAGGTGCAGCCGGCTGCCTGGCGGAAGCTCCATGACATTGAGCCCCTCGACGGTCAGGTTCTCTTTGATGGTGCCAGGTTGGACGTTGACCGCGTCCAGCGCCTCCTTATCCGCGAGGAGCACCTGCCGATCGGGAGCGCCGCCCGCGTGCTTGTCGCCCTCGAGCCCGACGCCGGCGACAAGGGTCGCGGTCGGCACCAGGAGCATCGACTCACGATGACCGGGACAGAGCTGGATGGAGACGATGCGGGCCGCCACGGGCTACAGATTACACGGGGGCGCAGGACCGCCCACCCCTCAATCGTTATCCGGATGAGATGGCCGCAACCGGTGCACTGGGCGTGATCAAGGGCATCCAAAGCAGCCTGGACTCCAAGGAGATGCTGGTCTATCAGGACTGCCTGGTTGTGGTCAGCTCCGGCGGCGGCCAGATGGTCGCCAGGCAGTTCGGCCTGATCGGGATGCTGATCTATGCCCTCGGCCGCAAATCGCGCGAGGCGGCCGCCGAGCGGCGGCGTCAGCAGTCCGCCGCCGAACTCATGGCGCTCGATCCGAAGAGTCTCCAGCTCATGGTGCGTGACATTGTCGATGCGCGGCTCGGCACCGGAATGCTCAACGCCAAGCTGACGGTCTCGCTGGTCGACGGTAACAGCCGTAAGTACTCCTGGGCCAAGAAAGAGAACGAGTACGGGCAGGTTGCCGGCATTCTCCGCGGCGCCCTGGGCACGAAGCTGATCGACGAAAAAGCCGCCGCCTAATTCCATTCAGCTGGCTCGGCACCTTCCGGCCCTTGCTACCATGACCCCGCATGGCGGAGGAAGCTGGCGCGCGAGTCGAGCGAGACTCCATGGGCGAAGTTCGAGTTCCTGCGACAGCCTATTACGGGGCGAGCACGGAGCGCGCCCGACAGAATTTCCCGATCAGCAACCTGCGGCTCCCGCGTCGGTTCATCCGCGCCCTGGCTCAAATCAAGGGCGCGGCCGCCCTGGTCAACGCCGAACTGGGGTTGCTCGAGACTCGTCTCGCCAACCCGATTCAGCAGGCGGCCGAGGAGGTCGAGGAAGGCAAGTTCGACAAGGACTTCGTGGTCGACGTCTTCCAGACCGGTTCAGGGACGTCGACGAACACCAACGCGAACGAAGTGATCGCCAACCGGGCGAACGAGATCCTCAGCCACCCGCTCGGCTCTCGGCAGCCGGTCCACCCCAACGACCACGTCAATAAGTGCCAGTCCAGTAACGACGTCATCCCCTCGGCGATGCAGCTCGCGGCGTTGGTCGCGATCCACGAAGAGCTCATCCCGGCGCTCTCCTACTTGAAGGACGCGCTCGACCAGAAGGCGAAGGAGTTCATGCCGGTGATCAAGACCGGACGGACGCACCTTCAGGACGCGACCCCCATCCGCCTTGGCCAGGAGTTCCTCGGCTACGCCGGTCAGGTCGAGCGATCGGTCAATCGAATCCGTCTTACCGCCGAGGAGCTGGCCGAGCTGCCCCTCGGTGGCACCGCCGTCGGCACCGGCATCAATGCTCACCCCGAGTTCGCGCAGCGAGTCTGCGCCCACTTGACCCGGCGCACCGGCCTCCTGGTGCGAGAGACCGACAACCATTTCCAGGCCCAGGCGACACTCGACGTTGTGTTGTCGACCGCGGGTGCCCTTCGCACCGTGGCCGTCAGTCTCTGGAAGATCGGCAACGACATTCGCTGGTTTGCGTCGGGGCCCCGCGCCGGTCTAGGCGAGATCACGCTACCGGAGGTCCAGCCTGGGAGCTCGATCATGCCCGGCAAGGTCAATCCCGTGATCATCGAGTCGATGACGATGGTGGTGGCGAAGGTGCTGGGCAACGACCACACCCTCGCAATCGCGGCCCAATCCGGAAGCATCTTCGAGCTCAACCTGATGATCCCGGTGGCGGCCTTCTCCCTGCTCGAGTCCATTGCCCTGCTCTCCGCGTCCGCTCAAAACCTCGCTCGGCAATGCATCGTGGGCATCAAGGCCACCGACCGCGGTCCGCAAATCGTCGAACAGGGGCTGATGCTTGCCACCGCGCTGGTACCGGCGATCGGCTATGACGCAGCGGCGAAGATCGCCAAAGAAGCGCTGGCCACCGGCAAGACCGTCCGCCAGGTGGCGCGGGAGCAGACGAAACTCGCCCCGGACGAACTGGACCGCTTGCTGGACCCCGCGCACATGACGAAACCTGGCGTCGAAGCAGGACCCGCCGGCGGCTAGCGCTGTCTCCGATAGCCGCCTGCTGTGGCTGCGTGCCACGGCCCAGCGGCTGACCCGGGGCGGGCTCGCTCGGACGAGTCCAGCCGCGATCCTGCGTGAGGTCGGCGGCTTGCAAGCGCAGGTCTTGAGCGCCGCGGCACTCGGCCTGCGCGCCCGCAGCACGGGTCTTTCTGCCGCAAGCGTCAACCGGGCGCTTAACGACGAGCGCTCCATCGTCCGAACGTGGCTGATGCGCGGCACGCTGCACGTCGTCGCCGCCGAGGATGTCCGCTGGTTGGTCGACTTGCTGGGCCCGGTCTTTTCGCGGGCCGCGACCAGGCGCCACGCGCAACTCGGCCTGGACGACGACCTGAAAGGTCGGGGCGTTGCCGCGATCCGCACGATTCTGTCGGATTCCGGACCGCTGACCCGCTACGAGTTGGTCGATCGCCTGCGAAGGTGGAACGTCGCGCTCGACCCACAGACCCAGGCGCCGATTCACCTGATCGGGCTGGCCGCTTTGCAGGGCATCCTCTGCCTCGGGCCCGATCGGGACGATGGCGATGCAACCTATGTGCTGATGGACGATTGGGTCCCGCGGCGTCCGACGCGGTCCCGCGAATCGGCGCTGACCGAGCTTGGTCGCCGCTACTTCGCGGCCTATGGCCCGGCGACGGTCGAGGACTTGAGTGCCTGGTCTGGCCTGTCGATGATCGACGCGCGATCGGCTGTGCGTGGAGCCAGCGCCGGTCTTGCCAACGTCATGATCCAGGGACGGCCGGGCTTTCTGCTGAAACAGCTTCTGAAGCTTGATGCAAAGCCGCGGGAGACCGACGTCCGACTTCTGCCGGCGTTCGACACCTACCTGCTCGGCTATCGACGACGCGATCTCGCCGTGCCCAGACCGCTGCAGCGTCGCCTGCAGCGGGGCGGCGGATGGCTTCACCCTGCGGTCCTCGTCAACGGCCGAGCGGTCGCCGCCTGGAGCCTGCGCAAATCCGGGGCCCGCGGCGGCCAGCTGCTGGTGGAACCATCCGAGCCGCTTCGTCGGACGGTCCGCGCCGGCATCGAGGCGGAGGTTGCCGACATCGGTCGCTTCCTGGACCAGCCGCTGGCAGTCGAAATCGCGCCCTAGCTGTCCGCCTCGATCAGCCCCTTGCGAATCGCGTACTTGACCAGTTCGGTGCGATCGTGCATGTGCAGCTTCTTCATGATGTGATCCCGGTGCGTCTGCACCGTTTTGATGCTGAGAAAGAGGCTATCCGCGATCTGCCGGTTGGTCTTGCCTTCGGCCACCAGCCGTAGGACTTCGCGCTCACGATCGCTGAGCGGCTCGAAGGTCTCCCGCTCGGGCGCTCGCTGCAAATAATCCGAGACGAGCAGCCGCGCCACCGATGGATAGAGGTAGGGCTCGCCCTTGCTGGCCGCCTCGATGGCGGCGATCAGGTCCGAGGCGGCGGCCTTTTTGAGGACGTACCCGACGGCACCGGCTTTGAGCGTCTGAAAAAAATACTCCTCGTTGTCGTGCGCGGTCAGGATCAGCACCTGGGTCTGCGGGCAGAGGCGCCGGATGTCGCGCGTCACCTCGATCCCCGACATGCCCGGCATGGCCACGTCGACGACCGCCACGTCCGGACAGTTGGCCCGCGCCAGCCGGATCGCCTCCCGCCCCTCGGTCGCCTCCGCGATCACCTGGATGTCACTCTGTCCATCGATCACGGCGCGGATCCCCGCGCGGACCAGGTTGTGGTCCTCGACGAGCATCACGCGGATCGGGCGGCGTTCAACCTGCATGGCGTTCCTCCAGTGGTAGTTGTGCGACGACCTCGGTACCTTTGTTCGGCGCCGAGTGGATTTCCAGCGTTCCGCGCAGGAGCGTGGCCCGCTCTCGCATCCCGAAGATCCCCAACCCGGCTCGGCCCGGCTCTTCACGCTCCGGGATGCTCCCCGGATCGAAACCGACGCCGTCGTCGCGAACGCGGAGCCGGACGTGGCCATCGAGAGAGCGGAGGTCGATGTTGACCCGCGATGCCTTCGCGTACTTGTTCGCATTGGTCAGGGCCTCCTGCGCGATCCGGTAGAGCGCTGTCTCGATCGGTGCCGGCAGGCGGTCGCGCACCCCGTCCACCTGCAGCGAGACCTCTGCTCCAGAGGGCTGCTTTGCCAGGGTGCGGAGCGCCGGCACCAGGCCGAGGTCGTCCAGTACCGATGGTCGAAGGTCCTGGGACATCCGGTGCACTTCTTCCAGGGTCTCCTCGAGCGTCCGCTTGACGGCTTCGAGCTGCTGACGCGCCTTCGCGTCGCCAGTCCGCTCCAGCAAGAGGTCGAGACTGATGATCTCGTGCGTCAGCGCCTGGCCGGTCTGATCGTGCAGCTCGCGCGCAACACGCTGGCGCTCGCGTTCCTGCGCCTGCAGGACGCGTTGCGCGCTCAGGTGGCGTTCGTGCTCCAACCGATCGAGCATGGAGTTGAAGACGCTCGCGATCCGCCGCAAGTCGGGGTCGGAGAAATTCGCATGGACGCGCGGCTCCTCGAGCCCGGGCTGAACGGCGGTCATGGTGGACTCCAGCTCCCGCATCGGCTTGAACGCCAGCCGCAGGATCAGGAAGTTGGCCACGAGGATCGCCGCCAGGCCGATCGCAAGCAGCAGCACCAAGAAGGGCAACCGGGTGCGTCCCGAGAAGTTCAGGGTGATCAGGGGACCGCTGATGGCGCCGGCGGCGATGATCACGCTGTTGGCCACCACCACTTTCTGGAATGTGGTGAGGTTTCGATGCCACCACCGTGGGTCCAACGAGGGTCTCACAGCTCATTTTAGGCACCGATCCGAGGCCCTTTTCGGTCCGGATTTGCGATCAGTTACTGCCGTGGCGCTTTCAGGTCTACACCCGATGGCCGGCGCCGTTAGCCGGCCCACGGGCTGGGTAAAGATAGATCTGCATACTTTCGCTGCCTCCCCCCTCTTTAGCGGGCCGCTTCCCCAGCGGCCCGCATTTTTATTTCGCCTTCCGGTTCCGCAAGGACGGTGCGGGAGAATAGAGCGATGTCGTCGGAAAGCTTTGACTACGAGCAGGTCACGCGCGTGACCGCCGGGGCCATCGGTGAACCGGGCAAGCGCGAGTTCTACCTCCAGCTTCGCGTCGCCGACCGCCTGGTAAGCCTCGCCCTCGAGAAGGACCAGTTGCGGGCGCTCACCGAGCGGCTGCAGGAAGTCTTCTCCCGCGTGCCGGCGCCGCCCGCGGGCCGACTACCCGACATGGCTCTGGAGCAACCCGTGACGCCGATCTGGCGGGTCGGCTTCATGACGCTGACCTACAGCCAGGACGAGAAGTCGTTCGAGGTCTCGCTGGTGGAATTGGTCGACGAAGGCGATGAGCCGGCCACCGGTCACTTCGAGGCGAGCCTCGCCCAGATGCAGGCGCTCGCCGCTCATGCGGCCGCCCTCATCAGCGCCGGCCGCCCACCGTGCCCCATGTGCGGTGGCCCCATCGACCACGACGGCAGCATATGCCCGCGGCTCAACGGGCATCACTAGCGATGGCACGGGCCGCGCGGTTTCCCGATGGCGAGGCCCAACAGCGCCTCCTGCGCGAGGGCCGCATCAAGGCGCGCGGGCTGATGCCGGACTGCTCCAACTACACCTACCTCGCCGAGGTCCGCGGGGAGGCCGGTGCCGAAACCCTCGCAATCTACAAGCCGGCGCCGGGCGAGACACCGCTCGACGATTTCCCGGACGGCACGCTCGGAAAACGCGAGGTTGCCGCCTATCTGGTGAGCGCCGCGCTCAACTGGCAGGTAGTGCCGTTCACCATCTATCGCGACGACGGCCCACTGGGGCCCGGCTCCCTCCAGCAGTTCATCGTCGCCGACGTCCGCGAGCACTACTTCTCACTGATGCCGGCGCGCGCCAGCGATTTTCGAACGCTGGCCGCTTTCGACGTCATCGTCAACAACGCGGATCGCAAGAGCGGCCACTGCCTGGTCGACGGCGATGGACACATCTGGGGAGTCGACAACGGCCTCACCTTTCATGCGCTGCCCAAGCTGCGGACGGTGATCTGGGAATTTGCGGGCGAGGAGGTGGCCGATAATCTCCGCCAGGATGCCCGGCAGCTCGCGAGCGAGCTAACCGCCGGCGAGGGGTGGGTGCGCAACCTGGAGCAACTGATCTCCAGCGCGGAGACGCGCGCGCTAACGCAGCGGGCGCGCCGCTTCGCCGATGAGGGGCGGTACCCTGAGCCCACGTCGCGCTGGGCTTATCCGTGGCCGCTGGTCTGAAGCCTTACTGAAAGTAATGCAGCTGGCCGGTGGCGCCCAGGTAAGCACCGATGGCCGCGTTGCCGATGGAGAGTACCAGGCCGATGATGCAGAGAACAATCCCGGCCGTGGCCATGCCCTTCCGCGGTCCGTTCACGCTCTTGATACCCAGCACCAAACCGGTGATGGTGGTTGGCAAGCCGATGATTGGAAGGAGCCAGACAACCAGCCCAAACAGGCCAAGGCATAACGACGCGATCGCCTTCCCGCCCCCTGTCGGTGTGAGAGCCGAGCCAGGTGGGTTTGGAAGCGAAGCGGACGGCTGGATCATGGTTGTCGCATACAACGAGGAGCAAGCGGAACTACCGCCGAGAAGGCTGTAACAGTTCCGCGACTCCGGCCTCCGCCGGCAGTTCCTCGTCGAGGCGCCAGAGCCATGCCGGGGTCCCCGGCGGAAGGTCGCCGGTGGGGGACTGCCGGTCGTCGCGATCGGGCGGCTCGGGCTGTGGCGTGAGCAGGCGCCAGAGGAGTACCAAGGTGCCGGCGACGAGCGCGAACTTCGCGGTGCCGAACAACAGCAGGCCGGCAACCTGCTGATCCTCGAGCGAGCGATAGGCGTGATAGAAGAGGTGGTGGGAGAGCGCCAGCGTGATGCCGGGGATTGTCGGCGGCACGCCGGCGACCATGAGATATCCGATCTTGGCAATGGGGCTCAGCCCATCGCGTCGCACGACCGGCAACCAGAAGAGGAAAGCCCCCAGCATGAAGACCGCCTGCACCACCTCGCGAAACACCAGGTCTTTGGTAGCGAGGTCGACGACGGCCGGCAGCTGCGACCCGAACAACACCAGGTTGAGGGCGACGATGCCGGCGACCGGGTGCATCAATGACGCGGCGCGGCCAGACAGCAGCGGACTGACGCCGTAGGCCAGTAATGGGATGACGACCGCCAGCACGAGCATCTCCTCGAGCATGTGCAGGCTCAAGCGCCCATCGGTGAGCTGGCTGAGCGGTGACAGGAACGCGGCCACGGACAGCAGCGACCCGGCGGCAAGGGCTGCGTGATAACGCCGCGCCATGACTGCTATTTTGGCGCAGCGGCCGGGGTCTGCGCGTAGTGCGCGTAGACCGCGTCCACGAATTCGACGAAGCGGTCGGCCAGCGGCGCGCTGTCGATCGCGAGCAGGTTTTCCGCGTTGTCCTCACCGGCATGCGACAGGTTGTAGCTGCCGGTGAAGACGGTGTTGTCGACCACTGTGATCTTGGCGTGCATGAAGTCGTGGACGCTGGTCGGCGTGTAGGGCGTGGTGACCTTGGAGGCGAACGGGAAAGCGGCGCTCACCGCCAGGAAGGCCGGTCCCTTCCAGGTCGCGTGGGGGTCGACCCGCCACTGGCCGAGCACTTCCGCCATTTGCGTGCGGTCATAGACACCCTTGAACTCCGGATGCGGCCGGTGCGCCAGGTCCCCGAGCGTTCCCAAAATCACCCCCGCGGTGATAACCGGCGAACACACGCGGATGCGACGTCGGGCATGTGCGATCCGGTCGGCAATCACGTGCGCCATCTGGCGTCCGCGACCCGGGGCAAAGAAGACATGCGCCTTGCCCGGACTGTCCTGGTAGGCGATAGGGACGCCGGCGAGGTCGTACTTTCCGCTGCCCTCGACCCGGCCGGTTTCCCAGAGCTCCCCGAAATTCTTCGCGTACTCCGCCGCCAGTGTCGTCGACGGGATCTTGAGGATGACGTTCTCCTCTCGCGTCCAGGAGTCGTTCGTCCAGTTCATGGAGCCGGTCCAGACGGTTGCCGCGTCGGTCGCGGCATCGCGCACGATGTATTTGTGGTGCATCAGGTCGGGAATGCCTGAGATGGGTTTGGTCGACACGCCCAGACTGGCGATGAAGGCGGTGTCCGCCTGCGAGGGCGGCGGCACGGGGATCGGGTTGGGAAAGTCGACGTTGTAGAGCAGCCGGACGGCAACGCCGCGGCCGGCGGCGGCCTTGACCGCCGCCCGCACCTGGTCGGCCGGCCCGCCGCTCAGGTTCAGGTCATAGATGGCGATGTCGAGACTGCGCTGCGCGGCGCCGATGAACGCGGCCAGCTCTCCCGCGACCTTCTCGGCCGGTTGCGTGCCGTCCTGGAGAAACGTCACCTCAACCGACGCGGTCACTGGGCGTCGCTTTTCTTTGGCGCCGCCTGTTCCTTCGGCTCGTGCTCGAGCACCTTCCGCTGGTAGTACTGCTGCACGATGTCGGCGGCCTGCTGAATGTCGTCGGTGACGACCATGAGGTCGAGGTCCTCGCGCGAGATCTTGCCCTCAGCCAGTACCCGGTCGCGGATCCACTGTTGCAATCCCGCCCAGTACTCCGAGCCGAACATGATCACCGGGAAGTGGACGATCTTCCCGGTTTGAATCAGCGTCAATGCCTCGAACAGCTCGTCCATGGTGCCGAAGCCGCCCGGGAAGATGACGAAGGCCTCCGCGTACTTGACGAACATCGTCTTGCGCACGAAGAAGTAGTGAAATTCGATGCCCAGGTTGACGTACTCGTTGAGGCCCTGCTCGAAGGGCAGTTCGATGTTCAGGCCGACCGAGAGCCCGCGACCCTCGCGGGCGCCCCGGTTGGCCGCTTCCATCGTGCCCGGCCCGCCTCCGGTGATGATGGCAAAGCCCCGGCGGGCAAGCTCGGCCGCCAGGGCGCGCGCGGCATCGTACATCGGGTCGGGCGGACGAACACGCGCAGAACCAAAAAAGGTGACGGCCGGCCCGACCGTGGCCAGCGCATCGAAGCCCGCCACGAACTCGGCCTGGATCCGTAGCACTCGCCAGGGGTCGCTTTCGAGGAACTCCGGAGCGTCCTCGGGCCGCTCCAGCAGCTTGCGGTCCTCGTTCTCCCGCTGCACGCCGCGCCGGACGATCCCTCCGGTCCGCCGCTCTCCTGGTTCGTCCCCCATGGCCCCGCTAACTCTAATCGCTCGTCGTTTGCGCCACACTGTGCTCGTGATCAAGCGCGATCAGGTGGAAGAGGGTGCGGTCGCCCTGGCGGCCGTCGTCGCCCCGGCGGTGCTGACCGCCATCCTGCTGCAGACGAACTTGCCTCAGCGAGAGTACGTCTTCATCTACATGGCGGTAGTCGCCGTGATCGCCGTGCTGCGCGGCCTCTGGCCGGCCCTGCTGACGGCCGCGGTCAGCTTCCTGTTGGTCGACTACTTTTTCGTCCCGCCGATGCGCACGCTGACCATCGCCGACGAGCAGGATCTCGTCAACCTCGCCATCTTTTTCGGCACCGCCGGCGTAGTCGGCTTCCTGGCGGGCCGGCGCCGGCAGGCGCAGATCAGAGCCCAGGGCCTTGCCACGGAGCTGAAAAACGCGAACGCGGAACTGGTTCGCCTCAACCGCGACCAGGCGGCGGCCGCTCAGGCCGCCGTGCGGCTGGCGCGCACCGAGCAGCAGGTCCAGCTTCTGCAGCAGGCGGAACAGGAGCTCCGCGACTTGCTCGCCACCATCTCGCACGAGCTGCGGACGCCGATCGGCACCATCCTGACCGACACCACCAACATGCTGCGGACCCAGGAGATGAACACCTCGGTCCGCTACCGCATCGAGGGCATCGCCGTGGAGGCCCGACGGTTGAACCGGCTGCTGGCCGACATGCTCAGCCTGGCGCGGATCGAAAGCGGCGCCCTACACCTGACGCTGGAGCCGGTTCAGGTCGCCGATGCGGTGGCCGCGGCCGCCGAACGCCTCAAGCGGACGGCACCGGATCGGACGGTGGAGTGGGACTCGAAGGAGGCCGGGGTCAGCGTGCTCGCCGACTGGGACAGCCTCGGACAAATCTTCGACAACCTGCTCGATAACGCCAATCGTTTCGCGCCGCCCGGTACGCCGATTAGCGTGCGCGTAGGCCACGAGGATCTAGGTCGGGTCGCGATCCGGGTGATCGATCGCGGACCGGGCGTGCCCCAAGCGATGCGCGAGCGGCTGTTCAACCGTTTCGTGAAAGGCCCGTCCGACGCCGGTGATGGCACGGGGCTGGGGCTGGCGATCACGCGCGGGCTGGTCGAAGCCCACGCCGGCAGCATCGCGCTCGAAGACGGCGCGCCGGGCGAGACGACGTTTCGCTTTACGCTCCCGGAATCGTAGCCGGCTTCGCGGCGGGGGTCGACTCGTCCCGTCGGAGAATGTGCACGTCGACGTCCTCGAGCAGCCGGATCAGGGTGGGGGTCGTATCCCAGGGCCGCCACCGGCGACGCCGGCGCCCCAGGACCACCTCGGTATTCAGCGTCTTGCGCAAGTAGCCGGCGAGCGTCGTGGCCACATTTCGCCCGTAGAGGCTGACGAACTCGCCGCCCTCGCGGTGTACGAGGGCCGCGTACTCGCCCAGCCAACGACGCTGCGGTTCCGAGAGCCTCGGCGGGCGAACGCTGACCACGGTGAGCTGCGCGGCCGCGCGTGCGACCCAGGTCGTCATGCGCACGATGCGCGCCTCCATCCCTGGACGCGGCGGGATGCAGGCGACGAGCCGCGGGCGCGCCTCCCACGGCTCTACGATCTTTCGCTCGCGCATGTATGCGACCAGGCGCCGATCGGTGTGATCGGCGATCAACCTAAAGGCCATCTCGCGCAGCGTCGAGAGGATCTGCGGACGGAACTCGGCTTGGAGTGCGCGCGCCGCGTTCGCCGGGCTCATGATCTCGCCGCGGCGTAGCCGCTCGAGCAAGACGCCCGGGGTGACGTCGACAATTTCAAGCTCGTCGATCCTGGTCAGCACCTCGTCCGGCAGCGCGGATCCAGGGGCTCGGTCCGTGAGGAGCGGCGCGTAGCTCTCGCGAACGCTGGCCAGGTCGAGCAGGTGGAGGGTGCCCAGTACCGTGATGCCGGCGTCGACCAGCCTCGACAGCGAGTCAGCCCGCAGGCCTCCTGCCGTATCGGGGCCGTTGAGCTCATCGATGACCGCCACTTCGGGGTTTCGGCTCAGTAGCGCCTCGACGTCGAGGCGGTCGTGGGCGGCGGGGGCGTCCGGTCCGCCGAGCAGGTCGAGGCTGGCCAGTTCCGCAGCCGGGACGGTGGGGTTGATCGCGGCGACCACGACATCGGTGCCACGCGAGCGGCGCCGGCGCGCCTCGTCGAGCATGGCCGTGGTCGTGCCCGAGCCATCCGCGTAACCGAGATAGACTCTGACGTCGGCATTTCGCCGGCTCACGCGTTCCTCCAGGCGAAGCAGGTCCTCTGGAGTGCTGCGCCGCAGCTCACCGTCGGGCGGCGGCCCCGCGTGCTCAGGGGCGATGACGTGCAAATCGATGTCCGGGAGCGAATCGATCATCTGGTCGGCCAGCGTCTTGCCCCACCGAGACCAGAAGCCGCGCCGGTGGGACTGACCCATGAAAAGGTGGCGGACGTTTGCCAGCTGGGCGGCTTCGATGATCCCCTTCGCGATATCGGGTCCGCCCAGCGAAACGAAGGAGCAACCGAGCTGGGCCGCGAGCCGCTGATAGCGCTCCATGTCGACGTGCCCCGCGGAGCCCACCGTTACCACCATGCAGAGCCCGCCGAGGCGGCGCGCGACCCGGACGGCACGACGGATCAGGGGCTCGGAGCCGGCGGAACCCTCGATCGCCACCAGCACGTCCTCGGCCGGCGCCTGGACGGCTCTCGAGGTAGCCATCGACTGGGCCACCAGCCGCAGGGCGATTTCCCTGAGAGCGGCGAGATTGCCCGGTCTGAAGAAGTTCGCCAGCGCCGTTTCCACCTTGTCCGGCTTGTAGATGTTGCCGTGCTGCATCCGCTTACGGAGCGCCTCCGGTGAGATGTCGATGAACTGGATCTCGTCGGCCAGATCCAGTACGCGGTCGGGCAGGGTCTCCCGCTGCACGATGCCGGTGATCTTCTCGACGACGTCATTAACGCTTTCGACGTGCTGGACGTTCAGCGTCGAGATGACGTCGATGCCGGCGTCTCGTAGCTGCTCGACGTCCTGCCAGCGCTTCTCATTGGCGGAGCCGGGGACGTTGCTATGGGCGAGTTCGTCAACCAGGGCGATCTTGGGACGCCGCGCGAGGACGGCGTCGAGATCCATCTCTTCCAGGACCGTGCCGCGATACGGGACCCGCTTGCGCGGGATGAGCTCGAGACCGGTGAGCAGCTCCTCGGTGCGGGCGCGGCCATAGGTCTCGACGTAGGCCATTGCGACATCTTCGCCGCGCTGCTTTCGCTCCCGACCCTCTTTGAGCATGGCGAATGTCTTGCCAGCCCCGGGCGTCGCACCCAGGTAGACCTTGAGACGCCCACGCCTCGCTGCCATAAAGCCATGTTAGGTCGAGTTTCTCGGAGTGTTTCCCTCCCCCGCTCGCGGGGGAGGGTCAGGGAGGGGGCTTAGCCGGCTTCGCCGTTATCGAGCGCCATGTTGAGCGCGAGCACGTTGACGTGTGG
>Ga0209011_1000201_pt1 | contig 26522 bp, 24 predicted proteins | sample BlaSpr_A8_OM1_M3_FD_187986 | JGI IMG/M metagenome (GOLD analysis project Ga0209011, IMG submission 187986) | Forest soil microbial communities from Thunder Bay, Ontario, Canada - Black Spruce, Ontario site 2_A8_OM1_M3 (SPAdes) (version 2) | ecosystem: Environmental > Terrestrial > Soil > Boreal... | reverse complement strand
TTGCTAGTTTTTCGAACTCTACAACTTTTCTCGCGATCCCCGCGGAAGTGAGAAAAGCCTGAGCATTGAACGCACGGCTAAGTTTTAGGTTTTTGGATTTTACCCTGCGGGAAGCCATCGCGAGCCTCCTTTCAAGTGAGCCGTGCCTCTTACGGTGCACGCGCCCTGCCCGTTTACGGGGAGGGCTAAGAGGTGACGCAAAACACTGATAATGAGGAGCATCCAAGTAGAAGGCGGGCTGATCCGTCCTAGGAGTCCGGGTGCGCATGCCCAGCCCTTGACAGTGCGCATGTCCGCCCCTTGACAGGGTGTCCGCCGCTTGAAATCCAGGTGTAACACGGCTGCTGCTACTCCAAAGACGAGGAAGGTTCCAGCAATGTTTGCCGAATTGGATTGCTAGCATTCGGGCTGCGGCACGGACAGAATGAAGTGGTTGTTTCCATGCACCAGGATGCCGACCATTTAATTTCAAGCCTCCAGGCTACGAACGGCGTGCTGATGCGTGACGGGGGCGTAATTTACAATGAATTCGACCGCCGCGCGAAACGGCTCCGCCGGGGCTTAGAATTGCTGCTGCAGGCGAAAGGTCACCCGGCAGTAACCAACGGTGCCGGCGCAATTTTTCACTTTTCGTTCCTGCGAACGCCACCACGGAACTATCGTGAGACACGGGCAGCGGACGCCTCGCTCTACAGTGACTTCGCGCTGGCGCTGCTAGACGAAGGAATCTTAGTTCTGCCAGACGGCCGGTGGTACCTTTCGGCGGACCATTCCGACGAAGACATCGAGGCCACCTTGGCCGCCGCCGAACGTGCCCTCGGTTAACTGAGAGAAGCTGGATAAAACTTCTCCGCTGCGTCATTCCCGTCACCCCTAATATCTCCGGATCGGCGTCCGCAGCAAAGGCACTCCAGCGCTGAGACAACGCATTAAAACGCAGCAACAAACCTAGTTCGCAGATGTACCACCGAGAGGCACTATGCCTACGCCAACAATCACTTTGCGGGCCATGCGCCAGCAACAATCGAATTGTTCAGTAAGTTATGGAACGAAAAAAGGCTGGATAAACCTCGTATACAGGCGTCAAGAACCTTTGCTGTTTGGCTAAACGGCTGTAACGATTTCGAGATCGCTCCTCACGCAATCCAGTATTTAAGCATTAGACCTCGATCATGACCGGTTGCGCCTGGGTTGCGTTTTCTGCCGTACTTTTCCGTGTTTTGCAGACCTAAGTGGCTTATCTTCTTTCGCTGCAACATCGCTGGGGGAACTCTTAATCAGCGGGTTGTAGGTTCGAGTCCTGCCCGGTTCACCAGCTATCTCTTTGTAACTAGCCTTTTGAACTGATTTCTGGGTCGCGACCAATTCCACTTAACGACGCGATTTCAATGGTTGCTATTGAGAGCGTCGAGCTGTCCTGAGTCGTCTAGTCTTCCAGGGTCGGCAGCGTTTGTAAGAGCTGAGAAGCCTTCGGCCGATTGGGCACCGGATCGTCTTTGCGAATTTTTCCATCGCGGAAGACAAGCACCCGTTTAGCAAACTGCGCGATGTCATGTTCGTGTGTAACCAATACGATCGTTAATCCCTTGTCGTTCAGGTTCTGAAAGATCTCCATGATCTCGATGGAAGTGCGGCTATCGAGATTTCCAGTGGGCTCGTCGGCCAGCAGGATCGATGGATGGTTTACCAAGGCACGAGCGACGGCGACTCGCTGCTGCTGCCCACCGGACATCTGCGAAGGAAAGTGCTGTGCACGGTCGGCGAGCCCGACCATCGCAAGTGCCTCCGCAGCACGTTTCCTTCGCTCGACTTTATCGATCTTTGTGTACAGCGCGGGGAGTTCTGTGTTTTCAAGAGCAGTCGTGCGTGCCAGCAAGTTGAAACCCTGAAAAACAAACCCAATTTTTTGATTGCGGATTAGTGCCAGTGCCTTCTTGTCATGCTTGGAGACATCGATCCCTTCAAGCAGGTAGCACCCCGAGCTAGGGCGATCAAGACAGCCAAGCATATTCATGAACGTGGATTTACCACTGCCACTAGCTCCCATAATCGCGACGAACTCGCCCCGCTGAATTGACACGCTTACACCTCTGAGGGCGTGCACACGTGTTTCACCCAGATCATAGTATTTGTGCGCTTCCTCGACGCGTATTACCGCGTTCGACGCAGAGGCCGACCGTACCGTTTCGATTTGTTTGACAGCCGGGATCGATTCCATGGAGTTGTTTCCAGCTCTTGATCCTTAGCGCCGTATTCCGCTTGGAGCCTGTGTTTTTGCCACCACAGATCGGATAACGACGTCGTCGCCTTCCTTCAACTCGCCTTTGAGGATAGAGGTGACTTCCGTATACGCGTGGTCCGTGATTCCGAGAGAAACCTTGACGGGTTCCATCGTGTTATCCGGATGGCGCTTCCAAACCACAGCCGTGTCCGCTTTCGGTGCGCGAGGCAGATTCTGGGAGGTACCGGCGACTGGATCAGCGGCCGGTTTTTGTTCGCTTCCTTCGATCCCATATTGTCGGTAAAGTTCCAGAATCTCCTCGGGTGTGTTCGGGGGCTTGTATCGCAATGCGGTATTGGGCAGCTTCAGAGCGTTCTGCACAGACGCCACAGGGATCGTCACGTATGCTGTCATTCCAGGGAACAGCTTTAGTTCAGGATTTGCGAATTCGATGATCGTGTCGTAGGTGACGACGCTTTGCACCGTCGTCGCGTTCATGCGAACTTGGGCTACAACGCCTCGAAAAGTGTCCTTCGGGAAAGCGTCCACTTTGAAGCTGACTGGTTTTCCGACCTTGATATTGCCCACGTCCGATTCGTCCGTCTTGGCGTACACCCACATTTTCGTGAGGTCTTGCGCAATCGTAAAAATGGTCGGCGCTTGCAACGAGGCCGCCACCGTTTGGCCAACATCTACGTTACGCGCCACAACGGTGCCATCGATCGGAGAACGAATCACCGTGTAGTTGAGATTCGTCTGCGCCACAGTTACCGCAGCGTCCTTTTGACTGACCTGTGCCTGAGCTTGCGTGACGTTGGCGGATGCCGCATTCACACCTGCGCTGGCTGAGTCATAGTTGGCTTTGGCGAGATCCAATTGTTGTTGGCTTAGGATGCCGCTCTTGCGCAATCCAACAGCGCGGTCGTAGTCGGCCTTGGTCTGTTCCAATCCGGCTTTCGCTTTTTCGAGGTTAGCGCGCGCTGCCACAAGGGTAGCCTTGGCATTTTGCAAATCCGCAGCGGCCTGCAAAAGCGCTCCCCTAAACAGAGCGGGATCGATGAGCGCGACGACGTCGCCCTTATGAACCCGGGAATTAAAATCGACATTGAGTTTCGCGATGGTTCCCGAAACCTGCGATCCGACTTGAACCATGATCACCGCGTTGATCGTTCCGGTCGCTTCGACGACGTCATTGATGCCACCTCGTTCAACTTTGGCGGTAAAGTGTTGCGCTTGAGCGCTTCGGTTCAGCCCGAAAATGGCGGATAGTCCAACCGCGACGACAACACCCACCAAGATGAGCCACCGACCTCTTACTTTCATGTATGGTCCCCGGAATCAAACTTCGATACTTACTCGTACCGCAGGGCTTCAATGGGATCGAGCAGAGAAGCCTTCCGCGCCGGGTAGTATCCGAAAAACACGCCAACAGCTATAGAGAACATCGCTGCAACGGCTATAGCTTCTAAAGAAATCTCAATGGGCCAACGCAGCATCTGTCCGACTAAGTACGACCCAAAGATCCCAAAGAGCACTCCCGCGGCCCCTCCGACGAGGCTGAGCATGATGGATTCAGCCAAAAACTGAAGCTGGATGGCGTGTTCGGTCGCTCCTACTGCTACTCGTACTCCGATCTCGCGTGTGCGCTCAGTGACAGAAACGAGCATCACGTTCATGATCCCGATTCCACCGACAATCAGGGAAACGGAGGCAATGGCAATCAGCAGAATGGTGAGAGTTTTGCTGGCATCGAGTTGGGCCTGGATGATGTCCTCGGGGTTGCGGATATTGAAATCGTCCTCTTCTTCAGGGCGCAGATGATGGCGATCTCGCAGGACCGCGGTTGCTTCCTGCCCGGCCATCTTGACTGCATCCGCAGATACCGCAGAGCATAAAATGTCATCGAGCCAGGTGATCCCTTTGATTTTTTTCTGTGCGGTGGTGTAGGGCAGGATGATGGTGTCGTCCTGATCCTGGCCGGAAAGCGATAGGCCTTTGGGATGCAGGACAGCTACAATCTTACAGGGGAGGTTACTGACGCGGATGACTCTCCCGATTGGATCTTCGACACCAAATAGCTGCTCGCGGACGGAACGACCTATTACGCAGACATCTGACGCTCGGTCCACATCGTCGGCAGAAAATATCGCGCCCTGATCCACAAACCAGCGTTTTATGTCAAAGTATTCAGGCGAAACACCCCGGTAGCGAGTGTGCCAATTCTGGTTGGCATAGATGACCTGGACGGTATCATCCACATTGGGCGAAACGCTTTTAATCAGGGAAACTTGATTCTTAATGGCGACCGCATCGGCCAGGACCAGAGTCTTCGTATCATGCGTACCTGTGCGCACGCCATTGACGGCACGACCTCCAGCTTCAATCCAAACGAAGTTGTCTCCCAGACTATTCAACTGTTCCTCAACCCTGGCTTGTCCGGCTTTACCGATGGCAACAACACAAATTACGGCCGCAATTCCGATCGTGATCCCCAATACGGTCAGAACGCTTCGCATCTTGTTCCTAAGCAACGCCACGAGAGCGGATCGAAAGAGAGCCCCGTAATTCATAGGTCCTCCTGCAGATCAAGAAACATAACGTGTAACCTCAAGTCAAACTGACGACGCAGTACCTATTCAGGGCTGCGGCTCGAAGACAAGAGTAGCGGCCTAGTCTTAGTCATGAACTGGAGCTGCGACGAGCTTGAATCGGCGCCTCGGGGTGCCTTCAGGCTAATATTCTCTTCGGGCTCAGTTAAACAGACGATTAACTCGATACCCCCGGGTACGCGCGGGCCTCTATGTAAAATGCTCCAGTTACTCTGTGACCGTAGGTTTATAAACGGAGGTGCGCAAACCGTGTCCTGCGATGGACTAATGGCTGCGCCAATCTCCGCTTCGTTTATGATGAAAGACAGGGAGCCGAGACTAGGGTAATTCTAGCTCAAGCGAGTAAATCTCGTCGCTACTCACGTCGCGGACGAAGAGCGCCGAACCGTCAGGAGTGAGGCCGCTCCAGGGAAGTCCCCACCTGCGTAAATTTTTCCAATCGACAAACAATTCAGATCGGGTCTGCCCAATTCTGATGCGGCGATAAGCCGCGTTCCTTCCAAAGACATTGTAATAGAGATAATTTCCGTCCCGCGACCACTCAGGAAAGCCGACGCCGACAGGTTCGTTTATCAAACGTGTCCATTTTTGAGTCTTGAAGTCGAACAGCCAGAGTTCCTTGGAATCGTTGGAGATCGCTGCAACGCGCTTTCTATCAGGAGACCAGCGTGGAGAAAACAAGTTTTCTGAACCGGGAATCATGGAAAGCTGCTTAGAATCGAGGTCAAAAGTCTGAATGCCCCCTTTACCTGAGCTTCCAGGGAGAAACGGCTCGCGACCGAACATGATTCTTTTCCCGTCTAACGACCAATTTGCATCTACCTCATAATCCTTTTCCTTGAGTATTTCCTGTGGTGTTCCGCCCTGTGGCGATATCAGAAAAAGCTTAGACGGCTGGCCCGCTTGTGTATTACTGAATGCGATCTGTGTCCCGTCGGGAGACCAGTGGGGCACAAAAGCTGAAATGGGCGGAAACGTGAGCTGCACGCGTTCACTACCATCAGCGCGGCTGCGCCACAAACTGCGGTCAGGGTAAGACACGTAAGCGATCCACTTGGCGTCTTGTGAGAAATCCACTTCACCTGCCGAAATTCCGGAAAGAAACGGCAGAAATTGGCGGGACTTACCGTCGTAGACAACGAGTTCACCACGCGATAGATTGTCCGTCCGCGAATAGCTTCTTACCATCTGGGCTGGGCACCGGACGAGTCAGAGATATCGGACCTGTGGTCAATTGCACCGGTTTTGAGGGCGTCCTGTGAAACAGCCCCTCAGGCTCACGCAACGCCCAGATGTGCGCATTATCGGCAGCCTCAATGAACGAACCATTTGGATTAGTAACGAAGAAATAATAGCGGCCATCCGCACTCCAAACGCCGCAGCACTCTGAGGTTGGGGTGTTCCAAGCGGGAAGTAAGGCGTGAAGATTGGTCCCGTCAGCATGAACTTCCCAAAGCGATGAAGAGTTGGTCTCTGGCGTCCCGAGCGTGAATCGAAGGCGAGTACTGTCGGGAGAAAAGCGAATCAAATCTGCTGCACCGGAAACAGTTATCAATTTTCGGACGTTCGTGCCATCCGCGTTAGCCAGAAAAATGTCGGACTCTTTTGTAAACGCAAGTTGCCGACCGTCGGGTGACCACGCAGCCGCATGAATGACAATATTCGAAAGATGCCGGGGGCTTCCCGTCGGCAGGGGCAATATCCAAGCCTGCGCTTCCTTCTGCAACACTACGTAGTCCGTCACCAAGAGCTGCGAATGATCGGGAGAAACGTCAAACATCACCGTGCTGCTAAACGGCGTGGGCATGATTGACGTATCCCCACCAGTGACCGATGCTTGAACCAGGATCAAACGTGAACCGGTGCTTTCTGCGGTATAAAGCCGGGAACCGTCAGTCAGAAGGTTGATCTTAGCAGTGCCGTCATGGGTAATTTGCACGGTATTTAGTACGCGAGGCGGAGGAAGCGGCCGACTGAGCCAAGCAAATATCCCTCCAAGAGCGATGATCAGCACCGCTGTGGGAACTAAAACCTTCCACAGCTTTCTGCCGCCAGGTGTGGGAAGTTCGGCGGGGGTTACTGCGGCTGATGACGCCGGAACAAATGGGGGAACCGCCCCGGATGTTGACAGCGTTTGCTGTGGCCCAGACGGTGCCATATCTTGGTCGGCTGAAATTGTGCCGGGCACCGCGCCCACCACACGCCCCGTATCCGTGTCCCGTTTCAAGCGCAGCAAGTCCGTACGCATCTCCGCTGCGCTCTGATAGCGAAGTTTGCGATCCTTCTCCAGCGCCTTGCCGATGAAACGCTCCAGCTCTGGAGGTAGGTCAGGATTCAGCCGTACCGGCGCAACTGGAGTCCGATTCAGGATCGCCTCGAATATCAATCCAGAACTTTCACCACGAAAAGGTAATGCACCGGTCGACATCTCGTAAAGCACCGCCCCAAAAGAGAAGAGGTCAGTGCGTGCGTCCAATTCCTTTGCTTGCACCTGCTCCGGCGACATGTAAGAAATGGTACCGAGTGCGGTTCCCGGACTGGTGAGATGCTCCTCTGCCCAAGTATAGGCAGTCTGAGTATTCGGCGCGGTTATTTGGCTTGCAAATCTGGCAGGAATCGTAACCTTTGCCAGCCCGAAGTCGAGAATCTTCGCGTGACCTCGCTTAGTAACGAAAATGTTTGCTGGTTTGATGTCCCGATGGACGATGCCTTCGGCGTGGGCAGCGTCAAGCGCATCCGCAATTTCGATGGTAAGCGAGAGCAAGGTATCGTTGTCCAGCGCATGGCCGGTGATCATGTGCTTCAGTGTCACGCCATCCATGAACTCCATGGCGATAAACTGTTGGTCGTCCTGCTCACCGATGTCATAAATCGTGCAAATGTTGGGATGATTTAGTGCAGAGGCGGCGCGAGCCTCACGTTTGAATCGCTCCAGCGCCTGCGGGTCTCGGGCAACTTCTTCCGGTAAGAACTTCAGCGCGACGAATCGACCGAGCCTCGTGTCTTCGGCCTTGTAAACCACACCCATGCCACCACCACCAAGTTTTTCGAGGATGCGATAATGGGAGATGATTTGGCCAATCATGGTTCGAAAGTCGTCATTGGCAAGGCATGTTAGGTTGTATCTCACACGCAAGTCAACGGTGTTGGATAATGTTTGCTCCCCATAATTCACAATTCGCAGTTATGCCATTCCGCCATTTGAAATTGATCCTTTCTCGTTCCTGAAATTGTGGCAACCAGAAGGCGAAAGCTTTTAAGTGCGCTTTACCGAGAATTTTCAAATTTTTTTATTTGTTTGTAAATTAGTTAATGACTTGAACCATAATACGAGAAATACCCGATGGAAATAGCGAATATTTGTACCGCATTATCCGCGTGACGTTGCCCGACCACTACAAAGTCCTTAGGAGTAAATGAGTTTCGCGGAGACAACCCACATGAACCAGAAAATGCATTTGTTCCTGATAGTCGTCGTGTGTTCGATCGTACTCACAGTTGGTTTATCTGGCTTTGCTTCGCCGGCTGTGGCCCAACTGGGCAATGACTTTACCGAAGCTGTGCCTCGTCTAGCCCCTTCCAGCAACGTCGTGATCGTAAAGCTAAGCGAACCACCCGTGGCGAGCAGTCCGAATGCGCAGCCGGCAGCGGGCGCCCAATTAGTTTGCAAGAGTCCCGAGGCGCGAGCTGCGGGGCAGCAGGTAGATCGCCAACAAAATGACTTCATTAATTACTTGAAAAGCTCTGCTCCAGCGGCACAGGTGCTTCGTCAATTCAAAATCGTATTCAATGGTCTTGCGGTCGCGCTTAATGGTACCGACCAGTCTGTGATTCTGGCGGGTCCTCACGTTAGATCACTGAGTTTCAGCCGTACCTTCTTGCCCACGATGAACACCAGTCACACGGTAATTGGTACTTCCACGTTATGGAACCAAGTGGGAGGGACGACCAATGCTGGCGCGGGCATCAAGGTGGGCATCATTGATTCGGGCATTGACCAGACCCATCCTTTCTTAACTGACGCTAGCTTATTGATGCCGGACGATTTTCCCGTTTGCGACATTGCCGCGAACTGCAAGTTGACGAGCCAGAAGGTGATTGTTGCGCGGGCGTATCCCCAGAACGGCGCGACAAGCGCTCTGGCTGTGAATCCCCACGGTACTCATGTCTCCGGCACGGTAGCTGGGCTGAGCGGAACCGTCGCTCCCGTGGCCAGCACGGCTCTTAGTGGAGTCGCTCCGAAAGCGTATTTGGGCAATTACAACGTTTTTCCCGGTTCTACGAAAGGCGCGCAGGAACCAGACATTATCGCCGCCTTGGACGACGCGGTATGCGATGGAATGAATGTTGTAAACATGAGTCTGGGCGGCCCAGTGCAATTGCCGGGGCGGGATCCGCTGGAGGACGCGGTAAACAGTACGGTGGACGCGGGTTTGGTGGCGGCCGTGGCGGCGGGGAACTCAGGTCCCGGTTCGGAGACCATCGACTCGCCAGGTACCGCAGAGAAAGCCATTACAGCGGGAGCCACTACCAATCCTCACTTCATCGGAATTCCGGTGACCGCTGGCTCGTCGAAAATCGGAGCGGCGGTGGGTGAGTTCAATCCCTATACAGTGGCTAAGACCTCTGCCTATGCCAGTTGGGATCCAGCCCTACCTACGTCCGGCGAAGCATGCGAGAACACAAAGCCCCTAGCGGTCCAGGGTAAGATCGCGCTGATCCAACGCGGTAGCTGTACGTTTACGACCAAGGTTCGCAATGCTGAAAGCGCTGGCGCGATTGGCGTCTTAATCTTCAATAATGTGGCTGGGGACCCGGTGGGCATGGCCGATGACGGCACCACCCCCAAGCCCACGATACCGGCGGTAATGGTGAGCAAGAAAAATGGCGAAGCCATGCGCGCGGCAACAAGCTCCGGTCCTGTGACAGTAGATGGCTCGCAGCGAAGTGAATTTGTCACGGACAGCGTAGACATCATCGCCGGCTTCAGCTCGCGCGGTTCGACGCCGTTCACCGCACGAATCAAACCAGACGTCAGTGCTCCCGGCGTGAATATCTATTCCTCCGTGCCTGGCAACGGCTACGCTCTCTTTCAAGGCACCAGCATGGCCACGCCTCACGTGGCGGGCGCCGCGGCGCTATTGCGACAACTGCATCCGGGATGGACCCCTCAGCAAGTCAAATCAGCGCTCAGCAACTCGGCAAAGCGTCCAGTCTTCGATCATAAGAGCGGCATGGATGCCGTCACGGTGATGAACCGCGGAACAGGTCGAATTGACCTGACTCGCGCAGGATCCGTGATCGCGACGTTCAACCCCTCGAATATCAGTTATGGGAAAAAAATAATTGGCGTGCCGTTTGCTGAGTCGCGTACGATTGCTGTGAAAAATACGACCAACGTGAGGCAGACGTATACGGTTGCCGTGAGCGAGTTCAGTAGCGATCCCCACTTAAAGGTCGCGGTAAGCCCCAAAACATTGACCCTGGATCCAGGAATAGAAGGCACAGTCGTTCTAACCATGACGGCGGATAGCCTCGTAGCAATGGGCGCTGCGCTGGGAACCGGAGAGTTTGAGGGAGATATCGTCTTCACCTCTCTTGCGGACATGCGCGGGCTGTACGTGCCGTACTGGGTTTCTTTCAACAATCCATAAAAAAAGTTGATTTTAGAATTTTGCTGTGCACCCGCCCCGTTTTAATACCGGTTCGGTGCCTGCTTTTATTAATGGTAAGTGAATGCAGGCATCCGAATGCTAGCCTGCGCGCAAACTAGTTGCGGACAAACCAAACACATTCGCATTGGGCGCGAATATCTTTATTCTTCTGGTTTTTTGAAGTTCCACAGTGTGTCCAGTGGGAGCCTGCACTATTTCCTTGACACCCTTCGCATTCGAACGATAGCCTACGCGCACTTTGGATGGGGGCTGGGTCCTGAAACGAAGCCATAGCTGTGGGTCTATTTGCCAGCGCCGGGCTAGTTCCGTTCTCGTAGTGGGCCGCAACAAATTGTCGCGCATAACTCACTGTCGTAGCGGTTTTGTCCTCGCTTTTTTGATGCTTTGGGTTGTCGTGCCTAGCCACGCATCGTCCCGCAAGATCATTTTCGATACGGATCCAGGCACCGACGACGCCATAGCGCTGATGTTGGCCCTCAACTCGCCAGAATTGGATGTGCGGGCCATCACCATCGTTCCCGGCAACGTAACCGCAAAACAGGGGCTTGAGAATGCGTTGCGCATGATCTCACTCGCCAACCGTTGCGATATTCCCGTCGCCGGCGGAGCGCAGCACCCGCTGTTTCAAAAACTGATCACAGCTGAATTCTGGCACGGGAAGAACGGCTTGGCCAACATCGAACTGCCGCCCAGCAAGTGCAAAGCCGATCCGCGCTTTGGCCCGGACCTCATCATCGAGATGGTGCACGCGGCGCCTCATGAAATCACGCTCGTCCCGGTCGGTCCTCTCACTAACATTGCTCTGGCCATTCAAAAGGATCCCTCGATCATATTTCTTGTAAAGGAAGTGATCCTGATGGGTGGCTCGATTACCGGTGGGAATGTGAACGCCGCCGCTGAGGCCAACATTTATAACGATCCTGAAGCGGCCCAGATTGTGTTTCAGGCCGGCTGGCCGGTGACGATGGTCGGTCTAGATGTGGGCGACAAAACATTATTCACGCGCAAGCGCCTGCAAGAACTAGGGCGCACCCACGGGCCCTTAAACGACTTTATTTATGGTGTAGCCAAGTTCATGGTGGAGCTTTCTGAAAAATTCGGCAGCACGGGTACGCCAATGTACGACCCACTTGCTGTAGGTGTGGCCATCGATCCGACCCTCGTCACCGCGCCTGCCATGCATGTGGACGTTGAGACGCGCGGCGAATTTACCCGTGGCGAAACAGTTGCTAACCGGCGCAACGAAATCGAGCGCAACGTCCTTCATGGCGATCGCTATATAATCGAAGGCCTCGAGAAGGTAACGCCGAATGCCAAAGTCTGTGTCGAAGTGCAGGCCGAACGTTTCTTGCAGCTCTTTGTTTCTCGCATTCAAGGGAAATAGAAAATCGTCTAACGAGCAGCTAGCACGCTGGTCCGTAGGTATTCGAAATGGAAAGGGAATGATGATGCAAGCCTTTGTAAAAAATTCAGCGCTGGCGATTTTCCTCGTGGTGTTCGTCGTTTTTGGGTCATCCGCGCAAACTCTGGAGCGCGGCGCCATCCGCGGTACCGTCTCCGATAACACACACGCTGCGATACCCAATGCCAAAGTGACCCTCACGAACCCATCGACAGGTTTCCGTCGAGAGCTTGCGACTAATGCCGACGGCGCCTACGACTTCGAGTCTATTCCGCCCGGCGAGTACACGCTGGTGGCGGAAGCCCCCAATTTCGCCGTCACTAACGTAAAGGGAATCGTCGTCAACATCGGCGCAGCCTTAAACATCGATGTCACGATGCCTCTCAAGTCTGCTCAAGAATCGGTAACTGTGACCGCCGAAGCCCTCGGCGTGGTTGACACATCAACGGCAGGCATTACGCAGTTGCTCGATGAAAAAAGTCTCCAGAATCTGCCGCTCGAGGGCCGCGACTATCGCGATCTCGCTCAATTGAGTCCTTCGGCGCAGGTCGTTCCCGGTTTGCGCGGCGGCATTAGGCTCGGTGGCCAGCAGAGCGATTACAACGGCCTGGTCATCGATGGTGCCGACACCACCAACAACTTCTTCGGTGAAAACTTCGGCTCGCTGGAAACCAAGAATCTTACGGTTCCCCTGGAAGCCGTCCAGGAATTCCAAGTGGTCACGAATGGCTTCGCACCAGAATTTGGCCGCGCCACCGGGGGCTTGCTGAATGTGGTCACCAAATCCGGCACCAATGAGCTTCACGGCGAAGCACATGAATATTTCCGCGGCGGCAGCCTCACCAAAGACGATGCGCTCGGCAACCCGCCCAATATCGATAAGCAAAGCCAGTTCGGCGGCTCCGCAGGTTTCCCCATTAACAAGGACCGCCAATGGCTTTTCCTCGCAACTGACATTCAACGCAACCACGGCCCGCTAACCACCAACATTTGCCACGGCGACCCTATTTGTCAGAACGATGCGGGACCCGTTATTCCCACACCCGCAAGCAGCACGGATCGCCTGCCGCCCGCTTGCGCTTCCGCCACTCCGGGTGTTACGCGCCTTCTCCCGGGATGTTATGGTGTTCCCAATCTCCACGCTTTCGAAGGCCCTCACACGCAATTCCAAAATTTCTTCAGCCTTCTTGGCCATTACGACTATCAGTTCAGTCCCGCCAACCACTTCAGCCTCCGTGGACTTGGCACCCGCAATCACACTCGGGGCTTCACCGGCGGCCACGGACAGTCCTCAACTTTTGACGCCTTCGGCGATACCGAGGACTTCGTCAACCAGGGCATCAGCGGCGTCTTTGCCCTCACCACTGTTCTCGGCAGAAAAGTAAACGAAGTCCGCGCGCTTATCCAGGGCGAGACCCGTGTGCGCCACGGTATTTTCACCGGCGCGCCGGAAATACAAATCTTTGGCCTCGGCGAATTTGGCCAGCGCTTTTATCTCCCCGCCAACAATGACAACGGCAAACTTCAGGTCCAGGATAATTTCTCGTATTCCTTCGCCAAGCACGACATGAAGTTTGGCGGGGACGTCGATTCTTTCGTCGATCGGAAGGACGTTTTCGCTGGCTGGAGTGCTGGTCGCTATAATTTTGGCTCGCTTTGCGACTTCGATCCGAGTCCCATTACTTGCGCCGCCGTACCCGTGGGCCAACGGCCGACGTCTTCAAATCCCAATTTCTTCTTTCAGGGCTTCGGCTTGAACGGTAAGGATCCTTTCACGGCTAATCTTCTGGCGCCCGCTTACCAAACTGGGCTTGGTCTCTACTGGCAAGATAAATGGCAGCTCTCCACTCGCTTAACCGTAACCTACGGCCTTCGCTGGGATGCCACCCGAAATCCTCAGCCGCAATCCCCCATTCCCGGCCAGAAGGTCTACGTCGGCGTTGGCTCCAGTAGCCGCGTCATAGCGCCACCCCAGAATATTCCCAATGATCTTGGCCAGTGGGGGCCACGCGTCGGCCTCGCCTGGAACCTCGGCGGCAGTTCCTCCCATTCCACCGTCGTGCGTGCTGCGTGGGGTCTCTATTACGCTCAAACCCCCACGATTTTCTTTCCGCAGGGCGGCGGATCGAAGAACACAACCCTATTTTGTCCCGGTAGCTTCTGCTCTCCGCCCAGCGGCGTGCCTTACACGTTCCCGTCGACTCTCTCCCAAAGCGTGAACGATTTGTGCAGCCTTTCTTCGCCCGCCATCGGATGCCCGGCAATCTCATACGTCGATCCCGCCTTCCGTAATCCGCGGGTATCCAACGTGACCGGTAGCGTCGAACACGACCTCGGCAGCGGATGGTCCGTGTCTGCCAACTATGCCTATATGCATTCGTGGCGTCTCAAAACAGGTGGCTTCAGTACCTCCAATTGGCAGCGCAATGTCGTCAAAATTGGAACTGACCAGTTTGGCCGCAGCATCCTAGCCGCAGCCGATGCCGCAGCCTGCCCGGCCACTGGCGGCTTCGGCCCGATGCCGCTGGACTGCACGCTCGCCAACTTCTCTGGTGCCGGCGAGCTCGCTAGTTTTAGTTATGGCAATTATCACGAGCTCGTTCTCGGTGCCAACAAGCGCTTCTCCCACCGCTATCAAGCGTTTGCCAATTACACTTGGTCCCGCAACTTCAGCAATGACTCCAGCGAGCGCGACACCGACACCTTTTTCGGCGCGCAGGATCCCTTCAACATCGCCATCGACTACGGCTGCAATGGCATGGATATCACTCACCAATTTAAGTCAGGACTTGTCGCTGAACTCCCGTGGGGTCTTTCTTGGAGCACCAACGTCATCTACCACAGCGGACTGGCCTATCCCGCCTACTCTCTCGTTGACATCAACGGCGACACGGTCGTCAACCAGTTCTCCAACAACGACCGTCCCGCCGTCCAACTCGCCGGCGGCCAGCCCTTTTTGCTGCCGCGCTATCCCGCTCGCCAGCCGGACTTCTTCACTTGGGATATGCGCCTAAGCGAAAACCTCAAACTAGGGGAACGCTACCAACTGCGCCTAAGTGCCGACCTCTTCAATCTAACTAACCGCGGCAATCTCTACTCCAATCCGGATAACACAGCCTTTATAAATGTTCCCAGGTGCACTGCCATCCCGAACAGCGTCTCATCGAGCTGTCCGCCTCTGACGGCCATACCGTCGCCCACCAACACACCCGGCTATCGCGTGCTGGACGAAATTTCACCGGGCAGCTCGCCCTTCGCAGTTCAATTCGGAGTCCGCTTCCAGTTCTGATCGCCGCAGATAGCAACACTCTAGCCACCGTAGCCAGGGATGATGCCGGCTACGGTTCGGCTATGGTGTCTTTCCGCATCGAGCCGAGCTCTGCTCTGCAACTATATCTTGTAACCCTATCCCCACGTCGCAAATGTCCGCTCCCACTTTCTTCTAAAGGCGCAGCTTTATCCGGAGTTTCGCGACGTCTATGCTCTCCGCGAGCGGAGCGCAACACGCCTGGCTATCGCGTGCTGGATGAAATTTCACCCGACAGCTCGCCCTTCGCGGTTCGATTCGGCATTCGCTTCCTCTGATCAAGCAGAAGCGAACGCTGCAAGTGCGGGTTCATCGCAATGGAGGAACCACCGCTCCAGAACGATGCGGCGGGAAAACCAACGGTTGGCGAACAGCAACTTTGCGATGGATTGCATCAATCGCGGCGGAAGTCGAGCACCGAGACTGAACGCCCATTCTTTCTGTGACGTGCCAAAGCGCCTGGCCAGTAGGATGCGATACGTTTCCAGTGTATCGCTGCCGCGGCTTTCTTCCACTGCGAGGATAACTTGCGCCGCCAGCAGGCCCGATTCGATCGCCGGACGAATGCCCTCGCCACTCTGCGAATACGCCAAGCCGGCGGCATCTCCGACGAGCAGAACACCATCGCCAACTACTCTTCGCGTCGCACGGCCATAGAGAAGATAAGAGTGCCCTCGCAGCGCCGCAGGCAGTTCAAACGACACCTTTCCCGTAGCCCTCAAGAAATCCAGGAAGCGGGAGACATGCTCCGGGAGTGCGTGCGGATCCAGGCGTCCCAACCCGATATTCAGAAAATTCTTTTTTCTGACGCACCATCCGTAACCCTTCATATCTGGGCAGAAATAAAGCTCCGGCATCTCGGCGCGTATGCTGCACTGTTCGCGCTGGCGGAGAGTCATCTCAAACTCCGCTTCTTGCGCCACCACGTTGATTTCCGAGCGAGCGCTTGCTCCTAAGTGCCGCGCGACCGGACAGAAATGTCCGCCTGCACCTACCAGAAGCTGCGTCTTTATTTCACCATTGACGATCCAATGATTGGCAAAACGTTCGAGACTTTTCAACGACATGCTTTCCAGAATGCGCGCTCCGCAACGCTTCAACAAATAATCGTCAAACTCGCAACGTCGAATCCCGTAGCTGATCGGGCGGCCGTACTCGGCTTCCACTTCGCGACCCCCGATGCGGCTGACGTTAAATCCGTGGATTGGCTGGAAGACGTGGCCGTTCGAATAGTCCGTGGGATCAATCTCCAGCTCTTCGAGCACTGGCGGAGTGATCCATCCCCCACAGACTTTATCGCGCGGGAATTTCTGTTTATCGAGGATTAGCGTGTTGAGGCCCGAATGCCGCAGCTTCCACGCGCAGGAGGTGCCGGCAGGTCCGGCGCCCACGATCAAGACATCACAGGAAACCATTTGGACTCCTGCTCTGTTGGCGGCTCTGGTGCATACACGTGTGCGCGGGTCCAGGGGATTTGCTGGCACGCGGGCCCCGCAAAGACCACTTGGAAGAGTTGCAGCGTCCCAACTCGGAATCCGGCAAGCGCACCGGCCAGGTAAAGACGCCAGGTCCTGACGAATTTCGGGTCGTACATTGCAGATACGCACTCAGCGCAGGACTCAAAGCGGCTAAGCCAGTGTTCCAGCGTTTTCGCGTAGTGAAAACGCAGATTTTCCACGTCCAGCACGGAGAAATCCAAGGGCTCGAACATCTCCACGACTTGGCTAAGTGCAGGCATATAGGCGCCCGGGAAGATGCGCTTTCTGGTCCACGCACTTAAGGGACGCGGTTGATTGCGGCCGATGAAATGAAGAAGCCCGCGCCCCGCATCTCCTACGGAACGCTGGATGACACGAGCGACGTCCGCGTAATGATCGGACCCTACGTGCTCCAGCATTCCCACCGACACAAACGCATCAAACTCTCCAGAAATATTGCGGTAATCGTCTTCGATGAATTCTACCTGGCCTGTCACGCCCAGTTTTTTTGCCTGCTCCCGCGCAAAGAGAATCTGTTCATGGGAAATGTTGAAGGCGCGAACGTTCACGCCGTAATGACTGGCCATATGCAGCGCCAGCGCTCCCCACCCACAGCCGGCATCCACGACCCGTTCTCCGGGCTGGAGCTGCAGCTTGCGGCAGACATGCTCCATCTTCGCGAACTGCGCCTCTTCCAATGTCGCGGACGCAGATGGAAAGTAGGCGCAGGTGTAGACCATCTTAGCGTCGAGCCAAAGCCGATAAAATTCCGTGCTCAGATCATAGTGATGATGAATGTTTCTGCGAGAGCCGCTTAGCGTGTTGGCTTGCGACCATTCTAGACATTGTGCCGCCAGTTTCGAATACCAACCTTCGCTATGAACGATCGACGTTGATCGGTAGACGCTCTCAAGCAGGGCAACCAGATCTCCCTCCACCTGAATGCGCCCTTCTGCGTACGCGTCACCAAAGCCCATGTCCGGATTGAGACATAGTTCCACTAGGGTTTGATGGTCTGAAATGAACGTGGCGGCTACAGGTGCAGTACCGGTGGGCGACACCTCCCCGCCGCTTCTTGCAACAATTCGGACTGGCGGCTTGCCTAACACCTGATGGATTCTCTGGAGCAACCAATTATCAAAGAGGGAAACGCTGGAGGGAACAGACATAGGAGACGCTCCTGTCTGGGCCGAAGTGGCTTGCGCGACCGTCGGACATCCACCTCAGTCTGCCAAAGCTAAGCGCACTACTATATACCCCGATCACCGTATGTCACGCCAATCTCAAGACCAGCCGGGATCCACCCTGGCCGTGCCGAACCGCGGCTACTTCTGCGCAAAGGCTCTGCTTGACATCGCTTACGCACAAAATAGAGACTCTCCACATTACGAACTGGCAGAAGTCGCGGAACCCTTAACAAATTAGAGACCCTTTTAACCTCAGGGAGAAAAAATGAAAACGAACTATCTGGCGGTTTTTGTTTCGGCCCTCGCGTACTGGGTATTGGGAGCAGTGTGGTACGGAGTCTTGTTCAGCAAGCAGTGGATGGCTCTCGAACACATGACCGAAGAGCAAGCGCGCAGCTTGAATCCTGTCCTGCCCTACGTGATCACTTTCGTACTGAATCTCTTGATGGCTTTTGTGCTTGCGCAGATTTGCATCTGGCGCAATGCCAACACCGCCGGGCGAGGCGCCGCGGTTGGCGTGTTGATATGGATTGGTTTTCTCGGCCCAATAACCTACACCACGCACATGTACGAAATGCGGCCCAAGCAACTATTTGCAATCAATGAATTTTACCCGCTCGTTGGACTTTTCGTGATGGGCGCCATCCTTGGCGCTTGGAACAAAAAATCCGCCTAACTTCGCGGCCAGGGGTATGACGCACATCGGCCCTGGCGGCGGCGAGAAATTTTTCGATTCGGAGGATTATTCACGTGATGCTCGCTCTAGGACTGCTCATCGGGATTGCCGTCGGAATTGTATCGGGTCTGGTCGGAATTGGCGGCGGAGTTTTGCTGGTTCCCGCTCTCATTTACACCTACAAAATGAGCCAGCACAAGGCGCAAGGAACATCCTTAGCTACCGTGCTGCTGCCCGTCGGTTTATTTGCTTTTTGGGAGTACTACAAGGCAGGCAACGTAGACCTTAGGCTAGCCCTCGTAATTGCCATCGGCTTTGCAGCTGGAGCTTATTTCGGCGGTTCCTGGGCCCAACACCTCTCCGAAGCAGTACTGCGCAAGGGATTCGCTGTGCTTCTGGCCATTCTCGCGATAAAGCTATACTTCCAATAACGGAATAGCTTGACATAACGCTGTGCCCGGATTTAGCTTCTCTGCCACTGGTCGGAACGTTTCGCCAGAGTGTTCAGCTAACGCTCAAAAGTTTTGACTTCGAAGCGCTCCGACAACTAAGGAGGAATCAATGTTGAAGCGAATGCTGGGCTCGCTAGTGGTTGTCTTGTTTCTATGTGGCGTGCCGGCTGCTCTCTCCCAAATGGAGCAGACGCCAACGGCCTACACTTATGTGAGCCAGTTCCAGGTTCCGCGCGCCCAATGGGCGCAATTTACCGAGGACCAGGAAAAAACGACCAATCCAATCTTCGAGCGCCTCATGGCCGACGGAACGCTCGTTGCCTGGTCAAACTTCGAAACCATCGTGCACACGCCCGAAGGCATGACACACGGCGCTTCATGGACGTCGACGAGTCTGACTGGCATCATGCGCGTGCTCGATGAACTTCGCAAAGTCGGACCTCGGCCTGGCCAGGTCGCGTCCACCAAACATGAAGACCTCTTGATGCGGAGCTCGGTAATCCACTCGAGCAGCGTCTCTGGAGGGAGCGGTTACCTGCGCGTGGTGTGTACCGTGACTCAGCCTGGCAAAAGTGATGACTACGTGGCGGCCGTCAAGAAATATTTGGGACCCACCTTTGAAGAGCAGTTTAAGAAAGGAGTCACCACGTATTACGGGTTTGACCAGCAGTACGTCAACACTGACAATCCATCGCTGCGCTGCCTCGTCATCACCTATCCCAACGCGGATGCCATGAACAAGTGGGCCACCGCAGTTGAGACAACCTTCGACAAAATGAGTCCGACCGACCGCAAGGGCTGGGCTGACGCCCAAGCAAATACCACTGTGCCCAACAGTCGCCGCGATTTTATGGCACGCCTCACGCACTACGCACAAAAGTAAAACGTGCATTTATTTTTCGATTGCAGTTTAGCGCCTCGCTAAGCGCGAGGCATCAAACCTTGCTGCACAATGCATCGATAGGCATCGATGCTGAGGTGGCTGTGCCTCTGAACCTATGGGCGCAGCCATTCCCGCCGTCTAACTCGTGTCTCCTCCAGACATTTCCCGCACAACGGAGCCCACGAAAGATTTTGCGTCGCCGAACAGCATCAGTGTTTTATCCAGATAGTAGAGCGGATTGTCAATCCCAGCGAACCCTGCAGCCATGCTGCGCTTGATGACCATCACCTTGCGCGCTTTATCCACGTTCAGAATCGGCATCCCATAGATCGTGCTCGTCGTATCGGTGCGCGCCACGGGATTAGTAACGTCGTTCGCGCCAATTACTAACGCCACATCGACCTGCGGAAAATCTCCGTTGACTTCCTCCATATCCAAAAGCTTCATAAGGAATGTCGGCTTCCGCCAACAGGACATTCATGTGCCCCGGCATCCGTCCAGCCACTGGATGGATGCCAAACTTTACGTCTACGCCGCGCCTTGAAAGCGAGTCGTAAAGTTCTCGGACCTTGTGCTGCGCCTGCGCTACAGCCATTCCGTACCCCGGGACGATCTGATGGCTCCCACCACCGCTATGGCATCCAGCGCGTTGGTGAGCGACATCAATGGCGTATGCAAAAGCGGTGAAACCCGTCGAATGACCTCAAAGCCAATGAAGCCCGCCAACATGAAACGTAAAGGCTGGTCAGCAGATCCATCTTCATTTTTGTTTTTCCTCCTGGACTTGCGCTGCAAGAGGTGCGAGAGAAAAGAATTCACGCACTCGGGCATTGACAACTTCTCCCCGCTGCGTCAACAACGTGTCTCGGATGATGTCATCCTGCCGGTTGAGCTGTATCTTCCCATCCTTACATGAGGTGCAGAAGAAACGCCGATATGTTCCGTGCGTACAATTGGCTGGCGTGATATGGCACCGTGCTCGCCAGATTCAGCCAGCCGATAATCGTCACGCCGTGCGCCACGATGATTTCGCCAGGTCGCGTCAATTCACAGTTTCCTCCACGCTCCGATGCCAGATCCACGATCACCGACCCCGGCGCCATCTTTGCCACCATCTCTTTTGTCACCAGGATTGGGGGCTCCTTGCCAGGAATCACGGCCGCACTGATCACTATGTCGCTTTCCGCCACAACTTTTCCCAGTAGCTCGCGTTGTCGCCGATAGAAATTCTCATCCTGCGCCTTCGCGTACCCGCGTGCGTCTTCGGCGTCTTTCGCTTCGATGGGAAGTTCCACGAAGCGCCCTCCCAAGCTTTGCACCTGTTCCTTCGCCGCCGGCCGCAAATCATAAGCCGAAGCCACGGCCCCCAGCCTGCGTGCTGTGGCGATCGCCTGTAGCCCTGCCACGCCGGCCCCAATAATAAAGACCCGCGTAGGCGTAATCGTTCCCGCGGCGGTAGTCAGCATTGGAAAAATGCGCGGAAGTGTGTCCGCGGCAAGCACCACGGATTTGTATCCGCAGATCGTCGCCATGGATGACAGCGCATCCATGCTCTGTGCCCGCGTTGTCCGCGGCATCAGTTCCACCGAGAACGCGGTCACGCCTGTTGCCGCAATTTCCTGGATAGTCTCCCGCGAACCGAGCGGACGCAAAAATCCCACCAGGGATTGCCCACTGCGCAGCAAAGACAGATCGGCGCGCCCCGTCTTATCGTTCGAGCCGTAGCACAGCACTTGCACCACAATATCTGCCGCGCGAAAGACCTCTGAGCGATCGGCGGCAATTTTCGCACCCTTCGCGATGTAGTCTGCATCCGGGTAGCCGGCCTGCATACCTGCTCCCGCTTCGACCAACACTTCGAGGCCGGCTTTGGCGAGAGCGGGAATCACCGCCGGCACCAGCGCCACCCGCCGCTCTCCAGGGAAACTCTCTCGGGGAACACCTACGATCATGAATCTCCCTCCACTGCGAAAATCTGGACCTTTGTCATAGAAAAATCTATTTCGCGGAAGTGGTTCACTCCCGTCGTAGGTCGAACCATTCTCCGCATCCGCCCTCGCCGCTGCCCAAGCAGAAACTCCCCTGGCTACTTTTACCAAGCAATCCAAAGTTCTCGCTAAAAGTTAAACGACAGAAATACTAACACGCCCGTCGAGACAATCCGAACTTCTGCTCCCGCTTACGACCATTAGGCCGTCTAGCTGAAGATCGTTCCGCAAAGAGCTATAATCGGTTTTTACGGAACGCCGCGCGTCCCTGATAACCCAGCGACACGCCGGCACGTCCAGTTAATCGTGGAGGTGCCATGCGACGCAGAGACTTCATCCGTCAGACAGCTTGTGGTATCGGAGCAGCTTGGTTCGGCTCCGCGGCATTCGCACGACATCCCTTCGCCCTCCGCGCTTTGCCTAGGAGATTCGCCGCTTCTGATACCGTGGTGCTCGGCAACACACGCATCCGCACCAGCCGCCTCGCTATGGGCACCGGCACCGTGGGTTCCGGCCATCACTCCCACCAGACCGCCCTCGGGGTTCAAGGTCTCTCCGATCTTCTGCTCAATGGCTACGACCATGGACTGCGATTCTTTGACGCCGCCGATTCCTACGGAAGCCATCCGTATGTGGCTGCGGCCATGCAGCAGCGGCCTCGCGATAGCGTAACCGTTCTCACCAAGACCTGGTCACGCACTCCCGCCGAGGCGCGCGCGGACCTTGACCGCTTCCGCAAAGAGCTACGCACTGATTATCTGGATATTTGTCTGATGCACTGCCTAACCGAAGGCGACTGGACCGAGCGCTACAAGGGAGTAATGGATGTTCTCGCCGAGGCCAAGCAAAAGGGAATTATCCGCGCTCACGGTTGTTCATGTCACAGCATCGAAGCCCTGCGTGCGGCCGTTAAATCGGACTGGGTGGAAGTCGATCTCGTGCGGATAAACCCCATCGGCTCGCATATGGATGCCGATCCCGACACCGTTGTCAGCGTGCTCCGCGAAATGCGCGCTAAAGGAAAGGGAATCGTCGGCATGAAGATCCTGGGTCAAGGAGACCTTCGCACTCGCCAGGACGAAGCGCTCAAGTATGCGTTGTCGCTGGATGTCCTCGACGCTTTCACCATCGGCGCCGAATCAAAAGCCGAGCAGGAAGATCTGATCCGCCGCATCGCCGTCGCCGCGTAATCTGGCGGCCCAAATCCAAGCTCCGAGCCTCGCAAATCCCTGTGCCAATTTCGCACACCCCGCCTTACGCTGTCCGCGCGGCCCGTCGCTCCGGCGCCGTGGACAGCCACTTATTCAGCACGCGCGTGAAGTACGGCTGCATACCGTTGAATGTAAGTCCCATTCCTACTCCTGGCTCCAGATACGCCACCGTCGCCTGCGATTCCAGAAACTCTGTCTCGGTATACATTTCGATCATCACGTTCGTCCCTTCCGGGAAGGGATTCGTAATCTCCACATAACACCCGTTTAAACTCAGATCACTCACCTTCGAGGTCGCGCGCACATTCTCCTTCTCATCCATAATTTCCGCTCTTGCGGTAAACACATGCCTGGATGCGCGACGTCGCTCGAGTCCCATCGCTTTTCCTCCCGAGGAAATTTTCTTGCTGAATTATCTTGTCTGGCTTCTCTGGTCGTGGTTTTCCATGCGTCGCAGTGCCCATACCGCCAGCGCAACATCGTCCACCACGCCGATTTTTCTTCGCAGATCGCCTAGCAATCGCGATAACGATCCCCGCGATAATCGTAGCTGCCGCGTAATTTCAGTAATCGTGTTTCCCAACCCCAGACTCCGCAGCAATATCGTTTCTTCCCCAGTGAACCGCAAAACGCAATTGGGCACCATTCGTTTTTCATTTGGGTTGTAAATCCCCGTAGAGTGTAGGCGTGAACCGTTCGCGCTTGGTTCCGTTTTCATGTTCACATCTTTCAATTGCATTCACCGCTTCCTTCACGTGATCGCTCGTTGAGTTTAGCACTCTGGCTTGCCGCATTTTGGTTCCATTCCGCACTGTTCCAAATTGCAACATCCGCGTCCGCCCCTCGCTCGCGTAATTGGCATCCTATCCCTCGCCGCCTTCTTCCCCCGGCGCCACCATGCAATAATGCCATTCCTCATCCTCGGCGTGTGCATCGCAGAACCACCTACTGCACGTCGGGCATCGCACTGACGCTGGAAAACCGCATGGCTCATCGTTAGTCGACACCCCCTGGCACAAACGCTCCAGGTCCTCGCTCTCTGTTTCTTCCATCGCTGTACCTCGTGCCGCCATTCTACTCGGGTTTATCTCAACTGGTCCCCGCCCCCTGCTTGCCATCACCCATTTTCCACCATGTCCGTCTTCCATTCCGAGGCGTATAATTCCCGCCACTAGGCAGCCCGCAAGGCAGCCACTAATCTGCGACTAAATCTGGAGGTGCCGACATGGCCAAGACAAAGCAATTCACCATCCCGGTTCAGAATCAAACTGGTGCCGTCGCTGAAATCGCGAGAACCCTCGCAAACGCAAATGTGAATATCCGCGCACTTTTGGGAACGGCCCAAGGCACAGGCGGCACGGTTCAGCTCGTCGTCGAGGATGCCAGACGCGCTAAGAAGGCCCTCGACGAAGCTGGGCTGTCGTACGAGGAAACCACAGCAGAAGAAATCGAACTGCCCAACAAGCCCGGCGCGCTCGCGCAGTACCTGGAAAAACTGTCCTCTCGAGGCGTCAATATGAATTCGATCTGCGCCATCGCTTCAAAAGGCGGGAAAAAGGCAGTTGTGGTCTACACCGCCGAAGCTCGCGCAAAAGCTGCCACCGCTACCGCCTAGCGGTGCTTAACTCCGCAACTCCGCCTCGCTTGCCAGCGCGTTGCTACGCTTGTGTTTTTAGAACCCGCGCGGTTCCCAGAAAGGCTCGCGCGCCGGAACAAACTCGATCGGCACTTCCGCCACAAACGTCTTCAGCCACCGCGCACATTCTTCCATCCCGGCCTGTTCCGAGGGAATATGCCCTAATATAATCAGCGCCTTTTGCTTGCCCTCGGTCACCGCATCCGCAACGTATTCCACCGTCTCCCATTCGTGCGCTTCGCCGATAATCAGCGCCTGTACTCCCGCCATTTCCAGTGCCTTCGCGTGCTTCGCGAATCCAGCGCTGCCCGGAGCGAGCACCAATTTGCTTACGCGCAGGTGAGGTTTCCCGACCACCCGGATCACGCGAATTTCCAGCCTCTGCTTCAAATCGCCCGCTAATTTTTCCAGCGTGGTCTCCGGAATAGCGAAGAGATACTGATTCTGCGCATCCTGATATTTCTGCCATCCCAGCGCGTTCACCATCCCGGCCGCAACGCCGTCGGGCGTACGCGCGTGCCAGTGGTCGTGAAATCGCCAAATCACCAAACCATGTTTTTCGATGAACTCTCGCTTGGCCGCCAACACCACATCGTTTTCCTTCTCCGGCAACTGATCGATTTTGTCCAAGTGATCGTAGAAAGTTGGTTCGTGTGTGATGATCAGGTTGTTGCCGGAAGCCGCGGCTCGCTGTAGTACATCGAGCGTAGCCATCATGGATACCGCAATTCCGGTTACCCGCGTCTCGGGATTGCCCGCCTTGAACGTATCCACCGTGTCGCTCCTCCACGGAATTCCCACACGCTGCTGAATCCGTGCTATCACCTCACGCGCCGTCGGGCGTGGCTCCTGCTCTTGCGCGCGGGTCGCTTCCCTTTGCCACGCACTCGCCCCTAATAAAACTATCGTCGCCCCCGCGATGCTTATCCGTCTTACACGCCTACCCATCGCAGCCATCTAGCCCTCCGCAGCCAACCTCGCGCTAACTCTTCGCATTACACCACAGGATGCAGAGCGAAATGGAACCAAACCTGGTGCAAACAGAAGTTCACCAACTTTCAATCTCTCTGTAACGACGCCACAATAAGCCTCAACTAGATTATTGTCGGTCGAACCAGAACCAAGTGCGAGTCAGGATCGACACTCTTCTTCCCGATAAGAAAGGTGACATACGTGATAAACAAGGTGGCAACTTTATTTCTGTCCGCTGCGCTAGTGGCGGGCCCCGCATTCGCCGACGAGGGTGCCGTCCCCAAAGGGGTTTCGCATCTGGACCACGTCTTCGTGATCATGATGGAGAACCACGGGTACAATCAGATCATCAACAACTCGAGCGAGCCGTTCGTCAATCAGTATGCTAACGCTGCCAATTTAGCTACCAAGTACTTTGCCGTCGCCCATCCCAGCTTGACGAATTATTTGGAAGTAATTGGTGGATCGAATTTCGGCATTCTGAATGATAACGATCCGGATTGGCACAACTTGAGCTGCACCACTCAACTCGCCTCGGGTAACCCCTCATTTGACCTGGCTCCGTACCCCCCGATATGTCCTATCGACGGAATGGGCACGGATGCTGCAACACCGGCCATCGATTTTACGAATGAGGCCAGCGACCCAAAGGGAACGATCAATATCGATGGTTATCTCTCCATCCCAGCAGTGCAGAACACCATTGGCAGGAGCATCGCGGATCAATTGTTTGAATGAATAAGTCATGGAGGAGCGCTTGGTGTAAAAAAGCTGAACTCAGCGACCACGCTGATTCAGATACAACCAAGGAGGCTCCCCCATGGA
>Ga0209011_1000200_pt1 | contig 26599 bp, 27 predicted proteins | sample BlaSpr_A8_OM1_M3_FD_187986 | JGI IMG/M metagenome (GOLD analysis project Ga0209011, IMG submission 187986) | Forest soil microbial communities from Thunder Bay, Ontario, Canada - Black Spruce, Ontario site 2_A8_OM1_M3 (SPAdes) (version 2) | ecosystem: Environmental > Terrestrial > Soil > Boreal... | reverse complement strand
GAACGATCCCGAACTTGTCGGTCCTGAACTCGACCTTGCCGCCTTTGACCTCACGCACCGCACGGGCGACGTCGAACGTCACCGTGCCCGACTTGGGGTTCGGCATCAGGCCGCGCGGCCCGAGGATCTTGCCCAGGGGACCGACCTTCGACATGATGTCCGGCGTCGCGACTGCGGCGTCGAAATCCGTCCATCCCTCGGACACCTTCTTGACCAGATCGTCACCGCCCACGAAGTCGGCTCCGGCCTCCTGCGCCTCTTTGGCCTTGTCCGCGGTCGCGAACACCGCCACGCGCACCTTCTTGCCGGTTCCGTTCGGGAGCACTACCGAACCACGCACCATCTGCTCGGCGTGACGCGGGTCGACACCGAGGCGAATGTGAGCCTCTACCGTGGCGTCGAACTTCGAGATCGATGTCTCTTTCGCCATCGCGCAAGCAGCGCTCGGGTCCAGCCCGCCGTTGCCGTGGCTGGCGAGGGCGGCCTCGACCTTCTTGGCCGCCTCGATGTACTTCTTGCCGCGCTTCTTCGGCATTATTCGACGACCTCCAGGCCCATCGAACGCGCCGTGCCTTCGATCATCTTGGTCGCGTGGGCGTCGTCGTACGCGTTGAGGTCCTTGCGCTTGGTCTCGACGATCTGGCGCACCTGCTGGCTCGTCACACGCCCGACCTTGTCGCGATTCGGCTTGGGCGATCCCTTCTCGATGCCGGCCGCGCGCTTCAGCAGGTTGACCGTCGGAGGAGTCTTGAGGATGAACGTGAAGGTGCGGTCTTCGTAGATCGTGATCTCGGCGGGAACGACGTCACCGGCCTGAGCCTGCGTGCGCTCGTTGTAGGCCTTGGTGAACTCCATGATGTTGATGCCATGCGGGCCCAGCGCGGTGCCCACAGGTGGCGCGGGAGTGGCCTTGCCGGCCTGCAATTCGAGCTTGAGGATCGCTCGGACCTTTTTCTTGCCCATCTGAGTTAGCTGTCTCTTCCTTTATCTATGTGTATGTGTGATCTGGGGTTGCGCGCTCAGTGGACCTTCTCGACCTGAAGTAGGTCGAGCTCGACCGGCGTTTCGCGTCCGAACATGTTGACCAGCACCTTGAGCTTGCCCTTCTCGGGGTTGATCTCATCGACCTTGCCGTGGAAGTCGGTGAACGGTCCATCGACGACACGCACCGACTCGCCGACCTGGAACTCAACGCGGATCTTGGGCGCTTCCTGCTTCATCTGCTTCTGGATCGCCCGGACCTCTTTTTCCTGAAGCGGCACGGGGCTGTTCGCAGAGCCGACGAAGCTCGTCACACCCGGGGTGTTGCGAACCACGAACCACGATTCGTTGGACATCACCATGCGGACCAGGATGTAGCCGGGGAAGATCCGCTTCTGCACGTGCCGGCGCTTGCCGTCCTTGATCTCGATCTCGTCTTCCATCGGGACGAGCACCTGGAGGATCTTGTCCTGCATGTCCATGGACTCGATCCTCTTCTCGAGGTTCTTCTTGACTTTCTCTTCGTGCCCCGAGTACGCGTGTACGACGTACCACTGGGCTTCCTGCTCCTGCGGCGCCGCGCTCTTCTCGACCGCCATTACGGGGTCACCCCGTTGTAGATCACGCGCTTGGCGAGCTGCTCCAGAAGGAAGTCGGTACCGCCGATGAAGGTGCCCAGGAGCACAACCGTGAAGATCACCACCAGCGTGTAGCGGTAAAGCTCCGCGGGCGTCGGCCAGACCACCTTCCGGAGCTCCTCATAGACCTCGCGCAGGAATCGCGCCGGGCCGAACTCCGATGACGGCCTCTCTGTGCTCTTGTCGGCTGTGACAGCCACTGCTCTACTTGGTCTCCTTGTGGGGCGTGTGCCTGTGGCACCACTTGCAGTATTTGCTCAGCTCGATCCGCTCTGGATCGTTCTTCTTGTTTTTCACGGTGGTGTAGTTGCGCCGCTTACACACTCCGCAGGCGAGGGCGATTATGTCTTCCATAGTTGGCTCTTTGGTGGGGCTGAAAAGAAAAAAGCCTAGGTTACCTAGGCGGTGTCAATAGTAGCAGAGGGCGTCGCTTGCGCTCAGACTGGGCGCCAATCAAGGTGCGTCACCTTTTCGCTCGCGGGTCCGTTGCCCACGTTATCGAACCTACGGCTCGGACGACGAGTGTCTGGCTGGTCGAAATCCAGCGCTGGACCCTCCGCGTCGGCTTGTTCGTGCTCCCCCTGGCGTACTCGTGGAACGCCTATGACGCCTGGGTCCTGCCCAAGCTCTTGGTCGGTCGCCTGGTGGTCATCGCTCTCGTCGGCATCCTGGTGCTTCGAGCGGTCCGGCAGCCGGCGCTTGTCCTGAAGCGCAGTCCTCTTGACCTTCCCTGGATCGCATTCCTCGTTTCGGCGAGCCTCTCGACCGCCGTCGCAACCAGCGTCAACGTAGCCGTTTTCGGGACCTATGCCCGGTACGACGGCCTGCTGACCCTGCTCACGTACGCGGCCCTCTTCTGGCTGGCCATTCAGACGCTGGACGGGCCGGAGGACGCACGAGCACTCCTACGCATACTGCTCGCCGCCGCCTACGGAGTAGCCGTGGTGGCAATCCTGATGGACATCAATTCTGGGGCCGCGCTTGGAATTGCAGCGCACGCGTCAGGCACCCTCGGCCATTGGAATGTGCTCGGCGCTTTCCTGGCTCTGGCCTGGCCGCTTGCGCTTTGGGAGGTGGCGGCCGCCAAGTCCGGGTACGCTCGCGCGCTCGCCATCAACGCGGCCGCGGTGATCGGCCTCGGGCTCGTCCTCACGTTCAGCCGCAGCGCATGGTTAGGCGCTTTGGTTGGCACTGCCGCCTTTCTCGCGGGAATCCGGGAGTGGAGCGCGCGGCGTCTCGTTTTGGCAGTAGCAGTGCCGGTGCTCGCGTCTGGATTGCTGGTCGCGGGTCTGGCTGCGGCCGGTGGATCCCAGCTCGAGCAGGCCGTGAGCAATCGCGCGCAGACAATGCTTCACCCGGGCGAATGGGGACCCCGCCTATTGATCTGGCACGAGAGCCTCAAGGTGATCGCGAGCCGGCCGATCCTGGGCTACGGGCCGGACAACTTCGGGCTGGTCTTCCCTCGCTACAACACGCTCTATTACAGCGAACTGATCGACAAGGCGCACGCCGAGACACTCCAGGTTGCCGCGACTCAGGGCCTGGTGGGGCTCGCGGCATACGCTTGGCTTCTGGCGGCTATGGCCGGAGCGTTTTGGCGCGGCCGCCGGCTGCCTGGAGCGTATGCGGTGCTCGGCGCCTGCCTGGCGTACGAAGCCACGCTGCAAGTCAACTTCACCGCGCTGGGCGCTGCGCTGCCCTTCTGGATTGTTGCTGCGGCGGCGATGCATCTATGGGGCGTGGTTTCGCCCGCTCGGCCATTGCAGCTGACCCGTCCGGTCCGGATAGCTCTACGCACTAGCTTTGCCGGGCTCGCAGCCCTGACCCTGGCGGGGGTGGTCCTGCCATACATTGCAGACGCAAGCCTCCAGACGGCGGTGCTGGCCGACCGTCTTGGAAGCCGTACCGACGCGATGGCGGCGGCACGTGAGTCGCGGCTGCTAGCCCCACACGAGAGCGTGTACGCGGTGGAGGTCGGCAACATCGCATTCGAGGGAAGCGACTGGGCCGGCGCACGTGACGCGTACTCGGTAGCGGCTAAGCTCGGTACGTACAATCCACTGGTCTACCGCAACCTGGCAATCGCAGACCAAAACCTCGGACTGATGGCGGAGGCGCGGGAGGCAGCCCTTGCCTCCTATCAGCTCAACCCCTCTGACCCTGCAAGCCAGGCCTTGCTAGCACAATTCCCGCCCCGATGAGTAACCAATTCGCTCCACCAGCGATTTAGCTGGCAATGGGCTTCCAGCGCTGGAACGGATTGAAGAGGATGGTCGCCGCGAATCGTGTCCTGGCGGCGGTCCTGGTCACCGTGCTGACCCTGTTGCTGATCGGCGGAGTGGTTGCCACCACGACATCGCTGGCCTGCGGGCCGGTTAACCAGTTGAAGTTGAAATTGGCCCGGTGTGCGGACGCCAACAACGTCGCGGCTCTACAAAGTCCGACCGCTAAAAGCCAATCGCCAACTCCGACTCCATCGGCCTACCCGACGGCCAGCGTCCTGCCCTCGGACTACCCGCAAGTGTCCACCCTGCCCACCGACCCGCCATTGCCCATCCCGCCAGCCCCTATGCCCGCGTCAGCCGCCTGGGGGCAGAATCCCTTTTACCCCGGCGGCTCGCAGATGCCTTTCGCGACAGGCCTGAACTGCAGCCTGCCTGTGTACGTCGGTCCCGCGGGGAGCGGCGGATTCCTCACCATGCCGGGCTACAGGTTCGTGGCCGATCCCCGGAGCGCCGTCGCATTGCCGTCACCTCCAGTAGCGCCCAGTCCGCCACCAGGGCCGGGCTACGCACAACCCACGTTCGGGATGGCGTATGACCGCGCGCACTCACGATGGCTGCCGGTCAATCCATCCTTGGTCGCTCCCGACGGCAGCCACTACGCGTATCCATCAAGCGATGCGATTTACCTCGTCACCGTATCCACCAACACGCAGGTCGAGCTCGGGCAGGGTCACGCGTGGTCCGTGCTGAGAGTCCTGAACGACCGTGTCTTCGCCACCATCCCGAACACCCCGGGATTCTGGGTCGTGCCGTTCTCGGGCACGCCGCAGCAGCTTGCGACGGCGGGCTACTGGCAGGCCGCATCGGCCGTGGCCGCGTATGGGACCGCGACGTCCGCAGTCCCACAAGGCACCACCCAGAAGCTGTTGAAGCTCGACATCGCGACCGGCCGGGCCACCGATTGGTTCTCCGACGGCGGAGCTTCGGTTGTCGTCCTCGGCTTCGATCGGTCGGGCAATCCAGTCATCCAGGCCAACTACGGCAACGGCTGGGCGATTGCGCTGATCACGAGCGCGACCAGCGTGGTCGCCATCACCGACAGCACGCAGGGGCTCTATTCGCAGGGCGCGGCCGCGGCGGACAGCCACGGTATCTGGTTCTCGTTTTACTCCCAGAGCGCCAACAGCCAAGGCCTCGCGCTATTCGTTCGCGGATCCGGCCTGTACTGGATGGCGAACCTCGGTGCCCAGCTCGCGGGAGGCTGCGACTAAGGGTTCTAACGGCCCATATGATTCGGAGCATGGCTACGACGATTGCCGTGCTGCACGGCGACCAGACCGGGGAGGAGCTCCTCCTCGAGGCGATGCGCCTGCTCGAACCTGACCTGCTCGGGCTGGAGATCGAAAAGCACGATTTCGACCTCTCCCTGGAGGAGCGCCGCAAGACGCGCAACCAGGTCGTTCTGACCGCCGCCGAGGCCCTTCGCGAGTTCGGATTCGGGATCAAAGCCGCCACTATCACCCCCGAAGGAGCCGGCGACGTCGGCAGCCCCAACGCCATCCTCCGCAAGCAGATCGACGGTCGGGTGATAGTGCGGACCGGACGGCGCATCCCGGGCGTCCGGCCCCTCGCCGGGGTCCACTCCCCCATCTCGGTCATCCGGATGGCGGTCGACGACGCCTACGGCGCCAAGGAGTGGCGCGAGGGCCATGGGCTGGACGAGTGGGCGTTCCGGACCGAGAAGATCAGCCGCCGGACGAGCCGCATCGTCGCCGAGTACGCCTTCGAGCACGCTAGCCGGATCCAGGCCAAGGTCTTCGGCGGCCCCAAGTTCACCGTCAGCCCCGTGTACGAGGGGATGTTCAAGGAAGAGCTGGACGCCGCCGCCGAGCGCCATCCCGACGTCGCTTATGACCCCCAGCTCATCGACGCCACGTACGCGCTCTTGCTTTCCACGTCGGGTGAGTCCCTCGTGATTCCCGCGCTCAACCGTGATGGGGACACCCTGTCCGACCTCGTGATGAAGATGTTCGGCACCATCGCAGGCGCCGAGTCGGTCCTGCTCGCGTTTGACGAAGCCGGCGGCGTCACAGTCGCGATGACTGAAGCGCCTCACGGCACCGCACCCGCCCTGGAGGGCAAGAACGTCGCCAACCCGATGGCCATGATCCTCGCCGTCGCGTCCCTGCTCGGATACATGAAAGGAGACAAGGCCCACCAGGCTTCGCGAGCTGTCTACGAATCGGCGCTCGAGGCTGTGTCCGACGGAATCCGGACTGCGGACCTGGGTGGACACGCGTCGACCACCGACTTCACCGACGAGGTGATCCGCCGGGTGCGGACGAAGATCGATGTCTGGAGCGCACTGGCAGACGTCCAGCGCTAGCTCCGAACCCATTCGTTATCTCGCGCTCGGCGACTCGTACACCACGGGCACGGGCGCATCCGGCCCAGCCCACAGTTGGCCCGCGATCGTGGGGCGGCGCTTGAAGGCGCAGACCGGCCGCGAAGTCGAGATCACCAATCCAGCCGTCAACGGGTTCACCACTCTCGACCTCATCGAAAAAGAGCTCGCTTATGTCAAGCGGCTGCAGCCCGACCTGGTCACGATCCTGATCGGCGTCAACGACCTGGTGCGCGAACGCGAGACCGGCCAGTACCGCAAATCGCTCGTGACGATCTACGACGAGGTGGCAACGCTCGAGCTTCCGTCTGGACGAGCCCTCGCGATCTCGATCCCGAACTGGTCGGTCGTCCCGGCCGCCCGTGAATACGGCGAACCCGAAGAGATTCGCCACCTCACCGACACCTTCAACGACATCGCACACGAGGAGGCAGAGGCGCGCGGCTTCAAATGGGTCGATATCACCGCGGCCAGCATCTCCGGATTGGGAACGGCGGAGTGGATCTCCTCAGACGGCCTCCACCCCGGCGACATTCAATACGCGGCGTGGGCCGAGGTGATCTGGCACTCCGTCCGCTCCGCATGGGGAGATCGAACTGGTTAGACCGTGATTCTCTTGAACGACTCGGCGTACTTGTAGCCGGCCTTCTTCCCCACTTCGCGGTGCCGCTTGCGCATGAACTTCTCGAAATCCCACGTTCGCCCCGGCTTCGCCACCTGGCTCTTGTGCTTTTTCAGGGCGGCGATCTTCTGGTCTAGCGTCGAGCTGATGTCGACCAGGTAATCGCCTGAGGTCCAGTACGGGATCCAGACCTCTTTCACCTCGTGCGCCTTCAACCCCTCCTTGAGGAGGCTGCGGAAAGCGCGCGGATTGCGCGAGTCCGGGTACACGGCCGCCATCGTGGCTTCCCCGACCGCGAGATGGTCGGGATGCGACCCGCCCATCGGCGCGTCCAGCACGCGCCCAGGGAGGTGCGTGATGACGAGCTCGGGCTTGTACTTGCGAATCATGCGGACGATGTCGTGGCGAAGCTTCAGGTCGGGTGTCAGGTGCCCGTCCTTGTAGCCGAGAAACTCGACCTTCTTCACGCCCAGGACGCGGGCGGCGGCCTTCTGCTCCTTCTCCCGGATCGCGACGAGCTCGGAATCCTTTTGGGTCGGGTCTTCCCCGCCCTGCGAACCGTCGGTGACGATCACATACGTCACTCGTGAGCCGCTCTTGGCCAGCTTTCCGATCGTCCCGCCGGCGCCGAAGTCCGGGTCGTCAGGGTGTGCCGAAACCACGAGCACGTTGTCGAACTTCGGTGTCTGGCCATTGGACCTGGAACTCGCATTCTCAGCCTTTTTGGTTGCCTTCTTCTTCGCTGCCACTTCTTTGAATGTAAGCGATCGACGAAGCGGGCTGTTCCAGGGAGTGATTCACCTCCCCACTCCTCTGGGGTCCCCGCGCGCCAGCGCGGGAGCGGGCCCGCTTGCGGTGCCCGGATGGGGGTCGATCGCCTGGTTTAGCGCCGGGCCTTAACCGGCGCCCCCAAAGACGCAAGCGCAATCGCCGGCTGGATCGGCTTCCACAGCTCTTCCAGCTGCTCCGGCGTGAGGCGGGCCCGCGCCGCGATGACCTTGCCGCCGTACGCGGCGGTCTTCACCGCCGCCCAGCCCACACTCCCCGCGACGCGCATCGGAACGCTCACGACGGCAGCCAGCGCCGCTGCCTCCTCAGCAGCCCGTGCGCTTCCGTCGACTGTTGCCTTCGACAGCGCGTTGGCGGCGGCTTCGTCGACCTGCGACTGCTTCGCCAGCACCACGCACTGACTCGCCCCCAGGCGGCCGACCGCGGTCACATAGCGCGACACCATCGCCCCCAGCGCGCGCGGACTGGTGACCGGAATGGCCGACCCGAATGGAGCGTAAGACGCTGCGAACTTGATCGGCGTCAGGTGATGGCGGCGCACCAGCGCCGACACCGCATGCCAGGCCGCGACCGCCTCGTCATCGGACCTGCCGCCGAAGAAGTCGATCAGCGCGGTGCCTGCGTTGACCAGTGGAGCGACAGCTTCTTCGTTCGCCGGAGGCGCGCCCGAAGCGACCTTCTGCCAGTCGTTCTTGCTCAGCGCGGCCAGCTGATGCGCGAAACCGCTCCCGTTGACGTAGCCGAACGGAATCGACTGAGCAAATGGCGCGTACATCTCCGTCACCTGGTCCGCGCTCAGCCGGCCGTTGGACTCAACTGCGAATCCGGCGCGTTCGACGGCCGCGAACGCGCGGCACCGGGTGAAGGTGTCGAGCGCCTTGGTCCCTTCGATCGTGGCCAGAATCGACCGCACCACGCCGGCGGGCTCGACACTGCTGTCGCGTGTCACGCTGGCCACGAGCTTGCGGCGGTCCAGCACGCGCATCCATTGGATTGGCGTGAGCTCGTTGACACCCTTGATGAAGGCCGCGACCTCAGGACTGTTCCGCCCGAAGGGGGCCACCGTTTTCACCGGCGCAGCCGCAGGCAGGCGGCTCTTCTTGGGCGTCTTCATGGTCCGGATCGCGCTGCTGACCGCGTCCTTCATCCGTTCCGCAGCCGGCCGGTGGTCTTCCTGCGCCAGCGAGGCGAGTGGGATCACCGCTTCCAGGGGCGCCCACAGGATGGCGATCTGCTCCTGAGACAGGTCCGGCATGCACCCAAGCACGCGGCCCCCGTGGACCGCCATGCGGACCGCCGCCCAGCCCGAGTCCCCTGTGATGTGCGCGGGGATCAGGGTCAGGGCGGACATGGCGACCGCTTCCTCGCTCTTGACCTCCGGGTGCTTGGCCACCGCCTCGAGAAGCGCGCGGGAGGCGGCGGGTTCGATGCGCAGCCGGTGGGCGAGGTTCTCGCACTGGGCGGCGGTGAGCCCCTCCAAAGCCGTGAGAAATCGCAGCGTCATCGGGTCGAGCACATCCGAACCCGAGGCCGGGATCAACGTGGCGAACGGCGCGTAATGGGCGGCAAATTTCAACGCAGGAAGGTGATAACGGTTGACCACCGCCGACATCGCCTGCCAGGCCGCCACCTGCTTCTCCTCGTTCTTTTTCGCGAGCGAATCGAACAGCACCTCGCCGGCCTTCGACATTGGCTCCGACATGCGGCCGTCGCTGCTGCGGATCGCCGCCTGGATCGTGCGGGCTGATTCGCTTGGCTGGCCGGCGCCCTCTTTGGTCACCGAGGCGACGAGCCGCCGGTTCGCCAGGACCTGCCTCCACTGCCAGGGCGACAGCCTGGCGACCGCATCGATGAACGCTTCGACCTCAGCCGTGTTCGGCCCGAAGCGAAGCGAGGCGTCGTCGTTGGCGCGCTGAATCCGGCCAAGCAGGCCATGTATGGCGGGCATCCCCCCAATTTTGGGGGGAGACGGCCCTTTTAAGGCGGCTTTAGACGGTCTCGACCTTGAGCAGGTTGGTCTGGCCGGCGAGGCCGACGGGGACCCCCGCCACCACCACCACGGTGTCGCCGGTCTTGACCAGGCCGGCCAGCCGGGCCGCCTCGGTGGCGTTCGCCACCATCTGGTCGGTGTCCCTGCCGGGGCTCACCAGAAGTGGGATGACCCCCGAATAGAGCGCGGTCTTGCGGAGGACCTCCGGGTGCGGGCTGGCGGCGATCACTGGCACACGAGGCCGCGCCTTGCTGCACCGCAGGGCAGTAGTTCCAGACTCGGTGAACGCGATGATGACCCGCGCTTTGAGCTCGTCCGCCGCGGCCGCCGCGGCGTGGGCGATGGCGCTTCCGACCTGGCCCGGTTCGCGCCACGGCTGCCTGGCACGCTGGAAGGCCGGGTGCTTTTGCGCCGACTGGCAGATCCGGGCCATCGCGCGGACTGCCTCGATCGGATGCGCACCGACCGACGTCTCCTGCGAGAGCATCACCGCGTCTGTGCCGTCCCAGATCGCATTCGCGACGTCTGAGGCCTCAGCGCGCGTAGGGCGGTTGGAGGTGACCATCGACTCGAGCATCTCGGTGGCGGTGATGACCGGGACGCCCGCGCGGTTGGCGCGGTCGATCACCTCTTTCTGCACAGCAGGCAGATCGCCCAGCTTGAGCTCGACCCCGAGGTCGCCGCGCGCGACCATCACCGCGTCGGCGACTTCGAGGATCTTGCTCAGGTTGCGGATCGCCTCCAGCTTCTCCAGCTTGGCGATCACCGGCGTTCCGCACCCGAGCGCACCGAGGTGCTTCTTGCACAGGATCAGGTCTTCGGGGTGCCGGACGAACGACAGGGCGACCCAATCCACCTCGAGCTCCACCGCCAGCTTCAGGTCTTGCAGGTCTTTCTCGGTCAGGGCGGGCATCGGCAGCGTCCGCCCGGGAACGCTGACCCCCTTCCTCTCGCCCAGCAGGCCTCCACGGATCACTGTGCACTCGGCGCGTCCATCCGCGACGCCGCGCACCATCAGCTCGATCCGACCGTCGTCCAGCAGCACCCGGTCGCCGCGGCGGAGCGCGGTGACAAGCTCGGAGTGGCTGACCTCGATCTCGTTCTCCGGCTTCGGCACGCCGGGTGCCCGGTGCGCGCCGGTCAGAAACACAGTTCGGCCGCGAACCAATCGCTGGAACGCGGCTTCGAGCGGACCCGTGCGGATCTTCGGTCCCTGCAGGTCGCCCAGCAGCGCGATCGGCCGGCCTGCCGCTTCGGCGGCCTCCCGCACGTCGGCGGCGACCTGACGGTGGGTGGCGTGGTCGCCGTGGGAGAAGTTCAGCCGGGCCACGTCCATCCCGGCCTGGATCATCGTGCGCAGCATCGACGGCGACGAGCTCGATGGCCCGATGGTGCAGACGATGCGTGTCCGCCGGATCTGGCTCATTGGTACCTCTGCACGCGACGGCCGAGCTCTTGCTCCGCTTCGACCACACGGCGCTCCAGCTCCGGCGCGCTGATGACCGCCCCGCCCATCCCTCTCACCAGATCGCGCTGAAAACGATCTGAGGTCGCGACGGTGATCGCGTCGCCGGTTTGCGAGGCGTCGTAGGCGATGCGCTCGATGACGTGGTCCGCCGAGTGACCTTTGCGCGTGAACACAACATGCACGCCCTCGACCAGCTCTTCGCTGTTGGTGCGCGCGGCCGAATGGTGCGCATCGAAGACCACCGTCACGTCCGCACCGACCACCATGCCGAAAACCGAAAGTCGCTCGACCAACTTGTCACGCGCCGCCTCCAGCGACGCGTCGCCGAGCAGCCTCTTCAGCTGCGGCCAGGCGTGAATCACGTTGTACCCGTCGACGATCACACGCTCCATTAATGGAAGCGCATGTGCGCTTGGCCGTAGAAGATCAAGCGAGGGTCGATGCCCGCAAAGGTAGTGATATCCAGCACGAGCTGGAAAAAGGCCGAGCTGAAGGGCGGAACGAGCCATAACGCGGCGAACACCGCGATGATCCCGAGCTGTCCGTACTGGATTGCCAGACCTTGAAGCGAATAGGGCAGCCACGGGCGGATGATGCCGAACCCGTCCAGTCCCGGCACCGGCAGCAGGTTCAACACCAGCGCTACGGCCTCGATGAATCCCAGAAAGGCAAGCGCGGCGAAAAAATTGAGATTCGTCTGGTTGATCCACGAGCCGTGGCCGGGGATCACAAAAGGAAGCACGACGAGCACACCGCACAGCAGCGTGCCTACCGGGCCGGCGACCGATACCGCCGAGTCCCAGGTCCGGCTGCGCAGCGAAGAGCGGTTGATGAAAACCGCTCCACCCGGAAGGCCGATGCCGCCCAGCAGCAGGAACAGCACCGGCATGACCAGGCTCAGCAGCACATTCGTGTAGCGCAGCGGGTTCATGTCGAGATAACCGGAGTCCTTCACGCTCATGTCGCCTCCGAGGTAGGCCACGAGCGCGTGCGCGAACTCATGCACGCACACCGAGGTGATCCAACCGGCGGTGACGAAAAGGATCGTCAGGGGTCCGGCAAACGCGGGGAGGATTCCCACCCACAGCAATGCTCCCGCTGCCGCGGTGGCGGCGACGAGACCGAGGAAGACCGGGCTGATCCTGATCGCGCCGCGCAGCGAGGGCCACGGCTTCCGCCGCAGCGAAGCGTCCGCTCTCGGAGGGACCGCCGAAGGCTGGCCTTGATTGCGCGCCCTGCCCGCTGCGGGCGCGGGCTGGGATCGGGTCGCAGAGGCTCTGTCAGATTCCCCAGGCTGGAAATCCGCCTTGGTCCCCGCCTGCAGGTGCCGGCGGAGGTCGTACATCGTCAGGCCGGCCTTCTGGAGCGGCGTGGAAGTCGCAGGCGAGTCGCTGTAGAGCATGGCGAGCAAAAGGTGGATGGAGTCGACGTGGTAGTGACCGAGCACCTGGGCTTCCCGATTCGCATTGACCAGCAGCTGGCGGAGAGGAACCGTCGCCACATCCGAGTCGGCGGGCGTCAGCTGTGACGCGATTGCGGCGGGATCGGCGCCTAAAGCACGCATCGCCTGCTCGGCCAGCGTGCCGCGAGTCGAAAGCGTGGCCTCGAGGATGTCGCGCGCGGTGGGGCTCGTTCCGCGTGCCTTCGCAGAGGCCACCGCGCGGTCGAGGATCTCCCGCGCCGAGCGCGTCAATGGAATGTCGGCGACGGCCCGCTCGAGCTCGCTGGTGGAATCAGGCATTCGAAGCACGCGCCTCCCCACTTGTGGGGAGGCCGGCGCGCGAAAGCGCGCCGGGTGGGGAGCCGGGTGGGGAGCCGGCCCGCTGCCTGATGACCTCGTACAGCAGCGCCGAGGCTGCCGCCGATGCGTTGAGGCTCGCGATGTGGCCTTTCACCGGGAGGCGGACCCTCGCATCGCACCTCTCTCTGACGAGCCGATGGACGCCCTCGCCCTCACTCCCGATGACCACGCAGACGCGCTGCGTGAAGTCGAAGTCCCAGGCCGGCATCTCGCCTCGCGGATCGAGCGCGACGCACCAGATGCCCGATCGCTTGACCTCCGTGATCGCCGATGGCAGCCCGGAGACTTGCGAGATGCGCAGAAGCTCGCTTGCGCCGGAGCTTGCTTTGACCGCCGCCGGCGACAGCGGCGCGCTACGGTGCTCCGGAATGATCGCTCCTTCAGCGCCGGCGACCTCCGCGCTGCGCAGGATCGCGCCCAGGTTCATCGGATCCATGATCGAATCGAGAGCGACCAGCAACGAAGGGTTGGTGGCGAGCAGCTCTTTCAGCGGCCATTCGCGCCGAGGCTGAAGCTCCGCGGCCACGCCCTGGTGAACACCTGGAGCAAGGACATCGAGCCGATCTGGCGGGACGACCTCGATCCTCGCCAGCTGCGCGAGCTCGTCAAGCCGCGGATCGTGGCCGAGACCCGACGCCTGGTACACCTTGACGACACGGCCTGCGCGAGCGGCCTCGAGCACCGCGTTGCGGCCGTGGATGAGGCCGGCCGCGGGGATTCGCGAAGGGGCGCGGTTCGGCGCGGGACCAGGGGTGCGCGGGAGCGGGCGTTTTAGCGGACGCGGCGCCATCGCACACCATCCTTGGAATCTTCGAGGGCGATGCCCCTCTGGCGAAGCTCCTCGCGAATCCGGTCGGCGCTGCCGAAGTCGCGCGCCTTGCGCGCCACCTCGCGATCGGCGATCAATCGCTCGACCTCGTCGGCGAGTCCGGGCTCATCGGCACGCACGACGTCCAGGTGAGCGTCGACGTCATCGATCAGCTGCAGCAGCGCCTGCCGGCCGCGCTCGCCAACACGCTCGGCATCCAGAGCCGCATTGGCCTCGCGGAGCAGCTCGAACAGCAGGCCGATGCCCTGGGGCAGGTTGAGGTCATCGTCCAGTGCCTCGCGATAGCCGGCCCGAACCTCGCCGATGCGGCGCAACAGATCTTCATCCTCCGCCCGGCCGGGCGCCGTCCGCGTCACGCGGTCGGCAAACTCGCGCAGGCGCCGCACCTGCTCGGCTGCCGCATGCAAAGCCTCGCTGCTCAACCGAAGGCGCGCGCGGTAGTGAGCGTTGGCGATCAGGAAAAAGCGGACTGCCACCGGGTCGTGACCTGCATCCACCAGGTCACGAAGCGTGGTGAAGCCGCCCGCGCTCTTGGACATCTTCTCGCCGGTCGCGTCGGTGAGATGCTCCGAGTGCAGCCACACACGAGCGAACGGCTTGTGGTTGGCCGCCTCCGACTGAGCGATCTCGTTCTCATGGTGCGGGAACATCAGGTCCACGCCGCCGGCGTGGATGTCGAGCGTGTCGCCGAGGTACCGCTTGCTCATCGCCGAGCACTCGATGTGCCAGCCCGGCCTGCCGCGACCGAACGGAGCGTCCCAGGCCGCGCCCAGCTTCTCGTCGCCAGGTTGTGCCTTCTTCCATAGAGCGAAGTCGCTTACGGATTCCTTGTCATATTTGTCTGCTGCAACTCGAGTGCCGGCCTTGAGGCCGCTCCGGTCGAGGTGCGACAGCGCGCCGTACGGCGGAAAGCTCGCTATGCGGAAGTACACGTCGCCGTCGGCGACGTACGCGTGCTCTTCCTCGATGAGCTTGCTGATCATCTCCACCATCTCGGGGATGTGCTCGGTCGCGCGTGGAAAGTGCTCCGCGGGCTGCGCGCGCAGCGCCGACATGTCCTCGAAGAACGCCGCCACGTAAGGCTTGACGTACTCACCGATCGTTGTCCCCGCGTGCATCGCCTGGTCGAGGATACGGTCGTCGATGTCTGTGAGGTTCATGACGTGGGTCATGCGGTAACCGCTCACCTGCAGGTGCCGGCGCACGAGGTCGTAGAAGAGGAACGCGCGCAGGTTGCCGACATGCGCGAAGTTCCACACCGTCGGTCCGCACGTATAAATGCGGACTCGCCCGTCCTCGAGCGGTTCGAAGACATCCTTGGCCCCGGTCAGCGTGTTGTGCAGCTTGACCGTCACGTTTCCTCAACCAGCGCAATGGCGTGCGCTGCGATACCGGCCCTCTGGCCCAACGCGCCAAGGCCTTCTGGAGACGTGGCTTTGACGCTCACGCGCCCGGCGTCGATCGTCAGGCACCTGGCCAGCGCGTCCTCCATTTCCAGCAAGTGCGGCTGCAGGCGCGGTGCTTCGGCGATCACGGTGCTGTCGATGTTGACGACTCGATAGCCGGCGGCGCGCACCGCATCCGCCGCCGTCGACAAGAGGTCCAGGCTCGATGCGCCCTCGAATTTCGGATCGTCAGACGGAAACAGCTTCCCGATATCGCCCAGCGCGGCAGCGCCGAGCAGCGCGTCGATCACTGCATGCGTGAGGACGTCGGCGTCCGAATGCCCGTCGAGCCCGGCGGTGTGGTCGATGCGCACGCCACCCAGGATCAGGTCCCGGCCGGCCTTCAGAGGATGGACGTCATATCCAATTCCCACCCTCACCTGGAGGCAGCTTCCTGCTCTTTGATCAGCGCCTCGACGACGCCGAGGTCCTCAGGTGTTGTGAGCTTGATGTTGGCGGGCTCGCCTTCCACCATCGTGACCGCGTGACCGGTGGCCGCGACGAGCTGCGCGTCGTCATCACCAACCAGGCCCGCGTCGGCCGCCTCGCGGTGGGCTCGGGAGAGCAGCTCGTAGGAGAAGGCCTGCGGCGTCTGCGCGAGCACTATGCGGGATCGGTCCAGGCTTTCGATCAGGCGGTTGCCGTCGACTCTCTTGACAGCGTCGCGCGGAGAGATGGCGGGGAATGCGGCGCCGGACTCCATCGCCGCCGCAAGGACCCTGCGCACCAGCGTCGCGGTCGCCAATGGTCGCGCCGCGTCGTGCACTAGAACGAAGTCGCACTCGCCGAGCGCGCTCAGGCCGACCCGGACCGATTCTTGCCGGCTCTCTCCGCCCGCTTTGACGATCACCGGCTTTCGCGGGTGTAAAGACTGCACCTCGCGCTCGGCGAACTCGAGCCGGCTCGGCGGGCCAACGACAACGATCCGGTCCACCTCGTCCAGGGCGAGAAAGAGCTCCAGAACGCGGGCCAGCGTGGTCCGCCCGTTGAGCTGGACCAGGGCTTTGCTCCCTTTGCCAAGCCGCGAGCCCGAGCCAGCGGCCGCGACGATAGCTCCGACAGTCACTCTCAAACAGGGTCCTCGGGCTTGGCGCGATTGATCGGGCGCCGCCCGTTCGTGCCGGCCGGTTCGGCAAAGATCATCCGGCCGGCCGAGGTCTGGATCACAGAAGTGACGACTGCGGTGATCGTCTGGTTCAGGAGCCGGCGGCCGTTTTGTATCACCACCATGGTGCCATCGTCGAGGCTCCCGACTCCCTGGCCTGGCTCTTTGCCTTCTCGCGCAACGGTGACCAGGATCTCCTCGCCCGGAATCGCGACAGGCCGCATCGCTTGCGCCAGCTCGTTCAGGTTCAGCACCGCGACGCCCTCCAGCCGGGCAATGCGGTTGAGGTTGAAGTCGTTGGTCATGATCGCCCAGCCCTTTCGCTTGGCCATGCGGACCAGGTGCGCGTCGATCTCCGTGCCTGGGGGCGGGTCGTCCTCTTCGACCTGCAGGTTGATGGACGCGTCTTTCTGCATCTCCGTCAGCACGTCGAGGCCTCTTCGGCCGCGACGGCGTCGCGTGGCGTCCGCGGAATCAGCCACCATCTGGAGCTCGCGCAGGACCGAGCTGAGGACCACAAGCGGCATGTCCACGAAACCGGTCTTTGCGATGTCCTGGATGCGGCCGTCGATGATGACCGAGGTGTCGAGCAACACGGAGGGCATCCGATGACCTTCCGCCTCGCGGGCGCCGCCCCAAAAAAGCGCCGTCAGCTCGGCGCGGCGGGTGAGGCCCACCGCGGCGCCCTGAGCCGCCAGCAAGAGTGCGAGTACGAACGACAGTCCGATCCCATAAGGAAGGTCGCGCACGAAGAAGCCGATGAGAACCGCGATGACAAGACCGACGACCATGCCGAGAAGGCCGCTCAGCAGGTCGGGTAGCGGAGTGCTCGTCAACCGGAAGTTGAACGACCGCCAGCCACCGAGCACATAGGGTGTGCCCAGGTAGCCGAAGATCATGCCTTCCAGCGTGGTCAGCCCGATGATGACCCAGCCCGGCTGCGCGGAATGCCCTGCGAGCCGAACCAAGCCATAACCAAGGACGAAACCACCGACCACTCCGAGCCCTGTCCCGATCCAGCGGGCAAGACGCTCGGAACGCTTCACGACTACCTCCTCAGGAGACCGATACTCCGGCCCCCCTGATGAATGCGCCAGACCTCATAGGTGTAGAAAATGCGGCGGAGGCGGCCTCCGCCAGGGTCCTGACCTCGACCACGTCGAGGCCGGATGGCCGTCCGGCTTTTACGCCGGCCGGAATCAATGCGCTGGTGAATCCATGCCGAGCCGCCTCCTGGAGGCGGCGCTCGAGCTGGCCCACGCGGCGCACCTCGCCCGTCAATCCCAGCTCACCGATGACAACCAGGCCGTCTGGCAGTGGCCTGTTGTTCTGGTTGCTGACGATCGACAGGGCAAGACCGAGATCTGCGGCAGGCTCCGTCACGCGGATGCCTCCCGCGACGCTGACGAAGACGTCTGAATTTCCGAACTTGTGGTCGAGACGCTTTTCCAAAACCGCAAGGATCATGTGCAGGCGGTTGATGTCGATACCGTTGGCGATCCGCCGCACCATGCTGTTGTCGTTCTTGTTGACGAGGCTCTGGATCTCGACCAGAAGAGGCCTCGTCCCCTCCAGCGCCGCGACGATCGCAGTGCCTGGCGAGGAGATGGCCGCGGAGCCGAGAAGGGCGGCCGAGGGGTCTGAAACTTCCTCCAGGCCGGCTTCGCCCATCGCGAAGACGCCGATCTCTTCGGCCGAGCCGAATCGGTTCTTCATCGCGCGCAGGATCCGAAGCTCCTGCCGCCGGTCGCCTTCCAGGTACAGCACGGTGTCAACGATATGCTCCAGGACCCTCGGTCCGGCGATTGAACCATCTTTGGTCACGTGTCCGACCAGGAAGATCGGCACCCCGATCTCCTTGGCGAGCCGCATCAGGCGGCCGGCCGACTCGCGGACCTGGGTCACGCTGCCGGCGCCACCTTCGAAACCGGCGTCGGTCACCGTCTGTATCGAGTCGATGATCGCCAGGAGGGGCGGCTCGGCGGTGATCGACTCGCAGATCGCATCCAGGTCGTTTTCGGCCAGGAGGAAGATGCCCGACTCGAGCGCGCCCAGCCGCTGCGCTCGCATGCGGATTTGCTGGGCCGACTCCTCACCCGAGACATACAGCACACGTCCACCGCCCTTGGCGACCTGCGCCGCGGCGTGCATGAGCAGTGTCGACTTACCCACGCCAGGCTCGCCTCCGACGAGGACCAGGCTTCCCGGCACGATCCCGCCTCCCAGGACTCTGTTGAGCTCGTCCCACGCCAGCGCGCGGCGCGGCGCGCCGTCGCTCGCGATCTCACTCAGGGCGATGGGTTTCGAAGTGCCGGCCTTCGACTTGGCGTTCCCGCGACCGGCGGCCGCCTTGCGCACCTGGAATTCCTGGAGCGTGTTCCAGGCCTGGCAGTGGGGGCACTGGCCGGCCCAGCGCAGGCTCTCGCCGCCACAGTCTGTGCATACGAAAGTGATCGAGGGCTTGGGCATGGGGGGAATACTCTCCCACCCATCGGGGGGATTTACAAGTGGCCGCGTAGCCTTTTACCGGCTCAGGCGTTCTATTTCATGAGAGGAACGGAAATCGACACCCGGTTCCTTGAGGCGTAATGGCGCCGCCCTGACTACCCCCGGGGCGGCGTCCTCTTTTTTTCCCTCTCCCCCTTGGGGAGAGGGCTAGGGTGAGGGGCTTAAAGCAAGTTCGTCTACTGCCTCTCCAGGTCCGCCAGATGATCGAGCGCGGCGAGTGGGCCGCTATGCGCGAACAGGTCTGGGACCGCACCGCGAAGACTGGCCTGGACCTGACCCGCGAGCTGGACCCTTACTTCGAGGGAAAGCTCCGGCCGCCTTCTTGCATACGAGCTGACAAACCGGCGCAGCTCGGGGTCGAGGCGGCGCAGCGTCAGCTCGGCGGGCGTTGCCGCGGTGTACGCATTCGAAGCCGGCCCAGCCGCGCCTGAAGGTGAAACCGGGGTCCTGGCTCCCGGCAATTGCCACAACGCGACGGAATCCGAGTCCTTGACCACGATGGTGCCAGCCGCGAGGTCGCCGAGCCTCTTGCCCTTGCCGTTCACAAAAAGCACGATCAACCCAACGCCATACGCATAGGGCAGGAAGTCGACGATCCGGACGATGTTCCGGATCCCGGCCTGCCCGAATGTCAGCGGCTCGCCGCGATCGCCGACAGCTCGGAGGCGAAAAGCCTTCTTGCCGATGGTCTGCCCTGACCACAGCGATTCGCTCACCCAGAAGTAGCCGAAGATCACGACAAAGCTCCCGATGATCGCGATCAACGTAGCGACGGTGTTGGCATTCGCCGCGGCAGCCGCGAAGGCGACGAAATAGACGGCCAACAGGATCCCCGCCACGACGAGCAGGTCAAGGAGCTGGGCAATGGCGCGAGTTCCAAGACCGGCCACCTGGTAGTCGAACGAAACCCGCTCCGGGGTCGGCACAATCAGGTCGGTGTCCGGTAACTGCTGCATGTCAGGTAATTTTGGCTGTGTGGCCTCCCTTGGGATCAGCTCGTGAGGGCCGAGGATTTCGTCGTGCTGAGGCGTGACGACTGGAACCGGCTCGAGGACCTGCTCGCGCGCGCGGGCGGAGGACAGCTCAACGGCCTCGCGCCGGCCCAGGTGCTGACGGTGGCCTCCCTCTACCGGCGAGCCACCGCGGACCTCGCTCGGGCGCAGCGCGACTGGCCGGGCGAGCCGGTGCATCGCTACCTCAACGGACTGGTCGCTCGCGGCCATGGCATCGTCTACCGCCGTGGCGGAAACCTACGGCAGCGGATACGCATCTTCTATACAGAGACTCTTCCCCGCACCTACCGCGAGGCGGCGCCGTACCTGCTGGCGGCGGGGGCCCTCCTGTTCGTCCCGGCGTTCGTGAGCTACTTCGTGATGCTTGCCAATCCCGACGCCGCGTACTCCATCTTTTCGCCGCAGCTGATTGACCAGGTACACCACCACCAGCTGTGGACTCACATCCCGGCCGACGCCCGCGTCGCAGCGGCCGGCTTGATCATGACCAACAACATCTGGGTCTCCATGCTTGCGTTTGCCGTCGGCACCGCCTTCGGGCTGCCGGTGATCTGGGTGATGATCACGAACGGAATCAGCCTCGGCGGGCTGTTCGGGCTGACTCAAGCTTATGGAGTCAGCGGCGGCCTGTTTGATTTCGTGATCGCACACGGAGTGCTCGAGCTGTCGATAGTGGTCGCACAGGGTGCCGGCGGGCTGATGATGGGTTGGGCGCTCATCTCACCGGGCAATCACAACCGCTCCGATGCACTCGCGATCGCGGCTCCGCGCGCGTTCACGCTGCTCCTCGGCCTTGCTCCGTTGCTCGTGATTGCCGGCATCATCGAGGGCAACATCTCGCCCTCGGATGCGCCGATCCCGGTCAAGTTGACGATCGGGCTCACGACCGGGCTGCTCTTCTATTCCTATCTATTGCTCACCGGCCGCGCCGGCCGCACAAGTCAAAGCAGCGCCCGTTCCTTGAGCTCCAGGTAGCGCTCGACCAAAGCGGGCGAAAGGCCGCCGGCGACGACATCAAGGCCCAGCACCCCGCCGCGCCGCATCAGCTCGAAGCTCTCCCGACGGCTCGCGACGAACTCCTCGGCAGCCGCCCATTCGTAGGCACGCGCACCCGTTGCAATCGGCGCGTCGCGCGCGGCGAGGACTGCCGGGTCGGACATCGCCACCACCAGCACCAGGTGCTTCGCCGAGAGCCGGAGGCAGTGCGCGACCAGCTCTTTTGAAGCCTCGCGGTCCTGCACGTCGGTGAGGATCACCACCATCGATCTCCGGCCGAGTCGAAGCGCGAGGTGTGTCATGGCATGGCCGAAATCCGGTTCGACGTGTTCGGGTTTGATGGCGTACAGCGCTTCGGTCAAGCGGCGCAGCTGCGTGCTCCCGCGCTCCGGCTTGATGAAGCTCGTCACATGGTCGTCGAACGTCATCAGGCCGACTCGGTCTCCGTATGCCTGCGCCACCCAGGCAAGCATCAGCGCGGCGTTCACGGCGTGATCGAGCTTGTCCAGCTCGCCGGCGGGCGCGGTCATCAGCCGGCCGCAGTCGATCGCGATCATCACCTGCTGGCCTCTCTCGGCCTCCACCTCGACGACCACCGGACGGTCGCGCCTGGCGGTGGCGGTCCAGTTCACGCGCCGTGCGTCATCGCCTCGCACGTAATCACGCAAGCCGGCAAAAGCGGTGGACGCACCCGGCGGCCGCGCCCGGCGCAGGCCCGCCATCGCGCGGAGACCCCGACGCAACGTCAGCTGTATGCGCTTGATGGCAACGACGTTGGGGAACACCGCCACTTCGGCCGGATGCTGCAGCCGGACCTGGCGCCGCCACCAGCCGTCGTCTCGCCAGACTCGCAGGTCGACCGGGCCGAACTTGTATGCCCCGCGCTTCGGCGAAGACGTTCGGTACGTGACAGTCAGGCGGCCGGCGGAGTCGAAGCGGCCCTCGAGCTCGCGGGGCTGCGGCTTCAAGTCGTCCGGCGCGTGATCGGCGATCCCGCCTCTCAGGCCCGCCGCGGCCGGATTCTCCACCTCGACAGCTACCTCTTCGTGCTCCCCAAGCGAGAACGGCTGAGGCATCGTGCGGCGAACGCGATAGCCCGAGCTGCCCGGCAAGAGCGCGAGGTCACGCGCCGCGACGATGACAAGACCCACGTTGTAGATCACCGCGACGAGGCCGAGCACAGGTGACGCCGTCGCAAGCGCGATCAGCACCGCCCCGATGGCGACCGCCCAAAGCAGCCTGGGCTGTGGTGCCAGTCCCCTCACTGATCAGCGGGGCGGGACGACCCGGCTCGCGACGGTTTCCAGCACGCTGTCAGGTGTCTGGCCGCTGACCTCGGCCTCCGGACGCAGGATCAAGCGGTGCCGGAACGCGGGCGCAAGCAGCGCCTTCACGTGGTCAGGCGTGACGAACTGCTGTCCTTCGAACGCGGCGTACGCGCGCGCAGCAAGCATCAGCAAGACCTCGGCGCGAGTGCTGGCGCCAAGCGCGATCTCGGGCGCGGTACGCGTGGCCGACGCCAGGTTCACCACATAGGAGCGAATCTTCTCGTCGAGCACGACCTTGGCCACCTCTTTTCTGCACGCCTCGATGTCGTCGGGTCCGAGCACCGGCTCGACACCGGCTTTGATGGGATCGCGCAGCTCGATCCCCGACTCCCAGCGCCGCAGGATCTCCATCTCGTCCGCGGGCGATGGATAGTCGAGCCGGACTTTGAAAAGAAAGCGGTCCTGCTGCGCTTCTGGCAGCGGATAGGTGCCCTCGTACTCGATTGGGTTTTGCGTCGCGAGGACGAAGAACGGCGCTGGAAGCGCAAGCTGCTGGCCTTCCAGCGTGACGCCTCGCTCCTCCATCGCCTCGAGCAGTGCCGACTGGACTTTGGCGGGGGCGCGATTGATCTCGTCCGCGAGCAGCACGTTGGTGAAGATCGGGCCGCGCCGCAGCGCGAAGGTGCGGTTCGCGAGGTCATAAACCGACGTGCCCACGATGTCGGCCGGCATGAGGTCGGGGGTGAACTGGACGCGACCGTATTCGAGCGCAAGCGCGCGAGCTATTGATTTCGCGAGCAGCGTTTTGCCTGTGCCCGGAACACCCTCGAGGAGGACGTGACCCTGCGCGACGAGGGCGATCGCGCACAGGCGAATCGCATCTTCCTGGCCGACCACGGCCTTGATGAGCTGCTCTCGCAGCCGGGCGTAGAACTCGGGCGGGGTGCCGGGCATCAAGCCACCCTACCCGACGCCGCATGGGCGATGCGGTGAAGGCGCTGGGCCGCCTTCAACAGCTCGGGCTCGCTGAGTGCGGCGGCATGGAGCGCGTTCTCCGCGTCGGCGAGCTCTGCGGCTAGCTCCGGCACACGCACCCATAGAGCGTTCCAGAAACGCTCGCGCGGCTGCAGCGGGATGCCCGTCTGAGCCGCCACCGCACGTTCGGTGGCCGACGCGAGTAGGCCGAGGGCGACCGCGCGCGCGCTCGACCGCCGCAGCAGCCCCCCGACCGCGACTGCCCACTCCACGTCGGCGCGCGCCACCTCCGTGGGCCGTGGGATGATCGGACCAAAGCGCCGGCCGCGCAGCAGCAGCCCGAAGAACATCACGACGAGCAGCCAGAGCAGCGCGGCTCCCCAGGGCGTGGTGAGCCAGGCCTGGGGCGCGAAGTCGCCGAGGACGACGCCGTGGTGGTATTCGTCGAAGTAAACCGGAAAGTTGTAGGCGGTCAGGCCAAGCAGGTCGGCCAGCAGGCGGCCGTTGTCCTGCTTGTCGAGGTAGCCGTTGCCCAGCACCAGGGGGTCGGCAAGCACCACGACTGTGCCAATCCCGATCTTCTGTATGTAGCCCAGCACAAGTCCGTTCGACGTCCGTAGAAACCCGACCTGCTCCGCACTTGGCTCCAGAGGCATCAAGAGTCCCCCGCCTGCAACGTTCGCGACGCCTGTGACCACGGGAGTCGCGAGCTCGTTGTTGACTATCGCGAAGGCACCCGCGCGCGTCACGCCAAACGCACGGTCGAGCTCGCGGTCGCCTTCCTCAGACGCGTAGATCAGGACGTTGCCTAGGGCGACCCACGTCCGGGTGCGCTGGGCCTCGTCGGCCCGGTAAGGGCTGGTCGGGGTGAACACAAACATCATTCCGGGTACTGACGGCGGATCGAAGGTTCCGCTGATCTGCCCTGTCTTGTGGCCCATGGATTCCGCGAAAAGCCGTACCGCGGAAGTGCCGTTGGCGGCATCACTCCACGAGCTGTGATCCGGAGACTCCTGGTGTGGCTGCAGGAAGTACAAGGCTGCGGCGATTGCAATTGCGACAGCGGCAACGATGACCCAGCCGCGTGCTCCCTTCATGCCGCCACCGTCACCGGCTGGCGGTATGGCGCGGCGACCAGTGCGGCACGCTCATACGTCGCGGCGTCGACTTCGCGACCGCCGTAAACGGCGGCCTCGAACGGCACGAGAAGTGCGCGCAGTCGAGTCGGATCCGGCGCGCGCTGGAAGATCTCGCGCACGGTCAGTGGGCTGCCGACCCACGTGTGTGCGCCCGCGAGTGTGGCGGCGACGCCGGCGCACAACGCGCGAATCGCTCCGACGCGATCCCCGTCCGCGGCAAGGCGATCCGCCTCGGCGAAATAGTCGGCCGGCGCTCGAGGTCCGGCAGGCTGATTCGCCATTACATCCTCGCGAAACCGCCCCCGAGCGGAGCGGAAGACGACGATCGCTATCGCGGCAAGGACTGCGGCGCCGATCCCGTACAAGAACCAGTTGGCAATCTGCGGGCCGCCGCCGCCGCCACCAAACAGGAGGCGGAGCAGGCGGCGGATGAAATCGCGGGCCCACTGCCCGAACCGGTCCAGCAAAGACGGAGGAGCGCGCAACGCGTCGTAGCGCGGCATCGCCAGCACGTCGTGGAGGCGCTGCTGCGCCAGCTGCGGGTCCGAGGTGGTGGCCGGCCCGTCCAGGAATGCCAGAAGGGCGACCATGCGGGCTCTCGCGTCCACGTAATCAGGAGGCTGACGCCTGAGGTCTTTCAGGATCTCGGGCTGCGATGCGCCGGTGCCCGTTTCGAGCGCGGTGATCGCCTGGCGCCTCTCCGCATCGCTGGGCGCCGGAACTTTCACCTGGTCGTATGCGTCCTGGACAGCTTGCCGGTACACATCGGGCGCCGGGGCATCAGCGGAAGCGGGAAGTGCTGTCACACCCCCGAGCGCCAGCACGGTGGCAGCGAAGGCGAGCGCGCGAAATAAGGTCTGAATCGTCAGCGAATTATCACGGTGCCGGCAGCGGCGCGCTGATTCGCTGCGCCTGCTGGAACAGGTCGAGGCCTTCTTTGCGCACGCGCAGGTCGAAGTAGATCAGAACGATGGCGATCTGGACCACCGGATAGACGAGTGAGTCGACGATGGCGGACGTCGCTGCCGCGATCCACACGATGACCAGCTGCGACACGACGAGCTGGAGCAGCGCCTGGCCCAAAGCGAGGAACGCGCGCAGGGCAAGGCTGACCACGTAATAGACCACGAACATCAGGAAGAGGACGAGGAAGGTCCGCCACCAGCGCCCTTGCACAAGTCGCCAGCTCCGTCCCATCGCCTGGAGCAAGCCGACGTTTTCAATGAACATCACTGGCATGACCACACACCAGCCCACCCAGATCCAGATCCAGAGTGGAAGAAGGCAGAACGCGATTGCCATCAGCGAGATGAGGACCATGTAGCCCAGGAGCGGAAAGTAACGGCGAAGAACGCCCCGAAGGACGCCCGACAGAGTGACGGGTCGCCCAAGCGCCGATTCGGAAGCGGCATATGTAACGGCTCCGTACTGAAAGGGCACCAGAGCCAGCGTGACCAGGAAGAAGATGCCGAGCCAGATCAGGATCGTCGGGTCGAAAGTGATTCGACTGCTGCCCGGCGTAAGCACTGTGTTGAACACTGTGAAAAGGGTGAAGCCGGTCACCGCCGCCGTGGGTATGGCACAGATGACTGACAGGCCCGCGAAGAGCACGAAGTGGCGGCGATACATCCGAAAGGTCTCGTCGAGCAGGTCGCCGATCTCGAGCGGGCGCAGGCGAAGGGGAGTTGTGGCGCTCACCGTGCTCAATTGTGGGGTGAAGGCGGGTCGAATTTAGCCAGCGGACTCGAATCGACCTGTGCGTTTTCAGATGAGAGGGAAGGGTGAATCACTCCAACGGGGCGGGCCCAGACGACGTCCGCGTTCTTTTCGTCGAGGACGACCCTGCCGTCGCCGCGATGTACAAGCTGAAGCTGGAGCTCGACGGCTATCAGGTCGAGGTCGCCGGCGACGGCGAGGTGGCACTCGAGATGGCCCGGACCTCTCTGCCCGACATCATCTTTCTCGACCTCCGATTGCCGAAGCTCGGCGGCCTCGAGGTTCTCGAGGCCCTGCGCGCCGACCCGCAGACTCAGGCGGTCCCTGTTGTGATCCTGTCCAGTCACTCGGAGCAGGAGCTGGTCGAACGCGGAGCCAAGCTGGGCGCGCTCGACCACCTGATCAAGAGCAAGACGACGCCGGCCATCCTCGAAGCCGGCCTCGAGAGGTGGCTCGGGGAGCCCGAGACCCCTGCGGGGTCCCTCCCCTCCCCCAGGTCCAACCGCGCCAACCAAAGCTCAATTTAGCCTGCGCCCGAGGGCATTCCAACCCTGCTTGTAAAGGTCGTCAAGAGTCCCGAATTCGCTATTTCCCGCCGGGTCGGCTCAATGGGTCAACGCAACGCCTCGTGAGATCACGAACTAAGGGCGCCAAATGAGCAGAGCAGAAAAGAAAGGACAGTGCAAT
>Ga0209011_1000198_pt1 | contig 27215 bp, 27 predicted proteins | sample BlaSpr_A8_OM1_M3_FD_187986 | JGI IMG/M metagenome (GOLD analysis project Ga0209011, IMG submission 187986) | Forest soil microbial communities from Thunder Bay, Ontario, Canada - Black Spruce, Ontario site 2_A8_OM1_M3 (SPAdes) (version 2) | ecosystem: Environmental > Terrestrial > Soil > Boreal... | reverse complement strand
AGGCACATGGTATTTGGGTTTGATTTCCTTTGGAGCTTTTACTCTTCGTTTCGCGAGTCCTGCAGGCCGTAGGCCGGAAGGACTTGCGAAACGAGGTGCCGGGCGGGCTACCAGCGGTAGGTAGCGACCCCGGAAGCGCAGCCAATGCGAACCATCGAGTCGGCGTTCTATCTCCGCTCGAGCTCCGCGCAACCCGACACACACCTGCTCGCGGGGAACGCCCCAGCGCTGGCCATTCCATTTCACGGTGTGATCACAAGCTACACTTCGCGCCACCCGCACGCTGAGAATTTCCTCCAGTCGGTGTGCACTCTGCAGAGCACGATGGGCGTTGTTCGACGATGCCAGCTTCACGGTGAAACGCTGTTCCCAGAACGGCCAGAAGGTGATTTCCAGAAAGCGATTGGCCTGTTCCAGGGTGGTGATCTGAGAAACGCGCATTTCCTTCACCAGGCGATCTTGCAAGGTGCCGAACAATCGCTCGATCCGTCCCTTGGCCTGGGGGCTGTGCGCCGCGATCCATTCCACGTCCAGTTCGGACAAAGCCCGGCCAAACTGGGTACGGGTCGGGAGGCCTTGGAGTTGTTCCTCCCATTGCACCGGCCGGGATGTCAAAAACATGCTGTTTTTATCGGTGTACAGGGCCAGCGGTCGTCCCCAGCGGAGCAACCGCAAAGCGCGCTGCTGCAGGTCCTCGGGGATCTTGCAGTTGGACGTCCGGCCGCGCAGCCGATGCACCAGCCCGCGATCTCCTTCCTGTTCGAGGCGCGCCTCTAACCGCCGGATCTGCCGGGCGCTCAGCCGCAAGCGCCGCGCGGCTTCTCTCTGTCGCAAATGGCCTTGTTCGAGTTCGTGCAACACTCTCAACCGGTCTCTCTCTCGTTGGCTCAAGTTGATCCGCTCCTCTTCCATGAGGCCGCCCTCCCGGCCTCTAGAAAAGCGGACATTTCTACTTTGCACAAAGCGGACATTCTCACTTTGCGGCTACAAACGTTAACACCGCTGTTGACATCTCGCAGTTCAGCCGTTACGATTTGCACGGCCAGCAAGGATTTGTAGCGCGAGCCCCGGCAGTCTCGCAGCGTGGTTTCAAAAACAAGGGCTTCCACACAATCATGGATCGAGTGCCAACCGTCTCTGGAACCACTAATCTTGTCGACATCCTAGATCGTGTCCTGGACAAAGGATTAGTAATCGCAGGTGACATTCGCGTTTCCCTTGCCAATGTAGAGCTATTGACCATCCGGATTCGCCTTCTTGTATGTTCTGTAGACAAAGCAGAGGAAATTGGTTTGAACTGGTGGAAGTATGATCCGCACTTAACGATGGGTCCACCAGTACGACGCATTGCGGGCGACTCGTCCAAACCCCGGCGAGTAATCCGCGGTTCGAAGAGTGTGACGAAGGGTGTCAACGCTAAACGGAAGCGCTAGCTCGCTTTTGTTCTAAGGAGGCTACTGCATGGCTGTCGAGCGAATGTCGGGTGGATCAAGCCTCATTGATGTACTCGACCGCATCTTGGACAAAGGAATCGTCATCGATGCTTGGGTTCGTATCTCTCTGGTCGGAATTGACTTGATTACTGTGGAGGCACGCGTCGTCGTAGCATCCATTGATACCTATTTGAAGTATGCCGACGCCGTTGGACTCATGGGACTTGCTGCGCGGCCCCAATTGGGTGTTGCTGAGGAGCCAGCGATCACCGTCGAAGCGCCTCGGCGTCGGGCGCGGGTACCCGCTACCCGGCGGCCACGTCGGCGCACCTGAGTAGCATCCGATGAGAGCTCGTGCGCGCACTCGGGTGCGTCCGAGGCCCAAAACTCACTCGGAACTTCTGTTCCATCGTGGTCTTGTGCGGGAGTCAGCTGCGCTCCGTTTACTCGCCGCCGAACGCTCCGAAGAAATCTTCCCCGTTCTTCTTGAAGAAATCGTCAAACTTGGATTTCCTAAAGCTCTGGTTGTTGATGTGGATTTCGACACCGGAGCTGTGAAACCTGCCGCCTCGCTCAATTGTTCAAATGAAGATTTGAAAAGATTTCACACTTCCTTATGGGTGACAGAAGATCGGATCGTCACCGCTCTGCAAAATTTGACGCCCGGAATGTTACGTTCAAGCCCCACTAAGGGGCAGTCGTTCTATATCCACCCGATGATTTATCGTAGCCGTACACGGTGTTGGGAAGCAGAAAAGGACCACCGTGACGATTGTCTGGCGCTGCAGAACCACCGCATGGCGGGGAAACTTAGCTTTGAAGAGCAGAGCTGTAGGGCGTGTGGTATGCGCGGGTATACGACGCTAGTGGTAGCACAGGTAACCCCCACGTTGCGCGAGAGCAATCGGCGAGAACTGCGGAATCTTATCGAGCGGGCCAACGGGCACCTCTCACACCTTTTTAAGGTAGAGCACTATTACAATCGCATGCGCGACATGGAAATCACTATTTCGCGCTTGCGTGCAGTGATGCAGAGCATGGCCGATCCCGTCATTTTGACCGACAATCAGCACCGCGTGGTCGTCCAGAACAAGGCGGCCGAGCGTTTCTTTCGAGTGCCCGAGGGCGTCAGCGAGGGTGGCAAGAGGGCTGTCGAACTCAATAACCTTCTCTTTACCGCTGCCTTGTCCTCGATGATGGTGAGCACCAGAGAATCTTCTCGGGACCTTACGTTGGTGGATGTGATGGATGGGGAAGAAGTCCTTTTCGAAGCGGGTTGCGCTCCAACCCACAGCAGCGACGGCTCACGTACCGGCATCGTTACAGTGATGCGTGATGTCACGGACCTGCGACGCGCTGATCAGGAAGTCCGTGCTAACCTCGAAAAGCTTCGTGCCGCGGAAGAAATTGTGCGGCAGGACCGCGATCGTTTGAATCTGGTCATCGAAAACGTTGGCGATCCGATCATCGTGGCTGACAATTCCGCAAAGATAGTTTTGCTCGATCCTTTAGCAAAGGAATTATTCGGTTCCACTGATCTGTTGAGAAATCCACAACTAGTAAAGAATCAGGCTAAACTCGACGCGTACTTAACGTCTTTCACATTTTCTTTCGCCGAGAAGGAAAATAAAGCGCTGCATCTTTACAACGCCGCCTCTCATGGCGAAGTCGAGTATGCCGCTCGGTCTGGAAAGATTTACGATGCTCGCGGCCAGGTAGCTTTTACGGTTACCGTTTTGCGAGATTTTTCAGCATGGAAGAAATTGGAGCAGCTTCAAATCGAGCAAAAAATGCTGGAAATGGAAAAATTTGCCGCAACCGGACGCTTGGCCGGCACCATCGCTCACGAAATTAACAATCCGCTGGAGGCCATCAAAAACTCGATTCATCTGCTGGAACGTGAAATCCGGCCTGAATCGCACCAAGTGTACGAAATCCTTAAGAGTGAGACGGCACGCGTGACCCGCATCGTGCGTCAAATGCTGGGGCTTTACCGCAACACCGGCCAAGTTAGGCCCTTCGATCTAAACGCTACGGTGGAAGACACCCTCGCACTCTTCGCCAGGCCATTGGCTAAAGTCGGCATAACCGTTACCAAGAAACTTGGCGCTATTTCGCCCTTCAAAGGTTCCGAGGACCAATTCCGGCAACTTCTGTCTAATCTGGTAGTCAATTCGAGGGACAGCATGAATGCCGGCGGACGACTGATCATCCGTACCAAGGAAATTCGCAGTGCAGATGGTTTGCGCGGAACAGTAAGTATAAGCATCGCTGACACCGGGTGCGGTATCCCACCCGCGCTTCAGAAGTCTATATTCGAGCCGTTTGTAACAACCAAGGGAGAAAAGGGTACCGGGTTGGGCCTTTGGATTGTGAAAGGAATCGTGGAAACCCACAATGGTCGCATCCGCGTCCGAAGCACGGTTGGAACGGGAACCTTAATCAAACTTGTTTTTCCGATTGCGTATCAGGTCGCGATGAGAAGGGCGCTCTAGGTGGTCGGAATCTTTCATGACTATATTATCGAGGACATCTGATGGCTGCTAAAAAACTAAGCAGAACCAGTAAGCGCAGTGCTCGCGCGAAAGAAGATGTTCACGTCAGGATGGCCGAGGCGCGCGAAATCGTGGAGACGGGTCCCGGCGAAGCGGGGCGCTACGTTTATGGGATTGTGCAGTCCAAGGAACAGACTAATTTTGGCAAGATCGGTATCGGAGGAACCGGGGAAGCAGTTTACACCCTGAACTTTCTGGATATCGCCGCGGTTGTTAGTAAGACTTCAGTGGCCATATTCGATCCCACTCGGGAGAATGCCTTGGCTCACGAACATGTGATCGAGACGGTAATGAAAAATCACACGATTATTCCGATGAGTTTCGGAACTGTTTTCCGCACCGACGACGACATTCGCGAAGTGTTGAAAGGCATATACGCATCGGTAAAGGAAGTGTTGAGCCGCATGGCGGGTAAGCTCGAATTTGGTCTGAAGGTCAACTGGGATCGCGACCAGATTATTGAAGAGTTGAAACAGCAGGATGAAGAGATCCAGCGGTTTCATCAAGAGATCATTCGGAAGCAGTTGCAATCTACGTATTTTGCGCGAATGCAATTGGGACGCATGATTGACAAAGCTTTAGCCGAACGCTCCACGCAGTACGTCCGCGAGATTTATGAAGCGTTACGTAGTTGTTGCGTGGCCTCTCGCGACAATCAACCCATTGGTGACAAAATGATTATGAATGCGGCGTTTCTCGTGGAACGTGAGCGCGAAGCTGAATTTGACGAGGTGGTCAACAAGATCGCTCGCAAATATGGTAAACGTCTCAAATTTAAGTACACTGGACCGTGGCCGCCATACAATTTCGTCAACATCCGGTTGAAATTGGAGCGCGTCTCTGCTTCTTGAGTATGTGAGGAGCCTGCACTCGATGTTTATAATTGACGACCTTCTCATGTTGCCTGTCAGTGGGGTCAGATTCGTTTTGAAAACTCTGGAAAAGGTCGCACGGGAGCAGTACACGGATACTGGACCGCTTAAGACACGACTCTTGGAGTTACAAGAGGAGCTCGAATCCGGCGATATCTCGGAGCAAGAGTATGTCGAGGCAGAGGCGGCTATTTTTCGTGAGCTGCGAGAAATTGAAGAACGAAAGCGCCAATTAGCAGGCCTTCCCGACCACGACGAGTGACGGATTGCGGCGTAAAACGCTGACTCTATGAAACTGCGGAAACATCGAAAACGCGTTTCTAAGCGCGCGCTCCAAACGCAAAGCAGCGTGCAACGCCTTCCGCCTTCGGCTGACGCCGCGCGGGACGAAGGGCCTCGCCTGCTGCCGTTAGGCGACGCTACTTCACACGAACCATCGCGATTGGAACACTATCTCGATTTGGCGGACCTGGCGCTCGGAACAGAGAAAAATAATCGTGGATAGCTGCCTTTGTCTCTAACACGTGAATTTCGCGTGGATTGATTACTAGAAAGGGAGGTTACGCGGATTTCGAGGCAGGTTTTCCTGCGAAAGCTTCCAATGCTTGTTCCATAACCAAATTCAGGATGACATTTAGGCGCCGCAGGTCCAAGACCACGCCTATCGGTTCCAGCTCCTTTAGACTATTTTGGATGACGTCGTACATCAAATCAGCCAATAATCTGAAATCCCCCGTAATTGAAGAGATCGGTAACCCATCTTGTCTTTTTAGCATGCCGTAGGCCGCAGCCTCGTGTTTGGCCGCGTTGTCGAGTTCATTTCGTTCCAGCTCAATTTGAGACGTTATCGTATCCAGGACTTTACTCAAGTATTCGGCAGGTTGAGGTTTCGCAGAAGATCCAGATGCATGGCTGGAAGTACGCTTGATGGATTCTATTATTTTATCTCGATTTTCTTGCAATGCTTGAACCAGCCACTTTTTTCCGCCAGAAACTTTGGATTGATGTTCCAGCAGTTTCTTGTTTAAGGTTTCAACGAGTGAGTTCACCTCGACAGGTTTCACCAGGTAGTCGTCAACCTGGCATTGAATGGCCTGTAAGGCAGTTTCGAACGCAGGATAACCGGTCAAAATGAAGGTCGCACACTGTGGCTGAATGTGTCGCATGCTGCTTGCCACCAAGAAACCGTCGCCTTCTTCACCGATATTCAGATCGGTAATGAGTATGTCAAAATTGTGCGAATTAATTTCAAAAATGGCGTCAGGGACGCTATCCGCCACGCGAACTTCAAAACCAGCTTTTTCCAGGATCGGCGGCAATGTCATGCGGATACTAGCTTCGTCATCGACGAAAAGGATCTGTTTTTTCGATGTTTCCTGCTTCATGCGTGTGCGGCTCCGGTATCCGATGAGACAAAATCATAGAACGAACTGGGCGGACATTATCATACTTTCTTGGTTACAAAGGCAATTGTTCCATTGGCGATGGATGAAATAGCAATAATAAAATTGATTGTCGCCTAGTCGTATTCCGATGGTTTGTGGCATGATCGTGACTTGCGGTTGACGCGTTGTGGGCGCTTGCCTGGCCGACCCATGGAACTCCTATTTGGGGTACTGTAGATGTCAAAGGAGAAGTATCCCAGCGTTGCGGGGCAACAAGAATGGGGCTCCGTGGATCACATACCCTTGTCGCCAATCGAGAAGACATCTGCTGACATATCGACCAACCAGTCGTGGTTAGATTCCGAACTCTTCAAACTCTCGAGAGAAGCCATATTTGTCCTCGATTTGGAAGGAAAAATCTTATTCTTGAATCGAGCTGCGGAGAAACTTTACGGCTGGAGCGCCGCAGAGGCTTCAGGAGCATTTCCCGTCGAGTTGTTGAAAACACGTCTCCCGAGACCGCTCGCGCAGATCGAGACCATTCTGCGTCAAGAGGGTGTGTGGGAGCATGAGCTGATACAAACCACTCGGGACGGAACCAATCTTACTGTCGCTAGCCGTTGGGCCCTACGCCGCGATGATTCTGGTCAGTACTTGGGACGCCTGCAGCTGGACACGGATATCACCAAACGGAAACACGCCGAGCACGCCTTGCGTCGCCTGTCAGGCCGCCTCTTGAATCTTCGGGATGAGGAACGTCGTCGACTGGCGCGTGATTTGCACGATAGCGTGGGACAACAGCTCGCCGGAGTAAAAATGCATCTTTCCGTCGCGGAAACCCAGCTACAAGATTCCAAACTGGAAACGTTGAAATTGATATCAGAATCTTGCAACCTCGTCGACCAGGCGATGCGCGAGATTCGCACCATTTCCTATCTTCTCCATCCTCCCTTACTGGATGAGGTGGGGCTGTCCAGCGCTCTGTCATGGTACATTTCAGGTTTCGCGGAGCGTAGTCGACTCAAGGTTGACGTCGATATTCCTAAAGATGTTGAGCGGTTTCCACGTGAGCTTGAAATCGCGATATTCCGGATCGTGCAGGAGTGTTTGACGAATGTGCACCGTCACTCGGGAAGTTCGACGGCCAAGGTCCGTCTCTCTAGAGTCAATCAACAACTTCGTTTGAAGATCGAAGACCAGGGTAGAGGAATGGATGAGCCGGTGGGTGAGGGCGAAAACGTAAGCCACCATCGGATCGGCGTCGGCATTAGTGGTATCCGAGAGCGAGTGCAGCAGTTGGGTGGCCAGATGCAGATTCGTACGGGAAGTTCGGGTACAACGGTAGAAGTTTTATTTCTCCTCGAGGGCCACCCATCATCTGCCCCCCCGAGCTGACGAACCGGGTACCTTACCTCAGTAAGGATCCGCTTTCTTCACTGGCCGCCGACTCGCTTTCGTTGAACTGATTGCGCTTCTTGTAAGCCATGATCGCGATACCGATACAGATCAACATGGGAGGGATCACCAGAACTAGAATGCCGCTACGTAGGGCTTGAATAACGCGAGCACCGGCTCCGGCGGCCTGCGTATAGCAGAGCGGGCAATTCTGCGCGTATACCAAAGATGGAATAGATAACGCCATACTGAGAGCGATTGCCCGGCTGAAGAGGCGAAGGCGAAGAGTGCTTATTGATCTCATCGGCAAATCCGATTCCCTAAGTATCCGGCTGCGGCGCCGCTCGGTCAACCGACCATAGCGGACGACGAAACTCACGCTAGTGCGCGAAGGGCCGCATGTGTTGCAAGCGCAAGCTGTCCGACCAAATCATATTCATCATCAGCAATACAAAAATGGTGACTGGAACCAGGGTCAACAACAAACTGCGTTTTTCGTAAGCGAGGTGCATGAAATACATAAGCGCGAAGCCTGCACTGCAAATCGCAAGGCCTAACAAAACGATCAGCCGTGAGCCTATCGGGTGATAAGCCAGGAAGACTTCCAGAACGGCAATAGCGAGCAAAATGACATAGACAGGAAGATATCGAGCGATCACGTTTCGCGACTTAACTGAATCTATCATAGCGCGTCTCCCTCGGCAGTACGATCAACGTGACACGTTTAAAAGATAGAGCAACGGCACAACAAACATCCAGACCAAATCTACGAAGTGCCAATATAAACCGGTTGTTTCGACATGCCCGGCCGTTAAACTACCTCGGCTGTAACCGCGAGAAACCACCGCAATGGCTACGACACCGCTGATTACGTGCAGCAAATGGAGGCCGGTAATACTAAAAAACGTGGCGCCGAATAGCGGCGAGCCCCAGGGGTTCTGGAACATCCGAACACCTTCATGAATCAAAGCGACCCACTCACGGATGTGTAGGGCGGCGAAAATGAGGCCGAACAGAATGGTGGACCACAAGAAGCGCCTTGCTTTGCCTTTGTCACCAGCATTTGCGGATTCCACGGCACCAAGCATTGTTAAACTGCTGGTGATCAGAACAAAGGTCATGATCATCACGTTGACAATGGTGGGACTGAACTTAAAGGGAGTAGGCCAATCGCTGCTAGCCGCACGTAAATAGCCGTAACCGAACAGCAGGGCGCCAAACGTCACCGCGTCAGAGATAATAAACAACCAAATGGTGAGCTTTCTGGACGGAATCGCATAAGGCGATTGTTCCAAGATTGCTCCCCCGTACCCGTGCACGGCTATACCTGACTCACTCATGGAATATCTCCCTTTCTCACAGTTACAGTCTGGTGCGCATAACGAGGAGCAGATACAGCCAGAGACCAGCCATAAAATGCCAGTAAATCGCCGTGCTCTCAAACAAGCTTTGCCGGAATGCAGCCCCTTTCCCAGAGAGCCGCGCAATCAAATAAACAAGCGCCAGGATACCGCCGATGAGATGAAGGGCATGCATGCCGGTGAATACGTAAAAAAACGAGCTGTTGGGATTTGTTGCAAGATAAATGCCGGCAGCGGCGAGCTGGCGCCACACCATGTATTGCCCGGCCACAAAAGCTAATCCCAGCACCAGCGCGCCCCACAGCCACCGCACCCCGATGCGGAGCTCGCTGCGATCGGACTCTAATCCTTTTGCCATGGCGCGACGCGACATTTCGAAAGTGATACTGCTCATGATTAGGATCAAGGTGTTCGCGTACACTAACGGCGGCACCGCCAGGTGCGTCCAGTCTGAAGAACCTTGCCGAACGAACAGGGCACTGGTGAACGCGGCAAACGACATGGTGATTGCGAAGATACCAACCCACACGCCGCTTCGAGTGGCATCCGCATGGACCGCAACGCGATGTGTGGAAGCAAGTCGTGTCTGAATCGCTGAGGCCATAATCTCCAATCTGTTCTCAACTTCGCGATGCGGCAAAATCGAAAGGTGGCAGCCGCCACATCATGTTTTTTCGCCTTCCACCGTCTCCGGAGAAACCTGCATGACGTAATCGCCCTTCGAACCCTTCACCCCATATTGATATGGGTCGTGATACACCACCGGATGATTGCCGCCAAAATTATTCCAAGGCGGAGGCGACGGGACGCTCCATTCCAGGGACGTCCCGTTCCATGGATTTTCTGGTGCCGGCTTGCCCCAGAACCGGCTATGAATGAGGTTGTAGAGGAAAATAAACTGTGCCGCGCCGGTGATGAGTGCAGCGATGGTAATGAATTTGTGCACGGGCATCAATGGCGCCATGAAATCGTTAACGAAGGAAGAGTAGCGGCGCACGTTTCCGGCCATCCCCAGATAGTGGAAAGGCATGAAGATACAATAGGTGCCGATTAAGGTGACCCAGAAGTGCAGTGCGCCAAGAGTCTCGTTCATCATGCGGCCAGACATTTTGGGGAACCAGAAATAGGTGCCGGCGAAGATCCCGAAGATAGCCGCAACGCCCATCACCATGTGGAAATGTCCGACGACGAAATACGTAGCGTGCAGATAGACGTCAATGGACGGTTGTGCCAGGAAGAAACCGCTGATGCCGCCGCTGACAAACATCGACACGAAGCCCAGCGCGAAAAGGGAAGCCGAGTTGATCTGGAGATTTGCGCCATACAAACTGCCAAGCCAGATGAGCGTTATGATGGTCGCCGGAATGGTAATGGTCAGGGTTGGAAAGGAGAACAAGAGCGAGGAGAAGGGGTTCATGCCACTGATGAACATGTGATGGCCCCACACCATCCAGCTCAGAAACCCGATGGAGAGCATCGAATAGATAATGACCCGCGCACTCAGTAGTGGCTTGCGAATGCTGTTGATCAGCACATGGGAAACGATGCCCACCGCGGGCAAAATCGCGATGTACACTTCCGGATGACCAAAAAACCAGAATAAATGCTGCCATAGCAGCGGCGACCCGCCCGCATGGTTCTGCAAACGATCGCTGATAACCAACCCCGAAGGTATGAAGAAGCTAGTGCCCGCCACGCGGTCGAGGATGAGAAGTAGACAGGCCGGAAGAAGAACCGCGAACGCCAGCAGTCCGATGCATGAAGTAATAAACCACGCCCACGTGCAGATGGGCATACGCATGAGCGTCATGCCTTTGGCACGCAGATCGAGCGTGGTGGCGATGAAATTCAAGGAGCCCAGCAACTGCCCAACGCAAAAGAGCGAAATCGAAATCGCCCACAGATTCTGTCCCCAACCGAGGCCGGGACCTGCATCTTTACCCACTGCACTGAGCGGCGCATAGGCTGTCCAGCCGGAGATGGGTGGACCATCTGGAATGAAAAACGCTGAAATCAGGACCACGAAGGAGACGAACGTAACCCAGAAGGACATCATGTTGAAACGCGGGAAGGCCATATCTTCCGCGCCAATCTGGATTGGTAGAAAAAAATTCCCGAACCCGGCGAATGGCGCGTTGGTCAGAACGAAGAAGACCATAAGCGTGCCGTGCATCGTTAAGAGCGACAAGTAATATTCCGGGGTCATAACCCCGCCAGGCGCCCCGGCCTTCGAAATGATATCGAGACCCGGGATTTTTGCGTTTGGCCACACCAGGTGGAAACGCATCAGCCAGGACAGCACCATCCCCGTGAACACCGCTGTGAGGGCAAGGCCGTAATACTGCTTGCCGATCATTTTATGATCGAGGCTGAACACATATTTACGGATGAAACCTTCTGGCGGTGCATGAACGTGTGCCGGCTGGACCGATTGCTGCTCCATTGGTCACCTCATCCTGGAACACCGCGGTCGGTGCCAAAATAATCCGACCCGCGTAGAACTTACTGCTCCGATGCTTTTTGCTTCATCCACTTATCAAAGTCTTCCTGCGACAACACGTTTAGGTAGGCTTTCATGTTGTAGTGGCCAAGCCCGCACAATTGGGTGCAGACGATTTCGTACCTTCCCGCTTTCGTAGCCGTGAAATGAATCGAGAGGTCCAGGCCCGGGACGTAGTCCTGCTGGATTCGTAACTCGCGCACGTAAAATGCATGACCAACGTCCTTGGCGTGAAGCAACAGTTGAACTTCACGATTTGCCGGGATAGCGAGCTCGGCCGTCACAATGTCGTCTCGTGCGTCTACATCATTGGCTGGATCAAGGCCAAAAAAGTTCTGGTTGCCTTCGTCGATCTTGTCCGGATGAATCATGCCAAACTTACCGTCAGCGCCGGGGTAGCGAAAATAAAACGCAAATTGCCCGGCTTGCGACTGAACTTGCAAAGCGTCGGGCTTAGGCGCAGTGAAATAGATGGCGGCCCACGCTTTCTGGCCGAGAATTCCCAGGGCGAGCACCTCGCTGCCCACGAAAATGAATGCGGTGGCGACTACCAGCTTCGCTCCGCCGGGCAGATGTGTAACCTTTGCGCCATCTTTGCGGCCGGAAAACTTCCAGATAAAAAAAGCGAGTAGCAATTGAGCGCCGAGGAAGGCAAACCCAGCTTCAGCCATAGTCTCCGACATTTGTTCGTCGATGGCGTGGCCGTGAGTGGAGATGTCTTCCGGCTGGACGTATTTATGCGTGATGATGGGATACGCGGACACCAGCGCGATGATGGTGAGAACCACTGCTAAGAATTTTCCCATGGTGCCTCGTCTCTGCCAGTGTGCAGCGTCAATTTCAGATTAAGGACTGCCCGTCGCTGCTGCGGGTCAATGCTGTTCATGGCCACGACGCGATTACGCCGTCACAATTAATAAGGCTTGGCCTTGAAAACAAAGTTGACCGTCTTGGTCTCGTTACCGGAAATGGTCACATCCTGATTTTGCTCGCCATAGGCCTCGTGCCATGCCGTAATCGTATATTTGCCGGTCGGCAAGTTGGGGAGCGTGAAAGCGCCGCCATCATGCGAGATGCCATAATGAGACGTTTTGAGCACCGCGAACGTTCCGTGCATCCAAGGGTGAACGTTGCACTTCACTGGGATAAATTCAGGCTTCTCGAACTTTTCGACGATAGGTGGCGCGCCTGGGGGCTGCGATTTGTTCCATTCGTGATTAACTTTCGCGAGTGGATGAATGTTGTGCGACGTTTGGTCATCGTTGACGACCTCCAGCGGCTGGTTTACGTGCAAAGCAAGGACATGTGGAATATAGCGGCAGCCCTTCTGGTCAAACTTAACAGCCTGGGCGGGCGCGGACGATTCATCTGGCGCACCGGCGGAAATGTAGACAATAACGTTTTCCAAAGTATTACCCGGGCCAGTCACTACCGTCTCTGTCGTCGGCGGTGTGGAATACTGCTTGGCGCAGCTCGGTTCCTTAGACATATCTATCGGTTTTTGCTTGGCTGGTGTGCCTTCGTAGGTGACTTTGCCGCTGACGCTGCCACCGCTGGGCCTAGCGACGGCAATCGTCAACACAGCTAGCGCTGTGAAGGCTCCGATATAGGCTAATCTAGTTCGCATAATCCTTGTTCCTCCCGTGCAGCACTTTCTCTGTCTAAATCACTGTTTAATACCGGAACCCGTAGCGGTTCCGCTGACCCTTCTTGCGGCAATTTGCTCTGCGCCTTCCTTGGTTGTCTGCCATAAAGCCAATTCCGGCGTTTTGAGGTAAACCTGCAACGTGCGCAGGAAGTGCACCAGGTCCCAGGCATCTTCTGGTTTCATGGTGTCGGCAAACGATGGCATTGGCGTGCCGTCCAGTCCCGTCATAAAAATTTTGTACAGATCCTGGTTGGTGACTCCACATTTGAAGCGCGAGCCCACAGAGAAGTTATAAGGGCGAATAGGCTGATCGTTACTGTCCGTGAGCGTAGAAGCGGACGGGCCGTCGCCGCGACCCTCTTGTCCATGGCACTTCCAGCATTCCAGTTTTTGAAATACTTCCTGTCCATGCTTAATGCTTTCGACCGTCAGCTTGGATTCCGGCGGAATATTGATAACGTCGCCGGGCTTCTCATTTTTCCAGCGCGGGGAGAAAGTCTTGATAAAAGAGATCAAATCGGTACGGTTCTGGTCGGTCAACGTTATCCAGGACGGCATATTTGTCGTGTTGAAGCCGCGGTTAATCGCGTTGTAAAGATCCTGGTCGGTCGGCAGAGTACCGGTCGGCGTCGAACGGCATTTAAACGTGGCGGCCACAAAATTCCTGGGAAGGGGATTGAGGTAAGGAGCATTTTCACCGTTGCCATCGCCTCGGAAACCGTGGCATCCCCAGCAGTAGCGATAATAAAGTTGCTTGCCGGCGCCTTCGTGTCCATTGAATTTTGCGGCATGAGATTCCGCTTGTTGTCCGATCGCGAACGAAGGGACCGCCAAGATAGCGACGAGGATTACGGACAGCTTGTTTGCCATTGTCATCATTTTAGATGTCCTCTCCATCCTTCGGTCGTTAGAACGCGAAGTCAAAACCGAGCAGCAAGCTGTTGGTAGTCATGTCGAGCCCGGTAAGTGTCGTTCCGCGCTGCCTGAGACGCGCGAATTCATTATGAAAGGCGAAGCCTGCTCGGCTCGAGATGAAGGGGTAATAGCGATAGCCGAAGGTCAGCGCGTCGAGGTTGCCAAGGTTTCCTGGATTCGTGACGAAGGCTTGGCGCGACATCCGGATCAGTTCATACCGATTGATCAGGATTAGTTGGGGATTGACGGTATAGTGCGTCTCGAACAGGCCGCCGTTCCAAGTTGGCCCTTGCGCTCCATCCGGTAACGCACCGTTTGCTGGGGTGTTCGTGCCTAGAAATGCGCTGTCCCAGCCGTGAAAGTACATCGTGGTCACATCCAGTTTCTTGATGTACCACATGCCGATTAATCCGGCGCGGTAGAAGCCTTTGTTGCCGATACCCGTGCCTGCAATGTTTGCTCCACTCGCTTTGTATTGGAAATACGTTGGTGCTTGTCCGATATAGGCGAACGCGCCTATCCGTTGTACGCCCAAGGTTCCTGCTTCAAAGGCGTGACTAGCGGCGAGGAAGGTATTGTAACCACGCCCACTTGGTAAGCCTGGGTTCCCGTCGTTCGAGCTGAGCAAAGCAGCTGAATATCGGGTGCGATCATTCTTCGAGTGCCCCATGAGTTCGGCACCTACTTGGTTGTCGCCGATCCCGAAGACGTACGAGCTTTCGCCCGGGGGCTGGAAATGATAATTTTGGTATAAACCACCCACCTGGCTCAAAGTCAGAATGCGCTTTTCTGACAGCAGGTTATCTAGCTCGAACTTTCCGACCTTGACGTTCAGCCAAGTCGTGCCAAGCAGATTATTAAAGCGTGTCCAGACCGCCTCGAAGTGAAACTGGCCTAAATTGTTCGATGAGGGCAGCACATAAAATGAAATGTTCTTAGCTAGGGTGCCGGCGGTATGAAAATCCAAACCCGTCCAGTCGAACCCATGTGTAGTCACTCTCGCTTCCATCTGAGCGCCGGTTGGGCCGGCTGGATCGTCGACAGTGGTGCGATTCTGGCTCTCGCGGTGCCAGGTCGGCGTGATGCGGAAGGTTACGGGCCAGTACGCCGGTTGCTGGAAGATGGGAGCGTCGCGCTCATTCCCCATCTGATAGCCGTTGTCCTTGAACGATTGGCCGAACGGACTAAGTTTCGGCCACGCTTCGTGACAAGAAGAGCACGGCATCCCATACTTTCTTGCGAACGCTGGAAGGGCATAAACCCCGGTCCGAGGCAGTGGTAGCGCGCACGCCGAGGGAATATCTCCGAGCAGGATGGAAAGAAATAGGAATCCAACGAACCCAGCGGAACCCAGACAAGCAATTCGTCTATTCCTTAACGGAGAATGCATACCGCCTCCTAGGCCTGGCATTCGACATCAGCCGAGCGCTACACGAATAACTAAAAATTGCACGGGACAGGGTTTACGGCGCGGGCCGGCGTACAGCCCTGCCAACATGCCGCGGAAATGAGTAAGAATCGTGAGATGCTCGAACGCGAGAATTTCGAAAGCAGCCCGTGGTGAATCAACCCATTTCTTCGTACGAACGCTCCCTCGAGAAGAAACAGACCAATCCCGCAGTCCCTAAACCGTGGCGAATGTACTCCCGCAAAAAACCGAATGCAAGACTTTTCTAAGTTAAATTAATTTTTATTTATCTAAACCGTCCATCAACAGATGAATATGTCGGCTACCCGACACGTCATTCCGCGAAAACATTCTTAATAATTTTAATATCTGCTGCTCGAATGCTTGAAACAGCCGGCTTTCTGGATTGACACGAGTTGAGCGAATGGCGTAGGAAGGTACGAGAAGAGTTTTTGATCAAATCTACCGGGAATGTGTCGACTCGAATTGTGAACTGCCGACCTGCTATTGCTCTCATTCTGCTTTGCGTGTTTTGGCCTGCACCTGGACTGCAAGCTGCGAAAGATCGCGATTCGCCGAATCCAGGATTTGTGACCGAATTGGCGGCATCTTTTGAGGATGTCCTGCAAGCGTTGCAAGACGTGTTGCAGGATCAAACCATCCATGGGACTCAAATGTTCGACAAGGAGCCGACGCTCACCGGCGCAATGGTGGTAATGTCCACGCCTCTATTTGCGCCCTGGACCGGAGACGGCAAAGTTTTCTACAAAATTCGCAAAGACGCAATTGCGCCCAGGAATTTCCGCGACAGCGAAGATCAGGGAACGATTGCGGTGCGTTATGTCGTAACCAGCGTCACTCCGGAGCGCACGCGTTTGAGGATTGATGCAGTATTCGTGGAAACTGCGCACCGCACCGTGCATCCTTCCGATGGCACCGTCGAAAGCAGCGAATCTAAAGTACTTCAGGACTATCTCCAAGCGATGCAATTCACAAGACAGGAGACTGCGGACGCTCTACGCCGTAGGGCGAGCATCGACCTAGCAAATGACACTCTACTTCGCCAACGGGAGGACGAGAGCACGCGCCTGAGTGCAGCGCAGTCTTCCGTGCGGGATCTTCAGCAGCGTGTTGATTCTCTGCAACGTCAAGTGGAACGTCGCGTCGCGGCACCGGGCGCGATCCTGAAAGCTGCGCCATTTCGCTCCGCCGCGACCGTTTCCACCCTGGCAGCCTTCACCGAGGTAGTTATCGTTATTGTCACTCCACACTGGTACGGTATCCAGACACCTGAAGGGCAGCGTGGATGGCTTCCGATCAACCAATTGGAGCTTCTCCCGTGAATAATCGCCGCCGATCCTACTTCGCGCTCCTCGTCTTTTCTTTATTCGTTATCCTGGCGGCAATTCTGACTGAGCCGCAGCTCGCTGCGGCTCAAGCGATGCCCTATGCCGGTGCCTTTCCGAAATCAAAAGAGGAAGTTGCGAAGGCTTTGAACGAACTACAGGCTTACTCAGGTCAAAAATTGCCGATTGTGGAAGGTTTTGTGGCCCTGGGAGATCAGCCGCTCGATCGTTACGAACGCGCCTTCTATCAGTTTTCTATCGAGCTTCTACCGGGCAATTCAGTTGGCACCATCGTTCGCCTCACTGCAAAAATCACCGCATGGTATGCCGACCGCGATCCGGCGAAGTCTGGGTATCACGTGCTGCCGTCCAACGGGCGGCTGGAATTGGATTTGCTCGACCGGCTGACGGAAAAACTCGGTGGGAAGCCGGTTGCGGCATCCAAGTCAGATGTTCAGGCGCCGAAACCAAAAATTGACCTTTCGTCCGCCGTGCCTAGAACTTTTCGGCCTTCGAGCAGCCCGTCACCTGCAACATCGCAGCCCGGGACAGCCCCAGCCTTGACCGATGGCGAAGTCTCTTCCTTACGTGTGAAGCGCGAAACGGAAGAGGCTCGCGTGCGCGAGCTCAACTCCACATTGCAAGGCTTGCAGGAGATCGAACGTAACCAGGCGTATCCCGATAACTTGGTAGTTATTGGAAAGTCTGGTGCGCCGGTGCTTGCGCGGCCTGCGGAAGGATCCCGTGTTCTTTTCACCGCGGCTGCTGACGACGAATTCGAATTCCTTGACGCCGAGCGTGACTGGATCCATGTGCAGATTTCTGGTGCTTCGCGTGGCTACGTCCACCGGAGCAATTTAGAGTTGCCGGAGTTGTTTGCCGCGCATTTGAAATCGCAAAATGGAAATACGGCCAGTCTCAAACAAGAAGTTTTCAAGTTGGCAAGCGAAGAGACGAGCGCGTTTCCGGCCGATTGGGATCCTCTGCGAGGAAAATCAGTCAGGATTTACACCGTGCAGCCGGTTTCGCCGAATGCGAAGGGCACGGCGGCGTCCGCGAAACTCAATTTTGCGGCATCGCTTTTTGAAAAATTCGCCCTGGCCACTCCCCATCCCGCCGGAGTACAGGGAGTTGTGGTTATATTCGATTCGGCAGATGGCGGGATCGTTGCGGCAACCCTGGCCAACATAGAACAATTAGCGAATGCGTCACTATCTCCAGAACTTTTTTGGAAAGAAAGTTATTTGGAGCCGCGTGAAGCTTTTCAACTCGACAAACCGTAGCGTTAAACTCCGAATTCCGGCAGGCGTGCTTTTTCATCTGCTCACGCGCGTCAAAATGCCATAGCCCATTCCAAACAACGCAAACATCCATTTCCTAGCGTTCGATTTCCAACTCCGTCTCAGCTAAAGCGTCGTCGCTTGATGACCCAGTGCCACGCTTCTCCATGAAGTCCGATAGTTCTAAGCGAAGATTCCCCGAGTTCGTGGCAAAGGCCAATCCCGTTTCGATATCGATTGCTCCACTGCGAATCAGTTTCTGTATTTCGCCGTCAAAATGCTGCATGCCGTCGTCTGATCCATCATGCATCGCATCGACCAGCGATTTGCCCTGGGACTCACCCTTCAGCACATACTCCCGAGTCCGCAGCGTGGCTTTTAATATCTCGACAATCGCTACTCGTCCCCGACCGTCCCTCCGCGGAATTAGCCTCTGTGAAACAATATACCGAAACGATTTTGCGACCCGGTTGCGAATCGATTGCTGATCGCTCAAGGGAAACACGCCGACGATCCGTTCCAGGCTGGAGGATGCATCAATGGTATGCAGCGTGGAGAGCACCAGATGGCCTGTCTCGGCCGCTTCTAGGGCGATCTCGATAGCTTCTTTGTCGCGCATTTCTCCGACCAGAATGACGTCCGGCGATTGTCGCAAGGCTGCGCGCAGGGCTAGATCGAAGCGCGGTGTATCGCTATGCAGTTCTCGTTGATGGACGATCGACTTCTTGTGGTTGTGCGAAAATTCAATCGGATCCTCGATCGTCACGATGTGGTAGGACTTCTTTTCGTTAATTAGATTGATGATCGCCGCCAGCGTGGAAGACTTTCCAGATCCTGTCGGCCCGGTTACCAATACGATGCCGTTCTTCAGTTCCGCAATCTGCGCAAGCTCGCTCGGGAGATTTAGCGACGTCAAATCGGGGATATCGGTTGGGATTACGCGCATAACGATGGCGCAAGTCCCGCGCTGCGTGAATACATTCACGCGCAACCTCGCGAGCTTCGGCACGCTGTAGGACACGTCGCAGGAACCGTCTTCCTTCAGCTTCTGCACTGCAAATCGATTTGAACCGATAATGTCACCAGCAATCCGCGCTGTGTCTTCCGCACTGAGTATCTCGATACCCGGGACTTGAATAGGCACTAGCGCGCCATTTATCTTGACGTTCGGCTGACATCCCGGCGACAGGAATAAATCACTCACCTGTTTCGAAGCCAGTAGCATCCGCGAAATGATAGATACGGTAGGTACCGAGTCACACGATGTACTCAGAATTGTTGTGTCCACGCTTGATTTCCTTTTTGGCAAGGCCGGATCGCGGATTTCGCCGACCCACGGTTAGATGAAGCACCGACTTGCTACCGGACAAGCTTCAGGGGTAATTCTGCATCTCGCAATAGAACTATTGGTTGGCGTTTCAGATACATCAACGCCCACACCGGAAGGTCCCCAACTCCGTTCTTCCAGTTAATGTGCTTGATTGGCCCGCAGTGCTCGTTCCCAGCTGCTCCACTCTGTAATCCCGACGACGTTGCCATCCCGGTTGCTCACGACGCAAATCGGATACACCGTTGCCGCCTACATCGCGGCAAGATTGCTGTCATCAGTGAGCACAATTCGGATAGATCGGGGATGTAGCGTGGAAGCGCCGTTCGTACTTAGCACATTCCGGGCGTATCGTTGGCAACACGGAATGTATTCCGGAGGACAATCTTCCCGTCACGCTGAGCACATCATTTGGCGTTGGCGGCGACTCCCGGTTGCGGCACGCTCCTCCAACTCGACAAATATGCCATTCTTCGGCCGAAGAGTGATACTCGGAAGCGGCTCGATTCGTTGACCCGGCGCCAGGCGTATCCGATATTGCTGAGCGATCACCGCCAGCAGCAGCGTTGCCTCCATCATTGCAAATCCCGCTCCGATGCAAACACGTGGACCACCGCCGAACGGAAAATAAGCGAGCCGAGGGAGCTTCGCCATTGACTCAGCGCCCCAACGGTCTGGATTAAACCGCTCTGGATCGGGGAACCACCGTTCGTCACGATGGGTCACCCACTGGCTCATCAGAATATTCGAACCTGCTGGCAGAACGTAATCGCCCACTTCGAGGGGCTCGCCGGCCGTCCGCCCAATCCTCCACGCCGGTGGGTAGAGTCGCAGAGCCTCGCGAATCACTTTATCCGCGTACGGCAGCTTGGTCAGGTCTCCCGCAGTAGGCAATCGGCCGCCGAGCGTGGCATCGAGTTCCTCATGCAGGCGCTTTTCCACTGCTGGATGTTGCGCTAGCAGGTACCAAGTCCAGGACAGCGTGATCGCGCTCGTCTCGTGTCCTGCGAGTAACAGAGTTATCACCTCATCACGGAGCTGCTGGTCCGTCATGACGCTGCCGTCTTCGTCTCGAGCCAGGAGAAGGAGCGTGAGCAGATCCTTGACGCCACCGCGCACGTCTTCTTTGATCTTTTTTCTTCCGCGCGAAATCAACTCGAAAACGACGGCGTCTAATTGGCGCACAGCGCGAAGGTAACGCGTTCGAGTCAGGGTGGGGATGCGCAAATATCCTGTGACCACATGAATGCCGGAAGATCCTCGCATGATGACGTCGAGCGCCTGCTCGATCACTCGTGTCCGCTCGCCTAACTCGCCGCCGAACAACGACCGCAGCACGATGAGTAGCGTTACATTCATCATCTCGTTATGTATGTTGCGGGCGTTGCCTTGCCTCCATCCGGCCAACATCCGCGCGGCTTCCTCGACCGTAATCTCTGCATAGCGAACGATGCTTTCCCGGTGAAACGCCGGACTACTCAACCGCCGCTGTCGGCGCCAGAAATCACCATCGCTCGTCAGCAGCCCGTTGCCAAACAGCTCTGAGTTCATACGCGCAAACATGCCTTTTCCGAGGTCCCTGGTCTTGCCCACCAAAACTTGCTCGATGTGCTGTGGGTTAACCAGAAGATAGACCGACAATCCGAAGAAGCGATAATGGACAATATCTCCAAACTGTTGCGCCCAACGCGCGAGTGTGGCCATCGGGTTCCGCCGAGCCATGTAGGACGTCCCAACAAAGGGCAGCCCGCGAGGTCCAGGTGGTTTCGTTCTCGAGATGGGCATCGCGAGGAACCCCTGGTGAGACTTGGCGCGATGATACTCGCCTATGGGCATACGAACAAGGTGGTGAGCGGCCAATTGGCCGGTGCGCGCGCCCCATCCTCGCGACCTGCAACTGCACGGCCGCAATCGCCGAAGGCCATAAGTTCAAGAGTTTCCTCGATCGAATTGGCCTTCTCGAGGCAGAGGTACAGGAAGCAAAAGTTCAACTCGCAAACATGAAACCCGAAGGTGTGACGGTGCGCCAAGGTGATATCCGGCATTTCGCAGAGGCGAGGCTGTTCAATATTCGGGAACCGAGATGCTAGTCTCGCGCGTTGAAATTGCGAAACACATCCGAAAGATTATTCTCATGCCGCAAGCGAATACGTATAAGGCCGTAGGGGATTGGAATCTCTTAGGTTTGGGCTAACTACGATGGTGCCGGGGGCCAGAATCGAACTGGCTACGCCCGCCTTTTCAGGGCGGCGCTCTACCACTGAGCTACCCCGGCACAACTAACTCTGAAATTGTAGGGGCGGTTAGACAGTTGTGTCAATTCTCGAAGCTCTTCGCGAACTTCATGCCAGCGTGGAATCGCGCACAAACTTTTCTTTTTTCTTACCAACCTTCGCCTATTGCTGCCCCGACTCGTCGAATTCCCTCATCCAATTCCGATTCTTCAGCACTTCGCGGGGTTTGGTCCCGTCTGGAGGGCCTACAATGCCATCTTTCTCCATCAAATCGATCAAACGCGCCGCGCGCCCATAGCCGATCCGCAAGCGACGCTGCAGCGTCGAAGTAGAAGCGCGACCGGCGTCGCACACTACGCGGATAGCATCCTGGTAGAGATCGTCGTCGACATCTTCTCCACCCGCTCCATCAGTCTGTTCGGCGCCCTCAACCTTAGCGTTGTCCTCTTTCGGCGCCTCCAGCAACTGTTCGTTGTATTTTGCTTGTGCCTGCTGCCGCCAGAAATCGCACACCGAAACAATTTCATCTTCAGTCACGAGCGGGCCGTGGATACGGTGCAGCCGCGCGGAACCCGCCGGCAAATAAAGCATGTCGCCCTTGCCCAGCAGCGATTCCGAACCATTGGAATCCAGAATGGTCCGCGAATCCACTTTGCTGGCTACGCGGAAAGATATGCGCGCCGGGAAGTTTGCTTTAATCAAACCCGTTATTACGTCCACCGACGGCCGCTGCGTTGCCAGAATCAAATGGATGCCAACCGCGCGCGCCATTTGCGCGAGTCGTGTGATGGATTCCTCCACGCTATTTGTGTCCACCATCATCAGGTCAGCCAGCTCATCGATAACAATTACCAGGTAGGGAAGTGGTTTGTGTTCGCTCTCTTCCAAGTTCTCGAATAGCGACAATGACTGCTGCTTCTGGAATGTTCTGTTGTACTGCTCGATGTTGCGCACTCCACGCTGCGCCAGCAGCTTCAGCCGGTTTTCCATCTCGCGCGTCGCATTTCGCAGCACGTTGGATGCGATCTTCGGATCGGTCACGACCGGAGCGATCAAGTGCGGAATATTTTCGTAAAGATTCAGTTCCAGCCGCTTCGGGTCCACCAGAACCAGCTTCACATCGTCCGGGCTAGATTTGTACAGGATGGACATCATCAACGAATTGATGAAAACGCTCTTGCCCGTGCCGGTTGATCCCGCGATCAGCAAGTGCGGCATAGCCGCAAGATCTGCCGCCCGAATTCGCCCATGCAGGTCCCGTCCCATTGCTAATGTGAGTTTGCTTGTTGAATTGATAAATTCCGGCGCTTCGATAATTTCCCGTAGCGCGATGGTTTGGCGATTAAGGTTCGGTACTTCGATTCCGATCGTGGACTTGCCCGGTATACGCTCGATCAAAATCGATTCCGCTTGTAACGCCAGGCACAAATCCTCGGTCAGCCCGGTGATCCGACTGTACTTGATCCCGGCTTCCGGCTTGAATTCAAATGTTGTCACCACCGGGCCGGGATTGATCTGCGTTACGCGCCCCTGAATATCAAATTCCTGACACTTCTCTTCGATGGCCCGCGCGCGCAATTTTAATTCAGCTTCGTCTAGTTTTTGGCTCCGCTCTCCTTCGCGCAGCAGGGACGGGGAAGGCAGCTTGTAATTAGGACTACTTTTGGCAATCTTGGGCCCCACGCTTTTGTTCATCGCTGTTTTTTCAGTGTCGCGGTGAAGCACAAAGATCGGAGCTTTCTGCGTAGCGTCCTTGTCTCGCTTGTTTCCTTGCTCTTGCGCGCGATCTTCTTCCTCGCCTTTGAAAATATCGCTCTCGTCGGCTAATGCAATGTTCTCCGGCGGTTCGTTCAATACCGAAGCATTGCCAACCGATTGTGGGGGCACCGGTTTCCGTCCCGAAATGCGCGTCTCTGCGACGCGGCGCCGCATCCGCTGCTGTTCGCGATCTTGTCGCCACGCTTGCCACCGCGCTTGCGCTTTCTGCAATATCCCTAGTTTCTCAACGACGCCAATCGGTCCCTTCGGACCGCTCACCCAGGCATGCGCGCCGGAGAACGAAAATCTGGTGGCCATAAACAGTGCAGTTAACAGCAGCGCCACCGCCACAACATTCGCTCCGATGGGATTAAAACCCGTTCGCAGCCCGCCAGACACTAGCACTCCCAACATCCCGCCGGGCGGCACTGAGCCCCGCACGTCCGGGAAATGCCACAGCGAAAGCAAAGAAGGCAGCGCCAGCAACAGCAAGCCATAACCAATCAGCGTAGCGTAGTGCGAGTCCGTGATTGCCTGGCTGCGCAGCCACCGCCAGCCCAAAACGCCCAATCCCAGCGGTAACAAGAAGGCAGCAAACCCGAACCCTTGAAATAACAGATCCGCCCCGTATGCCCCCACTGGCCCGATCCAGTTGCGCGCCGTGCCGCCGTCCAGAGATGACGAGCTCACATTGAATGCCGCGTCTCGCGGAGAATAGGAAATCAACGCTAGCGCCGTTAACACCGCCAGCGTGATACACAAAAATCCGATCAGCTCATTGAACCGCTTGTTTTCTGTTGGAGTCAGGAAGCGCACGTATATCTCCTCAGCTTTTGGGGAAGGCTGAGCGAAGCAGCGGGCACGTTGGCGCTAGTGCGCGCCCGCATAAAGAAACGCCAAACCGAGTTGAATATATCAGACAACCTCGCGCGGGCACCAAATAGTTTCTAAGAGTTGTATCCAAAGAGGCTTACCCAAGGAACCCCGAAGCCCAGGCCAGCACCAGGATGCCCACCATGATGCGGTAGACAGCAAAGGGCGCAAACCCATGCTTTCGCACCCATGCTAGGAACCATGCAACCGTGCCATACGCGACGATAAAAGAAATGACGAAACCTATCAACAACACGACCCAACCGTGAGCGTCTATATGGGACACCCCGATCGCATTGTCCCCCTTGCCCCGGACAGATTTCAACAGGTCGTAGCAGGTCGCTGCTGCCATCGTCGGTATCGACAGGAAAAAAGAGAAATCTAAAGCTGCTGCGCGCGACATTCCAGCCAACTGGCCTGCCGCGATCGTCGACATGGACCGCGAGGTTCCCGGAAACACCGCGGAGAGTATCTGACAGGCACCAATCCATATCGCTTGGCCCAAACTCATATCCTCCATACGCCAAGTGTGGATGAGACTTTGCGCAGCATCCGGCCCTGCTTTCTCGGCTTGCGCATGGATCGCATCGATGATCCACATCACGATTCCCCCAATCAATAGCGCGCTCCCCATGATGTATAAGCTTTCCAGATGCTTTCCGATAACTTTGGTGAACAGAAACGCAGGAATCGCGGTGACTACGAACGCCGCCATCGTCAGACCCAGCGGGTGCGTGAGCGCCGTGCGGTCGCCGCGTTCCCCTCTGGGAAAGGTCGCAAGAAATTTGACGATGCGCTCGCGGAAATAAACCGGTAGGCAGAGAATCGCGCCTAATTGAATCACGATCGTGTACATTTTCCAGTAGCCGCTGGTCAGGTCTATGTGCAACAGCGCCTCGCTCAGCCGCAGGTGGGCGGTGGAGCTAACGGGCAAAAATTCCGTGAGTCCTTCCACAATTCCCAAGAGTACAGAGATCAAGTAATCGTTCAATTTGTTCCTTCCGATTTTCCAACGTTTATTTAGACTGCGCCTGGCAGGATTTTGCGCATTTCATAAGCGTCCAGCCGGCCCAGGTAGTAGCGCTTCAATACTGCCTGGATACCATAACCATGCCGCTGCCAGAACGCAACCGCGGCAGCATTATCGATTGCCGTCTCCAGCAGGATCGTGCGCACCCCGCGCGCCGCCAGGTTCGATTCCAGCTTCACCAACAGCGCCGTGCCTACGCCGCTCCGTCGATGCTTTTCCGAAACGTCCAGGGTGATAATGTGTGCCAGCGGCGGATTCTCTTCGGACACGATGAATCCTGCGATTTTGTCGCCATCCGCCGCCACCACGCAATCCGCGGACGCCAGCCTCAAAAAGTAATGCAGTGTGGTCTTCGAATAGGAAATCCCTCGCGGAAAGCAGGATTGGTCCAGGCGGTGTAGCGCGGCAAAGTCATGCGGCTCGTACGAGCGTAACGTCACCGTCATGCCGAGATTCTACGCCCAAGCACTTCCATCCCGGCGACGCGCTTCCACAATCTTTGGGCGCGCGGCGTTAAACTCCCGCGCGCAGCAGGCATCACGGCAGCCATATCGAAGGCGCCTGAAAACAAAACAGGGGACGCACCCAAGTGCGTCCCCGTCTTGCTATGTCGCGCTATGTCACGTGTTTTTGCAACCAACAAGCTCTCTACAGCTTTATCGTAATGGTTTTCACCTCGGTGTAATTTGCCAAGCCGTATTCGCCCAGCTCCCGTCCAATCCCCGACTGCTTGAATCCGCCGAACGGAGCCGCCGCATCGAACACGTCGTAGCAATTCACCCACACGGTGCCGGCGCGAACGCTGTCTGCGATGGCATGCGCTTTGGTAATGTCCTTGGTCCACACGGCTGCCGCCAGGCCATACATGGACTTGTTCGCGCGTTCCACCACCTCGTCCAGGTCCTTGAATCGCAGGATGGACATCACCGGCCCAAAAATTTCTTCCTGCGCGATCTTCATATTGTCTTGCACGTCTGCAAACACGGTCGGCTCGATGAAGTAGCCTTTGTCACCGACGCGATTACCGCCCGCGACCAGCTTGGCCTTTTCCTGTTTGCCTGCGTCGATATACCCCATCACTTTCGTGAACTGGTCCTGGTCCACCTGCGGCCCCTGCTCGGTATTCTTATCGAAGGGGTTGCCGACGGTGCGCTTCTTAGCGCGCGACGCGCTTCTCTCCACGAATTCGTCGTAGCACTTATCTTCCACGAACGTCCGCGAACCCGCGCAGCAGCACTGCCCCTGATTGAAGAACAACGCGAAGTGCGCGCCTTCAATCGCCTTATCCATATCCGCATCCGCGAACACGATATTCGGGCTCTTGCCGCCTAGCTCCAGCGTCACGCGTTTAAGGTTCGATTCAGCCGCCGCCTTCATCACCAGTTGGCCTACTTCCGTCGAGCCGGTAAACGCCACCTTATCGATGTAACCGGAGACTCTGGGACGTATTTCAACACTCTCCACGGCCTGCAATCGGCCGGTAAACTCGTCCCAGTCATTGACCCGCTTGACGAGCACTTGCGAGACGGAGACTTCGGGTAGTGCGCTGGCTGGAGTTGTCCCACCCGATTTGACGCAGCCGCCGACTGCCACAATTGTGGCAATAAAGGAACTTAAGCCTCCGAAAGCGAATGCGAATCTCATAGTTTTCCTACGAAGCAATCGATTCTTCTCTGCATCTGGTACCGAATGCATGGGCGCCACCGACCGTGCGCGAGATTGTGCGGGGGTGCTACCCGGTCGAATTGAATGCGCGTGCCCATCGTTGTCATTGCCTGCGTACTCATCACGCCTCCGATGGCGCAGCCAGCCGATGAGGTCAGCGGGTCCCGGGACTGACTGAGCGTGCTTCGTCAGGTCAGTTCGCAATTGAGCACCCAACCGAAGACGGGAGT
>Ga0209011_1000197_pt1 | contig 27386 bp, 25 predicted proteins | sample BlaSpr_A8_OM1_M3_FD_187986 | JGI IMG/M metagenome (GOLD analysis project Ga0209011, IMG submission 187986) | Forest soil microbial communities from Thunder Bay, Ontario, Canada - Black Spruce, Ontario site 2_A8_OM1_M3 (SPAdes) (version 2) | ecosystem: Environmental > Terrestrial > Soil > Boreal... | reverse complement strand
GCCTTCTACGGCAATGACCGCGACTCGCTCAGTTACGACGTGTACGTTGCCGACGTGACCACCGGCGCCGCGCCGCAGCTGCTGGTCGGCGGCCGTCAGGACACCTGGTACCCGCTCGACTGGTCGGCCGACGACAGCAAGCTGCTGGTGTGGAGATACGTCTCGCTCAGCGAGAGTTATCTGTACCTCGCGGACGTGGCGACCGGGACGCTCACGGCCGTGGATGACAGCGGCCGCAAAGTCGGCATCCGCACGGCGAAGTTCGCTCCCGACGGGCGCGGGGTGTACCTGCTGAGCGATGAGGACGGCGAGTTCGCACAACTCAAACTCAAGGATCCGGTCACTCATCAGAGCCGCAGCGTCACGCCCGCCACCGGCTGGGACGTCGAAGACTTCGACGTCAGCAGCGACGGGCGCTACGTGGCTTACGTTGTCGATGAAGACGGCCGCAGCCGTCTCACGGTGCTCGATACCCAGGCGAAACTCGAGCTCGCGCCCGCCGGGCTTCCGGAAGGGCGCATCGGCAACCCGCGCTTCGACCGCAGCGGGCGCAAACTCGCGCTGTCGGCGGAATCGGCGCTCGCGCCGCGCGATGTCTACGTCTACGACCTCGAGCACGGCAAGCTCGAGCGCTGGACCAGGAGTGAGCCGGGCCCCCTCGATGTGGGCACGCTCAGGGCGCCCGAGCTCATCCACTATCCCACCTGGGATCGCATCGGCCGCCGCGCGCGCATGCTGTCGGCGTATGTCTACCGGCCACGCACGGCGGCAGGTCCGTGCCCGGTGGTCATCGACATTCACGGGGGGCCTGAGTCGCAGTACCGCCCGGGCTGGGATCCGTTCGTGCAGTTTCTGGTCAACGAGCTCGGCTACGCCGTGGTCGCGCCCAACGTGCGCGGCTCATCCGGTTATGGCAAGACCTTCCTCGCCCTCGACAACGGGGTGCTGCGCGAGGACGCGGTGCGTGACATCGGCTCGCTGCTGGTGTGGATCGGCGTGCAGCCGCAGTTCGATCGCGATCGGGTCGCCGTGATGGGCGGCTCGTACGGGGGCTACATGGTGCTCGCATCCCTGGTCGCGTATGGCGAGCGCCTGCGCGGCGGCATCGACCTCCTGGGGATCAGCAACTTCGTCACGTTCCTGCGCAACACGGCAGCCTACCGGCGCGATCTGCGGCGCGCCGAATACGGCGACGAGCGCGACACCAGCATGCGGGTGTTCCTCGATCGCATCTCCCCGCTGACCAACGCCAACCGTATCAAGAAGCCGCTGCTGGTGGTGGCGGGGTCCAACGACCCGCGCGTGCCGGTCTCCGAGTCCGAGCAACTGGTCTGGAGCGTGCGCGCGGCCGGCGGTGAGGTGTGGTATCTGCTCGCGAAGGACGAAGGACACGGCTTCAGGAAGAAGGCCAACCGCGATGCGTACCTGCAGACCGCCGCGAGCTTCCTGCAGAAGCTGGCGCACTGACGGTGTATTCGCGTGTTCGATTGCACGGACTCACGGAGCGCGAAACCCGAAGCTTCGTCGAATTGCATCCCGGCTCGCGGCGCCTGCATCAGCGGGCGCTGAAATCGCTCGTGGCCGGCGTGCCCATGCCGTGGATGGCACGCTGGGCCGGCGGGTTTCCGATCTACGCGGCTCACGCCGCTGGTGCTCGAATAACGGACGTCGACGGACATTCGTACGTTGATCTTTGCCTCGGCGACACCGGGGCGATGGGCGGCCACAGTCCAGAGGCCCTGGTCCGCGCGACGCAGGACCGCATCGCAGACGGCATCACCATGATGCTGCCCACCGCAGACGCCATTTGGGTCGGCGAGGAACTGGCGCGGCGATTCGGGCTGGGCAGCTGGCAGTTTACCCTGACGGCCACCGACTCGAATCGCTGTGCATTGCGACTGTGCCGACAGATCACCGGGCGCCGCAAGGTCCTGGTATTCAGCTACTGTTATCACGGCACGGTGGACGAGGCGTTCGCGGTCCGGGGCCACGACGGAGTTACACGCTCGCGCGCGGGCAACGTTGGACCGCCGATCGATCCGAGCGAAACCACGCGTGCGGTCGAATTCAACGACGTTGAACAGTTGCAGCAGGCGTTGGCCGACGGAACGGTCGCTTGCGTGTTGACCGAGCCCGCCATGACCAACATGGGGATTGTGCTGCCCCAGCCCGGCTACCATGAGGCGCTGAGGAAACTCACCCGACGCTACGGGACCCTGCTCATCCTCGACGAGACTCACACGTTCTCCGCCGGCCCGGGCGGCTGCACGCGCGCCTGGGGACTGGAGCCGGACGTCGTGACGATTGGCAAAGCCATCGGCGGCGGCATACCGTCGGGCGCGATTGGCATATCCGCAAACGTGCTGGAACGGGTGTTGTCGCAGTGCGCCGCAGACTATGAAGACACCGGAGGAGTCGGGGGCACACTGGCGGGGAATGCGCTGTCCGTGGCGGCCATGCGCGCGACGCTCGAGCATGTCCTGACGGCGGAGAAATATGCCGTAATGATTCCCCTGGCGACGCGTCTGCGAGAGGGGCTGGAGTCCCTGCTAGCCGCCCGGGCGCTGCCGTGGAACGTGACGCAGCTCGGCTGTCGAGCCGAATACCGCTTTCAGCCCACGCCCGCCACGAACGGCACTACCGCGCACGCCGCCGGCGACCCGGCACTGGAAGCCTATCTGCACCTGTACTTGCTTAACCGCGGCGTGCTGATCACTCCTTTCCACAACATGGTGCTGGTATCGCCGGACACCAGCGTCGAGGACATCGAACGTCACAACGAGCTGTTCACGGCTGCGGTGGATGAGCTGGCGGGAAGCTCACTGTCACCGTGAGTCCCTTGCCCGACGGCCCGTCGGCGAGCGCGAGCGTCGCGCCGTGGCCTTCCGCGATCGTCCTGACGATCGACAGGCCGAGCCCGCTGCCGGGAGGTGCAGTCCCGGCGCGACGGTAGAAGCGATCGAACACCCGCTCGCGCTCCGCAGGTGGAATGCCCGGACCGTCGTCGCTCACCGTGAGACGCGCGCCCCCGACGTCACCCGCGGCTTCCTCGACAGACACGTCGACCCGGCCGCCGGCGGGGGTGTAACGCACGGCGTTGTCCACCAGGTTGCGCAACAGCGTGCGCAAGGCGTCCGTATCGCCGTGCACGCTCGCCGGCTGCGCCGCCGAGACGCCCAGGTCGATGCGGCCCGCATCGGCGAGCGGCACGAGCTCGGCTACCACCTCGCGCGCCAGCTCATCGAGGCGCACCGCCACGCGTTGCGCTTCCGCCCGCGGCTCCTGGCGGGCGAGCGCCAGCATCTGTTCGACCAGGCGGATGGCGCGCTGCACGCCCGCCGACAGGGTTTCCATCGCCGCGGCGCGCTCGGCGTCCCCGCTCGCCCGCGCGAGCATGCCCATCTGCAGGTGCAGCGCCGTCAGGGGCGTGCGCAGCTCGTGCGCGGCGTCGGCCATGAAGGCCCGCTCGCGCTCCAGCGCGGCGCGCAGGCGTCCGAGCAGATCGTTGAGCGCACTGACGAGGGGCTGCACTTCGTCCGGCAGGCGCGTGTCCGGCAGGGAGTCGAGGGCGTCGACGCGCCGTGCCTTCACCAGCGCCGTGAGGCGCTGCAGGGGCTCGAGCGCGTGCCCGACCGCCAGCCAGATCAGCAGCGCCAGCACCGGCAGCAGCAGCGCGAACGGCTTGAGGGTCTGCAGCGCCAGCTCCGCGGCGCGCTGCTGGCGCACGCTCATCGGCTGCGCCACCTGGATGACCTTGGTGAGAGCCTGCACCCCGAACACCCGCCAGCGCCCTTCGCTGGTGGAAACGGTGGCGAATCCGAGGGTGGTGATCTGCGGCAGCACCGCGTGCGGCCGCGACAGATACACCCGTACGCCGTCGAGCGACCAGACCTGCACGACGAAGTCGTAGGCCGCGTCCGCCGCAGGAAACTGCGGCGCGAGCAGGTACTCGACCGGCTGGTCGCGCAGGATGAGCGCGGTCTGCCGCAGGTGGTAATCGAAGAAGGCGTCCGCTTCGCTCAACGCGTTGCGGTACACGATCCACCCGCCCGCGGCGCCGACGAATACCACGCCGGCCAGGAGCCATGCCAGCAGGCGCGCGCGCAGCGAGCTCATGACGCGGGCCTCACCCGATACCCCACGCCGCGCACGGTGAGAATGAACTGCGCCCCGAGCTTGCGGCGCAGCCCATGGATGTGAACTTCCACGGCGTTGCTCTCCACTTCCTCGCCCCAGCCGTACAGGCGCTCCTCGATCTGGGCGCGCGACAGGATCACCCCCGGCCGCTCCAGCAGCAGTTGCAGCAGCGCGAATTCCCGCGGCGACAGTGCGATCTCGGCGCCGTCGCGCATGACGCGATGAGCCGCCGGGTCCAGCACCACGCCCAGGTGCTCGATTCGCGGCGCCGAGCGGCCGGCCTTGCGGCGCAGCAGCGCGCGGATGCGCGCCGCCAGCTCGTCCAGATCGAAGGGCTTGATGAGGTAGTCATCCGCCCCGGCATCCAGTCCCTGCACGCGATCGGAGACCGCATCGCGCGCCGTGATGATGAGCACCGGCACGGCCAAGCCGCGCTCGCGCAGGACCTTCAGCAGCTTCAGCCCGTCGCTCCCGGGCAGACCCAGATCGAGCAGCACCAGCTCGAAGGGCTCGGTGCGCAGCACCTGGGCGGCGGCCTCGGCGTCGTGCACCCAGTCCACGGCGAAGCCATCGCGCTTCAGTCCCGCGCGGATCGCCTCCCCGATCATGGCATCGTCCTCTACCAGCAGCAGTCTCACGATGTGCGAAGTATGATCAATCGCGACTGCGATCGCGCAAGGAGCTCGATTGAGTGCCGTCGAACGTCTGGTGCAGGACGCGGCAAGCCTGGGAGTCGTCCTGAGCGACGGCGACGCCAGGCGCCTGTTCACGCTCCTCGATGAGCTCGCGCGCTGGAACCGCACTTACAACCTGACTGCGATCACCACCCCCGCGGAGATGCTCACGCACCACCTGCTCGACAGCCTCGCCATTCATCCCGACCTTCAGGGCACGCGCATTGCAGACGTGGGTACCGGCGCCGGGTTTCCGGGCCTGCCGCTGGCGCTGTGCAACCCGGCGCGGCAGTTCACCCTCATCGACTCTACGGCGAAGAAAATCCGCTTCGTTTCCCATGCGGCGCATGCGCTGGGACTGACCAACGTGACGGCGGTGCACGCGCGCGCGGAAAGCTTGCAGCCCGAGGCGCCATTCGACACGGTGGTGGCGCGCGCGCTGGCGCCGCTGCCGCAGATGCTCGCGCAGGTCGCGCCGCTGTGCGGCCCGCTGAGCCGCGTGCTGGCGATGAAGGGCCGCTGGCCGACGGAAGAACTCGCAGCGCTCCCTGCGCCCTGGCGCCTCGCCGGCTCACGCGAGCTCAGCGTCCCGGGGCTCGCCGAGGCGCGCTGCGTGATCGTGCTGACGAGCGCCTGAGGCAGGCCGCCGTGCCCCTCAATCCGATCACCACAACCTGGCCGCTGTTGCTGGGCATGGGCATCCTCATGCTGGGGGCGGGCCTGCAGGGGACGATCCTCGGGCTGCGCGCCACGCTCGAAGGATTTCCCACGCCGGTCACCGGCCTGGTCATGTCCTGCTACTACGTGGGGTATCTGCTCGGCACTCTCATTGCGCCGCGGCTGCTGCGCCGGATCGGGCACGTGCGGGTGTTTGCAGCGCTCGCAGCCCTCGCATCGGTTGCGAGCCTGGTGCACGCCTCATGGGTGCATCCTCTGCCCTGGGGCGCCATGCGCCTGATTTCCGGACTGTGTTTCGCCGGCATCTACGTCGTCGCCGAGAGCTGGCTGAATGATCGCGCCACCCGCACGAATCGCGGCCGGCTGCTGGCCGTGTATATGCTGGTCCTGTATGTCGGTCTGGGCGCAGCCCAGTTCCTGCTGCTGCTATCGAGCCCGCAAACGGCCGCTCCCTTCATGCTGGTCTCGGCAATGATCTCGCTCGCGATGGTGCCGATCCTCGCGTCCGCGCAGCAAACGCCCGAACGCGCCGTCCCGCACGCCGTGCGCTATCGCGACCTGTACCGCAATTCGCCGCTCGGCGTGGTGGCGGTCGCCGTATCGGGAATGATCTCCTCCATCATTTTCGCCATGGGCCCGGTCTACGCGCGGCTCAGCGGTTCCGGGACCCGGGGGGTGGCCGTATTCATGGCGGTCAGCATTCTCGCCGCGGTGCTCACCCAATACCCCGTCGGCAGAGTGTCGGACCGCATGGATCGGCGCACGGTCATCGCCAGCGTCTGCACGCTCGCAACGCTGGTGGCGGTGAGCATCGTGGCGTTCGGCCCCCTGCCTCGTCCGGTATTTCTGGTGCTGGCGGCGCTGTTCAGCGGCTCGGCGCTGACGCTCTATTCCCTGGCCGTCTCGCATGTGAACGACAAGCTCGAGCCGGCGCAGATGGTGGCAGCGAGCAGCGCCCTGCTGCAGATGAACGGCACGGCGGCGGCCCTGGGGCCGGTGCTGGCGGGAAGCCTGATGGCTGCCTTCGGGCCGAGGGCTTACTTCGCGACGCTGGCGACCCTGACTGGAGCTCTGACGGTTTACGATCTGTGGCGCAAAGCTCAGCGCAGTCCGGTACCGCGTGCCCAGAAAGGTCCGTTCATCAACACGCAGCAGATCGTGAACTGCGCCGGGCTCGATCCCGGCGGCGTGCAGGTCGCGCCGTCCGGGTCAGTCAAAGCTGCAGAGGCAGCGCGGTTGTCGCCTTGATGACGGCGAGCGCAATCGAGGAGTTCACCGACTGCACTCCGGGAAAGCGCGACAGGTGATCGAGGAAGAACGCCTCGTAGGCCTTGATGTCCCGGCACACGATCCGCAGCAGGAAATCCGTCTCCCCCATCAGCGTGTAGCACTCGAGGATCTCCGGGTGCGCACGCACGGCCTGCTCGAAGCGCAGCAGCGCGTCGCGACCGTGAGCGGCGACCTTCACGTGCGAGAACACCATGACCGAGAGCCCGAGCTTCTCGCGGTCGAGCAGCGCCACGCGCTTCTCGATGACGCCGAGCTCCTCGAGACGGCTGATGCGCCGCCAGCACGTCGATGCGGTCATGCCCAAGCGTTCAGCGACCTCGGCCGCCGAAAAGTGACCGTGCTCCTGAACCAGATCCAGAATGCGCAGGTCGGCTCGGTCCAGGTCGGGATGCATCATCCATCTCGCATAAGATATGAATCGTGCAATATATGTTTCACCATTAGCGCCGGGGAAGCAACTTTTGTTACGACCGGTGCAATTCGAGGGGGGTAGCCTTAGGGCATCCTCTTGCGCGCAATTCGCGCCCGGAGCCGTTACGCGATGGAAATCTTCGACATGCGCGAATTCGACGGCCACGAGCTGATCGTCTTCGGGCACGACGCAGCCACCTCCCTGCGCGCGATCATCGCCATTCATTCCACCGCCCTGGGGGCCGCCGCCGGCGGCTGCCGCATGTGGCCGTACGCCACCACCGCGGAGGCGGTTGCCGATGTCCTGCGCCTGTCGCGTGGCATGAGCTACAAGAACGCGCTGGCGGGCGTGCCGTTTGGCGGCGGCAAGGCAGTCATTATCGGCGAGGCGCGCAAGGCCAGGACGCCGGAGCTGTTCGAGGCCTTCGGCCGCTTCGTCGATTCCCTCGGCGGACGCTACGTCACGGCCGAGGACGTCGGCACGACGATGGCCGACATGGCGAGCGTTGCGCGCGTGACGCGCCATGTCGCCGGCCTGGGGCGCGCGCCGGGCGAGGCGGGCGGGGATCCGGGGCCGAAGACCGCGCTCGGGGTCTGCTTAGGGATCAAGGCCGCGGCCAGATTCAGGCTCGGCCGGCAGGATCTGCAGGATCTCACCGTCGCCGTTCAGGGCGCGGGCGGTGTGGGCTACCACCTGTGCAGCCTGCTGGCCGCCGAGGGCGCGCAGCTGCGCGTCGCCGACGTGCGTCCGGCCGTCGTGCAGCGGGTGTGCGAGGAGTTTCGGGCCGCAGCGGTGCCGGTCGAGGACGTGCTCGCCGAGGACGTCGACGTGCTGGCCCCGTGCGCGCTGGGCGCGGTGCTCAATGCGCAGTCGATCCCGCGGCTGCGCGCGCGCATCATCGCCGGAGCTGCGAACAACCAGCTCGCGCAGGGACAGGATGGCCTGTCGCTGCAGGCGGCCGGGATCCTGTACGCGCCGGACTACGTGATCAATGCCGGCGGCATCATCAGCGTTTCGCGCGAGTATCACGGCGGCGCCACCGAAGAGCAGGTCATTGCCGATATCCAGGGGATTCCCGCGCGGCTGACGGAGATCTTCGAACGCGCCCGGCGCGAGAATCGCACGACGAACGCGGTGGCCGACCAGATGGCGCGTGAGCGCCTGGCCCGGCACCGGCACAAGCTGGTGGCCTGAGCACCCCCGGGAGCAGGCCACGGCGCAGCCAGCGCTTCCGGCGCGGGCGCGGCGGTGAAGTACACTGTCGCCCATGAAGCGGGTCATCGCCATCGCGAACCAGAAGGGCGGCGTCGGCAAGACCACCACGGCGGTCAATCTCGCGGCATCCCTCGCCGCCACGCGGCGGCGCGTGCTGCTGATGGATCTGGATCCGCAGGGCAACGCCACCATGGGCAGCGGGGTCGACAAGGGGACGCTCCAGCGCAGCACCTGTGAAGTGCTGCTCGGGGAATCCGATCTGGCTGCCGCGCTGGTCCAGGTCGAACAGGGCGACTTCATGCTGCTGCCGGCCAACCAGGACCTCACCGCCGCGGAAGTGCGCCTGCTGACGCTGCCGATCGGACGGGAGATCAAGCTGCGCCAGGCGCTCCAACCCAAGCGCGAAGCCTTCGACGTCATCCTCATCGACTGTCCGCCGGCGCTCAACATGCTCACCATCAACGCGCTGGTCGCGGCCGACAGCGTGCTCATTCCCATGCAGTGCGAGTATTACGCGCTCGAGGGGCTGTCGGCGCTGCTCGCCACCGTGGAACAGATCCGCGTGGCCGCAAATCCCCAGCTCTCGATCGAGGGCGTGCTGCGCACCATGTTCGACCCCCGCAACAACCTCGCCAACGAGGTGAGCGCGCAGCTCGTCACGCACTTCGGCGACAAGGTGTTTCGCACCATCATCCCGCGCAATATCCGCCTCGCGGAGGCGCCCTCCTTCGGCAAGCCGGCGCTGTTTCATGACCGGGAATCCCGCGGTGCGCTCGCGTATCTTGCGCTCGCGGGGGAGATGATCCGGCGCGAGGAGGAGGCCTACGCCGCCCGGGCGCGGGCGGCGGTTACCGGAGACAGCACGTTTGCGGCGGCCGCAGGCAACGGGGCGGCGAACGAGCCGCCCACAGACCACGCGGTCGGCGAGGACACCTCAAGATGATTCACAGAAGACCAACCCTTGGCCGCGGTCTCGCGGACCTGCTCGGAGCACGAGCGAGCGCCCCGCTCGCCGCCGCGCCGGTCGGGGAACAGCTGGCGAAGCTGCCCCTCGACCTGCTGCAGCGCGGCCGCTACCAGCCGCGCATCGACATGCGTACCGAGACGCTCGCGGAACTCGCCGCCTCCATCAAGGCGCAGGGCGTGGTGCAGCCCATCGTGGTGCGCGCGCTGGGTGCCCCGGACGTGGGCGAGTCGCAGCGCTACGAGATCATTGCCGGCGAACGGCGCTGGCGCGCGGCGCAGATGGCGGGGCTCACGGAGATTCCGGCGGTCATCCGCCACATTCCCGATGACGCGGCGATCGCGGTCGCCCTGATCGAGAACATCCAGCGTGAGAACCTGAACCCGCTGGAGGAGGCGCGCGCACTGACGCGCCTGATCACCGAGTTCGGACTCACGCACCAGCAGGCCGCCGATGCGGTCGGCCGCTCGCGCGCCGGCGTCAGCAACATGTTGCGCCTGCTGGAGCTGGCGCCGGAGGTCTGTGAGCTCCTCGAGAAGCGCACGATCGAGATGGGCCACGCGCGGGCGCTGCTGGCGCTGACCCAGCGCCGTCAACAGACCGAGGTCGGGCTGCTCGTGGCCAAGAAGAGTCTGTCGGTGCGCGACACCGAGGCGCTGGTGCGGCGCCTTCAGACCCCGGCCGGCGGCGGTTCGGCCGAGCCCGCCGCTTCCCGTGACCCGAACGTCGAGCGCCTGGAGCAGGAGCTGGCCGAGAAACTCGGTGCCCGCGTCGCCATCCAGCACGGCGGTGGGGGCAAGGGCAAGCTGGTGGTGAGCTACAACAGCCTGGATGAGCTCGACGGGATTCTCGCGCACATCCAATGAGGCTAAGTCGGCGAGGCTGCGCGCGTGTGTGGACTCACGCGCGGGCGGTCTCTATAATCCCGCGGCTTTTTCGCCGTCGCAGCCCTAAGTGACTGAACGGCCGAAGTAATGTTAAGCCCTTGCGTTCAGCTCTTTTGAGCCCCTCGAGCGGGACTTATATAAGGTGTTGGCGATCGATCTGCCCCATGCGCGGCGGCTGGCCCTCGGCGTCGTGCTGGGTCAGGCGGGCATGACCGTGACAGCGGCGCTGTGCGCGTGGGGCATCGCCGATCGGCGAGCAGGGCTCTCGGCGCTTCTCGGTGGAGGGATCGCCACGGTGGGGAGCCTGGCAATGGCGGGCCTGGCGTTCGGTGGCGGGGCGGGCGCCAATGCGCAGCGCGCCCTGAGCGCGTTCTACGTCGGCGAGGCGGTGAAGCTCGCGGTCGTGATCGTGCTGTTCGTGGTGGTGCTGAAGCTGGTGAAGGTGGCGCCGCTGGCGATGTTCGCCGCGTTCGCCGCCACGTTGCTGGTGTACTGGATTGCGCTGCTTGCCGCGCTGCCCGCCCTGGGTGGTGCGCGCCGCGGCGCCTAGGGTGACGGGGCATGATGACAAGCATGGCAGCAGAGAGCGCCCCCGGCGCAACCGAATACATCCTGCACCACCAGAGGTTCTGGTCGAACAAGGCCCCCCAGGGGATCGTCGACTTCTCCGTCATCAATTACGACACCGTGTTCTTCTCGGTGCTGCTGGCGGTGGTGTTCTTCGGGCTGTTCTGGTGGGTGGCACGCAGGGCGACTGCCGGCGTTCCCGGCAAGCTGCAGAACTTCATCGAGATCCTCGTCCAGTTCGTCGACAACCAGGTGCGCGACAGCTTCCACGGTTCGAGCCGCCTCATCGCCCCGCTCGCGCTCACCATCTTCTGCTGGGTGTTCCTCTTCAACTTCATGGATCTGGTGCCGGTCGACCTGCTGCCCGCGGCGGCGCGTGGCGCCGGCTTCGAGCACCTGAAGGTGGTGCCGAGCACGGACCTGAACGCCACGTTTGCGCTGTCGCTCACGGTGTTCATCCTGATCGTTTACTACAGCGTGAAGATGAAGGGCCTGGTCGGCTTCATCAGCGAGCTCACTCTGCAGCCCTTCAGAGCCAGGAACGTGCTGGTGCAGGCGCTGCTGGTGCCGGTGAACTTCATCCTGGAGTCGGTCACCTTCCTCGCCCGCCCGATATCGCTGGCGCTGCGCCTGTACGGCAACCTCTATGCCGGCGAGATGATTTTTCTCCTGCTCGCGGCGCTGACGCTGTCACGCGGGCTCGGCGGACTCGCCACCGTTGGCGGTTGGCTCGGACTCATCGCCCAGTTTGCTCTTGGATTGCTGTGGGCGGTTTTCCATATCCTGATCATCACGATTCAGGCCTTCATATTCATGGTGCTGACGATCGTCTATCTGTCGATGGCTCACGAGCATCACTGACAGACGCGTGGGGCTTTGCAGCAAAAGGGTTTTTCGTATTCCGTGTCCTTGAGGAGAGTTGAATGGAAAACATTGCACACATCGAGGCCATGACGGTGCTGGCCGTCGGCATCATCTTCGGCATGGGGGCCCTCGGCACCGCCATCGGCTTCGGCATTCTGGGCGGGCGTTTCATCGAAGGCTCGGCGCGCCAGCCGGAGCTGCTGCCGGTGCTGCGCATACAGATGTTCCTGGTCGCGGGCCTGCTGGACGCGGTGGCGATGATCGGCATCGGCTTCGCGCTGTTCTTCACGTTCGCGAATCCCTTCGTGGAGGCGCTGCGCGCGGCGCACTGACGCGCAGGCGCTGACGGCTCGAGGGGAGGAGAAAGGGACCGTGAACATCAATCTCACGCTCATCGTGCAGATGCTCGTGTTCGCCTTGCTGGTCTTCGGCACGATGAAGTACATCTGGCCGCACATCCTGAACGCGATGGAGGAGCGCTCGCGCAAGATCGCACAGGGACTTGCGGCCGCCGAAAAGGGCGAGCAGGAGCTCATCGAGGCGCGTGGCAAGGCCGACGCCATCGTGCGCGAGGCGCGCGAGCGCGCCAACCACATCATCGAGCAGGCGCAGCACCGCGCCAGCGATCTGGTGGAGCAGGCCAAGAGCGCCGCGAGTAGCGAAGCCGCGCGCCTGGTTGCGGCCGCGCAGCAGCAGATCGAGCTCGATACCACGCGCGCCCGCGAATCCCTGAGGCGTGAGGTGGCCGGCCTCGCGGTGCGCGCGGCCTCCAAGCTCCTCGGGCGCGAGGTCGACGCGCGCACGCACGCCGATCTCCTCGACAAGTTCACGGCCCAGATCTGACGCGCGGACCATGGCGGACCGGATCACCATCGCACGACCCTACGCACGCGCCGCGTTCGAACAGGCACGCGCCCACGAGCGTTTCGCACCCTGGTCCGAGGCGCTGCAGGTGGCCGCCGCGGTGGTCAGGGACCCGCGGGTGCAGACCCTGCTGGGAAATCCGCGCGTGACGCCCGAGCAGCTCGCGCAGCTGGTGACCGGCATCGCCGCAGTGCCCCTCGGCGATGAGGGCGCGAACTTCGTGCGCACGCTCGCCGTCAACCGGCGCCTCGCCTACCTGCCGGAGATTTCCGCGCTGTTCGATACGCTCAAGGACGCCGCGCAGGGCGTCGCCCACGTCACGGTCACTTCCGCCGCGCCGCTGGATGCGAGTCAGCAGCGCAAGCTCGCCGCCGCACTGCACAAGAGACTCAAGCGCACCGTGCGCCTGCACTGTGAGATCGATCCGGCGCTGATCAGCGGCGTAGTGCTGCGCTCCGGGGACCTGGTGATCGACGGCTCGCTGCGCACCCGACTTGACCGCATCGCCTACGAACTGACCGCGTAAAGAGAGAACGCACATGGCCATCAAGGCAACCGAGATCAGCGATCTCATCAGGCAACGGATCGAGGACTTTGAATCCGTCACCGAGGCGCGCAACGTCGGCTCGATCGTGTCGGTCACCGATGGCATTACCCGCATCCACGGGCTGGCGGATGCGTGCTACGGCGAGATGCTCGAATTTCCGGGCAACACCTTCGGTCTCGCGCTGAACCTCGAGCAGGACTCGGTCGGCGCGGTGGTGCTGGGCGAGTACAAGCACCTGACGGAGGGCGACACCGTCAAGACCACCGGCCGCATCCTCGAGGTGCCGGTGGGACGGGCGCTGCTGGGGCGCGTGGTGGATGCGCTGGGCGTGCCGCTCGATGGCAAGGGCCCGGTGAAAGCCGAACGCACCTCCCCCATCGAGCGCGTTGCCCCGGGCGTCATCTACCGGCAGTCGGTGAGCCAGCCGGTGCAGACCGGCTACAAGGCCATCGACGCGATGGTGCCGATCGGGCGCGGGCAGCGCGAGCTCATCATCGGCGACCGCCAGACCGGCAAGACCGCGCTCGCGGTCGACACCATCATCAACCAGAAGTCCTCCGGCATTAAGTGCATCTACGTCGCCATCGGCCAGAAGCAGTCGACCATCGCCAACGTCGTGAGGAAGCTCGAAGAGCACGGCGCCATGGCGCACACCGTGGTGGTCGCCGCCCCGGCCTCAGCGGCCCCCGCCCTGCAGTACATCGCCGCCTACTCGGGCGTCACCATGGGCGAGTACTTCATGGACAACGGCGAGGACGCACTCATTATTTATGATGATCTGTCCAAGCAGGCGGTCGCCTACCGGCAGATCTCGCTCCTGCTGCGCCGTCCGCCGGGCCGCGAGGCGTTCCCGGGAGACGTGTTCTACCTGCACTCGCGTCTGCTCGAGCGCAGCGCGCGCGTCAGCGAAGAGTACGTGGCGATGGTCAGCAAGGGCGCGGTGAAGGGCAAGACCGGCTCGCTCACCGGGCTGCCGATCATCGAGACCCAGGCGGGCGATGTGACCGCTTTCGTGCCGACCAACGTGATCTCGATCACCGACGGCCAGATCTTCCTCGAGACCGACCTGTTCAACGCCGGCATCCGTCCCGCCATGAACGCCGGCATCTCCGTGTCGCGCGTCGGCGGCGCGGCGCAGACCGACATCATCAAGAAGCTCGGCGGCGGCATCCGCCTGGCGCTCGCCCAGTATCGCGAGCTCGCGGCATTCGCGCAGTTCGCCTCCGACCTGGATGAAGCCACCCGCAAGCAGCTCGAGCGCGGCCAGCGGGTCACCGAGGTGATGAAGCAGAAGCAGTACGCGCCCATGTCGGTGGCCGAGATGGCGCTCTCGATCTACGCGGTCAACAGCGGCTACATGGACAAGGTGGAGCTGAAGAAACTGGTGGCGTTCGAGGCGGCGCTGCAGGCGTTCGCGCACACGAGCTACCAGTCGATGCTCGATGCCATCAACTCGGCACCCAAGCTCTCCAAGGAGAACGAGGCGGCGATGAAAAAGTGCCTCGAGGACTTCGTGGCCACCGGCACCTACTAAAGCGAGCCCGCGATGCCCGGCACCAAGGAAATCCGCTCCAAGATCGTGAGTGTCAAGAACACTCAGAAGATCACCAAGGCCATGCAGATGGTGGCCACCAGCAAGATGCGCCGAGCGCAGGAGCGCATGAAGCTCGCGCGCCCGTACGCGCAGAAAATGCGCAACGTGATCGGGCACCTCACCGAGGCGAACCCGGATTACCGGCATCCGTTTCTGGTCACGCGCGAGCCGAAGACGATCGGCCTGATCGTGATCTCCACCGACCGCGGTCTGGCCGGTGCGCTCAACGCCAACGTCTTCAGGCAGACCCTCATGCTCATGCGCGAGTGGCAGGGCAAGGGTGCGCAGGTGAGCCTGTGCCTCATCGGCACCAAGGGACTGACCTTCTTCCGGCGCCTGGGCGTGCCGATTCTCGCCAACGTCTCGCACCTGGGCGACCGGCCGCACGTCAAGGATCTCATCGGCACGGTCAAAGTGATGCTGGACGCGTACCGCGCCGGTGAGCTCGATCGACTGTTGCTGGTGAACGCGCAGTTCGTCAACACCATGACGCAAAAGCCGGCCGTGGAGCAGCTGCTGCCGATCGAGGCGCTCGACACCGAAGGGCTGCAGGAGCACTGGGACTACATCTACGAGCCGGAGGCCGAGTACATCCTCGATGGCCTGCTGATGCGCTACATCGAGTCCCAGGTGTATCGCGGCGCGGTCGAGAACGTCGCCTCCGAGATGGCGGCACGCATGGTCGCCATGGGGGCGGCCTCGGACAATGCCGGCAAGCTGATCAACGAGTTGCAACTGATCTACAACAAGGCCCGCCAGGCTGCGATCACGAAGGAGCTTTCGGAGATCGTGGGCGGCGCCGCTGCGGTTTGAGGAACGACACCATGGCCACTCCCGAGGGACAGATCACCCAGATCATCGGCGCCGTCATCGACGTCGAGTTTCCGCGCGAATCCATCCCCAGGATCTACGAGGCCCTCAAGCTCAAGGACGTGGAGCTGACGCTCGAGGTGCAGCAGCAGCTGGGCGACGGCGTGGTGCGTACCATCGCCATGGGCCCTTCCGAGGGACTCAAGCGCGGCCTCACCGTGCAGGCGACCGGCGCGCCGATATCGGTGCCGGTGGGCAAGGGCACCCTCGGGCGTATCATGGACGTGCTCGGCAAGCCGCAGGACAACCAGGGACCGGTGAAAGCCGACGAGTATCTGCCGATTCATCGCCCGCCGCCGTCGTTCGAGCAGCAGGCCGGCGGCCAGGACCTGCTGGTCACGGGCATCAAGGTCATTGATCTGCTGGTGCCGTTCGCCAAGGGCGGCAAGGTCGGCCTCTTCGGCGGTGCGGGGGTCGGCAAGACCGTCAACATGCTCGAGCTCATCAACAACATCGCCAAGCAGTACAGCGGCCTGTCGGTGTTCGCCGGCGTCGGTGAGCGCACCCGCGAGGGCAACGACTTCTATCACGAGATGATCGAGTCGGGGGTCATCGACAAGGGCAACCTGTCGAACTCCAAGGTCGCGATGGTGTACGGGCAGATGAACGAGCCGCCGGGCAACCGCCTGCGCGTGGGGCTCACCGGACTCACCATGGCCGAGTATTTCCGCGACGAGAAGCGCGAGGACGGGGGCAAGGGGCGCGATGTGCTGTTCTTCGTCGACAACATCTACCGTTACACGCTCGCGGGCACCGAGGTGTCGGCGCTGCTCGGGCGCATGCCCTCGGCGGTGGGCTACCAGCCGACGCTCGCCGAGGAGATGGGCGTGCTGCAGGAGCGCATCACCTCCACCAAGACCGGCTCCATCACCTCCATCCAGGCGGTATATGTGCCGGCGGACGACCTGACCGACCCGTCACCCGCCACGACTTTCGCTCACCTGGACGCCACCGTGGTGTTGTCGCGCCAGATCGCATCGCTGGGCATCTACCCGGCGGTCGATCCGCTCGATTCCACCAGCCGCCAGCTGGACCCGCTGGTGGTGGGCGAGGAGCACTACAATACTGCGCGCGGCGTGCAGGCAGTGCTGCAGCGCTACAAGGAGTTGCAGGACATCATCGCGATCCTGGGGATGGACGAGCTGTCGGAGGAGGACAAGCTTGCCGTGTACCGCGCGCGCAAGGTGCAGCGCTTCATGTCGCAGCCCTTCAACGTCGCCAAGGTATTCACCGGCCAGGACGGCAAGATCGTGCCGCTGAAGGACACCATCCGCGGCTTCAAGGGCATCATCAGCGGCGAGTTCGATGAGTTGCCTGAGCAGGCCTTCTACATGGTCGGCTCGATCGACGAGGCGGTCGCCAAGGCGAAGACGCTGCAGTAAGACCATGGCGGAAGCACTCACCATCCAGGTTGACATCGTGAGCGCCGAGGGCGAGCTTTTCTCGGGCCCTGCCGCCGTGGTATTTGCACCCGCGACCGAGGGCGACCTCGGGATTTATCCGCGCCACGCACCGCTGCTGACTCTGCTGAAGCCAGGCGAAGTGCGCGTGCAGACGCCCGACGGCGAGGAGCACCACTTCTTCGTGGGCGGCGGAGCGCTCGAGGTGCAGCCCACCCGGGTTACGGTGCTCGCGGACACGGCACTGCGCGCCAGGGACATTGACGAGGCGGCGGCGCTCGCCGCCAAGCAGCGCGCCGAGGAAGCGCTCAGGGACAAGGCCGGGCACATCACCCAGGCCGAGGCGCTGGCCGAGCTCGCGCGCGCCGCGGCGCAGCTGAAACTCCTCGCGCGCCTGCGCAAATTGCGGGGCTGAGCGCTGGACCCGTCACCGGATCATCCGGTCCCTTCACCGGCAGCGCCCGCCGCGGCGCCGCCCCGGCTGCTCGCAGGCCTGGCACGCAACCTGCGCGGCGGTCTTGCGCTGCTGGCATTGCGGCGATGCTGGCCGCCGCGCTTCGTCGTCAACTTCGACCAGCTGGTCACGCTGCTGATCGTGAACCTCGCCGTCTGGGCCGGGCTCGACGCCCTGCATGCCGAGGCGCATGCACCGCTGGCCCTCGACGGGCTGTTTGGCTGGGCCTGCTATCTGCTGCTCGCGCTCGGCGCCTGCGCCGTGGTGGCGCGGGCCCAAAGCCGCGTGGCCGATACCCGCGCGCTGCTGGTGCCGGCGCTCGCTGTCTCACCGTTCGTGCTCACGATCTTCTGGCTGGCGAGCGACCGCATGCTGGTGCAGGCGCGGCCGCTCACGGCGCTGATCGTGGCACTCATTTATATGGCGTTCCTGTGCGTGCGCGTGTTGGGCGCGGCGTACGGTGCGGTGCGCACCCGCGCCGTGCTCATCGCTCTGGTGCTGGTGCTCGCTTCGCCCTGGGTGATGGGGTTCCTGAACTTCGACACGCGTCTGTGGGTGGCCGAGGAGCCGGAGCAGGCCCGGGACGCGGATGACGCCGACCAGGCGGAAGCACTCTTCTACGATCAGCCGGCGCAGATCGCTGCCGCGGTCGCGCGCGTACAGAGCGCGCCAGCCGGCAAGACGGGTGCCTACTTCGTCGGTTTCGCCGGCGTCGGCGAGCAGGCGGTGTTCAGGCGCGAGGCGCTGTTTGCCAGCCACGTGTTCGCCGAGCGCTTCGGCTCCGGGGAGCGCTCGGTCCTGCTCGTGAACGACGTGGAGGACCGCGATTCGTATCCGCTGGCGAGCGTTTCGGGACTCGCCCAGACGCTCAAGGGGCTCGGCTCGCGCATGCATCCGGATGACGATGTGCTGGTGCTGTTTCTCACCTCGCACGGCTCGCGGGACGGCCTGCAGGTCGAGAACGGCTCGCTGCCGCTCTCGCAGCTCGCCCCTGCGGATCTGCGCCAGGCGCTCGATGATTCCGAGATCCGCTGGCGCATTGTGGTGGTGTCGGCCTGCTACGCGGGCGTCTTTCTCGACGAGCTCAAGAGCGACACCACGGCGATCATTACCGCAGCCGATGCCACGCACACCTCCTTCGGCTGCGAGGACGACCGTGACCTCACCTGGTTCGGCGAGGCCTTCCTCAAGGACTCGCTTACCAGCAGCAGTTCTCTGGAGGAGGCGTTCCACAAGGCCGCCGCGCTGCTGGCGCGCCGCGAGGACGCCGATCACCAGGTGCATTCCAACCCCCAGCTCTACGTGGGGGCCCGCATGCGCAGGAAACTCGCCGAGTTGCCGGTGGGTCGCCCCGAGCACGATCAACGCTCATTTACCGTAGAACGGTGAGTACAATTCCGCCCATGCGCAGCAGCGGGCCCCGACCCTCGAAGCGCGGCAGCCGCGATGCGCGCCGCACCGGAGCCGCGCGCGCAGCCTCCCCGGCCCCGCTGTCCGTCGTGATCCTGGCGGCCGGGGAGGGCAAGCGCATGAAATCGGCGCTTCCCAAAGTGCTGCAGCCGCTCGCCGGCCGCCCGCTCCTCAAGCACGTGATCGACACGGCGCGCACGCTCGGGCCCAGCGCCATCCAGGTGGTGTACGGACACGGGGGCGAACGGGTACGCGCGGCACTGCAGGACGAGCCGGTCGCCTGGACGCTGCAGGCCGAGCGCTTGGGCACCGGGCACGCCGTCCTGCAGGCGATGCAACACATCCCCGACGGACACCTGGTGCTGGTGCTCTATGGAGACGTGCCGCTCATCGGTCGTGCCCGGCTCGCTGAGCTGCTGGCACTCGCGGGGCCGCGGCGCGTGAGTCTGCTCACCATGAGGGCGGACGATCCGGCCGGCTACGGCCGCATCGTGCGCAGCGCCCGCGGACTGGTACAGCGGATCGTCGAGCAGCAGGACGCGACGGAAGCGCAGCTCGCGATCCGCGAATGCAACACCGGTGTCCTCGCCTGCCCGGCGCAGCTGCTGCGAGGCTGGCTCGCTCGGGTGAAGCCGGACAACTCGCAGGGCGAGTACTACCTCACCGACGTCATCGCCATGGCGGTGAAGGAGAAGATTGCGGTCCAGCCACTCATCGCGCCGCGGATCAGCGAAGTGCTGGGGGTGAACGACCCGGCGCAACTTGCGGAGCTGGAAGCGGTATGGCGCGCTCGGTGCGCGCGCGAGCTGCTGCTCGCCGGCGTCACGCTCGCCGATCCCGCGCGCCTCGACGTGCGCGGCTCCGTGACCCACGGCACGGACGTATTCATCGACGTCAACGTGGTGCTCGAGGGCAAGGTGGTGCTCGGCGACCGGGTGCGCCTGGGGGCGGGCTGCGTGATCCGCAACAGCGAGATCGGCGCCGACACCGAGGTGTTCCCGCATTGCGTGATCGACGGCGCGCTCATCGGTCCCGGCTGCAACATCGGGCCGTTCGCGCGCTTCCGGCCGGCCGCCACGCTGGGGAGCGGGGTGCACATCGGCAACTTCGTCGAGGTGAAGAACTCGCAGCTGGGCGCGGGCTCAAAAGCGAACCACCTCGCCTACGTGGGCGATGCGCGCCTCGGCGAGCGCGTCAACCTGGGCGCCGGCACTATCGTCGCCAATTACGACGGCGCCAACAAGCACATCACTGTCATCGAAGACGACGTGCACACCGGCTCCAACAGCGTGCTGGTCGCGCCCATCACGGTGGGCGCGGGCGCCACCATTGCCGCCGGCTCCACCGTGACGCACGCGGTGCCGGCGGGCAAGCTCACCGTGGCCCGTGCGCGGCAGACGACCGTCGAGGGCTGGCGCCGGCCGGTGAAAAGCAAAAAATAACGCGCTGCGGCCCGCCGGAAGCGGGGTGTGCCGAATCCTTATATTGCCTCGGCGCGACCTTGATCACGGCTTTGGTGGGTGAAATCAGCGTTTTCCGCCCGTTTCAGGCAAAATGCCAATCGAGCCTACCGGCCGAGGAAACCATGTGCGGAATCGTTGGAGCGGTCGCCGAGCGCGATGTCGTCCCCATCCTGATGGAGGGTCTGCGGCGGCTCGAGTACCGTGGCTACGATTCGGCGGGCCTTGCCGTCCTCAACGGCTCGAAGCACCTGACGCGCCTGCGCACCGTCGGGAAAGTGCACATGCTCGACGAGGCGCTCGCGCACACGCCCACGGCCGGCAGGATCGGCATCGCCCACACGCGCTGGGCGACTCACGGGGTACCGAGCGAGCGCAACGCCCACCCGCATATCTCGCGCGACGGGCTCGCCATCGTGCACAACGGCATCATCGAGAACCACGATGCGCTGCGCGCCGATCTGGAGCGCCGCGGCTACCGCTTCGCTTCTGAAACGGACACCGAGGTCATCGCGCACCGCATCCACTACCACCTGCAGAGCGTGCAGGATCTGATGAAGGCGGTGCGCGCCACGGTGGCGGAGCTCGAGGGCGCCTACGCCCTGGTAGTGGTCAGCGAGCACGAGCCCGACCGGCTGGTTCTGGCGCGCCAGGGTTGCCCGGTCGTGGTCGGGCTGGGGGTCGATGAGAATTTCGTGGCCTCGGACGTGGCCGCGCTGCTGCCGGTCACACGGCGCTTCATTTTCCTCGAGGAAGGCGACGTCGCCGAAGTGCAGCGCCAGGCCGTGCGCGTCATCGATCGCAACGGCAGCACCGTGGAACGCCCGGTCCACGAGAGTGAGCTGTCGGCGGGTGCCGCCGAGCGGGGGCCGTACCGGCACTTCATGCTGAAGGAGATCCACGAGCAGCCGCGCGCGATCGCCAACACCCTGCAGGAGCGGGTCGCGAACGGGCGCCTCCTGGAAGCGGCGTTCGGGCCGGCCGCCACCGAGGTGTTCACACGCACCCAGAACGTGCACATCGTGGCCTGCGGTACCAGCTTTCACGCCGCCTCGGTCGCCCGCTACTTCATCGAACAGGTCTGCAAGGTTCCCTGCGCGGTGGATATCGCCAGCGAGTACCGCTATCGCCACCCCCTGGTGCCGGTGAATTCGCTGTTCGTCACCATCTCGCAATCCGGGGAGACCGCGGACACGCTGGCCGCGCTGCGCCTCGCGCGCAAGTCCGGCTACCTCTCCTCGCTTGCCATCTGCAACGTTCCGGAGAGCTCACTGGTGCGCGAGTCGGAGCTCGTCATGCTGACGCGCGCAGGACCTGAGATCGGTGTGGCGTCCACCAAGGCGTTCACGACCCAGCTCGCCGCACTCGGCATGCTGGTGATCGCGCTCGCGCGGCACCATGGCGCGGATGCCGAGCGCGAGCGCGGCCTCGTCACGCGCCTGATCGAGCTGCCGGGGCTGGTCGAGAAGACACTCGAGCTCGATGCGGTCATTCAACGCCTGGCGGAGCGCTTCGCCGACAAGCACCACGCGCTGTTCCTCGGGCGCGGAGCGCTGTACCCCATCGCCATGGAGGGCGCGCTGAAACTCAAGGAGATTTCCTACATTCACGCTGAAGGCTACCCCGCAGGGGAGCTCAAGCACGGGCCGCTGGCGCTGGTGGACGCCGACATGCCGGTGGTGACGGTCGCGCCCAACAACGACCTGCTGGAGAAGCTCAAATCAAATCTCATGGAAGTGCGCGCGCGCGGCGGCGAGCTCATCGTGTTCGCCGATCCCGAGTCGGGCATCCGCTCGAGTGACGGCGTCACGGTCATCGAGATGCCGCGGCATGTCACGTACGTGCAGGCCCCGGTGGTGTACGCCATCCCGCTGCAACTGCTCGCCTACCACGTCGCGATCCTCAGGGGCACCGACGTCGATCAGCCGCGCAACCTCGCGAAGAGCGTCACGGTCGAATAGCCGCGGAGGCGTGCGCGGCACGTGGCGCCTGCAGCAGCGCGTGCAGGGCTTTCGGACCTGCCGCCTTGTCGATGCAATCGTCGAAGCCGGCATTGCGCGACAGGCGCAGGGTCGTGTCATCCAGGGTCATACCGCTCAACATCACCAGGCGCACGCCGGAGCGCGCCTGCGCCTTCAGCGCCTGGGCGAGCCGGTAGCCGTTCATCCCGGGCAGATGAATGTCGATCAAGGCCACATCGGGCACGGCGTTGACCGTCGTGCGTAGCGCTTCTTCCGCGTTGCGGGCTTCCGTCACCGTGTAACCGAGTGCCGCCAGCGCTTCGCGGTAGAGGACCCGTACTTCGTTGCTGTCGTCGACGATGAGAATGCGGGTGCGCGAGGCCTTAGGGCCCGTCGTGGCCGCACCCTGCTCGCTCGCCGGGGCAGGACGCGCGCCACCGACGGGCGCGAAGGCAGCTACCAGCTCGGCTGCGCCAGGGGAGCGCTGGTTGAGATCCAGACTTCCTCGCTGCAGCGCCATGACATGGCGCGCCGTGCGCAGCGCCATACGGCTTCCCCGGGCGCGTCCGCCGTAGCTCTCGAACCAATCTGCGCCAACTGAATCCGGCGTTTCGATGGAAAAGCGCACGCGGATCTGCGGCCCCGAATCTCCGGCAGCCGCGCGCACTTCGATCACCGAGCGCGGCGGCGCAACCGCGCTCGCCTGCTCCAGCATCGCGCTGATGACCCGCAGGGTCTTTGCGGCATCGGCCATCGCCTCGACACCGGGCTTTGACGGCGCGAACTCACAGCGCTGCGAGCGCCCCGCGAGCAGCGGCGCGAGCGTGGTGCACGCGGCCTCGACGATCTGTTCCAGGGAAGTGGGCGCCACGGCGACGGACAGGGTGCCGTTCTCGCATTGATCGGCGGCAACAAAGGCATCAACCGCGGCGAGTGCGCAGTCGAGCCCCCGGTCGACTTTCTCCGCCACGCGCCTGCTGACCTCGGCGTCGAAGTTGCGCAGCCGTAACAGGTCGATCGCAGCGCGAATCGGACTGAGCGCGTCGCGCAGCTCATGCGCCAGCTCGCGCACCAGGGAGGGGCGACCGTCCATTGTCACAAGTTAAGATATCCCGCAAATGACAACAAGGGCTTCCAGAGCGGACCTGTTCGCCGGGCTGTCGATCGCGGGTCTGCTGTTGCCCGAAGCGGTGGCCTACTCGGGGGTAGCCAACCTGCCCCCCCAGGCGGGCGTGATCGCCCTGTTCGCCGGACTCGTGTGCTACGGCCTCATCGGGCGCAGCCGCTTTGCCATCGTCACCGCGACCTCCTCGTCTGCCGCCGTGCTGGCCTCCGCCACGCTCACTCTCGGCGGCGGGGATCTCGCCCAGCGCGTGGCGCTCGCTGCGACCCTGGTGGTCGGCACCGGCATCGCCTTCGCCCTGGCAGGGTTTTTACGCCTGGGCGCGATGTCGAACCTGATCGCGCGCCCGGTACTGCGCGGCTACGCCTTTGGCCTCGCGCTGGTAATCGCGGTCAAGCAATGGCCGCACCTGGTGGGCATGCATACCCAACGGGGCGATTTCTTCCCGCTGGTTGCCGAGATGGTGCGCGGCACCGCAGCATGGCAGACGCCGAGCCTGGGTTGTGGCCTCATCGCACTCGCCGGGCTGTTCGGGCTCGAGCGCGTGGCGCGCGTGCCCGGCGCGCTGGTGGTGATCCTCGCGAGCATCCTCGCATCCCCGTGGCTCGCAGCGCACGGCGTGGCGCTCACCGGGCCGATTCACCTCGCGCTTGCGATGCCGGCGTTCGCGCTGCCCTCCGGCACAGGCTGGCTGCCGCTCACCGAATTCGCGTTTGCTCTGATGTTCATCCTGTACGCCGAGTCCTACGGCTCGATCCGCACCTTCGCAATCAAGCACGACGAGGAGCTGCAGCCGAACCGCGACCTGCTCGCGCTCGGCGCCGCCAACATTATGTCCGGCCTGTTCCAGGGCACGCCGGTCGGTGCCGGCTACTCCGGCACCGCGGCAAACGCCGCTGCCGGGGCGCAGTCGCGTTTCGCCGGTCTGTTCGCGGCAGGCATCGTGCTGGTGCTGGTGCTGCTGTTCCTCAGGTGGATCGAGCGTATCCCGGAGCCGGTGCTGGCGGCGATCGTCATCCACGCGGTGAGCAAGTCGCTGCGCGTCAGCGTGTTCAGGGACTATTTCCGCTGGCAGCGGGATCGGCTGGTGGTCGTGGCGGCGGTGCTGGCGGTGATGATCTTCGGCGTGTTGAACGGATTGCTGGCGGCGATCGCGTTCAGTCTCGCCATGCTCCTGAAGTCGCTCGCGAGTCCGCGCCTGTCGGTGCTCGGCCGGGTCGGCGCGCATGATTATGTCAGCGTCGAGAGATTTCCAGACGCCGTGACCGTGCCCGGCGTGCTGGTGCTGCGGCCCGAGGCGCCGCTGTTCTTCGCCAACGCCGAGCCGCTGCTGGCGCAGGCGCGGCAGCGGGTGCTCACCGCACCGGACACGCGACTCGTGGTCTTCAGTCTCGAGGAATCACCGGACCTCGACAGCACCGCGCTCGAGGCGCTCGAGGAGTTCTGTTCCTGGTTCAGCGCGCGCGGCGGCAAGTTCCGCCTGGCGCGGTTGAAGGAACGGGCGCGCGAGGCGCTGGTGCGCGCGAAGCTCGCGCACCTGCCCACGACGGCGCTCGACTATCCGAGCGTGGACGATGCCGTGCGGGGCCAGGGCGTCAGTCCAAATCAACTACTTAGGACTTGAGACGCGAGCGCGACAGCGCTTCCCCCCGGTGGTGGCGCGGCGGGCGCTTCGTGTTACCCTTTACATATTATTGCAGCACACGCGGCCGGTCCCCGCGGAGGATCTCAACAATGAAGAAGCAATCTGTCTGGCTGCTGGCCACGCTGGCGGCCGTGCTCGTTGTCGGTTGTGCGAACCAGAAGGCGCCAGCCGAGCAGGCGGTCGCGGGCGCGGAAACGGCGCTGGCCGCCGTACGTGACGACGCGCAGAAGTACGTCCCGGATCAGCTGCAGGCGGTCGATTCGCAGCTCGCGGCGCTCAAAGACAGTCTCACCAAGGGCGACTACAAGGCCGTGCTGACGGGGGCGCCGACCCTCAACTCCGCGATCAGCTCCCTGAAGGACGCGGCGGACGCCAAGAAAGCCGATGCCGAGGCGGCTCTCGCCAAGGCGAAAGACGCCTGGGGTCCACTCAGCGCCGAGGTGCCCAAGATGGTCGACGCGATCCAGAGCCGCGTCACTGCCTTGTCCAGGTCACACCACCTGCCCAAGGGCGTCACCAAGGACGCCCTCGCCTCGGCCAAGTCGGGCGTGGATTCGCTCAAGTCGATGTGGAGTGATGCCTCGAACGCTTCCGCCTCGGGTGACTTCACGACGGCCGTGAGCAAGGCTCAGGCCGTGAAGGACAAAGCCGCCGAGATCATGAAATCCCTCGGCATGTAGTCTTTGCCCTGAGTGCGCTTACCCGCCTCACGCTTTCTAAGCGAGGCGGCCGGTGAGATCGTAGTCATCCGCGGCCACGATCCGCACCTCGGCCCAGTCGCCGGCGCGCACGCTCCCCGCATCTTCGATCCGCACCACGCCATCGATCTGCGGCGCGTCCGCCTCGCTGCGCGCCGTAGCCGTGCCGTCGGCCACCGCATCCACCAGTACCCGCATGTGCGTGCCGACCCGCTGCGCCAGCCGCCGCCTGCTGATCGCCGCGGCACGTTCCATGAAGCGCGCGTAGCGCTCCTCCTGCAGCTGCGGCGCTACGTGGTCAGGGAGCGCATTGGCCGCGGCGCCCTCCACCGGCGAGTACTTGAAGCAGCCGACCCGATCGAGCTGCGCCTCATCCAGCCACGCGAGGAGCTGCGCGAACTCGCTGTCCGTCTCGCCGGGGAAGCCCACGATGAAGGTGCTGCGGATGGTGAGATCCGGGCACTGCGCGCGCCAGGCGCGGATGCGCTGCAGGGTGTTTTCCGAGTGCGCGGGGCGCCGCATGCGCTTGAGCACGGCGGGACTGCCGTGCTGGAACGGGACGTCGAGATACGGCAGCACGCGCCGCGCGGCCATCAGCGGGATCACCTCGTCGACATGCGGGTAGGGATAGACGTAGTGCAGGCGCACCCAGGCTCCCAGCTGCGCCAGGCTGCGGGCGAGGTCGATGAAGCGTGTCTGGTAACTCGCGCCGCGCCACGCGCCGGGCGCGTAGCGGATGTCTGAGCCGTAGGCGCTGGTGTCCTGCGAGATCACCAGCAGCTCCTTCACGCCGGCCGCGACGAGGCGCTCCGCCTCGCGCAGTACATCGTCGATGCGACGGCTCGCAAGGCGGCCGCGCATGGCGGGGATGATGCAGAAGCTGCACTTGTTGTTGCACCCTTCCGCGATCTTCAGATACGCGTAATGCCGCGGCGTGAGCCGCACTCCCTGGGGCGGCAGCAGATCAAAGAACGGATCACGCCGCGGTGGCAGGTGCTCGTGCACCGCGCCCACCACGTCTTCGTAGGCGTGCGGACCGGTGACCTTCAGCACGCGCGGGTGGCGCTCGAGGATGCGCTGCGGTCTCGCGCCCAGGCACCCGGTCACGATCACGCGGCCGTTGTGCTCGAGCGCCTCGCCGATCGCATCGAGTGATTCATCCACTGCCGCGTCGATGAAGCCGCAGGTGTTGACCACGACGATGTCGGCGGCTTCGTAGGTCGGTGCGACCTCGTAGCCTTCGGCCCGCAGGTGCGTGAGGATGCGCTCCGAGTCCACCAGCGCCTTGGGGCAGCCGAGGCTGACGAAGCCGACTCGCGGCGCGCGTTCCGCGGGACGCATCCGTCAGCTCCCGCTGGGCGCGCTCGCCGGCGGCGGCAGCGGTGCCGCCGCAGGGGCTCTCGGGTGCTGGTGCAGGATCCTGGAAAGGGCATAAAACACTACCAGCACGATCGCCGGCATCAGCAGCCACGGCCATATGGCCGGCCGCCGTTCGCGCGGACTGCTAGCGGCCATACAAACCCATGAGCTCGGCCTTCGCCAGGGACTGCGTGCGCACCATGAACCCGATATAGGCGGCGGTCGCATCGGCCGGCACGTCGAGCTTTGCCACCTTCAGCGCGTAGAGGCGCAAGTAGTAGCGATGCGGCTTGCCGGGCGGTGGACACGGCCC
>Ga0209011_1000196_pt1 | contig 27688 bp, 21 predicted proteins | sample BlaSpr_A8_OM1_M3_FD_187986 | JGI IMG/M metagenome (GOLD analysis project Ga0209011, IMG submission 187986) | Forest soil microbial communities from Thunder Bay, Ontario, Canada - Black Spruce, Ontario site 2_A8_OM1_M3 (SPAdes) (version 2) | ecosystem: Environmental > Terrestrial > Soil > Boreal... | reverse complement strand
TTCAGTTCAGCTTCCCCACTTGTGGGGAAGTACCCGCCGCAGGCGGGGGATGGGGAGCTGGGGTTCAGTTCCTGCATGCACCGGCGGGTAATACCAGCTTCATCTGTCAACAAGACCGCAGGCTTGGTCGCGGGCCTTCGTTGAACCTTGCATTGGGGGTCCGCGGAGGCATTTGTTAGAGTGTCCGCGCACCACTCGCCGTTCAAGCCTATGAAACGAATTACCACCGTACTCGGGGTCGTGATCATTGCCACCGCGTCGGCACTGATCGCGCAGCGCGCATCCCTTCCCACCTCATCTGTCGCAGGTGCAGCTCCTGCGGCGGCCACCGTGCATGCAGCCGCGAACTCGAGTTTGAAGCGCGAGGTCTTCGGCTTCGTCAACGCCGGCGCCCTCGACAACGGCGACGTCGGCTATCGAGCGTGGAACTTCAGCCTTCTCAGCACAGTCGTCTATTTCGGGTTGCACATCAACGCTGGTGACGGCGCTCTGATCCAGAACGACAGCGCATGGAACATCTACCACTCGTTCGCCATGAGGAACTTTGTGACCACCGCTCATGCGGCCGGAACGAAAGTGCTGGTGTCGCTCAACCTTCACGACGGGAGCACGAGTCCGACCAATCAGGTCTGCCAGGGCCTCACTCCCGTCAATGCAAGTCACACCATCGGCGAGGCGGTGGCGCAAGTCTCGTACGCCGGAATCGACGGGATCAACATCAACTACGAAGGCTCGAACGTCGTTTGCGCCAACGGAGTGACCAGCCGCGACGCGCTCACCGCGTTCACGAAGAACATGCGGGCCTCGATGTCCAAAGGAAGCTACCTGGCCATCGACACCTACTCAGGCTCTGCGGAGGAGAACTTGCAGTTCTTCGATGTCGCGGGCCTTGCGCCCCTCGTCGACTCCTTCTTCGTGATGGCCTACGACATGGACTGGGCGAACTACAACGAGGTGCCTCTCAACTGCACCTCCTACTGCTTCAACCCGGTCTCCCCGCTGAACACCTATCGCTTCAACACGACGAAGTCGATGACCCAGTACCTGAACTACATGCCCTCCAGCAAGATCCTTCTCGGCCAGCCTTACTACGGCAGCCGCGGATGCGTGGGCGCCAACGTGGCGGATCCGCACCAGCAACTCGTCAGCAACTACATCAACACGACCTACATCTACGCCTCCACCGTGCGTGCGGAGCCGACGACGCGGAACTTCGTCTCGCACCGCGACCCTGCCGACGGAGTGAGCGAATGGGACACGTGGTTTGACACCGGCTGGAATTGCAATCGAGAGCAGTACTGGGACGACGTGGTGTCCCTTGGCGCCAAGTACGACCTGATCAACAGGCTGGACCTGCGCGGTGTCGGCATCTTCACGCTGGACTACGGCGGCCCATCGACAGAGCTGTGGAATGTGCTGGCCACGCACTTCACCCTCATTCCCGGTCTGGTCAGCAACCTCAACGTATGCGCTGGCAATGCCTCTGCCGCCATCAGCTGGACGGCCGCACCGACCGCGGGCGGCCCGATCACCAGCTACAAGGTGACGGCGAATCCGGGCGGCCTATCCGTGACAGTACCCGGCGATGCCACTTTCGCCACCGTGAGCGGGCTGACGCCGGGCACCTCGTACACCTTCACCGTGCAGGGCAGCAACAGCAGTGGAGGTGGGGTCGGAGCCACCACCACCGCTGTGGTCGTGGGCTCGACAGCGCCGCTCTTGACGAGCTACCTGAACTGGTTCGACAGGGCTTCGCCGGGAATGCTGGCCGACAACATCCACCTGGTCAACTCAGGGGCTTCGACAAGCTCCGGGTGCGTCATGGTCAGCGGTAAGGCACTGGTTCCATGGAGCGCGAACGCGGGACAGGAGATATTCGTGACGTTGCCCGCGGGGACCATCGGCGGCCCAGTGGTAGTCACCGTCAGCTCGGGGCCGGCGGTGCTCGCCTCGCAGCGGGTGCAGTACAACTCGTCCTTCAACGAGGTGTGGGCGACGGGCGCGGCGCAGGCGGCGACGACCAGCTTCATCAACTGGTACGACAAAGCGTCACCAGGCATGGCGGGTGACAACATTCACCTGGTCAACCCAGGGACCGCGAGCGCCACGGTGACGGTGAGCTTGCCCGGCGCCACCACACAGATGGCGACTGTCGCGGGGGGCTCGGGGGCCTACGTCACCTTCCCCGCAGGCACGATCGGAGGTCCGGTCACCGTGACCTCCAGCCAGCCGGTGCTGGCCTCGCAGCGGGTGCAGTACTACCAGACGTTCAACGAGGTCTGGGCGTCGAGCGCGGCGCAGGCGAACGCTTTGAGCTACTTCAACTGGTACGACAAGGCGTCGCCTGGCGTGATCAACGACAACATCCACCTGCTCAACCCGGGGACGGCAAGCGCGACAGTGACGGTCACCCTGCCGGGTGCGGCCCCTCGAACGGCGACTCTGGGCCCGGGCGCGCAGACCTATGTGAACTTTGCGGGCAGCATCGGAGGGGCCGTGAAGGTGAGCTCGACAGTGCCGGTGCTGGCCTCGCAGCGCGTGCAGTTCAACGACTCGTTCAACGAGGTCTGGTCGGCGAGCGCGGCGCAGGCGGCGATGACAAGCTACTTCAACTGGTACGACAAAGCCTCGCCGGGCATGGTGGCCGACAACATCCACATCCTCAACCCCGGTACTGCCACCGCGACAGTGACAGTGAGCGTGCCGGGGGCGACGTCGCAGACGGTGGGCGTACCTGCCGGCGGCGAGGTCTACGTCAACTTCCCGGGGAGCATTGGCGGGCCGGCGAAGGTGACCGTCAACAACGGCCCCGCGGTGCTGGCCTCGCAGCGCGTTCAGTACTTCCAGACGTTCAACGAGATCTGGTCAGCCAGCTGACGGTGCGACCGGAAGTCGTGCCGCCGGCGTTGGTTTGCAAGACAACCACAAACAGAGAACTCCAAGATTGCTTGGATGGAGGGCGTCATGATTCGTGACTTGCGACCGCTATACCTAGGCCTGGTTGCGCTGCTGATTGTGACTTTTTCAATTTCCACGCAGGCGCCGCGCCCGGTGGCGATCAAGTCAGCTCCAGTCGCCTCCACGGGGGCGTGGACTACATATCACCGCGACAACGCTCGCACCGGCTTCGACAACACGCTGCCGGTTGCCGTTGGCGCGACCACAGGATGGGTTTCCCCGGTGATGGATGGAGAGGTGTTCGCGTCGCCTCTGGTCTACAACGGCGTCGTCTACGCCGCCACCCTGCAGAACACCGTCTACGCATTCAACCAGTCGACTGGAGTCGTGATCTGGCAGAAGAACGTGGGTGCACCTCAGCCCACCACGGGTTGCGGCAACATCAATCCGATGGGGATCCTGGGCACTCCCGTCATCGACACCGCTGCCAACCGGCTCTATGCCGCGGCCTTTGTCGGAGGGAGCCCTCCCGTCTTTCACGTCTTTGGTCTCGACCTGGCCAACTCCGGGAACATCGTTCTCGATACCGCGCTCGCACCTAGCGGCGCGCTCGCCGGCTTTGACTGGACGCTCCAGCAGCAGCGTGGCGCCCTGGCGCTCCGCAACGGGAATGTTTACGTGCCGTTTGGCGGCCGGATCGGGGACTGTGGCAACTATCACGGGTGGGTTGTTGCGGTGCCCACCAGCGGCGCCGCGATCACTAACGTCTTCCAGACGACGGGGATCGGCGCGGGCATTTGGGCCGGCGGTGGAGTGGTCGTCGACGAGACCACCAACAAGATCTTCGTCGCGCTCGGCAACAGCATGAGCGGCTGTGCCGCCAATCCCGATGGCACCCCTGTGGTCGAAGGTGACGAAGTGGTCCGCCTTTCGGCGACCCTGGTGCGGGAGGACAGGTTCATCCCGCAGGACTGGGCGTCGCCCTACTGTGCTTTTGACGAGGACCTCGGGTCGGCGAGCCCGCTCTTGATCAGCCCCAGCCTCATGTTCCAGGCCGGTAAAGCGGGCGGTGGCTTCCTGCTCAACCCCAACGCGCTCGGAGGCATGGACGGCCAGCTGTTCCCCACGCCCAAGCCGGCTGCGTATGTGCAAGCCGACGTGTGCCGCGGCAACCGCGGCAACGCGACCTTCGGCTCCTTCGCCTATGCCGCTCCGTTCATCTACCTGGAATGTGACGGCGGTCGCGGCCTGGTAGGGCTCAACACGAACACCGGCGCTCCTTCGTTCAGCGTGTGCGACGTGACCTGCGGCGCCCCGACCTGGACGGCCGGGAATGGGATCACCTTCGGACCGCCCATCGTGGCGGGCGGTGTGGTGTGGGCGGCGACCGCTGGAGGCGGCCTGTACGGCTACAACGCCACCACTGGAGCGCAGGTGTTCCACAGCGCGAACTTCGGCATCAACCGCTTCGTGACCCCGGCTGAGGCCGGTGGCTCGGTTTACGTCCCCTCTCATACCGTGATCCGGGCGTTCGACATGACCTTCGCCTGCACCGGAACTGCACTGTCGACCACTTACCTCAACTGGTACGACAACGCTTCGCCGGGGATGATCCAGGACAACATCCACATCCTCAACCCGTCGGGTACTACGGCGAGCTCCGGCTGCGTCACGGTTGCCGGGTACGCGGGAGTGGCCTGGACCGCCGGCGCCGGCCAGGAAACGTTTGTGAGCATGCCCGCCGGGACCATCGGCGGGCCGGTCCTGATCACTGTGAACTCGGGACCTCCGGTGAAGTCCTCACAACGGGTGCAGTTCAACCAATCCTTCAACGAGGTGTGGGCGGCGAGTTCAACTCAGGCGGCCACGACGAGCTACTTGAACTGGTACGACAAAGCCTCGACGGGCATGCTTAACGACAACATCCACCTGCTCAACCCGGGAACGGCGAGCGCGAGCGTCACCGTGGCGCTGCCCGGGGCAACCTCGCAGTTGGCGACCGTCGCGCCCGGAGCCGAGACCTACGTCAACTTCCCACGGGGCACCATCGGCGGGCCGGTCAAGGTGACCTCGACTCAGCCGGTGCTGGCCTCACAGCGAGTGCAGTACAACCAGACCTTCAACGAGGTCTGGGCGGCGAGCGGCACGCTGGCGGCAACGACGAGCTACCTCACCTGGTACGACTTCGCTTCGCCGGGCATGAACAACGACAACGTCCACCTGCTCAACCCCGGGACGACGACCGCGAGCGTGACGGTGACCGTGCCGGGGGCAACTCCCAAGACCGTCAGCGTGGCGGGAGGCGCCGAGACCTATCTCAACTTCCCAGGCGCGATCGCGGGCCCGGTCACGGTGACCTCGACGGTCGCTGTGTTCGCGTCCCAGCGGGTGCAGTTCAACCAGTCGTTCAACGAGGTCTGGTCGGCGAGCGCCGCCCAGGCGGTGGCTGTGAGCTACTTCAACTGGTACGACAAGGCCTCGGGCGGCATGAACAACGACAACATCCACCTGTTCAACCCCGGGACGGTGAGCGCAAGCGTGACAGTTACCCTGTTCGGCGTGACCCCGAAGGTGGTCACCGTGGCCGGCGGCGCACAGACCTACGTCAACTTCCCGGGGAGCCTTGGAGGCCCGGTGACGGTGAGCTCAACGCAGCCCGTGCTGGCCTCGCAGCGGGTGCAGTACTACCAGACGTTCAACGAGATCTGGGCCGGCTGACCCAGCGCAGCGCAAGCTTTCGGGTCCCCGGTGGTTGCTGCAGGTGATGCGGTTCTTCGCCTGGTTGCCTGTAGTCGCCCTTGCGGCTACCCTCAGCACCCTGCCCGTCAGCGGCGCCGCGGCGGTGCAAGCGGCCTCGCCGCTGCCCTCCACGCGCCTCGAGTTCGGCCTGGCCAACGGCCCTGCCGCGCTTGGCTGGATGACGGGCTCGGGCGTTCCGTGGAAGTATCGCTACCAGTACCTCGCGGGTGGCGTGAACACCGCCAACCCATGGGAGACATGGCAGGACCCCGCCCTTCCTCCGGGCCAGTTCGCCGCCGACTACATGAGCAATTCGAGGACCAACGGCTACATCCCGGTGTTCAGCTGGTACGAGCTGCTGCAATCGACTCCGTCCACCGGCGCCAACGAGTCCGACCGGGACTTCAACAACCTCAACAACACCGCGACGATGAACGCGTACTACGCGAGCTTCAAGCGGCTGCTGGTGAAAGCCGGCCTGTTCGGACAGCAGGTGGTGATTCACATCGAGCCGGACTTCTGGGGCTACATGCAGCAGAGGGCGACGACTGACGCGTCCTCCGTGACCGCGTCGGTGGCCAGCTCCGGCTTCGCCGACGTGGCGGCATACCCCAACACCGTGCAGGGTTTCGGGCAGGGTCTGCTCCACATGCGCGACCTCTACGCACCCAGCGCGGTGATGGCCATTCACGCGTCGCCGTGGTCCAACGGCGGCGACATCGGCATGAACACCAGCCCCGGCATGAATGCCGTCGCGATCGCGGATGCAACAGCTGCATTCCTGATGTCTGCCGGCAACTGGGACGCGGTCTTCAACGACCTCGACGACCACAACGCCGGGTGGTGGGAAAAGCAGAGCCCGCCCACCAATCACTGGTGGGACCCGACCAACACGACATTCCCCAACTTCACGCGGTACTTCGCCTGGGTCGCGGAGCTGAAGTTGAAGACAGGTAAGCAGCAGGTGTCGTGGCAGGTGCCCGAGGGCAACCAGTACTTCCTGACCATGAACAACACTTGCAGCCACTACCAGGACAACGTCGCTCCGTACTTCATCGCGCACCCTTCTGAATTGACTGCAGCGGGGATAGTGGCGGTCCTGTTCGGGAAGGCCAACGCCTGCCAGACCACCGTTTACGACGTCGGCACCAGCGACCTCAGCGGCCTGCCCGACGGCATCACCAACAACAACGGAGTGCCTACATCGGATGCCTGGGGTTGGTGCAACGCGTGCAACACGCACACGTCGGTGTGGCCGGACGACGACGGCGGCTACATTCGAATTTTCGTCGGCCAGTACTACGTAGGAGTGAGCTGCGCCGCTGCGCCGTCCCTGTCCACGAGCTACTTGAACTGGTACGACAACGCTTCGCCGGGGATGATCCAGGACAACATCCACATCCTCAACCCGTCGACCACGACCGCAAGCTCTGGATGCGTGACGGTGAGCGGGTTTGCCGGCGTCACATGGACCGCCGGTCCGGGGCAAGAGGCTTACGTGAAGATGCCACCTGGCACCATCGGCGGCCCCGTGCTGATCACAGTGAACTCTGGTCCGGCCGTGAAGGCATCGCAGCGGGTTACGTACAACCAGTCCTTCAACGAGGTCTGGGCGGCGAGCTCGGCTCAGGCCGCCACGACCAGCTACCTCAACTGGTACGACAAGGCGTCGGGCGGAATGTTCAACGACAACGTCCACCTACTCAACCCCGGAACGGCGAGCGCGAGCGTGACGGTGAACGTGCCGGGGGCCACACCCAAGACAGTCACCGTGGCGGCGGGGGCGGAGACCTACGTCAACTTCCCGCAGGGCACTATCGGCGGCCCGGTCAAGGTGACCTCGACTCAGCCGGTGCTCGCCTCACAGCGCGTGCAGTACAACCAGACATTCAACGAGGTCTGGGCAGCGAGCGCCACGCTGGCGGCGACGACGAGCTATCTGACCTGGTACGACAAGGCGTCGCCGGGCATGGTGCAAGACAACGTCCACCTGCTCAACCCAGGGACTACAGGAATCGCCAGCGTCATGGTGAGCACGCCCGGGGCGACTCCGCAGACGGTCAGCGTGGCCGCCGGCGCGGAGACCTATGTCAACTTTCCCGGCGCCATCGGCGGCCCGGTCACGGTGACCTCCAACGTGCCTGTGCTCTCGTCGCAGCGGGTGCAGTTCAACCAGTCGTTCAACGAGGTCTGGTCGGCGAGCGCCGCCCAGGCGTCGACGGCGAGCTACTTCAACTGGTACGACAAGGCCTCTGGCGGTATGAACAACGACAACATCCACCTGTTCAACCCCGGGACGGCGAGCGCCATTGTGACTGTGGCCCTGCCAGGCGCGACTTCGAAGGTCGTCACCGTGGGGCCTGGTGCGCAGACCTACGTCAACTTCCCGGGGAGCCTGGGCGGACCGGTCAGCGTGACCTCCACGCAGCCTGTGCTGGCCTCCCAGAGGGTGCAGTACTACCAGACCTTCAACGAGATCTGGGCGGGCTGAGATAGGGGGGGAGCCGGACCGCCTTTCGCAGTAGTAGGCTGGAGACAGTCGGCTGTGGTGGAGGGTGTTGTGTTGCGGTCAGGTCGCTTCGCTGTCGCAATCTTGCTGGGCGTGGCTGCTGCCGCTTGGACTCCGGTGTCGACTTTCGGCGCCATCAGCCCGAGTTGTTCCGCGACACCTCTGTTCACGAGCTACCTCAACTGGTTCGATAACGCGTCGCCAGGGATGGCGACTAACAACATCCACATCCTGAACCCCGGGGCTGCCGCGAGCTCAGGTTGCGTCATCGTCGGCGGAGGCCCCGGCGCATCTTCGGTCTCGTGGACCGCAGGCGCAGGCCAGGAGACATACGTGACGATGCCGGCGGGGACGATAGGCGGCCCCGTGCGGGTGACAGTCAACTCCGGCCCGCAAGTGCGGGCTTCACAGCGGATCCGGTTCTACTCCTCCTTCAACGAGCTGTGGGCGGCGAGCGCGTCCCAGGCGACGACGACGAGCTACTTCAGCTGGTACGACAAGGCTTCGGCTGGGATGCTCAACGACAACATCCACCTGCTCAACCCAGGCAGTCCAACCAGTCCGAACGCGACAGTGACCGTCAGCGTGCCGGGGGCTTCCTCACAAACGGTCAACGTGGCGCCGGGCACGGAAGCCTGGGTCACCTTCGCGCAGGGCACTATCGGCGGTCCCGTGACAGTGAGCTCAAGCCAGCCTGTCCTCGCGTCGCAGCGCGTGCAGTACAAGCAATCGTTCAACGAGGTGTGGGCTTCGAGCGCGGCGCGGGCGGCGACGAAGAGCTACTTCAGCTGGTTTGACAGCACGTCGGCCGGTGTGGCTTCTGACTACATACACCTGCTGAATCCAGGAACTGGGATCGCGAAAGTGCAGGTCCAGATCAACGGGTCGATCGTGGAAGCCACCGTCTACCCCGGCCAGGAGACTTACGTGACGTTTGGGCCGGGATCCCTCTGGATTCATCCGATCAACTGCCAGCCTGCGTTCGCTTGCCCCGTCCCGATGGGCGGCCCGGTGAATGTGATGTCCGATAATCCAGTGCTCGCCTCGCAGCGCGTGCTGTTCTACTCCTCCTTCAACGAGATCTGGTCGGCCAACGCGTCACAGGCGACTACCACCAGCTACTTCAACTGGTACGACAGGGCCTCGCCGGGCATGCAGAGCGACAACGTGCACGTGGTCAACCTCGGCACCACGGTCGCGACAGTGACGGTGAGCGTGCCAGGTGCGAGCCCGCAGACAGCTACCGTTTCCGATGAGAAGTACTTCAACTTCCCTGGAGCGATTGGAGGTCCGGTGACTGTGAGCTCGACGCAACCGATGCTGGCCGCGCAGCGGGTGCTGTACTACCAGACCTTCAACGAGATCTGGGCGGGCTGAGAGCCTCGTCGATCGGCTCGCCGGCCGGCGCGAAAAGAATCCTCGTGTAGAGAAAGATCCCTATCGCGATCACGGCGGCGAGCAGCAGCTCCAGCAGCGGAAGGGGCAACCAGGGCGGCGCCAGAGATTGAACCCTGGAAACGAAGACCGCCGCCTTCGCCAGAGCGGGTCTCGGAGCTCCGTACTCTGTTTGCAGGTCGAGCATTTGCCCCGGACTCTCCAACATGGTCGGACGCAAGCCGGCTGCGTTCTTGGCGAGATCGCTCACGAAAAAGACCAATGGCCCGGGTTCGTTATCCACGCGAGTGAGACTGAGAAGCACGGTGCCTGTGGCCTTGGGCGGCAGTCGAATCGGGTGAAATGCAGCGCCGTAGTCCTGCAGGAAAGATCCATCCCCGGTGGGCTGCAGCCAGTACGGCACCCTGGTATCGGCCAGCGATTCGATTGTGTCGGCGAGCACCGCGCCGTCCGAGCTCGTCAAGCGCGCCTGCACTCGCGCAGGTTTCAGCTCCGACCTGCAGCTGAAGCGACTTCGTCCACATGAACCCACCCACCTGTACGGCAGGTCGATGGCGTATGCCCCTTCCCTTTGCAACGGCACCGGCTGAGTCAACACCGTGCCGGTTGCAACCTCCAGCTCGTGGATGGACAGCAGGTTGATCTCATCCCGCCCGCGGTCGCCATACACCGGAGTCGTGAGAATTGCCACGAGCATTGCCGCGAAGAGCAGCAAGCCGGCGCTCCATGCCAGCGTGCGCTTCATCCGTAAAACACTTCCAACATCACCGCGAGGCTCAGGACGTTGAGCGCGGTGGCAGCCAGCACGACGGCTGCGGCAACGGCCGAGTTGGCGCGCGTTGGAAAGAGCCGCCGCCAGCCGAGGATCAGCACCACGATGAGTGGGATCAGGACCATCAAGAACGAGCGGCCTTGAAGCACCAGCGAGCCGGTCGAGCGAAAGAGATAGAACTCGAGCAGTTGAGTCAGTCCGGCCGGAAGCAACAAGCCCAGCGCCGAGGCCAGGACAAGCGGGCGCAGCGGACGCGAAGTCACGAGTAGCCACACCGCGCCGACGACACCCGCAACTACGACGAGAGTGATGATGACGTAGACAAAATTCGGCAGGTCTGCCTGAAACGAACCGAAATAACCCCAGAAGCTGGTCACGTACATCCAGTACACGCGCTCGTAGTTGCCCCAGATGAAATCCATGAGGTAGAGCTGAAGGCCGTGAACACCTTCCTTTGATGGAGGCAAGAAAGATGGATTGCCACCAAGGGACAAGAAGACTCTGGCGATGGCAACGCATCCCACGATGGGGGCGGCGACCGCGGCGCCGAGCCGCACAATGCGTGTCAGTTCCGTGCGAATGCTTTCCCGCTTGACGGCAAACCAGTAGAGCGCCGGCAGCGCCGCAGCGAGAAAGAGGCCTTGGGGCTTGGCCAGATAAGCGAGGCCGACCAGGCCTCCGAAAATGAATCCGTCGCGAGTCGTGATCCCCTTGCGAAGGCAGCGAAAGTAGCGCCACCAGAACGCGGCGGCAGCCGCGATCAGCAACGCGTCATTGTTCACGACGGCGGTCTGCTGCGAATTCATCGGCTGCAGCACGAACAGGACGGCAGCCGCGGTGGCCAGGGGGAGGCTCGATGGAAATGCCCACCTCGCCGCCAGGAAAGCGAACGCGGCAGCCAGCGTTCCGAGCAAGACGCTCCACAGCCTCACCGCCGCGAGCCGGGCCTCGACGCTCAGCGGCTGGGCCAAGAGGTAGAAGGGTATGGCGGCACCGTAGTAGACCGGGGCATAGGCGCCGGCCGGGTTGTTGGGGTCTGTGGCGTGGCGATCAGAGGGCGACGAGGCGGTGCAGCGGGGCGTGGACCCGAACGGGGGTTCAGCGCGAAACGGCCCGAATGGGCCGATATCGACATTGTTTTGCGAGCACAGGATCTCCGGCGCAAAGCCGGCGTTCGCCTCATAGGCGATCGGCAGCCTGCGGTCCTCGACCATTTGCTGGACGTAGGCGTAGTGGGACGGCTCGTCGGGTCCGTACCAGGGGGGCAGGACCACCGACCACACAAGCCCCTTGGCGAGGGCAAGCACGACAACCGCGACGAAAGCCGTCCGGGATGTGAAGTGAGTTTCGATCAGGGGGAGACTATCGAATTCCGCGTCGGTGACGGGTGGTCTCATGCGGTGGGCCGCAACACCGGCGACCGTCAGCGCCCATCCTCGCGTGCTTTCGTCCTTGCAAAGGCACCGTTGGTGCCAGACGGACCGAATCGGCGAATTCAATGGCACCGTTGGTGCCAGAAGTGTCGAATCCCAGCGCTTCCAGGCAGGTTTGTCCGGCCAGGCGGGCGGCTCACCCAGTTCCCCCCCATTGGATAACGCCCCGTTCTATCAAACGGGGCGAAATCCTCCCTCGCAAACGCCCCGTTTGATCAAAAGGGACGGAATGAATTTTCTGCTTTGCTCATTGGCGCGCTTGGTTCGTGATCTGACAAGGTGTTGCGTTGACCCCTTTGAGCCGACCCGCCAAAGGAGCGGAAAGGCTCTCGTGGGGGGAGTAGGATGACAACACCGCCACGATGAACCGCAGCTTGCGGCAAGTGCGTTTCGGTTACGCGGCATTTCTGGCCCTGACGGCTGCCTTCTCGACCCCGGCGCCCGCTCTCGCCGTGACCGGCTGCACCGGGACGCCACTCTCGACTACCTACTTCACCTGGTTCGACAACGCATCCCCGGGGATGGCCCAGGACAACATCCACATCCTCAACCCGGATGGGACGGCCACGAGCTCTGGATGCGTGACCGTGAGCGGGTATCCAGGGGTCTCCTGGACGGCGGCCGCGGGCCAGGAAACCTACCTCATGCTGCCGGCCGGCACTCTCGGCGGGCCGGTGCAGGTGACAGTCAACTCAGGCCCCCCGGTGAAGGCGTCGCAGCGGGTTCATCTCGACCAGTCGTTCAGCGAGATCTGGGCCGTGAGCGCCGCTCAGGCGGTGACCACCAGCTACTTCAACTGGTACGACAAGGCGTCGCCCAGCATGTACAACGACAACGTCCACCTGCTCAACCCTGGCGCGACCAGTGCGACGGTGACCGTCAGTGTGCCCGGAGCGAATCCGCAGACGGCCACAGTAGGGGCGGGAGCGCAGGCCTACGTCAACTTCCCGCAGGGCTCCATCGGAGGCCCGGTGACCGTGACCTCGAGCCAGCCCGTGCTGGCCTCGCAGCGGGTGCAGTACAACAATTCGTTCAGCGAGGTGTGGGCGGCGAGCGCCGCGCAGGCGGCGGCGACGAGCTACTTCAGCTGGTACGACAGCGCTTCGCCGGGCATGTACATCGACAACGTGCACCTGCTCAACCCGGGGACGGCGAGCGCCAACGTGACGGTGAGCGTCCACGCTTGGGACCCGTATCCGGGAGGGACTCAGACCGTGACTGTCGGGGCCGGCGCCGAGGTCTACGTCAACTTCCCCGGCATCAATGGCGGACCGGTGAAGGTGAACGTCAACTCAGGCCCCGGGGTGGTCGCGTCGCAACGCGTGAGGTTCTACGACTCGCTCAAGGAGTTCTGGTCATCGGGTGCGGCGCTGGCAAGCACGCGCAGCTATTTCAACTGGTACGACCAATACTCGACAGGGTTTTACAACGACAACATCCACGTGCTCAATCCGGGGACCGTGAACGCCACTATCACGGTGAGCATCCCTTATCGGTCGACGACAATCTACGTCGGCCCTGGCGCGCAGTACTACGTCAGCTGGGAGGTCATCACAGGCACCCATACCTGCATGGTCCAGCACGCCCCTATGTGCTATCCGATTGGCGGGCCGGTGGTTGTGAGCTCGGACCAGCCAGTGCTGGCTTCACAGCGCGTGCAGTACTACCAGTCCTTCAACGAGGTACCCGCCAATTAGGCACCGTTGGCGCCAAAGGGACCGAATTTTTGTTAGCCCACGCCCCGTTGGCGCCAACGGGACGGAATCGCCGGGGTGGTCTCCATCAAACGGGGCCGAATTCTGGTCAGGGCGAGACTTTCGAATGTCTCGTGAGTCGCGCGCGCAGTCTGAGCGCCGCCCACCGAGACCAGATGCCGAGCCAGATGAAGCCGTTGACTATCGAGGGCGTTGAGCCGGCGTAGTGCTTCTTGTGGAAGATCCACATCGCGCGATGAAACTCGTACAGCATCCGTCCCGTCTCCTGGCTGGTCGACTTGCCTTTGACGTGGATCGCGCCGGCAGTGGGGACGAAGTAGATCTTCCAGCCGCCGCGCTTCAGCCGGAAACAGAGGTCGAGGTCTTCGCCGTACATGAAGTAGTCGGGGTCGAAGAAGCCGACCTGGTCGATCGCCTTTCTTCGTATGAGTAGGCAGGCAGCGGTCCCCGCGTCGATCTCGTGAACGGTGTCGGGAGACAGGTTGCCGAGGTTGTACCGATTGAAGCGCGGGCTGTTCGGAAAGAGCTTGCTGAGGCCGGTCAGGCGAAAGAACGAAGCGAGTGGGGAGGGGAAGGCCCGCCGGGCGGCCAGGTCGAGGCGGCCGTCAGGCCGCGCCAGGCGAGGGCCCGCCGCCCCGGCTTCTGGATGTGCGGCAATAAACTCGGTGAGCCGCGCGACGCAACCCTCCTCGAGGATGACGTCCGGGTTGAGCAGGAGAACGAACTCCGAATCCGCGGCTTCGAGTCCCGCATTGTTGGCTCGTCCGAAACCCAGGTTTTCTTTTAGGCGGATCACCTTCGCCTGGGGGTAGGCCTCATGGACGGCGTCGGCGGAACCGTCGGTGGAGGCGTTGTCGACGACGACAGCTGAAGCGGCTGGACCGCAGGTCGCGTAATACGCACGCAGGGTCTCGAGCAGGTGGGCGCGGACGTTGTAGTTGACGATGAGGGCCGAGACTGGCTGCGTGTTGGGGGTCAGGTTCTTGCTGCCGGCGTAGCGCCGCCGGCGGCGACCGGAACTGGGCGCGGCTTGCCCATCGCCCACGCCGCCCAGTCCGGCAGCTCAGGCTGAAGCGCGAGCCTCACCGCAAGGCGCCTGGCGAGGTTGTAGAAGGGTGCTTGCAGCACCCACTCGATCTTGGCCGAGGGGCTGTAGTCAGGATCGCGCAGGATGAATCGCCAGTCCATCAGGGTGTCCCTCAGGACGATGAGGATGTGGCGCGGCACGCTGGTGTCGATGGAGCGCCCCGTTGTTTGGTAAAGCCCGCGCATCTCCTCATACATGCGGGCGAAGTAGGGTCGGAGCGGGTAGCTGTGCGAGTGAACCACCGCGGCCAGGGGCGCGTAGGCCTTGATGAATCCGGCGCTGATCATGTCGCGGCCGAGCGCCTGGTCTTCCGCGTACGCGACGTCGCGAAAGGGAACCGTGCGCATGGCCTTGCGCCGCACCGCCGAGTTGACGTCGGAGAAGAAGGTGAGCGCGTCGCGCTCCGCTTCCGAGCGGACTTGACCGTTGTCCATCTGAAGCATCACGAACGGGTTCGGACCGAAAGAGCGAAAGTGATTGATGACGTCCCGCTTCACCGTCGGGCAGCAATCACCATGCGGCACCTGCTTGCCGTAGACGCACGCAACCTTTTCCGACAGCCCGAACGGTCGCAGCAGCTCGGTGAGCCAGGACTGGGACGCGGGCAGCGCGTCCTGGGTCACAAACACCACGAAATCCCCCTTGGCCAGCTTGACGGCAAGGTTCCTCGTGCGCCCATGACCAAACTCCGAATTGGGAATTCGATGAAGGCGCACTGCATCACGCTTCTCTATTGCCTCGACGGTTCCATCGGTCGAGCCTGAATCGATCACGAGGACCTCGAAGTCTTCGGCGGTTTGACTCAGGCATGAGTCCAAAAGCGCGTCGATCGAGCCGGCACCGTTGTAGGTCAAGATCGCGATCGTCGTCTTCATGTGTGCTCGATCAGCTATCTGAGCCCGAGCGCCACTTGTGATGCATGTACACGATGCCTTCAAAGCCCTCGCTCTGGCCCACGTGAAACGAGTAGAGCTTCTCGCGCATCTCGTGCACGATGCCGAGGCGCTCGCCGAACAGGCCGACTGTCAACCAGTAAGTCCCATGCTGCAGGTCGACGCACTTGTAATCGAGGTCTAGGACGATGTTGGCCTCCTGCGCAATAGACGCTTTCGACGCGACGGTGTTCGTGCCGAAGCAATGAAGGCCGTCGTCGCGGTAGATGGCCACGCCGGCGTTGACCGGTGCGCGCTGGGGATTGGCGATCCTCAGCCTCACTGTCGCGGCCTGGCCGCTCTGGATCGCATGCGTCGGCTTGCCCTCGCCGTCCAGCATCTCGATCGACGCGATGTGCGGGCGGTCGGCGCTCCCGGGCGTGGCCGCCCCACCCTCGTCTCGAAGCAGGCTGTTGGCGTGCTCCTCGTTGAGCTTGCTGTATTCGACCACCGCTCCGGCCGGGCTGAAAATCCCACGCGCACGGCCGCGGTCGAGCAGCAGGACGCGGTCCGAGAACTCCTGCACCGAGGCCATGTCGTGACTGACGAAGACGATAGTCCGGCCTTCTGCTTTGAACCTGCGAAAGACGTCGAAGCACTTCTCCTGGAAGCCGGAGTCGCCGACCGCCAGGACCTCGTCGACGAGAAGGATGTCGGCGTGGGCCTGGATGGCGACCGCGAACGCGAGGCGCACCAGCATGCCTGAGGAGTAGTTCTTGAGCTTCTGGTCGATGAACTCGGAGAGCTCCGCGAACCGCACTATCTCGTCGAACCGATCCGCCACTAACGACCGTGGCAGTCCGAGGATCGCGCCGCTCAGGAAGATGTTCTCGCGCGCCGTGAGCTCGGCGTTGAAGCCCACGCCCAGCTCGATGAAGGGCGACAGGCGGCCGACCACTGTCACCTTGCCGCTCGTCACGCGGTAGATGCCGGCCATGATCTTCAGCAAGGTGCTCTTGCCGCTGCCGTTCGGACCGATGACACTGAAGAACTCGCCGCGCTGGATCTCAATGGAGAGGTCGTGCAGGGCTTCGAAACGGCGGTAACCGCCCGAGCGAAAGCCTCGCTGGGCGAGCTGTTTCAGTGACGTGGTGCGCTCGAGGGGGACGCGAAACTCTTTGGTGAGGTGCTCGATCGCGATCGCCGCTTCCGAGCTCAACTAGATCTCTTCAGCGAACGCCGCTGCCGCATGGTCGAAGTAGAGATAACCGAGGACGAGGACTATCACCGGAATGGCGTAAGGCACGACCACCAGCGGGGAGTGGAGGACGTCCAGCGGGGCAAGCGTCGTCGAGCTGATCAGGACCTTCCTCGAGTCTTGGACGATCTGGGCGATCGGGTTGAGGGAGAAGATCGCCTGCCAGTTCGCGGGGATGAACGACAGCGGATAGATGATCGGTGTGGCGTAGAAGAGCAGCTGCAGCCCGAGCTCCCAGATGTGGCGGAAATCGCGAAACCGTACGTACAGCGCCGCCAGCAGGAATGAGGTGCCGAGCGTGAGCGCGTAGAGCTCGACGATGAGCAAGAGGAAGAGCGGCATCGTGAGGTGGATACCGACGCCTGAGAACAAGAAGAACGCGACCACCACGACGAGGTTGAGGGCGAGCGTGATGAGCGAGCTCAGGCTGGCGGCGACGACGATGATCATGCGAGGGAAATAGACCTTGCGGATCAGGTCGCCCCTGTCGACGATGGAGCTCATGCCGCGCACTGTTGCATCGGCGAAGTAGCTCCAGATGACGATCCCGAGCAGGAGCTGAAGCGCGTAGTCCGGCACCCCGGCGCCGAGCTTCACGAATCGCGTGAAGACGAAATAGAGAACGCCAAATAGAAGAAGTGGCTTGGCAAACGACCATACGTATCCGCTGAGCAGCGAGCCTTGGTACTTGACCTTGTATTCGGTGATCGCGAGCTCGCGGAGCAGGTTGCCGTAAGAGCGCGAGGCCTGGCCCTGCAGCGCCAAGCGTTTGACGCTCATGTGACGAGACTCCGTCTCATTCTTGTCAAAGGTTAACGATGATACGCAGGAGGCCCTATCCCGGTCTCCGGCGTCACTCTCGCCGGTGAGGCGATTTCTTGAGCCGGCTGATGACGTCGCCAACGCCCGCCCGCAACGCCACCTTCGGCGTCCAACCCATGGTGGCCTTGATGCGGCTGATGTCGGCGCAGAAATCACCGGTCTCGACTCGCGCCTCGGACTCCGGCCACGGCACGTGCTCGACCCTTCCCCTGGCGGCGATCTCGACGATGAGGCGGGCAAGCTCCGCGAGCGAAGTCCCAACTCCCGAGCCCACGTTGTAGGTTGCGTTCCACGCTTTGGGCGAGGCGGCGACCTCGACCATGGCTTCGACCACGTCGTCGACGTGAATGTAATCGCGCAGCTGCTCGCCTTCGCCGAACAGAGTGATCGTCTGCCCTCGGACTGCTTCATGGATGAACTGGTTGATCACCCCGTAGCTCCGCTGCTCGGGGCGCTGAAACGGGCCGTACGGGTTCGTGATGCGCAGGACGGCGCTGTTCAGCCCGAACTCGTTGCGAAAGATGTGGAGATAGTTTTCCGAAGCGAGCTTGTGGGCTCCGTAAATCGAGAGCGGCAGCGTCTCGGCCAGCTCGGAGGTGGGGAGGGGAAGCTTGGGCGCGTAGACGAGCCTCGAGCTCGGGAAGACCACTACCGCGTTGGGTGAAAGATGCCGCAGCGCGTTCAGCAGGAGAAGGAGGCCGCGGCAGTTGACGTCAAGGTCTTCGAGCGGCGATTCGTTGCTCGCGGAAGCGCCGGACTTGCCCGCCAGGTGAAACACGAAATCGACTTTCTCGGCGGCCTCGTGCACCACTGCCTCGTCGCGGATGTCGCCTTTGAACAAGTCCACGTTCGGGAGCTCGTACTCACCTGAGCCGTCGGCCAGCGGAGGCCACGAACGAGCCAGCACCCGAACCTGGGCGCCGAGCTCGAGGAGGCGCAGCACCAGATTTGTCCCGATGAATCCGAAGCCACCTGTGACCAGCGCCACGCGGCCTCGAAATGAAGTGGTGAGCTGGGACGTGTCCGCGATCATCTTTCCACGCCCCTCTCCCTAGGGGATTTCTCAGGGGATTCGGCGCCAAGGGCTCGGAGCATGATCCGCTCCATCTGGGCGCCAGAGGCGTCCCAATCCAGCCCTTCCACGCTTTGCGAGGCTTGGCGCGCCTTCTCCGGAAGGTCAGGCTGGTCCACGACCTGAGCGAGCGCCGCGGCAAGCGCCTGCGGCGTGGGTCGTGTGAAGACCAGGTGTGGGTTGTTGCTGACCAGCCGGTTGTTCGGCGCGTCGTTCATGACCGGGATGCAGCCTGCGCACAAAAGCTCGAGGGGGAGCAGCGAGAAGTTCGTCAGCGAAAGGATCAGGCCTGCCGCGCATTCGTTGTACAGGCCGTTGAGCCTGTCCAGCGGAAGGACTCCATGGTCGACGAATGGAAACGGGAGCTGCCATCCCTTCACAGGCCAGCCTGCCATGTGGATCTCGTAGTCCGGCCGCATCTGGTGAAAGCGATCCAGCGCGAGCACGCCCAGCTCGAAGCCGCGGCGTGCAGTCACCGGCCGTGCGTAGAAGAAGATCTTCGAACGCTTCGCGCTGTTGGTGTAGCTGTAGCGCCCGAAATCGGACCCGAACTCGTAGTGGTCGCACGCCATCCCGTAGTCGGCGTGCAGCTTCTTGGCCAGCCACTTGCCGGCGGTGATTCCGTAAAACCCGAATCGATACGTGTTCTCGGCGAGCACGCTGTCGGTGCCGACGGGGAAAAAAGATGGTTCGAAGTCCTGGACGAAATAGAACTTCGGAGCGTCAACCTTCGCGTTGCGCACGGGGTACGCGGTAGTCCAGGACGTGGCGAAAAGGACATCGCATTCGCCAAGCGTATGGAGGTCGTGGTCAACGGGCGCGCGCATCGGCTCGTAGTAGTCGCGCAGGATCTGCGCCGTCCGAGCCGGCGGCTGGGTCTTGTGGGGATCGTAGATATAGATGCGGCAGGCGTATCCGCGCCCTTCCAGGAAGCGGACGAAGCGAAAGATGTTGAGGTGGCCGCCGGCGGATCCGGGGCCGACTGGCGGGATGACCCAGCCGATCACCTTGGGGGCGACCCCAGGGGGCTTCCATGCGGGCTGAGGACCTTCGGCCCAGTCCGCCTCCTCGGCGTCGGCCAGGTTCACAGGCAGATAGAGACGGCGAAGCCCCAGGGCTTTTTCGGAAAGCTTGCTTCCAAGCTTCGTCATCAGGGCCTTGAAGCCCTTGCTGCGAAGAATGAACATCGCTTTGGTAAAGCGGTCCATCTAGCCCGCCGCCGACCTTGTCGCGCCGCTGCGGAACCTGCGCGCTATCTGCTCGCGATACGGGTAGGGCTGCATCCAGCGTTCGATATCGCGAGATGTGACTCGCCTCCTGGCTTTGAGGAAGCGCCTGCGCTGCCCGGTGCCTGGCAGCTTGCGCAAGAAGTCGACCATGCCCAACAACGATGACACCGACTCCATCACGAACTGGGTCGCGGCCAGGACCGTGAACGCGGCGACGCCGGGGAGGCGGAGCAATCCGCGCGGCCACAGGTCGTTGTTGGCCACCAGCAGCAGGCGGTTCTTGAGGATGTGGCGGAGGATGAAAGGGGAACGCCGCGCTCCCGTCGCGCTGCGGCGGTGCCACGCGGTCACCGGCTCATACCAGGCCTTCCAGCCCAGCCAGCGCATGCGCCAATCGAGATCCACGTCCTCGATGTAGGCGAAGAAGCGTTCATCGAACGGCTGGGCAGAGCCATCACTGATTTCGCGCAGCATGGCCGTCCTGTAGAGAGCCGCGGCCGCGGTGACGCCGAACACCTCCTCGGCTTGCTCCCACTGGCCGGAGTCAGGCAACCCTTCGCCGCGGTTGCCCGCCCATCCATTGCGAAACACAATGTGGCCGGTGCTGTCCACTATCGGCGCCACGGTGCCGGCGCGGCCGCGAAGCAGCTTGCCCGTGACCGATCCGATCATCGGATCGCGCTCGCCTGCCGCGACCAGGCGTGCGACATAGTCCGGCTCGAACTCGACATCGAGATTGCACAGCAGAAGCCAGCCGCCTTTCGCCGCGGCGACCGCCTGGTTGGCCGCAATGGCGAAGCCAAGGTTCTGCTTGTTGCTGATGACAGTGAGGCGAGGCGCCTCGGCCTGCAAACGCTCGAGCGAGCCGTCAGTGGACCCGTTGTCGACGACGATGAAGTCCTCGATCACATGAGTCTGGCGAAGGAGGCTGCGCAAACACTCGACGACAAGGTCCCCTCCATTCCAGTTGAGGATGGCGGCGCTCACGGGCTCAGACAACCTTTTCGATCTCTGCCGCGCGCGCGCCGGCCCAGGCCACGCCCAAGAAGGCCCAGAGCTCCAGGGCCAGGTCGTTCTTGAAATACGGCACGTCGACCATGCCGTGCACGACTATCGCGACCATCGCGAGCCCGACCCCGAGCTGGATCGCGCGCCACGCCGCCGGGCCGGATCGCCAGCCTCGCCACGAAACCCGGAAGGCCTGGACGAGGAGCCACACGAAGGCGGCGAGGCCGAGGAGGCCGGTCTCGGTCCAGAAGTTCAGCACTATGTTGTGCGGGTAGATGAGGTCCTCCTGGTACACGCCGCCTCGGTAGGGCTGGATGCTGCGCCGGAACCCGTACAGCCCGGTCCCGAGGATGGGGTGGTCCTGCAGCATCCGCAGGGTCACCTGCCACAGGTGCTCCCTCGAAACGAGGGTGTTATAGGGGTCGTTGGGATCGAACTCGTGGGCAAGCCTTTTCGCGATGGCAGGCACCTGGGTGGCCGCCGCTCCAAGCACCACCACAGCCGGCAGCAGAAAGCGGCGGTAAGGGTTGAGGACGGCCAGGATCAGGGCGATCACGGCGAGGACGACGTACCCCGCTCGCGAAAGGCTGAGCGCGGTGGCGGCGAGGCCGATCACCAGGAAGACCGCGCTCGCCGGCCTGACCCAGCGCTCGCGGTCGTAAAGGAACAGGCTGGCCGCGATCGCGATCAGGGGGACGAGGTACAGGGCGGTCGCGTTAGAGGTGTTGTAGATCACCACGGGCGGGGGGAGGGCGAGGTCCAGCGTGTGATGCCGTATCGCGTTCAGCACGACAACAGAGTTGGCGATGCCGGCGACCGCCCCGCCTAGAGCCAGCCCGCCCAGGACAAACCTAGCGCGCCAGGCGTCCCTGGCGACATGGCCGAGGACCAAGAAGAACGCGATAGGCTCGACCAGGTACGCCCTGTAGAGGCCGAGGCCTTTCAGCTGTTCGGGTGAGACCACCACGCTGATCGCGCCCGCGACCAGGAAGACCGCGGCCGGGATCGTAAACGGCGAGCGCCATTCGAGCGGGAGCCGGCCGCGATACGTCTCCACGGCGAAGGCGGCGATCGTCAGCATCATCGCGATCTCTAGGACGGTGCTGGGGATTGGACCGGCGTGAAGCCGGACGACGTATGCCGGGGCGAGCGCGCAGGTGACAACCGCCAGCGCGATGGTGATCGGATACTGCAGCGTCTTTTTCAATAAGCGTTCTTGTGGGTGAACACGCGAAACAGCGTGATCAGGATGATCTTCAGGTCGAAGGCGAGCGACCAGTTTTCGATGTAATAGAGGTCGTAGATCAGCCTTTCCTCCACCGAGGTCTGGCCGCGCAGGTCGTTGACCTGGGCCCAGCCGGTGAGGCCCGGCCGGACGAGGTGGCGGTCTTCATATCGCTGCAGCCTCGACTTGAACTCCTCCACGAAGACAGGCCGCTCGGGCCGCGGTCCCACTAGGCTCATCTCTCCCACCAACACGTTCCAGAGCTGAGGTAGCTCGTCCAGGCTGAACCTGCGCAGAACAGGGCCGACCCACGTGCGGCGGGGGTCCTTCGTCCCGGCCCAGACCGGACCTGTCTCAGCCTCCGCGTTTTCGCGCATAGTCCGGAACTTATGCATCACCAGCGTCCGCTCACCGAGGCCGGTCCGCTCCTGGTGGATCAGCATCGGTCCGGGCGAGCTGACCTTGACCAGCAGAGCGATCAAGACGAGCAGTGGCGAGATGGCGACCATGCCGAGGCCGGAGACCACGATGTCGAGCGCGCGCTTCGACGTCGCTTTGGCCGCGTCGACGTCGAGGCCGTGGCGGAACTGCAATAGAGGTATGCCGTCGAGCTGGTCGCCGGTCACGCGGCTCGTCATGATCTCGAGCATGCTCGGCACGATGCGGAAGTCGGCTGAGCAGTCGCGGCACGAATCCATGAGCGCGAGGATCTCGTCCTGGCTCATCTCCGGCGCCGCGACGAAGACAAGGTTTACGTTGCTCGCGCCGACAATCTGACGCAGGTCGTTGGTCGTGCCGAGCACGTTGACTCCGCTGAATGACGCGCCCGCCTCGAGGGTGTTCGCCACGACGCCGACCACCTGATATCCATAGTCAGGAAACATGCGGATTCTCTGCAGGATGAGGTCCGCCGCCGCGCCCGATCCGACGACCACGACCCTGTCGATCCCTGCGCCTCGTCGCCAGGCGCGCGCTCGCACGCGGCGCAATCCGTAGCGGGCGACCAGGACGAGCACTGTCGCGGCCACGACCCAGTACGTGAAGGTGAGGCGGGAGTACGTGAACTGGCCGTCGCGGTAGAGACCGATCTCGGCGAAGACCACGACAGCCGCCACCGCCATGCCTTTGAGGACGGAGAACAGCTCGTCCACGAACTGGGTCCCGCGCTGCAGCCTGTAGACGTCCATGAACATGAAGACGGTGACCAGGGTGAGAGCGACAACAGGGGCTGCCAGCACATAACGCTCCGGCGCCGGCTCCTCGCCACCCGGTATGTACTTTGGATAGACGTGAAACCGGACCCAGTAGGCCAGCCCGAACGCAAGAAGCGCCATCAGGGCATCGCTCGGCAGGGCCGGAACGAGCGACCTCCACTGCTTCCTCATGCGGCATGAATCCTAGCGGTGGGGCCCCGCCTATTCAGGCGCGCCTAGAATTGCCGCCGGATGAGCCTGGACGCAACACAGCGTCGAGTTACGCGAGGCCACGGCTTGCTGGAGGGCTTCCTCGCCCGGATGCGCGCCAACCGGGCCAACTCATTGATTCCGAATGAGATGCGGTCGGGCAGGATCCTGGATATCGGCTGCGGGTCGTACCCCGCTTTCTTGATCGGCACCACGTTTCGCGAGCGCTACGGGCTGGACAGGGTGCCGCCGGCCGATGTGCGGGCGGGCGTGACTCTGGTCCACCACGACATCGACGAGGAATCGGCTCTGCCGTTCGAGGATGCGTTCTTCGACGTGGTCACCATGCTGGCCGTCTTCGAGCACCTGGAGGAAGCCACGCTGCGGAGGGTGCTGCGGGACGTTTTCCGGATGTTGCGTCCAGGCGGGCTGTACGTGATGACCACGCCCGTGAATTGGACCGAAGGCATCTTGAAAGCCATGTCGGCGGTGAGGCTGGTGAGTCATGAGGAGATTGGCGAACACAAGGCACAGTACTCAGGCGGCGAGATAGTTTCCCTGCTGGTCGCGGCCGGCTACGACCGCTCACGTATCCGGCACGGGACATTTGAGCTGGGGATGAACCTGTGGGCGGTGGCCCAGAAGTCCTAAGGCTTCGAGGAGGTGTCCGAGCTCGCGATCAGCGGATGGTTCCGGGCGAGCTCGGTCTGGCGCTCGCGATGGTAGGTCCAGTCCGGTTCGCCGCCGAACAGAGCGGCATCGGATTTAGAGCGGAGCTGCAACAGCGTGCCCAACGCTCGCACGCCGTCCACCCAGCTGAGCTTTTTGCCCTCCGCTCTGCTGCGGGCGTAGTAATGGATGGGGACTTCGTGAATGCGGTAACCGAGTCTCATGATGCGGGCCGTTATGTCCGGCTCGATGTCAAACCGTTTGCCGCTCAGGCGCAGCCGGCGCCAAAGATCAGACCGCAAGACCTTGTACCCAGTCTCCATGTCCGAGAGGTAGCAATCGAACAGTAAGTTCGTGGCGAGCGTGACTCCGGCGTTGCCCATCACGAACCAGAAGCTGAAGGCTGTCTGACCGGCAAAACCACGCACGCCGTAGACCGTGTCGGCGCGACCCTCCAGAAGGGGTTTGAGCAGGAGAGGATAGTCACGCGGGTCGTATTCCAGGTCTGCATCCTGGACGAGCGCGAAGGGCAGCCGCAGCTCGGTGATGGCACGCCGCAGCGCCGCACCCTTGCCCTGGTTGGTCTCCTGCCGGAAGGGACGGACGCGCGGGTCCTCGGTGGCGATCCGGGTCAAGATTTCCCAGGTCTTGTCGGTGGAGCCGTCATCGACCACGATGACCTCGCCGACTTCGGGACGCTCGAGCACGTGGCCGAGGATGATCTCGATGGTCCGCTCTTCGTTGAAGGCGGGCATCATCACCGACAAGACCGCCTGCTCGCTCACGAGCGCACTCTAAATCACGCCCACCAATTACGCACCTTTGGCGCCAGCGGGACGGAATTTTCGCTAGCGGACGCCCCGCTGGCGCCAAAGGGACGGAATCGCCGCGCGCCTTGATGGGGCTTCTTAACAGGGTGGTTTGGCGATTCGCGGCAATTGGTCCACGTTGTTGGGTATGTCCCGGACAGCGCGAATCCCGCCCGAGCTAAGGAAAGGACCGTTCTCGTTGACACAGGCGCGTGCGGCCGGGCTCGGGAAGAGTTCGTTGAAGGGAAGCTCGTGGCGACGTCTCGGCGCCGAGCTCTACAGCTGGAGCGGCCTGACTGAGGACCCGTGGCAGGTGCTCAGGGCATGGCAAGACTCGCTACCGGCGGATGCCGTCTTCGCAGGCGCGACCGCGGCATGGATCTGGGGCCTTGGCTTCAAGGCGGCCGATCCCGTCCAGATCGTGGTGCCGCCTGACTCAGGCCTGCGCTCGCGACCTGGACTGAGCGCGCGACGTTGCCTGATCGCAGCACCCGAGGCGATCACGGTCAGGGGCCTGCGTACTTTGACTCTGCACCGGGCACTTTGGGATCTGTGCCTGCGATCGCGGTAGAAGTCCTGGTCGCGATCGACATGGCGTTATGCGGGTGCCTGACCGATACGACTGCGCTGCATCGCTACGTCGAGACCGTCGCCGGCCGTCCCGGCGCGAGAAGGCTGCATGAGCTTGCGGCGGTCGCAGCGCCTGCAGAATCGCCAATGGAGACGCGGCTGCGATGGCTTCTCGTCCAGCGCGGCCTGCCGCGCCCTGAGGTCCAGACGGACCTCTGTGATGAAAGGAATCAATTCCTCGGAAGGGCCGACATGTACTACCCCTCGGCGCGACTGATCGTCGAGTACGACGGGGCGAACCACCGGGATCGACTGGTCGAAGACAATCGCCGGCAGAACCGGCTGCTCAATGCCGGTTTCGGGCTCCTGCGTTTCACCGCCGGGGACATACGCGACCAGCCGGACCTCGTGGAGGCGCTGGTGCGCGGCGCGCTGTCCGGCTCGACGCGATTCCGCCCCGCTGGCGCCAGAGGGACCGAATTTTCGCTAGCGCACGCCCCGTTGGCGCCAAAGGGACGGAATCGCCGTGGGCCTTGATGGATGCCAGGAGAGGGGCCCCGGGGCGGGGAGGCGGCTACATTGATGCGAGCCGATCGAACACCTGAAGGAGACCAAGCATGTCGACCCTAGCCTTCGACCCCGAAGAGACCACGCAGTGGGAGAAGACCCACCCACGCACCATCACGCCTGAGCAGTGGAAGAAGTTCGAGGGCTACACGGCCGAGATCTTCGAGGCCTTCGGCATGAACCTGGACACCCCGGGCACCAAAGAGACTCCCCGCCGGTACGTTCGCGCGCTATACGACGCGACGGTTGGCTATGAAGGCGACCCCAAGCTGGTCACTGCCTTTCCGACCGAGTGTCGCGGCGGGCCCGACTGCAGCATCAGCCAGGTGATCGAAGGCCCCATCGAGTTCTTCTCGCTTTGCGAGCACCACGCGCTCCCGTTTCACGGCCACGCGTACATCGGCTACATCGCGCACGAGGAGATCATCGGCATCTCCAAGCTGACGCGGCTCGTGCGCGTGTTCGCTCGGCGGTTCACCGTCCAGGAGAGGGTCGGCGTCGAGATCGCCGACGAGCTGGTGCGCGTGCTCCAACCCCACGGCGTCGCCGTGCACCTGAATGCCATGCACCTCTGCACGCAGATGCGCGGTGTCCGCGAGGGCCACTCGCGTACCTGGACCTCCTTCTGGCGCGGCAACTACGAGAAGGACCCGCAGCTCAGGACGGAGTTTCTCCAGACGGTCGACAAGCCGAACCACTGATGGCGCTGGCGCCATTCGAGGTCCTTTTCGAGGCCGAACTGCCGGCCTACAAGCTGCCGTTCGACCTTCAACAGGTGTACGGCCGCCTGGGTTTTGCGACTCCCGTCCTGTACTCGAACTTCGTCTCGTCAGTAGATGGCGTCGTCACGCTTGGGTCGACCCCGTCGGCGGGCTCTGTCATCAGCGGCAAGTACGCGGCGGACCGCTTCTTGATGGGCCTGCTGCGGGCGTGCGCCGACGGAGTGATCATCGGGGCCGGCACCATGCGAGCCACCCCGGGACATCTGTGGACGCCCGGCCATGTCTATCCCGACCTCGCGACAGAGTTCACAGTGCTTCGCAGCAACCTCGGCCGGAGCAGGGAACCGAAGCTGGTGGTGGTGACCGCGAGCGGAGAGATCGACGCGTCGCACCCGGCGGTGGTGAAAGGAGCGATGGTGATGACCACCGAAGCCGGCGCGAAAGCCATCGGCAGCCGCCTGCCCCCGACATGCGAGGTCGTGACGGTTGGGAAAGGAAAGACTCTCGACATGAGCGACGCGCTGGTCGAGTTACGGAGCCGCGGACTGAAGGTCCTGCTCACTGAGGGAGGCCCTCATTTGATGGGTCAGCTGCTCGAGAAGGGTTTGCTGGACGAGGCGTTCCTCACCATCTCTCCGGTGATGGCCGGCCGCGATGAGGAAAGTCGTCTAGGCATGGTCGAGGGCGTCGAGCTGCTGCCGAAGCGTGCAGTGTGGAGCACGCTCTTGAGCGCTAGGCGCCACGGTGACCATCTGTTCCTCCGCTATCGAACGCCTGCGCCCTAGGCACGCCAAGAGAATTCCGACCCTTTGGATGGTCGGCTCAAGGGGTCAACGCAACACCTTGTCAGATCACGAACCAAGCGCGCCAATGAGCAAAGCAGAAAGAAAGGAGAGGGCAATGAAGAGGGTGTT
>Ga0209011_1000194_pt1 | contig 28085 bp, 23 predicted proteins | sample BlaSpr_A8_OM1_M3_FD_187986 | JGI IMG/M metagenome (GOLD analysis project Ga0209011, IMG submission 187986) | Forest soil microbial communities from Thunder Bay, Ontario, Canada - Black Spruce, Ontario site 2_A8_OM1_M3 (SPAdes) (version 2) | ecosystem: Environmental > Terrestrial > Soil > Boreal... | reverse complement strand
GGGGCTTTACACCCCCTACGCACTTAGCAGGCACGCGCTTTCGACCACTCAGCCACCTCCCCGGGGAGTCAGCGCGTCGTCGTTCGATTCTATCGGTCGCGACTGCTCTCCATACTTAGCAGCCGATGGAGGCTCCAGGAGGACCAGGCGCGCCGCCCATGTGGGGTCCCGGCCGCAAAATGGCGTTTGGAGCCGCGCCCGGTTCGAAGAGCAAGCTCTGGTACACGGTCGCGGACGGGTCGCTCAGCGAAGTCTTTTTTCCCTTTCTCGACCGGGTTGCGCTTCACGAGCTTCGCTTCTTGACTTCGGCGGGTGGCTCGCCACCCGTTGACGACGCAGCCGATGGACAGCATCGCGTCACCTGGATCAGCCCCGGCGTCCCAGGTTTCATCGTCGACACCACTCACCACGAATATCGACTGACCAAGGAGATCTTCTCCGACCCTGAGGAGAACGCACTCCTCATGGCAGTCACCTTCACTCCCGAGCTTCCTGATGTGCGCCTCTACATGCAGGCGACGGCGCACTGGCAGCCCGGGACCGAGGGGAACTTCGGCCAGATCCTGGACACGCATCCGCCCGCGCTCCTCATCCGTCAGCAGGACGTGTGGATCTGCATCGTTGGTCCATTCAGTCGCGCAACCGCAGGCTACTTTCGCAGCTCCGACGTGCACGTGGACCTCAGTGACGGGGACGGACGCCTGACCAATTCATATGACCGCGCCGGCCCCGGCAACGTTTCGGTGGGCGCGGAGATCGGAATTCGGGCCGGCTCGTTTCAGCTCGCCATCGGATTCGCCCATACGCGCGCTGACGCCGAGGAGGTCGCGCGGCAGGCCCTGCAGAAGGGCGCCAACAACATCCGCCAGGCGTTCGAGCGCGCGTGGCGAGCCCAGCCCGACATGCCCAAGGCGCTCGCGATGGTCAGCGGCGATGAAGGACATCTCGCCCGTGCATCGGTGAGCGTGCTTCGCTGCCTGGAGGACAAGTCGCACGCGGGAGCATTCATCGCGGCCCCATGCGCGCCCTGGGGCGAGACGAATCACGACGGCAACCACGTGTACCACCTGGTCTGGCCCCGCGACCTCTGTCGCATCGCAACCGCCCTGCTCGACGCGGGTGACAGCGCCGCCGCGTTGCGCGCGTTCCGCCACCTGCAGATGCGACAGCGACCGGATGGAGGCTGGTATCAGAACTGGTTCCTCGATGGAACGCCGCACTGGACGTCGACGGAGCTCGATCAGGTTGCGCTGCCGATTCTTCTCGCGTGGCGCCTCGGCGTGGCCAACTGTCTCGACCACGATCCCTATCCGGTCATGGTCCGGCCGGCCGCGCAGTTCATCATCCGCGAAGGACCCTTGACGCAGCTCGATCGTTGGGAGGACCTCGGAGGACTCTCGCCTTCGACGCTCGCTGCGTGCATCGCCGCCCTCATCGTCTCCGCGGAATTTGCGCACGAAGCGGGCGAGCACGTCGCCGCCAGCCATCTGCGTGCTGTCGCCGACTACTGGAACGACCGCGTCGAGTCGTGGTGCACGACCGTCTCCGGCCAGTATGTCCGGCTCGCCAGTGACCCCGACCGCCGTCCAACCGAAGGCGCCATCGGTCCCGAGTTTCTCGAGCTCGTCCGCTACGGGTTGCGCAGGCCGAAGGACGAGAAAGTCCTCCGCAGCCTCAACGGTGTCGACACGTCGCTCAAGGTGAGTCTTCCGGCGGGACCCAGCTGGCGGCGATACGTCGGAGACAGTTACGGCGAGCACGAAGACGGATCACCGTGGGACGGCAGCGGGCGCGGACGCCCGTGGCCGGTCCTCACCGGCGAGCGCGCGCGCCACTTCTTCTCTATGGGACTTCCCGCGGCCGAGCTGGTGCGCACGCTCGAAGGTTTCGCAGGTGAGGGCTTGATGCTTCCCGAACAGGTTTGGGACGCACCCGACATCCCCGAACGTGGCCTCCTGCTCGGCCGTCCGACCGGTTCCGCGACACCACTTGGTTGGGCGCATGCCGAGTACCTGGAACTTCTCGTCACCGTCGCCCTCGCGGGATTTCCCGACATCGTGATGCCGGCGCGCCGTCGCTACACAGAAGGTTCCACGCAGGAGCCCGCCTTCGTTTGGTCGCACAGGCACCAGATCACGCGTCTTGTCGCCGGCCGGCGCCTTCGCGTGCAGCTCCCGCGCCCCGGCAACGTGCACTACACGTTCGATGACTGGGAGACTTTTGCCGAGGTCGAGGCCGCCGACACGACGCTCGGAGTGTGGATCGCGGAGATCCCATCCAACAAGCTGCCGTCAGGTTCTCAGTTCTCCTGGACCGCGCACTACATGACGGGCTGGGAGGGAAAGAACTTCACGCTCACCGTGGACTGACTGCGGGACCTCTGCGGACGCTGGGCACTGCGGTGGTGACGGCAGCCAGCACGAGCATGAGGGCTCCAGCCATAAACCCGGCGGTTGTGGGACCAAAAGCCTGGACCATCAGGCCGGCTGCGAGAGCGCCGATAGGGAGTGCGCCGAACGTTGTCATTGAGCCAACGCTTGAGACACGTCCGATCAGGCGGTCGGGGACGAGCCGAAAGTAGATGGTATTGCCGGCGATGTTCCAGACCGCGCCCATACCGGAAACCACTCCAAGGACCGCCATCAGCAGGACTGTGTTTTCGATCAGACCGACGAGTGGTGTAAGCGCAGCCCACAGCCAGACGGTGATCAGAACGATAGTGTTCGGGCGCACTCGACGCGCCAGCCAGCCGCCTGCGACCGAACCCGCCAATCCGCCTACTCCGAGGCCCGCTAGTGTCAGCCCGATCAACGATCCGCTTGCCCCACGATGCTGTTGCGCGACGATCACCACGAGGACGACGATCTGAAAGATCGCGTTGCTTGTCGAAGCGACCAGGTTGGTGATGAGGATGTACGGCTGCCCCAGCAGCCATGTGAAGCCTTCACGGATCTCGACCAGGACGTGGCGGCGTTCAGCGTTCCTCGCCTCCTCGAAAGGTGCACGGATGAAAAGCAGCGTCACGAGCGAGATCAGGTACGAAAGGGCGTCGGCCAGGAACGGCAGGGTACGGCCGAGGTCGAACAAGAATCCGCCAATCGGCGAGCCGAACAAGGTCGCCGCCCTGATCCGCGCCTCGTTCTGCGAGAGAGCCGCCGAATAGTGCTCCGGATGCACCACCATCCGAATCGCTGACTGCTCGGCGAGACGAAACCAGACGAACAGACTTGCCTCGACAAAGGCGACGACGACGATCTGGACCACCGACAGCACACCCAACCAAGCCGCCAAAGGGATGCTGGCGATTGCGAGCATCCGGCCCACATCGCACGCGATCATGAGGCGGCGGCGGTTGACGCGATCGACCACCGCGCCGGCCGGCAGCTGGAACAGGATGTAGGGCAGCGTGCCCAGGAAGCGGGCCACCCCGGCGGTGGCCGGGGAGCCGGTCATCGCGAGGATGAGCAGCGGATACGCAATCCCCGTCACATACGAGCCCAGCACCGATACGGCCTGGCCGGTCCAGAGAAGCTGGAAGTCGCTGTTCGACCGCAAGGGCCCCCGCGGGCGAGCCTCGTCGATGCTCAGCGGCAAACCCGACTATCTATCTTTCTTCGGGCGCGTCGAGGTCGTCCAGCCGCAGCTCGCCGGCGGTTTCCTCGTCGAACTGGCTGTGCAGCTCGCCGCAGTCCGCGCACCGGTAGTACTCGCCGACAAAACCCTTGTGCCAAACGGCATAGCTGACGACGCCGGGCTCCTCGACCAGGATCTCCTGCTCCAGGCGGTAGATCACCTGCTCCCAGCCGCCGACTTCGATCTCGTCATCGAGCACGACCAGGCAGTACGGGTGCGGCTCGCCCCAGATCACCGTCACCTCACCGCGCCGCTCATCCTCGGCGTTGACTATCGACCACGCCTCTGCCGCCTGTCCGCGGGTGCTGCGCACCAGGCGCAGCTGGGCCCAGAAACGCTCTGCCGATTCGCGCTCCGCCTTGTCGTGCTCGGCCTGCGCTTCCTGGAACGCGCTCCACATGCGCAGCAGGTGGTTGCGAAAACGGTGATAGGTCGGGAGCAGCTTCGGCTGCTGCTTCGGCGAGCCGACCAGCTGCTCGAAGGCATGCTCGAACGCGGCTTCGACCCGCTCCTGGCGGTCCGCGACGTCAGGCTTCCAAGCCTCGTCCTCGGAGAGCCGCATGCTCTCGTTCAGCACGACCTCGAAGTCGAGCCAGTCATCGCCAAACTCGGGGACGAAGACACTCTCGACCAGGTCCGCCAGCCGGTGCTCCTCGAGCAAAGCAGGAGTGACCTTCCCTCGCGCGTCCGGCCAGCCCTTCCAGCCCATGACGTTGTGGATCCAGTAGTCGAAGACTGTGACCGCGTACTGGAGGGCTGCAGGCGAGGTCCAGATGCCGGTCGGCCAGGTTCGCTTGCCCGTCCGGACCTTGTTATAGAGGGCGATGACCTGCTCTTCGTCTAGGTATTCAGTTTCCACGGCCTCCCCACTATAGGAATAACTGGTGAAGCACCCTGGGTATATTGACTTGCACGATGTCCTCACCCAAGACCCTTACCCCCAACCAGGTCGCCCGCTACGCCCGTCATCTCATCCTGCCCGAGGTAGGCGGCGCCGGCCAGCGAAAGCTGCTTGGCTCGAGCGTGCTGCTCCTGGGCGCCGGCGGCCTCGGCTCGCCCGCGGCCATGTACCTGGCGGCGGCCGGAGTGGGGAAGATCGGCATCGTCGACTTCGACGTAGTCGACGCCTCCAACCTCCAGCGCCAGCTGCTGCACGGCCACGACGACATCGGCAGGCCGAAGGTCGAGTCGGCGGCTGAAACGCTTCGCAACCTCAATCCGGACGTCGAGGTGGTCGCGATCAACGAGCACTTGAACTCCGAGACGGCGATGCGGATCTTCTCCCCGTACGACGTGATAGTCGACGGCACCGACAACTTTCCCACTCGCTACCTGGCCAACGACGCGGCCCACTTCCTGGCCAAGCCGCTAGTCCATGGAAGCATCTTCCGGTTCGAGGGCCGCCTAGCCCTGTTCGACTCGGCCAAGGGCACCGGCTGCTACCGCTGTCTCTTCCCGGAGCCGCCGCCGCCCGGATCAGTCCAGAGCTGCGCTGAAGCAGGAGTGTTCGGAGTCCTGCCCGGGATCATCGGCAGCATGATGGCGTTCGAGACGATCAAGTACCTCCTGAACATCGGCCGGCCGATGATCGGCCGCTACCTCCTGTTCGAGGGCGAGGACATGAGCTTCCGCGAGCTGAAGCTGCGCCAGAACAAGGCCTGCCCGCTGTGCGGCGAGAACCCGACTGTCGATTCGCTAATCGACTACGAGGCATGGTGTGGCGCCCCCGCCATGGAGCCTTCGCAGGTCTAAGCGAGCTAACCTGAGCTGGACGTGATCCAGCTCGACCGTCTCGACACTGCCCGCCTCGACAAAGCCCGCGGCATCGTGCGCGAACTCGGGTCGGTGCTCGTCGCGTATTCCGGCGGAGTCGACTCCACGCTGCTGCTCAAGCTCGCCCTGGATGAGCTCGGCGATCGCGCGGTGGCGGCGCTCGCGAGCTCTCCCGCGTACCCGGAGTCGGAGCAGGAGGAGGCGCGCATGCTGGCTCGAGCCCTCGGCGCTCGCCTCATCGAGCTCTCGACCAACGAGGTTGAGCTCGACGCCTATGCCCGCAACAACCCGGACCGCTGCTTTCACTGCAAAGAAGAGCTATTCGACAAGCTCGAGCCGGTCCAGCGCGAGCTCGGCCTGGACCATCTCGCGTATGGCGCGACTGCCGATGACGCGGGCGACCACCGGCCCGGCCACGGCTCGGCCGTCCGCCGCGGAGTGCGCTTTCCGCTGCTCGAGGCCGGCATGGGCAAGCCTGAGATCCGCGCCGCCGCGCGGGAGCTGGGCCTGCCGAACTGGAACAAGCCGTCGTTCGCGTGTCTTTCTTCGCGCATCCCGCACGGCACGCAGGTCACCGTCGAAGCTCTGCGAAGGATCGAGGCGGCGGAGGCAGCAGTGAAAGCGCTCGGCTTCTCGCAGGTTCGCGTGCGGCATCACGGCGATGTGGCGCGGATCGAGGTGGATGGTGCGGAGATCGAGCAGCTGATCGCTCAGCGCGAGCGCGTTGTCGATGCGGTGCGCAAGGCCGGCTACAAGTTCGTGGCCGCGGACCTCGAGGGCTACGCGACCGGCAGCCTGAACCGGACCTGGCAACCGTCCCGCTAGAGAGCGCGATTGGCTGAGCGCGGCGTCGTGCTGAGCCTCGACGAAGGCACCACCGGCGCGACCGTCGTGGTCGTCGGGCTCGACGGCGCGGTGCGCGCCAAGGGCTATCGCGAGATCACCCAGCGCTTTCCCCAGCCTGGGTGGGTCGAGCATGACGCGCTGGAGATCTGGTTGGCGGTGCAGTCCGCGGCGCAAGAATCCCTTCACGCCGCGGGAGCCAGGCCGAACGACGTGCGAGCCGTCGGCATCACCAACCAGCGCGAGACGCTTGTCGCCTGGGATCGCAAGACCCTGAAGCCGCTTTCTCCCGCGATCGTCTGGCAGGATCGCCGCACCGCCTCCGTGTGCGACGCGCTTCGTGAGGCGGGTCACGAGGATCGCGTGCGCGAGGTCACGGGCCTCGTCCTCGACCCGTACTTCACGGCCACCAAGCTCGCGTGGGTGCTCGAGCACGTCGACGGCGCCGCCAACGCCGCGGTGGGCACCGTCGACAGCTGGCTCGTGGCGCGGCTGTCCGCGGGCCGCGACCACGTGACCGACGCGTCGAACGCCTCGCGCACTTCGCTCTTCGACATCAGATCAGGCGAGTGGAGCGACGAGATGGCGGCCCTGTTCGGCGTGACGACCGCCAACCTGCCCCGCGTCGTGGATTCGTCAGGCGCGATCTCGAAGGTCGACCCCGCAGCCTTCGGGGGCATCAGGGCGCCGATCACGGGAATCGCCGGCGACCAGCAGGCGGCCCTTTTCGGTCAAGCCTGCACAACCGTGGGCATGGCCAAGAACACATATGGAACGGGGTCTTTCGTGCTCATGCAGACGGGGCCGGATCGAGTGGCGTCGAAGTCCGGAATGCTGACCACCGTCGCGTGGCGGCGAGCCGGCCGCCTCAGCTATGCGCTCGAGGGCGCGATCTTCATCACCGGTGCCGCATTGCAGTGGCTGCGGGACGGACTCGGCATCATCGCCAGCGCAAGCGAGGCGGGGCCGATCGCAGCATCAATCCCGGACAGCGGCGGAGTGTTCATGGTCCCGGCCTTTGCCGGCCTCGGCGCTCCGCACTGGGACGCGTATGCGCGAGGGACCATCGTCGGCCTCACGCGCGGGAGCGGGCGTCCGCAGCTGGTGAGGGCAGCCGTCGAGTCCATGGCCTACCAGACGCGCGACGTGGTCGAGGCCATGGAGCGCGACACCGGAACGCATCTGAGCGAGCTGCGCGTCGACGGCGGGGCGGCGGTGATGGACGTGCTGTGCCAGTTCCAGGCGGACCTCCTCGGCATCCCCGTCAGCCGGCCGCGCCAGACCGAAACCACTGCGCTGGGTGCTGCTTTTCTCGCCGGCCTCGGCGCGGGATTGTGGACCGACGCCGACCTCGACGGCCTCTGGAAGCTCGACAGGGAGTTCGAGCCGACGATGTCCAGGGATCAAGCCGGTTCCCTTCAGTCGCGATGGCGTGAGGCGGTGGACCGAAGTCGAGGCTGGGAAAAGCCCAATCTCTGAACCGCTGATAATCAACAGTCTTGAGCACCGAGACGCCATCCCCCGGACGCCTGCGGCAGCCCATCCTCTATGCCGACCAGCTGTGGCGTCAGCAGCGGTTTTTCGCAGGCTTTCTGATCGCTGTTGGCGCGGTGATGACGGTCCTTCTCATCTACCAGGGGCAGATTGCCAAGAGCGCCAACGTGATCTGGCTCCTCTACATCCCGAGCGGCCTGCTGCTCGGCGGAGCGTTCCTCCTCTACAAGCGGCGCAGCTACGTGGAGGCACTCGACGGAGGAGTGAAGGTGTCCACGCTGCGCTCGAGCGTGCTCATCGAGTACGACCGGATCCGCGGCGTGAAGGTGCAGCCGCTCAAGCTCGCCTTCCAAGACCGGCGCAGCAAGATGGTCGCCCCGATGATGAAACCGCTCATTGAAAAGCCCGCGCTATTCATTCGCCTGCGTGGAGCGGACGAGGAACTTGCGGACATCAAAAAGCGTCTGGGGTCGCGGATGATGTTCGAGGACACCATCGCCCTCCCGCTGACCGACGCCGACGCCGTTGCGTGGGAGATCGGATCGCGCTTGCCTTACCGCATGGGACAGAACCAGGGCGGCGGTAAGCGCCACAAACGGCGGCGGTGAAAGGGCCGCCGGCCTACCAGCTGGAGCTAAGCCAACTCACACAGGTCCCGCGCGAGAGGAAATATTTCGACCGCTGGGACCTGATCGCGCTGCTCGCCCTCACGGCAGTCGCGTTCGTCCTGAGGTTCTTCAGCCCGATCATGCCGGAGTTCTTCGTCCATCCGTTCCAGGGCCCCGCCATCACAAACTGCGTGCAGAACACGCCCATCAATCCGCCAGGAGACCCGGGCACGCTCTGCGGCCTCGCCTATCCGTTCAACCGCGGCTATCCAGACCAGAACAAGGTGCTGTCGCCGCCCAACGGCCAGGTCTTCGACGAGATCTATTTCCCTGTCGATGCATATGACGACATCAAGGGAATCCAGACGTGCAAGCCGACCACAGTCAACTGCCGCTACAACTACTTCGACCCTGAGCCGCCGCTCGCCAAGATGTTCATTGCCGCCGGGGAGATTGGCTATGGCTGGTACAGGGCGCGTTTCCAGGGCGCCACAGGCGACTACATCGACCTTGGGTTCAACACCTTCGGGTGGCGCATCGCAGCGTGCCTCTTCGGAACTCTCTGCATCCCGATGATGTACCTGTTCGCGCGCAGGCTGTGGCCGAACCGGTTGTTCGCGATCTCGGCCGCCACGCTCGTGTGCTTCGACGGGATGTTTTTCATCCAGTCGAGGATCGGCATGATCGACATCTTTCCGGTCTTCTTCATCCTGCTCGCGTACTTCCTGTACCTCGTCCACATCCAGAGCAAGAGGGCGAGCTCGTCGCTCCTCTCACTGGTCGCTCTCGGGGTCGTGTTGGGGATCGGCATCGCGTCGAAGTGGATAGTGCTCGCCGCCCTGGCGAGCATCGTGTTCCTCATGTTCGTGCGGGCGATCCGCCACAACGTGGATTTCCACATCGGCCCAACGGACGCTCCGATCTGGTCGTGGGGGAGAGGCGAGGGGAGGACGATTCCCGGTGGTGCGTGGTGGCCGGCGTACCTTGTGATCGCCGTCGTGGCGCTGGCGGCGATCCCCGTCGCCATCTATGTCGCGTCGTGGTATCCGTTCTTCGCGCGCGGCCAGTTCCACAACCTGGCCGACCTGATCGAGTACCAGAGGCAGTCGTTCGCTTATCACGCCACGCTCAAAGCCACGCACCCTTATGGCTCGCCGTGGTGGTCGTGGCCGCTCCTCGCCCGGCCGGTGCTGTATTACGCCGAGTACACGAATCTCGGCATCGACCACTGGACTGGCGAGGCGATCTGGGCGCGCATGTCGAATCTCGGCAACCCGTGGATCTGGTGGACGAGTCTGCCATGCGTCGCGGCACTGCCGTACTTCATCGTCCGGCACCGCAGCTTTCCCGCCACGGTCATCCTGCTCGGGTTCATCACGCAGTGGCTGCCGTGGTCTCAGATCAGCCGCGTGCTTTTCATGTATCACATGTTCGGCGGCCTCATCTTCATGGTCCTCGCGCTCGCGTTCGTACTGGTTCAGCTCGCCGACCGCCTCCAGCCGGCGGGACGCCGGCTGCTGGTGTTCAACCATCTCGCCCTGGCGGCGGTGTTCTTCTTCTACTTCTATCCGGTGTGGACCGGGCTGCCCATCTCCGAGCACGCGTGGTTTGCGGGTCAGAACACTCCTCCATGGGGCCCCAAGATCTGGCTCGTCAACTGCCCACCCGTGCCACCTAGCCAGCCGCAGCTGTTCTGTTGGAACTAGCGCCGGCCGTTTTCCTCGCGGCGTGCGTGGCGGCCGGTTTCGGCCTCACGTATCTCATTGGACTCGCCTTCTCGATCGAGGAGCGCATCGCGTTTGGGGCCGTGATCGGGGCGATGGCAGTGGCGGGGGTGAGCCTCCTGATCTCCCTGGTGGTTCGAGACGTCACCCTGGTGACTGTCCTTCTCGCTTTGGGCATTGTGCTGCTGCTCGCGGTTGTGTCTGTCGCGACACACAAGGGTCAGGCTCGGTCTGACTTTGCGGATGCGCGCACGCGATGGCTGGCGTCGCCGCGCTCGCCGGGTCATCCATGGCCCGTGGTGGCGGTGCTGGTGGTTTGCGGCGCGTGGACCGTTCACTTCTTCCAACAGGCGTATGTGTACACGCCAAGTGGCCTGTTCGCCGGCTACGTGAACATCTGGGGCGACTGGGCGGCGCACCTCACGTTTGCGGGGTCGTTCGCGTACGGCCACAACTTTCCGCCCGAATATCCGATCGATCCGGGACATCGCCTTGGCTACCCGTTCATGGCCGACTTCTTCGCTGCAAACCTCGTGCCGCTCGGGGCGCGCCTCACCTCTTCGCTCGTGATGACGAGCGCCGTGCTCGGCCTTGCGTTTCCGCCTGTGCTCTACCTGGCTGCTTTGCGTTTTGCGGGAGGCAGGGGCGCCGCGGTGATCGCGGTCTTCGCATTCCTGTTGAGCGGGGGACTCGGGTTCTACCAGCTGGCGTCCAGCATCCAGCTAGGTGGTCTCGGCGTCTTGCTTCACCTGCCGAGGGAGTACACGCTCAACCGCGACCTGAACTTCCAGTGGCTCAACCCGGTGCTGGCGTATCTAGTGCCGCAGCGATCCACGTTGTTCGGTTTCAGCCTCGCGCTGATCCTGCTCCTCATTCTCTGGCTCGCGGTGCGCGGCGGTTCGAAAGGCCGGCCATTCCTCTTCTGCGGCATGGTGGCAGGAATCCTGCCGGTCTATCACGTGCACGCCTACGGCACTGTGGTCGCGCTCGCGTTGTTCTGGGCTCTGCTGTTCAGCCGGAGGGCCCAGTGGTTCGCATTTTTCATTCCGGCCCTGGCGATCGGCATCCCGATCCTCTTGTGGATGTGGCCGGCGGCCAATAACAGCATTTGCGGCGGCGGTCCGAGCCTGGGTGGCTACTGCTTTGAAGTCGGCTGGCTGTCTTACCTCGACTGGCAGCGTGACGGGTTCGCCTGGATCGGTCGTGACTGGGTGTGGTTCTGGATCAAGAACACGTCGGTCTTCATCCCCCTGCTCGTCTTGGGCCAGTTTTTGGGCCAGATTCTTCGGAGCTGGATCCCGACAGGGTTTGTGAAGTGGTTCACGCCCATGTGGCTGTGGTTCTTGGTCCCCAACGTCCTCGTCTTACAGCCCTGGGACTGGGACAACACGAAGTTCTTCATCTTCTGGTTGCTGCTGGGCAGCATCGTGGTCGGAGGCGTGCTGGGGCGGATGTTTCAGCGCGGGCCAGGCATGGCGGTCGCCGCCTCAGTGCTGCTGGTGTTGCTCGGACTGTCGGGCGCGCTCGACCTCGCGCGTGCGTCGGACTTGAGCGTGAGCTCCGTCCAGTTCACTGATGCAGGCGGGCTGCACGTGGCGGACTGGGTTCGCGCGCACACGAGCCCAAAGGCAATCTTCGCTGTCGCTGACGACCACAACAATCCGATCCCGACGCTTGCGGGAAGACGCGTGATGGTCGGCTATCCGGGCTGGCTTTGGACCTATGGGTTGCCGGATTACACGGCCAAGGGCGTGGACCAGAAGAAGATCCTCGCCGGCGATAGTTCAGCCCCCGAGCTCGTGCGCAAGTACGGCGTCGACTACGTGATGATCGGGCCGCAGGAGATCCCGCGCGGCGCGAGCCGTGCCTTCTGGGACGAGCACGGCAAGCTGGTTTACGACAGAGAGGGATACGCGGTCTACCAGGTCATCTAGTTGCAGGTCATCTAGTGCAGGTAATTCGCTAGGGCGCCGGCAGGATGATCGGCGGGCGTTCAGATTTTTCAGGCGGACGTGGGGCGGGAGGGTTCGTGCTCGTCTCGATCACAGTCTCGAGGTGTCGCGCGATCCGCTTCATCTCGCGGTCGGTGCGGTCGAGGCGATTGACGATCTGCAGCAGGATCTCGTCCTGGTGCATGAGGTGGTTCATCAGCGCCTTGAGCTCCTCTTCGGTCTTGACGTTGAGCTCGTAGTCGTGCTGGGCCCGCAGGCGGTCGCGGTCGGCCTGGCGGTTAAGCGCCATCAACACGACCGAGACCCAGATGACTGCCTCGAGCGTGAGGATGAAGTTGAGGAAGTAAAAGGGGTATCGGTCCCACGGGCGGAGCAGGTTGAGGGCGTTGAGCCCGACCCACAGGACCATGATCCCGACCTGGGCGAGGATGAATGGCCAGCTGCCGAGGAGGCGGGTGAAATCGTCAGCTATGCGATCGGCGAGAGTGAGGCGGCGTTCGACTTCACGGTTGAGGTCGCGAACCGGGGGATGGTCGTGCTGGTGCTTGACCAGGTCCCGCGCGATGTCTTCGATTTCTCTGCCGATCGACATGGATCCTTCCTTTGGGGCTGCTGCGTTCAGCGCCTTTGCGCGGCGCCGTATTAGTCCTGAGTGCATAGCTTGGATCAAAAGACCCATGACTGGCTACACAAAGTAGGTCGGCGTCAGCGGTAGTCGTGGGAACGCTGGGTCGGTCTAGGCACCCCATCGAGGGCCTCGATGTGGCTGGCGAGCACTGAATAGACGCCGTCCTGGCGCTGCATCACGCCGTCGATGACGAGGATCGGCTGGCGGTTCGCGACATTGCGGTAGCGCTCGTAGACGTCGGGCTTGATCGTCACGTTGACCTGGCCGAACTCGTCCTCCAACGTGAAGAAGCGGATCTTCTTCGCGGTCATTGGCGCTTGTCGTGTGATGACGAGCCCGGCGACTCTGACCGTCTGGTGGTCGGGGATCGACTTCAGCTTGTTGCTCTCGAGTGCCCCGAGCTTCTGCAGCCGTTCGCGGCAGAAGTGGATGAGGTGGTGGCCGGTGGAGAGGTCCGAGATCCGGTACTCGAGCTGGTTTTCGTCAAAGGCGTCGACTGGGGGGAGGGCGGGGGCGGTGCCATTGAGGCCCAGCTCGGACTGTTGTTCGATGCCTCGGCGCAGGCCGTGGCCGTGCCATCTCTCCTGCCAGCCCCAGAGGAGCTCGCGGCGAGCTTGGCCGAGCGCGTCGAAGGCGCCGACCATGACGAGGTTGCGCACCGCACGGGGGCCGACGGGAGCGCCGCGAAGCCGGTGGAGGAAATCGTCGAAGGAGGTGTAGGGGCGGTGGGCACGCTCGGCGACGATCGCCGTGCGCCCATCCTCTCCAAGGTCGCGCACGTAGTTGAAGCCGACCCGCATCGCGTGGGTCATGGTCTTAACAGGCAGGGTTGACATGCTGGATACGCTGAGATCGGTTGGCCGGCGGGGGAGGGACGGCCAGGTGGAGGAGGGAGGGCCCTCGGTGAGGTATGCCTCGTGGCGAAACCCGCGGGGGCCTGCACTCGCGGGTATGCCGGCAAATCCAAACCCGCGGGAGCCTGCACTCGCGGGAAATGCGCTTTCGGACAGGGGTTCGGGTAGGCATCGCACGTCGGAGCGGTTGACGTCGACCGGCAGCACCGTGACCCCATGACGCTTCAGGTCCTCGACCAGGACGCTCGGGTGATAGAACCCCATCGGCTGGTTGTTGAGCAGGCCGCAGCCGAACTCGACAGGGTGGTTGAGCTTGAGCCACGCCGTCTCGTAAGAGGTCCGGGCGAAAGCAGCAGCATGTGAGCGGCAGAAGCCATAAACCGCGAAGCCCTGCACCGCGGTGAAGAGCATGTCCGCCACGTCGCGAGGCACGCCATTGGCCAGGCACCCGCCGATGAAGTCCCCCTCCAGCGACGACATCTCGACTCGGTTGAGATGGCGCGTCATCGCCCGCCGGAACCCATCCGCCTTGCCTGGGGCCATCCCCGCGACGTACATCGCGATCTCGATGATCTGCTCCTGATAGAGGATCACGCCCAGCGTGTCCTTGAGGATCGGCTCGAGCAGCGGATGCGCGTAGGTGACTTGCTCCCGCCCCTGCTTGCGCCGGATGTAGGGATGCACCGCGTTGCCCTGGATCGGGCCCGGCCGGATGATCGCCACCTCGACCACCAGGTCGTTGAAGGTCTCTGGTCGCGTCCGCGGCAGAGTCTGCATCTGCGCGCGCGACTCGATCTGAAAGACGCCTATCGTGTCCGCCTCGGCGCACATCTTCAAAACCGCCGGGTCGTTCAGCGGCAGCTGGTCGAGGTCCGGGCGCGTGCCGGTCTTGTCTTTGATCAACTCCAGGCACTCCGCCACCACCGACAGCGTCCGCAGCCCGAGCATGTCCATCTTGATCAGCCCCAGGTCCTCGACGTCGTCCTTGTTGAACTGGACGACGCGGCGGCCCTCCATGGTCGCCGGCTCGACCGGCGCGATCTCGACCAGCGGCTCTCCAGTAACCAGCATTCCGCCGTTGTGGATCGAAAGGTGCCGTGGAAACTCGATGATCTCGCGGCACAGCTCCAGGAACTGCTGCCAGCTCTGCGGCCGCATGTCGGGCGGCGGCACCGCGTCGAGCATTGAATCGGCCACGTCCTCGGTGAACCATCGGTCAACACCCTTGGCGAGCCGGTCGAGAAGCTCGGCGGAGAAACCCATCGCCTTGCCCACCTGGCGGATCGCCATCCGCGGCTGGAACGTGACGACGTTGCACACCATCCCGGTGCGCTCCCACCCGTACTTGTCGTAGATGTACTGGATCACCTGCTCGCGGTGTTCCGTGGAAAAGTCGATGTCGATGTCCGGCGTGCTCGTCATCTCTTCGTGCAGGAAGCGCTCGAACAGCAGGTTGTGCTCGATGGGATCCACCCTGGTGATGCCGAGCACGTAGGCAACTATCGAGTCGGCGGCGGACCCGCGTCCCTGGCCCGGAACGCCATGCTCGCGCGCGAACCGCATCAGGTCCCAGTTGATGAGGAAGAACTCGGCGAGCCCAGTCTTCTCGATCACCTCCAGCTCACGCTGCAGACGGCGTGCGACCTCAGGCGTGATCGGCCGGTAGCGGTCGCGCACGCCCTCGAAGCACAGCTTGTAGAGGAATGAGAATGGCGTTTCGCCGGCGGGCACCGGGTAGCCGGGGAAGCGAACCTTGCGGAAATTGAGATCCACGTCGCATTCCTGCGCGATCTCCCACGACGTCGCCAGCGCTTCGGCATGCCCCTTGAAGAGGGGCCGCATCTCCGCCCCGCCCTTGAGGTGATGCTCCGAGTTGGGAAAGAGATGCTCTCGCGCCGTCTCGAGCGTGGCGCGATGGCGGATCGCGACCAGCACGTCATGCAGCCGCCGCCGCTCGGGGACGTGATAGTGCACCTCGTTGGTCGCGACGACTGTGGCCCCACACCTCTTCGCCATCGCAGCGCGGCCTTCGAGCACCCACTGGTCCTCAGGGCACAAGTGGTTGTGCAGCTCGCTGAAGACGTCCCCCTTGCCCAGCGCTTCCTGCAGCTCGCGCAGTCGCTTCTCGTCGTCGGTCGCGCTGAGGTAGAAGAGATCGCCGCGGTGCTCGGCGACTTTCGCGATGGTCGCGCGCGCCTCACCCTTGGGTTGGTCCGCATGCGCAAAGCTCAGCAGCCGGCAGAGGTTTGAATAACCGCGGAGGTTGCGCGCGATCAGGATGAGCTCCTCGCCTTCGACCTCCAGCGAGGTGCCGATGATCGGCTTTACCCCGAGCTTGCGGCAGGCCTGGAGGAATCGCACCGCTCCGTAGACGCCGCCGCGGTCGGTGATCGCGAGCGCCGGCATCTCGAGCTCGGCCGCGCGCATCGCCAGCTCCGCGGGGTGAGAGCCGCCGTCGAGAAAGGAAAAGTTGGAGTGACAGTGCAGCTCGACATAGGGGGTCACCTCTTGCCGCTACAGGTTTACGTTTACTGCATGGCCAGAAAGATCAAGCAGCGCTGCTCCTTCTGCGGGAAGGGCGAGAGCGAGGTTCGGAAGCTCATCGCCGGCCCGGGCGTCTTCATCTGCGACCAGTGCGTCGAGCTGGCCAACAAGGTCATTCACGACGAGGGACAGCCCGCACCCGAACCGCCGCCTGTGCACCCTCCAAGGCGCCGTCTGAACTTTTCCGGCTGGTTCCGCAACCTCTTCCAGGTGCGCGCTTACATGACGTAGCCTGGCGACAAAAATTGGGGATTGCCATCCTCTCGAAGGGCTTGATACGGTTGGCAACGGCCCCGAAGGAAACGTGCGAGGGATCTGGCACCAGCCGCAAGGCAGGCGCCGGAGCCAGCGAAGCGAACCGGCGGGGTCACTTCTTTTTCTGGCGAAATGCCTTCCGTCTGACCCCTCAGTCATAGATCCGTTCCACGAACCACTTGTCCTCGCGGAGGTCGTGGTAGATCTCGCACAGAAGGGTGTTGTTGAGCAGCGCCTTCCAGTACTCGCGGACCACGGGCTGCTTCCACCACTCGGTTTCGACCTTCCAGCGGGCGATCGGGTCGACTGACCCGCTGAAGGCGCCGGAGATAAAGGCCGGCGTGCCTCCCTCGCCCAGCGTGACCACTACCGCGGCGGGTGGGGACAAGAGGCGCGTCACCGGAAACGCTCGCAGGCAATATTCGTTTGGACAAAGCGATGCGAAGCTGGCCGGCGGCGCTGATCGTGCTGACACTGGCCTGCGCGCTCGCCTGCAATCCGGCGGTCAAGCCCATCGCGAAGAGCACTCCCAGCGCAGCTCCGTCGCCCAGTCCCATCCCAGGCGACCTGCCGCTGAGCCCTGTCTCGTTCTCCTGCCGGTTGCCAATCTGGATCCCGCCCCCCGCCGACGGGCGGGTTCACGCCGCCAAGAACGCTTTCCTTGCCTTCCCGTCGAAGTCGGTGACCATCGATCCCACCGGAAATGACGGCCGCTTCTTCGATCGCGCGTTCTCTCGATGGCTGCCGGTGGGGCGTCATGCGGTCTCGCTGGACGGAACCCACTACGCCTTCACCGTCCTGGGCCAGCAGGACCAGTTCGTCATCCACATCGTGGATGTCGCGAGCGGCAAGGACCAGGCATTCCCGATCACTGCGAGCGCGGCGGGCATCATGCCCCAGAACGTCGTCCTCGACTACACGCCCGAGGGCATCTACCTGGTCCAGGCGTTCGAAGGTCCCATCCCGGGCATGTGGCTCTTCGACCCTAAGACCGGCTCCATCCGTCTCATGACAAAAGTCCTGGTGCAGGTCAGCGTCGGCGGCAGCATCTTCTGGATGGGCGCCCTGAATCCTGCGGACCCAAATCCTGTGCGCAGCAAGTTGCGCGTGGAGTCCAACCAGATCTGGCGGCTCGACCTCATAGCGGGCAGGCAGATCATCTGGGTGGACCGGCCGGGAACCGGTCTCGTGGTCATCGGGGCGGACCGTCAAGGTCGTCCGCTGACCCGTGCCGTCCACGACGCCATCCACGACCTGGACCCCACCGCCGAGCTTCTGCTCTCTCTCGACGACGCAACGCAGCGATCCGTTCACAAGGGTCCGATCGCCGCCAGCCTGTCGGGCGGCATCACCGATGACCACGGCGTGTGGTTCGGCAGCCCGCAGGGCATCTACCTCTTCTCCGAGGCGGACGGGCTGCAGAAGGTCTCCGACCAGCCGGGCTATCCAGCCAACGGCTGCTTCTGATTCCACCGGCCACCTCACGCGAAGCGCTGCGCGGGGAGTGGGGAGGAAAGCAGCACCGGACGCGGCCTATGCACCACCTCGTCGCCATGGCGTTCCTGCAAGCGCTCGAGCGCAGCAGCCACCTCTTCGCTGTTTCCGTCCCCGCCCGCCCAAAGCCGCAGCTGCCGCCGCCCCGCGCCTTCGAGCACCGGCAGCTCGATCCACAGCTCCGTGATCGGAGCGTGAGGCTGCCACTCCTTGATCCACGAGCCGATGAGCCCGAACAGCTCGGCGGCGCTGCTCAGCGAATGGCGCACGACTGAGTCGCGTCGCTCCTGCGATCCATCTTCGAAAAAGAGGCGCACGCGGATGCTCTTGGCGCCCGCCCCGCGCAAGCCGAGCTCCTCGGCAAGGTCGCTGCACAGCGCACGCGAAACGAACAGCAGCGCCTCGCGGTCCTCGATAGTTGGCTCGAACTGCCGGTGTGCGCTGGTGAAAAGAGGAGGGCGCCATGGCGTGAGCTCGTCGGGCTCGAGGCCTCGAGCGAGCAAAACCGCATGGCGTCCGGCACGGCCGAGCTGGCTCTCCAGCTCTCGCGGTCCCATCGCCGCCACGGCGCCAAGCGTGCGAAGGCCGAGAAGGTCGAGGCGTTCGAGCTGCTCCGCGTCGAGCGGAAGCTCGCGAGGAGATAACGGAGCGAGGAATTCGCTCGCCCTATCGACCTGCACGAGCCGGCCGGGTCTCGCGCGCGCCGCGGCGAGCCGGGCAGAGAAAGGGCCGGGCCCAAGGCCGAGGCGCGGTTCGCGTCCGATCGCCGTCTTCAGCCGGCGTCGAGCTTCGCGGATCGATTCACCCGGCTTGGGGACGCCGCTCACGTCCAGCCACGCGATGCCTTCGATGCGAACCTCGACAGTTGGCGCGAGGTCATACAGCGCAGAGGAGATCAGCTCTCGCAGGTGCGCAGCCGCTTCGGCAGCCGGCGGAAGAAAGGTTGCTTGCGGGCACAGGTGCTCCGCCTGCCGCAATGCCATCCCGGGCATGACGCCGAACTGCAATGTCTCCTCCGAGGCGGCGATGACGTGCTCATCCCAATCTCCGACCACGACGGGATTTCCGTACAGGTCAGGGCGGCGGGCAAGCTCGAGATGGCCGGTTAGACCACAGCAGATTCGCACGCGAGCTCTTCTGTATGAAGTGGAGCTACCTCGGAGACGTGGACCTTGTGATCGAACAGAGACTTCGTGCCCAGCGGGTAGCGGATCTCCAGCTGGGTCTCTCCAAGCGGAGGGGCCACGCGATTCTTCACGCAGCGAGCGGAGGCGCGAAGCCCGACCAGCTGCCCGCGTTCCAAGATCCAATCGGTCCGAGCAAGGCCGACGCTGAAGCTCGAGGCGTGTGCGAAGGCGCGTCCTGGCGCGTCGATCACACCAACCATCACCGTGCCCGAGCGGTTCGCACCGGACTCGAGCGGTCCCAGCCAGTGCTCTGGGACCTCTCCCATTAGAAGGATGAACCCCGCGCCTGCTTTTGCCAGCGCTGCCATCGCCTCTCCGGCGATTTCAGGAGCTGGCGCGCGGACCACTGTCAGCGCGCTCAGCTCGGGATGGAAGGGAAGCAAGGCCCAGGGATCGAAACCCGAGTTGGTGTCGATCACAATGGCGTGCGCGAACTCACGTAGCGCGCCGGCGAGCAATAGAAGAGCGAGCGTGAATTTGCCGCACGTTCCGCTCCCGCTCAAAAGGGAGAGCCGGCCGCGCGGCAGTCCGCCGATCCCGGTCAGGCGGTCGATCGGAGTTCGGCTGGGCCAGGGCTGGGGGGGCGGCAGCTCCGCCGCCCTCGTCAGCGCCTGGCTGCCGAACCGGACCCGAATCGATTCGATAGCGACATCAAGTGGCATTTCCTGCATCTTTGGCCGCCTCGGAAAGAAAGACGCAGGGGAGAAGTGGAGGCACCCAGACCATAGCGAACAGATGTTCGCAAGTCAAGCGTTTACACCGTCCGTCTATCTATATGTGCCGCGCGGGGTCTAGAGCTTTCGCGCTCGAAGCTCGATAAACGCCGGGAAGATCGTTTCCAGGTGGCCGTCGCTCCCAGGTTTGGCTTTGAGGTCAGGCTCACCTGGCGAGTATTCCCACAGGCCGTCGACGACCATTCCACCTTCGACGATGCCGTTGACCAGGGTCTCGACAGTGTGTCCGAACTCAATGGTGGGCGCTACCACGCGTGTCCGCCCAAACTCCCAAGTGACGTCCGCTTCGTTTTTGTAGGGCATGGCCCTATCGTCGAAGTAGGACAACCGCGGCTGCCACCCGCCACCTGTGTACCGGCCGTACAAGCGGAGGGTGGTGGGATGCATGGTCGTAGTTTGGTAAGTACCGCCAGGCGCAAGGAGTCGACCCACTTCGCGAAAGACCTTGCGGACGTTGCGGACGAATACCAGCGAATGGCACTGCCATACGACGTCGAATGAGCCGGCCGGGAACCGGGACATGTCGGTCATGTCCAGCCGGGCGGTTTTGATTGATACGCCCTTCTGTCGCGCCAGCTCGCGCGTGGTCCGTAGCTGAATCGCCGAGATGTCGACGAGGGTGGTCTTAGCACCGAGCATGGCGAAGATAACGGCATCCCATCCTCCGCCTGCTGCGAGCGCGAGCACTCGAGCGCCCTTCAGGCGAACCCCTTTCAACCGTCCGTCTGGATCGAGAAAACGTCTGAGGGCGGCGGGCGACCGCGGGGGCGTTCCCTGCGGCTTGGTGTAAGGGATTCCAGCCCGGGCAAGGCGATCCCACATGCGCCGGTTGTGCTCAGAGACGGACGTTTTCACGGATGCGAACTATATGTGCCCTGAGAAACAAGCACGGGCACTGCGGCTACCCAACAGTCGAGCCTTTCGGCTTCTCCTTAACTGTCGAGCTGCCGGGCTCGGCGGAGGGAGTGCTCACGCTAGCGTGGCGAGACAGCCGGGTTTAACCCGGCTGTGACTTTGTCTTCAGGCCTCCTTGTGTCGCGAGGAGGGAGGGTGAGTATGAGAGGGAACCTTGGTTCCCTCTCATATAAAGAGCGCCGGGGCTCCACAGAACCCCGGCGCGGAAACGACGACTAAAAAACTATCGAAGAAGAAACTACTTCTTCTTCTTGGTGGCCTTCTTGGCTGCAGGCTTCTTCGCGGCCTTCTTCTTAGCTGCCATGTTGGTACCTCCTTCTACGGAAAATAAGGACCCGAGGTTCCATTGGTTCGCTGGTCTCCGCGTTTGGTGAGACGTGGTTAACGATCTCTCCTACACGTACCTCCTCTGCAACCCCGTGGGTTTCGCCGCGAAGCCTCACTGACGAGAACTCCGAGACGTTGGCGGTTGAACGAAATGACACGCTGACTCGCGTCGGGTCCGTCGCCTCTGTGGTGGCAACCACGAGTAGCATCGCCATACAAGGTGATGTGATACCTGAATACACCCACTCACGTCAATGGTTCGGAAGAAATATTTTTTGCGAGCCATCGTGAAATTTTCGCGATGAGGGCCCATCACGACGGTCATGCGACCCGAAAAAAACTGAGACGATAGAAAAATGCGAGTGGTTCTCGGACACGGTGCATCAGGCAACGCTGCGTCGATGAAACCGTACGTCGTGGGCTTCACGCGTCGCGGAATCAACGCCATCGCGGTGGATTTGCCGAAAGGAAAGGCCGAACGCGCGGTTCCCATCTTCATCAAAACGTCTGGAACCGGTCACGAGGTCGTTGGAGGCGGCCAATCATTCGGCGGAAGGGTCGCGAGCATGGCCGCAATCGAAGCAAACTTCGGCGGCCTCGTCCTTTTTTCGTATCCGCTCCACCGTCCCGGCCACACGGACGAGCTCCGCACCGAGCACCTGCCCTCGATTCGTTGCCCGACCCTCTTCATGAGCGGGGATCGCGATCCATTTGCTCGCATCGACCTCTTGAAGGAGGCGGTGAAGCTCGTTCCCAACGCGCGCCTGGAGATTTTCCAGGGCCAGGGCCACGGACTTCTCACCGTGCTCGACCAGGCACTCGATGTCGCCGCAGAGTTCATCCTTACAAATTGCAAATGACAGCCTCTCAGCACATGGTCCAGGCGAACGGCCTTCGTTTCCGCGCTATGGTCGACGGGCCGGCAGACGGAGAGATGTTCATCCTGCTTCACGGATTCCCCGAAGGCGCCGAGTCGTGGACGAAGCAGGTCGACGCGCTGGCAAAAGCCGGCTGCCTCGCCGTGGCGCCGGATCTTCGCGGCTACGGATTGAGCGACGCGCCCGAGGGTGTGGATAACTACGCGATCGACCACCTCGTCGATGACGTCGCGGGGCTCATCAAGTCCTTCGGCCGCTCGCAAGCCCATGTCGCCGGGCACGACTGGGGCGCTTTGGTCGCATGGTTCTTCGCCGGCCGCCACCCGGAGATGACCAAAACGCTGACCGCGCTCTCGGTCGCGCACCCGGCCGCCCTCGCCGAAGCCAGCCGCAGCGACGAGGAGCAGCGCGAGAAGTCCCGCTACGTCGCTCTCTTCTTAATCGAGGGCAAGGCGGAGAGCGTCCTCGCCGCCGAGAACTACCAGCGCCTTCGCGGGATGTTCGCGCTCGGACCCAACCCCGACGCGGTGCCTCGCGCCACTGTCGAGCACTTCACCCGCTCGCTCAGCCGTCCGGGCCGGCTCACTGCCGGCCTCAACTACTACCGGGCGAACCTCGGTAAGGGCGGCGGCGCCTGGGCGTCCCTCACGCAGGAGCTGAAGATCACGACGCCGACCACGCTGCTGTGGGGCGACGAGGATCCAGCGCTCGGACGGCGGGCGGTTGAGGCCACCGCACAGCATGTCGAGGGCCCGTTCCGGCTCGAGGTCCTCCAGGGCGCCGGCCACTGGCTGCAGTTCGAGCGCCCGGATGACGTGAGCCGCACTCTTACGCGCGCGGCCAAAGATTATTAAGCTAGCGACGGTGCTAGACCGAGGCGATCAGAATCGCCGGCAAGGTTTGCGGCGTCTCGACGACATTCTCGAAACGCTCGAACAGCTCAATCTGCACGACAAGACTGAGCTGCCCGATCATGTCGCGGAGGCGCTCGTCATGCTGGGTATCGACGGGCCCCACAGCATTCCGGTCCCGCAGCTCATCGAAAAGGTCTGGGCGATGCAGCAGCCCTATCTCATCACCATCGTCGTCGAGCGCCGCCGCCGCCGCCGCCGCAAGGTGGCCACCGACCCCGGGTTGCCTGAGACCGGCTGAGCCCCGCTGAAACCGCGCGACTGGCTCGACGTCTTTTCTCGCATCGGGGCCGGCGTGCGCGAAGCAGTGGTCCCCATCGCGGGCACGGACGCGGGACGAGTGCGATTCGATGTCGGCGCGGGCGGTGACCGGACGCTGGAGGTCGACCGCGCGGCAGAGGCCGTTGTCTTCACCGAGCTCATCGCCGTCGCCGGGCGCGGTGAGGTGTTCTCGGTTCTCTCCGAGGAATCGGGGCTGCGCAGCTTTGGCTCTGACTACCCGCTGATCCTCGTCGACCCTGTCGACGGCAGCCTGAACGCCAAGCAGGGCGTTCCGTTGTTCGGGCTCATGCTCGCGGTGCTCGACGGCCCGACCATCGACGACACGGTCGCGGGCTACGTGCTGAACATGAACAACGGCGAGGCATGGACCGCGATCCGCAAGCAGGGCGCGTGGCGCGCCGGCGCGCCTCTCCTGGTCATCCCTCGTCAGGACCGCAAGCGGATCCAGATCCTCGGGCTCGAGAGTTCGCCGAAAGCAATCACGGTCGCCCGACCGCTCGTGGAGCGCTCGAACAAGATCCGCATACTGGGCTCGATGGCGCTCTCGATAGCGCACACTGCCGCCGGAGGCTTCGACGTCTTCTGCGCGCCGATGCCAGTGCGAGTCTTCGACATGGCGGCGAGCCTGCTCCTGCTCGCGGAGGTGGGCGGAGTCGCGACCGACATGCGGGGCAATCCCATCGGGCCGCTCAACGCCTCGCTCGACAGCCGCACCACGTTGCTCTGTGCGCCGACCAAAGAGCTCCATGACGAGGCGTTGGAGTTTCTCGGTCCGCTCGAATGATCTTCACGCCCGACTGCACCGCCTTCGTCGTGCTCAGCTTTGAAGGACCTGACCAATACAGCCAGGCAGGAGGTCTTGGGGTTCGCGTGAAGGGCCTGTCACGCTCGCTCGCGACGCGCGGTTACGACACCCACCTCTATTTCATTGGCGACCCCGACATGCCGGGCGAGGAGACCCTCGAAGGAGGAAAGCTCCATCACCATCGCTGGGGGCAGTGGATCTCCGCGCAGCATCGCGGTGGCGTCTATGACGGCGAGGAAGGCAAGATCCGTGACTGGAACCTGAGCCTGCCGCCGAGCGTGATCGACAAAGTCATCGCTCCGGCCGTCAACGCCGGCAGCTACGTGGTCGTGCTGGGCGAGGAGTGGCACACGTCGTGGTCGATGAGCCTCATCTCCGACACGCTTTACCGCCGCGGCCTTCGCGACAAAGTCGTGATGCTCTGGAACGCCAACAACACGTTTGGCTTCCACCGCATCGACTGGGCGGCACTGACCCAGGCGGCGACCCTCACCACGGTCAGCCGCTACATGAAGTTCGAGATGTGGGACTGGCACCAGAACGCGATAGTCATCCCCAACGGCATCCCGCGCTCGTCCATCGCCGACGCGGACCCTGTCGCGGTGGCCGAGCTGAGGGCGGCGGCGGCGGCCGACCACCTCTGTTTCAAGATCGGCCGCTTCGACCCGGACAAGCGCTGGCTCATGGCAGTGTCGGCCGCGGCGTACTTAAAGCGCCATGGCAGCAAGGTCAAGCTCCTGATCCGCGGCGGCCGCGAGCCTCATGGCGTGGAGGTGCTCAACCACGCGCGTCAGCAAGGCCTGGTCGTAGTCGACTCGGCCACGCCTCCCGACGTGGCCGGGTTGGCCGCGTTGCTGCGCGCAAACGCCGGCGCCGACGTGATCAACCTCACCACCTTCCTCAGCGACGCGCTGCTCGCGATCATCTACCCGGCCTGCGACGCCGTGCTTGCCAACTCGGGACACGAGCCATTCGGCCTCGTCGGCCTCGAGGTGATGGCTGCGGGCGGCCTGGCGGTGACGGGGTCGACAGGCGAGGACTATGCCCAGGCGTATCGCAACGCGATAGTCGTCGAGACCAGCGATCCCGTCGAGCTCGTCACCGAGCTGATGATGCTGAAGGAGCGGCCCGCCCTCGCCGCGCGCATGCGCCGCCGCGGCAGGACCACAGCGCGCGAGTACGTCTGGGAGAGAGTGATCGACCAGCTCCTCCCGCGCGTGGAGTTCGCCGCCGCGCTGCAGGCGGTGAAGCAGCCGCCGGCGCCGGAGCCGAAGGTAGTCGTGCGGAAGCGGCCAGCGCGTGGCTGAGAAGCTCGTCGTCTATACGGTCGTGCACCAGCCGAGGAGGTTGAGGCTGCCGGCGCAGGTGATCCCGCCAGGCACGCCAATTGACGACATCGCGGCCTTTGTGTTCGACGAAGCGATGGACCGCCGCTACTTCGAGAAGGTGGCGCAGTACTCCTACCTGCCCGCGACCGCGATGTTCCGCGACCTGACGAAGCGCGGCTGGCGCATGTCGATAGGTTTCAGCAACTCCTTTCTCGTCCAGGCGGAGCAGTGGGGCAAGAAGGTTCTCGATTCGTTCCAGCGTCTGTGCGCGAGCCCGAACGTTGAGGTGGTGTGTGTCGAGCCGTACCACTCGTGGCTCCTCTACGTCGACATCGTCGCGTTCAAGGAATCGATGCTCTGGGCTCGCCGCCGCCTGGAAGACGTTTTCCAGAAGCCGGTGACGATGACCGACACCACCGAGATGTTCATGTCGAACGACGTGTACTTCGCCCTCCAGCAATGCGGCTTCAACGGCGCGTTCATGGAAGGGCGGGCGTGGCAGCTCGGCTGGCGCGACCCGACCCATGTCTATCAATATCCAGACCAGAGGCTGGCGCTCCTGGCGCGCCACCACCAGCTCTCCGACGACGTCGGGTACAGGTTCTCCGACCGCAGCTGGAGCATGTGGCCGCTGATGGCCGACACCTACGCCGGCTGGCTGAGCGAGACGGGCGGCGACGTCGTGACGCTCGGCTGGGACTTCGAGACGTTCGGTGAGCATCACCCGAAGGACTCGGGCATCTTCACCTTCACGCGCGCCCTCAACACCCAGATCAAGAAGCGAAAGCTGCGCATGCTGCTGCCTTCGGAAGCGGTCGCCGAGGCGGAGGGGTCGCGGCACGACCTCCCGATCAACGAGTACGGGTCCACGTGGGCGGGCGAGGGCGGCATGGAGTTCTTCCTCGGCAACTCCGCCCAGCAGGGCGTTTTTCGTCTCATGCACCACGCGTACTCCAAAGCGCGGCTCACGGGCGACCCCAGATTGATCGAGATTGCCCGCTGGCTGATGCAGTCGGACAACCTGCACCTCATCCAGTGGTACGGCAAGTCGGGACCCGCCGCTGAGGTCAGCGCGTACTTCACTCCAGACGAGTGGTGGGAGCTCGGCGCGCACGGCATCATTCGTGAGCACCAGCGAGTCTACTTAAACTTCATCCGCGCCCTTGACGAATACGCGAAGTGATATGAGCGGAAACCTCGAAGGTTTCCGCTCATCGGCAGTTTGGCTTCGCCAAAGTGCCTGCTCACCTTCCCCGGGATTGGATTTTCAGAAAATTTCTCCCAGCAACGCCGGAGTCCAAAAGCGACGCGGAGTTGCGGCCGAGGTGAACTCGGCCGCCCTGCCACGCTGGAGATGGTGTTCCGCCCATGTTGCGATGATTGTGGTTAGCAGATGAAGTCCGAATGAAGCCAATCCATGTCGCGTTCGTGTGGCACATGCACCAGCCGTATTACAAGGACGACCTCACCTCTACCTACCTTTTGCCGTGGGTCCGGCTGCGCTGCGCGAAGGACTACTTCAAGATGCCGGCCCTGCTCGACGGCTATCCGAAAATCCGTGCCACCTTCAACCTCGTCCCGTCGCTGCTGGCGCAGATCGAGGACTACGGCAAGTCGGAGTCGGTCGACCTCTTCCTCAACCTGAGCCGCCGCGATGCGGGCGAGCTTTCGGCCGAGGAGCGCGATTTCGTGCTGCGCTGGATGAGGGAGTCGCCGCGGGCGCTGCGCGTGCAGCAGTCGCCCCGCTATCTCGAGCTCGCTTCGCGTCCCGCCGGCGCGCAGTTCACGATGCAGGACATTCGCGACCTGCAGGTTTGGTTCAACCTCGCCTGGTGCGACCCCGTGTGGATGGAGTCAGACCCACGCCTCGCCGAGCTGAAGCGCAAGGACCACGACTTCTCCGAAGCTGACAAGCAGCCGCTCTTCACCGCCCAGCTGGACATGATGGCGAAGGTCATCCCGAAGTACCGCGAGCTCGCCGACCGAGACCAGGCCGAGCTGACGTTCTCGCCTTACTACCACCCGATCCTGCCGCTCATCGTTCATGCCGACTCGGCGCGCAGCGCCAACCTCAACATCGAGCTGCCGCAGCGCCACTTCTCTCATCGCGAAGATGCCGAGCGGCAGATCGAGCTCGGGTTCGGGCTCTTCGAGCGGCTGCTCGGGCGCAGGCCGAAGGGAATGTGGCCGTCCGAGCTGGCGGTGGGGGAGACCGTGATCGGCCTCGCCGCGGAGGCGAAGCTCGACTGGATGATCAGCGACGAAGAGGTGCTGGCGCGATCGATGGACAACCAGTACTCGCGGGACAACCATCTCTACACCCCCAAGCGCCTCGACCGCGAAGGCCAGAGCGTGGCGATGTTCTTCCGCGACGCGCAGATCTCGAACGCAATCGGTTTCGACTACCAGCGGATGTCGTCGCTCGATGCGGCGCGCAGCCTCGTCGGGCGGGTGAAGAAGATCGGCGAGCAGCAGGGCGATCGAGACCAGCTCGTGGTGATCGCGCTCGACGGCGAGAACGCGTGGGAGTACTACCCGCGCGACGGCCACGACTTCCTCAACGCGCTGTACTCGGAGCTCGAGGCGAGCCCGGGAGTCGTGACCACCACCATCTCCGACTTCCTCGCCGAGCATCCACCGGAGCAGCAGCTGCATCACCTGCACACGGGCAGCTGGATCGGCGCGAGCCTGGACACCTGGATCGGCGACCCCGAGCACAACATCGCATGGGACCTTCTGGCCGAGACGCGGGACTGGCTGGAAGAGCAGTCGCGGCAGCGGCCGAAGGACTCGGACCAGGTGGCGCTCGCGTGGCGGGAGATCCTCATCACCGAGGGCAGCGACTGGTTCTGGTGGTTCAGCCGCAAGCACGACTCGGGCATGGACCTGATCTGGGACAACCAGTTCCGGCTGCAC